>Ga0075424_100006007_pt1 | contig 11663 bp, 6 predicted proteins | sample SoiMethybrSBSTD3_FD_75301 | JGI IMG/M metagenome (GOLD analysis project Ga0075424, IMG submission 75301) | Bulk soil microbial communities from a Populus tree surrounding site in Tennessee, USA - Soil MetaG P. TD hybrid SBSTD3 | ecosystem: Environmental > Terrestrial > Soil > Tree plantation... | reverse complement strand
GACCGTCGACTTCACTCCGACCTACGATGAAAGCCAGATGGAACCGGTCTATCTGCCGGCGCAGATCCCCAATTTGCTCGTCAACGGCTCGGCTGGCATTGCAGTCGGCATGGCGACCAACATTCCACCGCACAATCTGAATGAGGTTGTTAACGCCATTATTCATTACATTAACAGCCCTGAGGCCGACCTTGCGGACTTGGCCGCGCTGATCCCCGGACCGGATTTCCCGACTGGCGGATTCATTTACGGAAAGAGCGGAATTGCGCAGGCCTATGCCACGGGCCGCGGTTCGATTGTGATGCGAGCCCGCGCGGCCGTCGAGAAGCAGGCCCGCGGCGACAAGGAAATGATCGTCATCACTGAGATTCCTTACCAGATCAACAAGGCGAAGTTGATTGAGCGTATTGCCGAACTGGTTCAGGAGAAAAAGATTGAAGGAATCTCCGATTTGCGTGATGAGAGTGACCGGGAAGGGATGCGCATCGTTATCGAACTGCGGCGCGGCGAACAACCTGAAGTCATCTTAAACAATCTTTACAAGCAGACTCCGATGCAGACCAGCTTCGGCGTGATCATGCTGGCAATCGTGAATGGGCAGCCGAGAGTTCTGAACCTGGCGGAGATCCTCCGATTTTTCATCGAACATCGAGTCGAGGTTGTTCGACGGCGCACTCAATACGAACTAAGGAAAGCGGAGGAGCGAGCCCATATTCTTGAGGGCCTCAAGAAGGCGCTAGACAAGATTGACGCCGTTATCAAGTTGATTCGTGCCTCCAAGTCTCCGCAAGAGGCTCGGCAGGGTTTGATGAAACAATTTGAATTCTCCCAGGTCCAGGCTCAAGCCATCCTTGACATGCAGTTGCAGAGACTTACCAGCATGGAGAGGGAGAAATTGATTGAAGAATACGAGAATCTCATCAAACGAATTGCGGAACTCAAAGAGATCCTGTCGAACGATCGCGTTTTGAAACAGGTGATTGTTAAGGAACTCAAAGAGGTTCAAAAGCAATACGGTGATGCCCGTCGCACGGAGATTGTCGACGAGCATGCAGAGATCAAACTGGAGGATTTGATCACGGTTGAAGATGTCGCCGTGACCGTCAGCCATTCTGGCTATGTCAAGCGTACGCCCGTCAGTGTCTACCGGATGCAGCACCGCGGCGGTAAAGGCCGCATCGGAATGCGCACGCGCGACGAAGACTTCGTGGAATATCTCTTCGTTGCCTCAACCCACAGTTATCTCCTCATCTTTACGAACCAGGGAAAAGTTCACTGGTTGAAGGTTTATGAGATTCCGGATGTAGGCACCAGCGGCAAAGGTAAGGCCGTTGTCAATTTGATTAATCTCGGGCCGGAAGAGAAGGTAACAGCCGTGTTACCCGTCAAAGATTTTGTCGAGGATCAGTTTGTGATGTTCGCCACGCGGAAGGGAGTTGTCAAGAAGACCGCATTGACTGCGTTCGGCAACCCCATGGCGCGCGGCATTATGGCGATCACCGTGGACGAAGGGGATGAGCTGATTGCGGTCGAGCTAACCAGCGGCAAGGATCAAATCTTCCTGGGAACCCATGAGGGCAAGTGCATCCGATTTCCCGAAGAGGATGTCCGCGACATGGGTCGTCAGGCTCGAGGCGTGAAGGGGATTGAACTTGGCGAGAACGACTATCTGGTCGGGATGACAGTGAGCGGTGACGACGGCCTGATTCTCTCAGTTACTGAGAATGGCTACGGTAAAAGAACTTTCGTGAAGGAATACCGTGCCCAATCCCGCGGTGGAAAAGGTGTCATTAATGTCAAGACCACGGAGAAGAATGGTCAAGTGGTCGCCATCATGAAAGTGGACGACGATTCCGAGATCATTCTCATTACGGCCCAAGGTAAAATCATCCGGCTGGAAGCCTCCGCCATAAGGGCTGCGGGCCGTAGTACCCAGGGTGTACGGCTTATGGATCTGGGAGGTGACGACAAAGTTACAGCTGCATCGCTAATCACCAATCACTCAGAACAGTTATTGGATGGCAGCTCTCCCACAGTGCATTGATCTATCCGCGACGCTGAAGCCGAAACCATCCGACACCAGTCTTATTGGTGGATGGCTCTCCCTTTCCTCTTGGGTCTGAGGCCCAACACCATCGAGCCATTCAGCCTTAGCTGCAGCTCCTTTTGCCGTTCGATTGGACTTAAGGCACTCGCCCCGCCTTGCCGATTGATCTAGGTGTCAGGCACTTCTGCCCCCTAATTCGCTGCGGTAGGATGGCTCGATGTCGGAAGCTAAGCCGATCAAGCTGCTAATCGTGGATGACGACGAGGATTACGCTCGATTACTTGTCGAATGCTTTAACGGTCTTGGGTTTCAGGTCGTCTACGTCGATTCGGGCCAAAAAGCTCTGCGGGAAGTCAAAGAACTTCTCCCGGATATCATGTTGCTCGATATCGTCATGCCGGAGATAGACGGGTTCGAAGTTTGCAGGCAAGTCCGTCAGCTTCCGGAATGTGCAAACATGATCGTTATCATGCTGACTGCCAAGGAGGAAGTTGAAGACAAGATCAAGGGCATCGATATCGGAGCGAACGACTATATTGTGAAACCCTTTGGGCTCTCGGAGTTGTTCGAAGTAGTGGCTAGGGTAAATCGGTTCCTAGACACGAAAAGCGGTTATCTTCGAAGAGTCGAAGAAGAGAAATTCAATACTCTACGAGGAGCTGCCAATACGGTTTGTCACGAAATCAACAACCCGTTGACAACGATCGTAGGGGCAGCCAGGGTCTTGGCAACACAGCTTAGCGGAGAGGATGTCTCGAACGAACTGAAAACCGAGACAGCGTCAATTCTCGAAGCAGCTTTGCGCATTCAGAACATCACCCACCAATTTGCCCGAGCAATTCGCGTGGTGACTACCGAACCCGTGCCGGGAGTCCGAATGATCGATCTGCAGGCCTCTTCCAAGCGAGAGTGAGCGCTTTTGTTTTTTGCGAGGCTTCAATGCAAGCCCTCGCGCTTTTCGGCGGGTATCAAGTCTCTGGTTACAATCCAGCTGTCGCTTCCCGAATTCGATGGATGGCCTTGTCCAGGTTTTCGATGGAGTTCGCGTAGGAAATCCTCAGATACCCTTCCCCATATTCCCCGAATGACGTTCCAGAAAGAACAGCTACACCTGCTTCATTGAGCAGGTAGTCTGCAAACTCACTACTTTGTCTCCCGAAGCTTTTGATGTTGGGAAAGACATAGAAGGCCCCAGCAGGAGAAAGGCAGCGGATTCCGGGGATATCGTTAAGTTTTTGCACGACGAAATCACGTCGGCGTCGAAACTCGTCCACCATGCTTGAGACGTCGGACCGGGTGTTAGCCAGAGCTTCCAGGCCCGCTCGTTGAGCGAACGGAGCGGTACACGAAACGCTGTTGGTGACCAGCTTGGAGATATGCCCATGCAAAAACGGGGGCAGAACGCCAAATCCCAGCCGCCAACCGGTCATAGCATAGGTTTTTGAAAAGCCATCTAGGATGACAGTGCGTTCCAGCATGCCAGGTAGCGAGGCGATGCTTGTATGGCTACCTTCATAGATGATTCGGGAATAGATTTCGTCAGATAAAACCGTGATGTCCCTCTGAATGGCTATTTCAGCGATTGCTTCGATGTCGGACCGCGTCAGGAGCCCGCCAGTAGGGTTCTGTGGAGAATTGATGATAATCAGCTTAGTCCTAGCAGTGACTCTTGCGATCAAGTCTTTGACATCAAACCGGAACTGGTACTCTTCCCTTAGTGGAAGAGCAATAGGCGTGCCCCCGACAAAATTGATCATCGATTCGTAAATAGGAAATCCGGGATTGGGGTAGATGACTTCATCTCCCTCTTCCACCAAAGCCAGTATCAAATAAAACATGATGGGCTTTGCCCCCGGTGTCACGACAATCCAGTCGGAAGAAATCTGGACGCCGCGAGTATGACTCACTTCCGATGCGAGTGACTCCCGCAGCTCTTGCAGGCCTGCGGGAGCGCAGTAGTGCGTATATCCACTTTGGAGCGCCTCGGTAGCGGCCCGAATTACATTTATTGGAGTGGGAAAGTCAGGTTCCCCAATCTCCAGATGAATGATCTCTTTCCCAGCTGCCTCCAGAGCCTTTGCTTTGACGAGCACATCGAAGGCAGTTTCCGTTCCAAGTCGAGTCAGTCGCTTCGCCAGTTTCAAGCCGTTCTCCTCTTCCTGCGCTGGGTTGACTTCGTGCCGCACCAAATTTCTGTTATCCCTCCCCAACGAGGGAGAGGGTTGCCCGAAGCGACAGCGTCGCGCAGGGCGCGAGATGGACCTCAAGTTCTCTTGGTCGAGTGTAACAGTTGGTAGAGTTCTCTCCTGGAAGTCCCCAGTTCTTGGGCCAACTGTTTGATAGCGTGACTTCTTGACAAAGAGCCTTCGTGCACAAGTTCGTCCAGTCTGACTCTCAACTCATCCTCACCAAAGGAGCCTAATGGGACTGATGGCTCCGAGGCCTTTTCAATGATCAGGACGATTTCTCCTTTTACCGGGCTAAGGCTATAGTGTCTGGTGGCCTCCGCAGTACTTCCGAAGAAGACCTCCTCATAAACTTTTGTCATCTCGCGAGCAATAGTCACGGAGCGAGTTCCGAGAATCTCTTCGATATCCCGAAGAGATTCGACCAGCCTTCGCGGGGCCTCATAGAAGACCAAGGTTCTTGGCTCGGCCTTAAGACTTTCTAGAAGCATCCGCCTGGCTCCTTTCTTCGAGGGCAGGAATCCCAGAAAAGTAAACAGGTCGGTGGGACGTCCGCATACACTCACCGCCGAGACGAATGCACAGGGACCTGGAATCGGTACGACTCGAACACCAGCTTCCAGAGCCACGCGCACAATGCGGTAGCCGGGGTCTGAAATACAGGGGGTACCCGAATCAGATACCAAGGCAATTGTCTTTCCGGATTGCAGTTGTCCTAATAGATTGGCCGCTTTCTCGATCTCGTTGTGATCGTGATAACTGGTCGTCGGTTTTTGAAGCTGATAATGGTTCAGGAGCTTGGCGGTTTGGCGGGTGTCTTCACAAGCAATCAAGTCGACTTCGCTCAGTACTCTAAGGGCTCGCAAAGTGATATCTTCGAGGTTGCCAATGGGAGTGGCCACTACAAATAGGATTCCGGACATTTCTCCGCGTTGAAAAAACGGAAGGGTTCAATCCGCAATCGACAATCCACGATCGGTAATTCCTACAGTCCCCAATCCCGCAAATAATGAAAATCGTGAGTGACCGTTCGTGGAGAGAGTTTACAGATCACGGGGCCGCGACGCTTGAACTGAGAGCTCTGGATCTTGGCGATGACTTTTTGGATGAAGTCTCCCTTGAAGCCTCGCTGTATCAATTGCTCTTGCGAGACGCGGTTGTCTATCAGTTCATAGAGCAGTTCATCCACCTCGGCATAGGTAAACCCCAGCTCCGCCTCGTCTGATTGGCCAACCCAGAGATCAGCCGTCGGCTTCTTCTTGATAATGGCCTGTGGTACCTTCAAATACTGGGCCAGCTGAAAAATGTCCGTCTTATAGAGATCTCCGATTGGATTAATGGCTGAAGCCATGTCACCGTAAAGGGTGCCGTAACCCAGCAACAGCTCAGTCTTGTTTGAAGTGCCCAAAACCAACGATTTATCCTCCACAGACTTGTCGAAGAGGATAATCATGCGAGCACGCGCCATCGCATTGCCTCGGCGCAGGGCAGACACGTCCCCTTGAGCAGCAAAGTAACCGTCCACAATTGGACTGATTTCGATCGTTTCACTTCTGATTCCAAGCTGACTAACCACCGAAGCCGCATCGGTAAGACTCTCCTTGCTGCTCGTCCTATATGGCATCAGAATCGCTCTAACATTCTGAGGCCCCAGGGCTCGGGCAGCCAGAAAGCAGGAAACGGCCGAGTCAATGCCCCCCGATAGCCCCACCACCACACGCGAAAAGCCCGCCTTACCGAGCTCATCACGAATGAAGCTCTCCAAGACCTTGCTCGTCAGTTCGCAATCCAGTTTCATGGAAATTCAACCACCCAGCAAGAGTCGAAGAACTCAGAAAGCATTCTTCTGATGTATGGTGAATGAGCGGAACATTGAAATTAATGAGCAGACCAAGGCGATAACCCGTCAGGTTTAGGTGGTCACTATTTCTTCTGCGGTGAATTACGGTTGTTAACAATCCGGGTCAGCTCCCTCAAAGTCAGCTCCAACCGCTCGTCTCGTAGCACAGGTGCAAAAAGACGAGCTCGGCCCACCTCTTCGAGGTTAAGCTCAGCCAGCACAAAATCTTCTTCAAAATATTTTGCCTGAACAACGACCTCACCCTGGGGGGTGACGACCATTGAGCCTCCCGGGAAGTGAGCACCGTCTTCAAACCCGACGCGGTTCACATAAATGTTATAAATCGTATAATACTGCGCAGTCGTCTTGAGCAAGCCCGCCCAGCCCTCTGAAGTCTGGAACAGATGGCCCTGGCGAACCCCTCGGCCAGGGCTGGAGGAGATCGTAATCACGACCTTGGCTCCTTCCTGGGCGTATAGATAAATCGTTGAAGGATGCCACAAGTCTTCGCAGATTAGGAGACCCATGTCCCCGAAGCCTGTCTGAAACGTCCTTAGGCTCTCCCCCATGGCAAAAAATCGCATCTCGTCGAACATCCCATAAGTTGGGAGATAAAGCTTTCGATGAATGTGTTTGATCTCCGCCCGACTCAAATAGGCAGCGGCATTGTAGTAATTGAAACGGTCGGAAACCTCCACGAAACCAACCACACAGTCGATTTCTCGGCATTGGTTCAACAGCGCAGTAAGAAGCGGCGAGGTGAGCGGATTGATTGCGATATCCGGAACAAGGTCCTGCAGTATGTAGCCGGTGAGCGAAAGCTCAGGAAAAACGATCAGATTTGCTCCGGCAGCACGAGCACGGTCAATGCAGCGGAGATGCAGACTTAGGTTATCCGAGAGGTTTCCCAGCTTAGGAGAGATTTGAGCCAGGGCCACAACATATTTCAGTGCGGACTGATTCTCTGTCATTAGCTCAGCTTTCGAAAAAGCCAAGGCTTAAATTATCATGTCTATGCACTCCTTTTCTACCGGATTCACTACGAGACCAATGGGATTGGAGCAGATCGCGCAGAAAGATAGCTTTGCCGACTGGGAACCAAAGCCATCAAAGTAATTCCAGGATCACTAATTGCTCTGCGGCAGGTTCTGGGTTTCGCCAACTCGCCGGAAAGGTGTTGGATTCAAAGAAGGTTGATGCAAATGGCGTTTTTGGCGTCTTACAGCTCAATACCTCAAGCCCTGTCGATTGCTTCGGCGACTCGATTGGCCGAACGGGTAGCTGCCTCCTGGCCCCAACTGAGGTTGTCGGCGTAAGCTCCAGCAAAATGGATTCGGCCGTGTGGCTCTATCACTTTGGGCCAATACTTAGGCAACTCTCCGGGTGAGTAATAGATACGCTCGCAGGCCATCGCCCATGGATCTCGACCCCAATCCACCACCAGCGTTTGCTCGATGTCCTCCGATTTGCCCGGATAGCGCCCACGGAACGCCCTTAACGCCTCTTCAGGGGAAGTTGAGGCAGTTGCACCTCCTAACAAAAGTCCTCGTGAGGTCTTGACCTCCTCAGCGGTTCTCCAGCTTTCAAACAAATTCAGATCTGAAAATTCCATATTGGCACTGACCTTGTCCCTTTCCCAAAAAGCGCTGCGGGACTGAAAAATGACCCGAGAAACCGTCAGATAGGGCATGTTGCGAATGATGTAGTTCCTGTCCTCCGGCCAATCGGGGCGTACGGGAATTTGTCTCAGCATTAACAAGGACATACAACAGACCAGATAGTCAGCCTCGATTTTCCTTTCCTCGCCAAATTCACGGCAGCAAACCCTCACGCTCCTCTCGCCATGCTCGATACCTGTGACCGGGCAGCCTAGGCGAAGCCGACCTCCCAGCTTTGAAGCGAATGTGTCTGTCATGATCTGGTTTCCGCCTTTGATGCGGTACAGCTTGGGAGGAACGAAAGGAACCCCTCGCAGCTTCAGTATGGCTGCGTGCCATATGATGTGGAGTGCGGAACTTGCGTTCTCAAAGAAACTTGAACCCAGGATAGCTTTCAATGCAGCGGTAGAGGCACCATCGTTCTTGAGCAGTTCGGTGATTTTCACGGAATCTAAGTTGTTGAGTCCCGCATCGAATGGCCGATACTCGTTTTCGAAACTGTCTAGATAGGGGCTCAGATAGAGCATCGGGAGTTCCCACCAAGGATGATGAACTAGGTAGTCGATTTCTCGCTGTTTCAAGCCCAACTTGGTAAGAACCTTGGGATCGGCCAGCATCTCTTCCGTGTACATTTTCCCATCGATGAAGCGCACTATGTTGTCCCGACGCGGGTACAGAAGACTCGGCAAGTCGAACTCCTTAACGTAGCCGCGATAAAGGTCATATCCAGGGACCGTGAAGTGCTCGGCTCCTGCATCTGCGTACAGCCCATCGGCAAGGGAGTCATGAATCGTTCGAACATGGCCACCGGCTCGCCCTGAGGCTTCCAGCACCGTGACTTCATGACCTCGCTTCATTAACTCATAGCCGCAGCACAATCCACCTATACCTGCGCCAGCGACGATTACTCTTTTGGCGCGCTTGACCTGGGCTTGGGTATGGGGTGCCGACAACCCGAGGCCAAGAGCAGACCCTCCCAGTTTGAGGAAGTCTCGTCGGTCAAACTCTCTCATAGCACGATCCAATCCGCGAACTTGCAACCGCCAAGAAAAAAGGGCGCTGCTCCGAAAGGACAGCGCCCAAAAGTAAGAGTAGACGTCGGTTGATTCAGAAGAAAATCTTTACGCCGACCTGAATGTTTCGCGGAGAGCTCACGTTCCCGTTCCACATCCCAAAGCTGGGACTGGAGACATCGACGTTAAAGGCCCCGACACCCGCAGTATTGGTACCGACGTTGTTGAAAGTGTGCCAATTCCAAAGATTGAAGAACTCGCCGCGGATTTGAACCGTCAAGGTTTCTGCAATACGAGTGTTTTTGATCAGACTGAAGTCGTGATTGTAAAAGCCAAAACCTCTCAAGTCAGTAACCCGGGGCCCACTACCGTAATAGAAGTTAAAGCTGTCTGCGGACTCGAAGGCATCCTTGTTGAAGAGGGGCTGGCTGGGCTCAAAGCTTCCTTTGTCCTGCGCGAAAGGATTGGCCCCCGGTTTGATCGCTGGAATGCAACCGACGCGGAATTGAGCGGGAACGTTGCATTGGCCCGATCGGAAGAAGAAAGGAATACCTGAGGAAGCCCTAAAAACTGTGGAGATCTGCCAGCCTCCGAGCACTTTGTCAACCACACCTCCCTGGCTCAAAAAGCGTTTCCCTTGACCCACGGGAAGCTCATAAGTCAGTGCTATGGAAAGAACCTGCGGAGAGTCACCCACCGAGAGTCCCTTATTCCGATGTCGTTCATAAGGGGAAATAACTCCCACCGCTCCACTCCAGGTGAATGAGGACTGAGTGTTCTCTGAAGTAGTCAACAGCTTGGAGAGTGTGTAAGAAGTAAGCAGCCACAATCCTTCACCGAAGCGCTTCTCAGCCTTGAGCTGAAAGGCGTGGTAAGTCGAGTTGCCTGCGTTCTCGTTTTGTCCGGCCAGACCGCCGCAATATTGGGGGTACGGCAAGAGCGCCTGGGCAACCGTGGCTCCACAACCGCTCATTTGTTCGATCCACCCAGCATAGGGAACGGGAACTCCGTTAAGCTCAGTCTGGCCCGGCTGGAACTTATCAAAGAGCCTCTCTCCCATAGAAAGAAGTCGAGGATCTAGAGCATTCAAAGGGGCAATCTGGGAAGCCAAGCGAGTCCCTTTGTTTCCAACATAGGCACCACTGATGGAAAAATCGTTGCCAAACTGGTGTTCGACGGTCAAGTTCCACTGCTGGGAGTAGGAGAGACGATTGGCGTCGAACGGCCGGTAGTTGGGACCGTTCTGACCGTTGAGATAAGCCGAATCGATGAAGGGCGGGCGTTGAAAATCTTGTGGGAATCCCTCACTGAGAATGAAAGCGGGCGTCAACCCGCCATCGGTGCTGCTGAAGCTTTGGGTTTTATTGAAACCGTCTTGGAAGATGCCCCCATTCCAGCCTGGGTAGAAAGCCTGGGTGTAAAAGATCCCATAGCCGGTTCGAACCACAGTCTTCGGACTCAATTGATAAGCTATCCCTATGCGCGGAGCGAACCCCTTCTCCCAAGTCTCTTCGGGATGGCGGACTCCGGCACTGGAGGCTCCGTAGCTCGATCCCGCGAAAGCCAGCCGGCCTGGCCGGTTGCCCGCGCCGGGATTGGGCCCAAAATCAAAGAAGGATGTACGGTCAAACTTCTCTACTGACGGTCGAAACATGTCCCAACGAATGCCGTAGTTGAGGCTTAGCTTGGGGGTCAGCTTCCAAGTGTCGCCGAAATGGGCGATCCAGGCATCTGCCCGCGGATACCATGAGGAAGAGGTACGAAAGTCTACGTTTGCATTGGAGACTGCTTCGAGCAGGAAGCTGGCTATGGCATTACCGCTGTTGACACCGCGCACGCCAGTGTTGAGAGGGGTGAAGTTGAACGTCCCTGAGGAATTGGCCGTGCTGTAACTATTGAGGGTCACCCAGCGGTATTCACCGCCGAACTTGAATGTGTGTCTCCCCCGTACCCAGGTGAACAAGTCGTTAATCACCGCAGTGGGACGAAATCCTCCACCGCCTGCGTTTCCGCTGTAAGGCGAGTATTGGTTTGCGCCACCGTCGGCAACCAAAAAGTTCATCCTCGGCTGATGCACAGTGGAAGCCACTCCAGCGATCTGAGGGACGGCATCAAGATAGGCATCACTGATATTCACTTCACGGGTATTCAAGTCAAGGTAGCCGACCGCCAAATGGTTCAGCTTGGTGGGGCTGAATGTATGATCCCAGTTGAGCCGATCCACAAAACTGTAGTTCGGATCACGATAATTGGTGGTACTAATCTGGGGTGGTAGTTCCGACTGGCTGAATGGGTGCGTGCCGCGGTAATGGACCACCACGCTTATCTGGTCCTTCTCGCGGATATGCTGATCCACCCGAACGTCCCAGGCGTTGGAATTGGCAAAGGCAATCTCCGTGAGGGGGATGGGAACTTCGTAGTTGTCGAGCAGGCCGGGACGATTCGGCTCCGGCACATACTGAAGCCAGTTCTTGGCTAGGGAATTGGCAATTCGATCGGGACAAATCACGTTTGGGGTTCGGCCGTCGCAGCCCATGAATTGGTTACGTGACCCATCGGGACGCGTCGTGGCCGGGTCATAAATTGGGAAAGGCCACTCGCTGAAGTCACCATTACGCATCTTAAGGGTGGGCAGGCTCAGGATGGGCTTTCTGACGCCACCTACAAACCGATATCCTTCAAAGTTTACGAAGAAATACATCTTATTGCGGGCCGAATAGAGCTTGGGGATTTTAGCTGGGCCACCGATGTAGCCGCCAAAGTCATTTTCCAGGTCTTTGGGCCGGCTGTTCGTGCCAAACGGTCGGGCATTCAAAGCCGTGTTGCGATGGAACCAGTACCCGCCGCCGTGAAATTCATTGCTTCCTGACTTGGTGGTGGCGGTAATCACCGAAGAAGTTGTAGAACCATACTGGGGCT
>Ga0075424_100006005_pt1 | contig 11663 bp, 10 predicted proteins | sample SoiMethybrSBSTD3_FD_75301 | JGI IMG/M metagenome (GOLD analysis project Ga0075424, IMG submission 75301) | Bulk soil microbial communities from a Populus tree surrounding site in Tennessee, USA - Soil MetaG P. TD hybrid SBSTD3 | ecosystem: Environmental > Terrestrial > Soil > Tree plantation... | reverse complement strand
TCGAGGGCCGGGATGAGCTCGCGTCGCACGTAGACAAACCCGGATCCCCAAGGCGAGAGCAGCCACTTCTGCCCGCCGCACGCGAGGATGTCGACCGGCGTGTCGCGGACGTCGAGCACCGAGTTCCCCACGCCCTGAATCCCATCCACCACGAGGAACGTGCCGTTGGCGCGGCAGGCGGCCCCGAGCCGGGCGAGATCGGCGCGGTAGCCGTTCGAGAACTGGACGAAGGAGACCGCGAGCGCGCGTACGCGCGGGTCGTGCAGGCGCTCGACGAGGTAGTCCTCGTCGGGCCAGCCCTCGGGAGTGCAGGGCGCGAGCTCGATCTCGACGCCCTGCTTCTTGAGCAGCATCCAGGGGTACACGTTCGCCGGGAACTCACGGTCCGAGACGAGGACCACGTCGCCACGCCGCAGGGGCAGCGCGCTGGCCGCGAGGTTCAGGCCGTGACTCGTGTTGGTCGCGAGCGCGATCTCGGCGGGCTCGGCATTGAGGAGCCGGGCCACGACGACCCGCGCCGCCTGCAGTCCAGCCTGGAGCTCGCGGTCCGGGAGGAGGTGCGGGGCCGTACGCTTGGCGGTGAATTCGTCCAGCGCGCGGCGCGTGCGCTCCGGGATGGGCCCGATGTTGGCGTTATTCAGGTAGACGGTGTCCGCGGTCCACGGGAACTCGGCGGCGCGCAGCGCACGGAACTGGTCGCGCAGGGCGCGCAGCCGGGTGGGATGGTAGGCGATGTCGGTCACGTCGCCCCCGTGCCCTGAAGGGCCGGCTCGGCACGCGAGCGCGTCCTTAAGGACGCAACTGCGCCGAGCCCGGGCTTCAGCCCAGAGAACATCACGATCCTGTCCCCGCTCGCACGTCCAGCGCGTCGCGCAGACCATCGCCCACGAGGTTGACGCCCAGCACGGTGATGCCGATCGCGAGCCCCGGGAACAGAGACACCCACGGCGCGACCCGCAGCAGATCCCGCCCCTCCGCGATCATGGCACCCCAGGACGGCGTCGGTGGCTGGGCGCCCAGCCCCACAAACGAGAGGGCCGCCTCGGCCATGATCGCGCCCCCGACGCCGAGCGTCGCCGCGATGATCACCGGCCCGAGGACGTTGGGAAGCACATGCCGCGCCACGAGCCGCGCGTCCGACGCGCCCAGCGCGCGGGCCGCCTGCACATAGTCGAGGCCGCGCGCCACGAGCACCTGCCCACGCACCAGCCGGGCCATGCCTGCCCAGCCCACGAGCCCGATCACGACGCATACAACCGGGAGCGACGGTCGCACGGCGGCGGCGACGGCGATGAGCAGGAGCAGCGACGGGAATGCGAGGGTCACGTCGGCGACGCGCATCACCACGGCGTCGACCCACCGGCCGTAGAAGCCGGCCGTGAGGCCGAGCGCGAGCCCCGCCGCGAGGGCGATCACCTGACTCGCCAGACCCACCGCGAGCGACAACCGGGCCCCGAACAACACGCGGCTCAGCACGTCCCGCCCCTGGGCATCGGTACCGAGCAAGTAGGTCGTCGATGGCGAGCGCAGGGCGGCGGTGAGATCTCCGCGGGTCGGATCGCCGGGCGCCAGCCACGGCGCCCCGAGCGCGGCGCACGCGAGCAGCGTCACCACCATGAGTCCCGCCAATGTCCAACGGTTTCGTACGACGCGATGACGCATGAGTAGCGCGAGGCTGGGGAGTACGACTACGTTACTCGGAGGCTCACCTTCCGGGCAAGCGGCGGTCACGTGAACAAGCAAACCCAGTTCACCCTCGTGCTGGGCGGCGGGGGCATGAAAGGCGTCGCCCACGTCGGCGTGCTGCAGGCACTGACCGAGCGTGGGCTCGTGCCGTCGCAAATCGTCGGGTCGAGCGTGGGCGCGCTGGTGGGCGCCGCTTGGTCCGCGGGGAAGAGCATCGCTGAGCTGCGCGAAATCGCCGTCGGCCTCGTGCGCAAGGATATCTTCGCCGTGGCGCACGCCGACATGGCGTTCAAGCGGATGCGCTCCCCCGCCTTGTTCCGCCGCGAGCCGCTCGATACCCTGCTGCACCGCCTCGTCGGCGACGTCACGTTCCAGGACCTGCGCAACCGTCTGATCGTCAACACCGTGGACTTGAACTCCGGGATGCAGGTGTTCTGGGGACTCGACGGGCTCGACGAGGTGCCGGTGAGGGACGCCGTGTTCGCCTCCTGCGCGTTGCCGGGGTACCTGCCCCCCCGCGAGATCCGCGGGCGGTTCTACATGGACGGCGCCACGGTGGACAACCTGCCGGTGGGCACGGCGCGCATCCTCGGCTCGGATGTGATCGTCGCCGTGGACGTGTCCGCCTCGAACGCCCTGCGCGCGGACACGCAGGACGAGGGCTTCGCGTCGGTGTTCGCGCGGGCGGCGGAGATCGCGATGCAGACCATCCTCGAGCTGCGACTGCGCGAGTGGACCACGCCGCCCATTTACTATATCCACCCACGCGTCGAGCACATCTCGGCCTTCGACTTCGATCACTTGCGCGAGGTGGTGGAGGAAGGGTATCGGGCGACCGTCGCCGCGCTCGACCGGCCGGAAGAATGGCCGGCGCAGGGCGACAGCGGCGTGCACCCGCGCCGCCCCGTGTCGGTGCGCGTGCAGCGTGAGCGCTGCATCGGCTGCGGCGCGTGCCTGGTGCAGGCGCCGCCCGGTATGTTCGTGCTCGATGCCCAGGGGAAGGCCGTCGTGACGCGACCCGACCAGGAGTGGTCGCCGATCGACGGCGAGTTCATCCGGCATTGCCCCACCTACGCCATCAGCGCGCGGCCGGCGGCGACCCCGAAAGCCGCCGACGCCGCCAGCTAAGCCCCCCTCAGCGCAGGTACGGCATCAAGCCAGCCGAGAACCGCTCGGCCGCCGCCTCGATCGTCACCCCGGACAGGACGTCGGACGCCGGCGGTGGGCCCGCGCGTGCCGCCCCGATGGCCGCCACCAGGCTGTCGTCGTCGTCCAGCGTGAAAAAGCGGGGCGACGCGCCGAGGAACTCACGGTGAGGCGGGATGTCCGACGCCACCACCGGCGTGGCGGTCGCAATCGCTTCCATCGGGGTGAGTCCGAAACCTTCGAAGGTGCTGGGGCAGACCACCACCTCCGCCGTCCTGTACGCGGTCACCATGTCCGTTTCGGTAAGGTCGGACTCAATGCTGCAGGCTACGCCCAGGGTGGCCGCGAGGCGCTCCAGGGACGCCCGCTCCGGACCCCTCCCAATGATGCGCACGGTTGTCTTCGGCTCGAGGCGAGCAGCCGCTCGAATGAGCGCCGCCTGGTTCTTGTGCGGCATGAGATGTGACACGGTGAGCAATCCGCGTCTTCGAGTCGTGGGAGCGGGTGTGAACCGCTCTGAATCGAAGCAGAAGGGCACCCGGCGGCAGGCAACACCCAGTCGCTCCTGCGCGCTCGCCGCCGTGTGCGCGCTGGGCACCCACACCTCGCGGGCGTGGTTGGCCACGAACCGCAGGCGGCTGTAGTAGCCAGGTCGCTCCGCGTAACGGCGACCGACCCGCGGCACTCGAACGAAGCGCCCGAACACGTGCCACACCCAGTCGGGACCCCCCCGCCCGAGTCGCCAGGGCGGGAGATCCCACAGATAGTGGATCAGGACTGAGCGGTGGCGGGCCGCGAAGCTGTACGCGGCGGCCGCCACCTGCGCGTCCATCGCGATCGCGAGTCGCGCCGGCCGATCACCCTCGAGCGCAATCGACAGCCCGCGGGCCCGAAGCGGTGGTACGACGAGGGTGCAGAAGCGGTTGGGCGCGAACCAGCGGACGTCATCCAACCTCGGCCTCAATGGCGCGGAGGTCGCGAACGGCGCGGTCCCAGTTGAAGTGCGTCTCGACCGCGCGCCGCCCGCTGTCCCCCATGCGCTGCGCCAGCGGCGCGTCATCGAGCACACGGGAGATCGCTTCGGCGAACGCCGCCGGGTCCTCCGGCGGCACGAGGAACCCCGTCTCGCCGTCCTGGACGGCGTCCGAGATGCCGCCTGAGTTCCCGGCCACCACGGGCAAGCCACACGCCGAGGCCTCGACCAGCGCGATCCCGAACCCCTCGACGCCGAGCCGCTCGCTGCGGCGCGAGGCGCCCACGTACACCGATGCGAGGTTGTAGAGCCCCGGCAGATCTTCGTCGGTGACCCCGCCGAGGAATCGCACCCGGTCCGCCAGGCCAAGCTTGTGTGTGAGCTTTTCCAGTCGCTCACGATCGGGGCCCGCCCCGGCGACCGCGTACCGCACGTCCGGCACGCGCGCGAGGATGGCCGGAAGGGCCTGAATGACCGTATCCATCCCTTTGTGTCGCTGCAGTCGCGCGACCGTGACGATCCAGCGGGTCCCGCCATCGGGAAGGCCGAATCGTTCCCGCACCGGGCCGGGATCGACGCCCGGCCGGAAATGCGTCGGGTCCGTCCCGGGGTGCACGACGCGGAGCCGCTGTCCGTGGCCGTCGAGGCCGAGCTCCCCGAGCACGCCGAGCGCGAGATCACGCGTCCAGTTGCTGATCGCGATGAGGGTGGCCGCGCCGCCGAAGATGGCGCGCGCCATGCGGCGCTTGATCGCGGAGTGCCGGATCTTGTGCTGCTCGCTCAGCAAGTCCGCGCCGTACAGGAACAGGCTGTAGGGCACGCGCAACCGCTCGTACACCCAGCGCGCCGGGTACCCGGCCGGCTTCACGTTGCCACAGTGAACGAACCGCACCTTATGCTGGCGCGCCAGACTCGCGGCCCGTCGCGACCAGAAGAGCACTCCCGGCAGGGTTTTGGTACGACGCACACCCATCGGGAGCCGGTCGATGATCGCCGGGAGCCCCGCGTCCACTTCGGCCGCATCGGGGTCGCTGGGCGTCGACACGATCAACTCGCCCTTGGGAAAGCGCCGCGCGAGCTCGCCGTGCAGACGCGCGATACCGCCCCCCATCGGAGGGAAATCCTGCGCCAACAACATGGTCGTCATCGCGGGGGTCCCGGGAGAGGCGTGCGCATGGGCGTGTCGAATGCTAACGGAAAGCCTCCGGTCCGAGCAATCGGCCTCAGGACCTGCGGAACTCCCGGTCGATGCGGATCAGGTCCGCCGCGACCCGGTCCCAGTTGTAGTACGACTCCACGGCCGCCCGCCCGGCGGCGCCCATGCGTCGACGGAGCCCCTCGTCGCCGAGCAGCCGTATGGCCGTAGCGGCGAGCGCGGCCGGATCGTCCGGCTCCACGAGAAACCCGGTCTCGCCGTCGCGTATCGCTTCAGGAATTCCACCGGAGCGGCTGCCGATCACGGGCAGCCCGCTCGCAGACGCTTCGATGATGGAGATCCCGAACCCCTCCACGAGCAGATCGTAGCGGCGTGAGGCCAGCACGAACAGGTCGGCGGCGTTGTAGAGCGCCGGAAGCTCATCGTCCGAAACGAAGCCCAACAGGCGTACCGCGTCTCCCAGACCGAGCTCGGCGGCGAGACGCTCGAGGGAGTCGCGCCGACTTCCGATCCCGGCGACCGCGTAGCACGCCGTGGGGAAGACGGCGCGGATCGCCGGAAGCGCGCGGATCACGGTGTCGATGCCTTTGTGGTAGTCGAGCCGGGCGACCGTGAGGAGCCACGGGCCGCCTTCCAGATGGTGGTGGCGCCGTGCCGGTGCGGGATCGATGCCGGGGCGGAAGCGGGACGGCGTTGTGCCCAAGGGGACCACTCGGACGTCGGCGGCGAGCGCGCGACACCCCAGGAACTCGAGCACCGAACGCGCCAGGTCCGCGGTCCAGCGGCTGTTCGCGACGACCACGGAGCACCGCGCGAGGATGTGGCGCGCGGTCCAACGCTTGAGCGCGGAGCGTCGAATCTTCGCGTCGAGCAGCAGGAAATCGGCCCCATGCGCGATGACACCGAACGGCGGACCGCCCCGAGCGTGCAGCCAGGTGGCGGCGTAGCCGGCGGGCTTGACCTCGTCGCACCAGACGAACCCGGGTCGGGTCCGCCGGGCGAGCGATGCGGCCCGCCAGGTCCAGAGGGCAAGCCCGTTCAGCGTGCGCAGGCGTTTGGCGCCGATAGCCACCCGGTCGATGGTCTGGGGAAAGCGCGGATCGCCCGCTTCCCAACCCGGCCACGTCCCGGTGGAAATCGTCAGCCCCTGGGGAGGATAGCGCAGCGCGACCTCACCCATCATCCGGGCGATGCCGCCGCCGAAGGGCGGGAAATTCAGGGCCAGCAGGAGCGTGCCGCTCAACGCGCCCGCGTGGGATCGCCGTCGAGCAATCGCCGCCGCTCGAGCGCTTCCCGGTACACGGCCTCGGTCCGCTCGGCAGTGCGCTCGAGCGTGAACTCCCCGCGAACGAGCTCGCGACCGCGCCGCGCGATCCGCGCGGCGAACTCCCCATCGTCCAGGACGCGCGCCAGCGAGCGCGCCCATGCGCCCGGGTCGAGCGGCGGCACCAGCATCCCTGTGTCGCCGGAGGTGATCAGGTCGGGATTGCCGCCGGCATCCGAGGCGAGGACCGGTAGTCCGAACGCCATCGTCTCGAGCAGGGCGATGGACAGCCCTTCGATACGCGACGGCAGGGCCGACACTCGGGCGAGGTGACAGAAGGCAAGCGGACGGTCGGTGAAGGGCACGTACACCACGCGGTGGCGCGCCGGAACGGTGCGCTCCGCGGCGCGGAGCTCCGCGTCGGGCTCGATCCCGACGCACGCGACGACCACCGGCCGCTCGAGCGCGGCAAGACTCCGCAACAGGATGTGCTGATCCTTGCGGCGCGCGAGGATCAGCACGACGGGCCGTCCGGCCAGGTCTCCCAGCGCCGCGCGCGCGGTGGTGAGGTCCGCCTCGCTCGAGGGGGCGTCGACGCGCGCGAGGTCGATACCGTTGGTCACCACGCGGAGCCGCGCGGCGGGATGGAGCCGGCGGCGCAGCGCGCGCGCGACGGCGTGACTCACCGCTATGGTGCGGTCGGCGGAGAGCCCCACGGCGACCAGCTCCGCGGGAGACGTAAGGGGCATCGTGTGTCGGGTCACGACATAGGGCCGGCCCAGGCGTCCCGTCCAGCGCAGCCAGGTCAGCGCCCGGCGGTCGCGCGTGGCGTTGCTGTTGACGACGTCCACGCGCTCGCGCTCCGTCACCCCCTCGAGCGCCCGTGCCAGCGGCACCAACCGGCGGAAGTCCAGAGGCACCAGCTCCAACCCTGCGTCCCGTGTGAGGCGCGCGAGCTTCGTGTCGGGGCGGCATCCAACCAGCACGCGGTGCCCACGCCGCGCGAGCTGGCGGCTCAAATCTGCGATGATGGTCGTCGAGCCGGAGCCGCCGCCCTGATGTGTGAGTTGCAAGATGGTGAGCGGCCGGTCGGGCATGGCCCGAAGCTAGTGAGTCGATGCCAGCGTTTCCATGGCGTCGCTTGCGGAGCGCGTTGGTCTCCGGTTTTATTGGGTCCGCCCGGGACGAGGGCACGTCGGCTGAAAGCCAAGGAGTTCATCTACCTGCTCGGTCTCAAACCGAAGCCGAAGACATTCGGCTTCGTGATCGAGACGCACGACCTTTCCCGCGAGGGTCGGATCGAAGTCGCGCGGTGGCTGCACCCCGGCGCCTACCCGATCAAGCCGTTGCGGGTTCAGGCGGCCGTGGATCAGCTGCGTCGGTTCCTGCGCGCCGGCGATGTCGCGATCGACATCGGCGCCCACACCGGCGACACCACACTCCCCATCGCGCTCGCCGTCGGCGCCACAGGTCGCGTCCTCGGGCTCGAGCCCAACCCCTATGTGTTTCCGGTGCTGGAACGCAATGCGAGCCTCAACCCGGCAAAGACCAGCATCCTGCCGCTCAACTTCGCCGCGATGCGGACCGACGGGTCTTACGAGTTCCAGTACGGCGAGGAAGGCTACTGCAACGGCGGGTTCCACGAGGGGATGAGCAAGTGGCTGCACGGCAGTGCGTTCAAGGTCCGGGTCGAGGGAAGGAACGTGCACGCGTTCCTCACGGGACAACACGCCGACCTCATCCCGCGGCTGCGCTTCATCAAGATCGACGCTGAAGGATTCGACTTGCCCATCCTCGAAACCCTCGAGGACCTCGTCCGCAGGCAGCGACCCTTTCTCCAGGTGGAGATGTTCAGTCTCCGGAAGTCCACGACCGCCTATCGGCTCGGGCTGTACGACTTCCTCGTTCGTCATGGTTACGAGGTGCATCGGGTGGAGGGCAATGCCAACTACCTCGGCGACCGCATCACGCCGGAGAACCTGATGCGGTGGAATGTCTACGACGTCTTCTGCATCCCAGCGAGCTAGTTATCTTGTCCTGCGCATGCACGTCGTCGTGGCCTCCCATCAGCCGCTGCCGGCGAAGGGTTACGGCGGCCCGCAACGCGTCATCGTCGCGCTGGTGCGGGGACTCGCGGCGCTCGGCCACCGCATCACGCTGCTCGCGCCACCGACCACGCGCGTCCCCGAGGCGACCGTCGTCGCCGTGCCCCCCCGCAAGCTGGCCGATCCCGCGACCCTCGCTCCGTACGTCCCCCGCGACGCCGCGATTGTCCATACGCACTTCCCGCTGCGCTCCGCCCCCGGCTCCTTCCCATTCGTCCAAACCGTCCACCGCAACCTGAAGCCCGGCGCTCCCTCGTATCCCAACAGCATCTTTCTCTCGCGCGACCATGCGCGTCGTCACAACAGCGAGGTCTTCGTCTACAACGGGCTCGATCCCGCAGACTACGTCTTCCGGCGTTTTCCCAGGCGCCCGTCGCAGTACGATCTGTTCCTCGGGGCGCTGCACAGTGCCAAGGGCTATCACTGGGCGGTGGAAGCCGCGAAGCGGACCGGCCACCGTCTGATTGTCGCGGGCGGCTGGCGGCCCAGCTTCACGGGATCGATCAAGTTCGTGGGTGAGGTGGACGGCACCACCAAGGCCGCGCTGCTCGCGCGTGCCCGGTGCCTGTGGAACCCGGCCGCGTGGGACGAGCCGTTTGGGCTCGTGACCATTGAGGCATTGTTGTCCGGCACACCCGTGCTGGGAACCCGGCGCGGGGCCCTCCCGGAGCTCATCACGCCCGAGGTCGGAGCGCTGTGCGACACCATGGACGAGATGGTGACCGCCGCGGAGCGGATTCACACGCGCGACCCGGGAGCATGCCGGGCGCACGCCGCCCGGTTCTTCACGCATGCGGTGATGGCCGAGGAGTACGTGCGCGTGTACGGTCACCTGCTGGCCACCGGGACGCTGCCGCCCGGGAGACCAACGCCCTACGCTCCGGCCTGACCGCGATGCACGTGGTGGTCGCCTCGCATTATCGCCTACCTGTGAAGGGCTATGGCGGCACGGAGCGTGTGGTGGTCGCCCTGGTCCGCGGACTCGCGGCGCTGGGGCATCGCGTCACGCTGCTCGCGGCACCCGGCACCCAGGTCCGCGAAGCGACGGTCGTCGAAGTGCCGCCGAGCCGGATCCGGGACCCGCTCGTGGATCTCGCGACGCTGCTCCCACCGGGCGCGGACATTTTGCACGCCGTGTTCCCGGTGAGGCGCGCGCCGTCGCACCCGTTCGTGCAGACGCTCGAGGGCAACCTGCAACCCGGATCCCCGGTCCCGCCCAACAACATTTGCGTCTCCCGCAACCACGCGCAGCGACACGGCGGCAGCGATGTGTTTGTCTACAACGGCCTCGACCCGGCGGACTTCATCTTCCGACCCACGAAGGCGGACTACGACCTCTTCCTCGGTCGCCTTCACAGCATCAAGGGATATCGGTGGGCAGTCACGGGGGCGAAGCGCAGCGGACGGCGACTCCTGGTCGGGGGAGGTTGGCGCCCCAGCTTCCGCCGCAACATCCGCTATGTCGGCGAGGTGGACGGGAAGAAGAAGGCCGAGCTCCTCGCCGGGGCACGCTGCCTGTGGATGCCTGCTCTGTGGGAGGAGCCATTCGGTCTCACGCTCATCGAGGCGCTATTCTCGGGCACGCCGGTACTCGCCACCCGGCGCGGCGCCCTGCCCGAGGTGATAACGCCGGAGGTGGGCGCCCAATGCGATACCCTCGACGAGATGATCGCAGCCGCGGAGACGATTCACACGCGCGACCCCCATGCATGCCGCGCGCGTGCCGAGCGCTACTTTTCCCACCTCGTGATGGCAGAGGAGTACGTTCGGATGTACCGCTCGCTGCTCGACACGGGGAAACTGCCGCCGGGCCGGCCGACGCCCTGAGCGGGGCGACTACCGCAGGGTGACGGTCAGCAACTCCTCGAGACGGTGACGCCACGTGTGCTCCCGCAACGCTCGCTCTCGCGCCGCGACGGCGAGCTGGTGCCGCAGCGTGTCGTCGGCGAGCATGGCGCGAGCGCGATCCACGAGCTCGGCCACGCTCCGATACAGCACGATCTCGCGATCCGGCGTGAAGTGGCGCGCGATGTCGGCTTTCGCATCGGATAGTTGCGGCGTGCCGACGGCCGCGAGCTCGAACACCCGCATGTTGGCGCCGGTCCCGTAGCGCGTGGGGTCGCCGCGGTCCCCGAACTGCTGGTGGACGTTCACCCCCACGGCCGCGCCCGCGAGGGCCCGCACGAAGTCCTCCCCGTACAACGGCCCGCGCGGCCAGCCGGGGCCCCACACGACCAACCCGACCTCCGCGAGCTCACGCAACACGGGCTCGCGCACTTCGTCGCGGGACCCCACGAACACGAGCGGCGCCGCCCAACGCGCGTCCGACGGCCGTGAAGGTGGCTGCAAGTACTCGGGGTCGCAGCCAAACGCGAGATACTGGGCCCGGGCACCTGCCGCGCGGTGGCGCGCGAGACTCGAGCTGTCGTGGGTGAAGAAACCGTCATAGGCCGGCGCCAATCGGCTCGACAGCTCGAGCTGGTGAGGGTCGTCCGGGAACCAGTTGACCCAGCGGCCGCCGAACCGATGCCGCAGGTCCCCGACATCCGCGGGAGCCAGGCCCGCCCCCTTGAAGACCAGCACTACGTCCACGGGCCCCTCCCGCAGGCGCGCGGCGAGCCGGGTGGCGAGCGAGCGTCCGAAAATGACGTTCCACCCACGGCGCCGCTCCTCGCAGCCGCGCACCTCACATCCTAGCGTCTCGAGCGCGGCGGCGAGGGCCAGGCCGCTCCGGTGGTAGCGACGGTTGAACGCCGCAACCAGAACGACGCGCAGGCCCGCGAAGGCGCGCGCCGTCAGACCTCCACGTAGTTACGGTATTCGAAGAGGCGCGCGCCGGTCAGCCGCTCGAACCAGTCGGACAGATAGAGCCGGAGGTGGGCGAGCTTGAGGCGCCGCGGGCCCACGGCAGGCCCCGCCCCGGCGGCACGGCGCGCCGCAATCCAACCCTCGACCGCCCGCGGGTGGGAGCCGGTGAACCGGCGCAGCAGCGGCGTCCAGTACAGCGCCTGCTGGTCTGCCGCCCGCGCCGCGATCCGATCCGCCTGCTCGAGGAAGACTTCCTGCGATGCGACGAGCTTCTGACGCATGGACTGGGGTGGGCGCGCCCAGCCGTAATGAAACATGCGCGCCCCCGTCGCCCGCGCGCGCAGGCGTCGCTCCTCGCGACCGACCCGAAAGCCCTGCGCGTCCCGATACGAGCGGATGCTCCGGTCCAACCGGACCGCGCGGACCTCCCGTCGGTACCAGTGTCGGTCGGTTGCGATCGTGTCGAAGTCGCCGTAGAAATGGTGATAGTCGACGAGCAGGCCCTCGACGCGGGCCTCCCCATTC
>Ga0075424_100006000_pt1 | contig 11666 bp, 7 predicted proteins | sample SoiMethybrSBSTD3_FD_75301 | JGI IMG/M metagenome (GOLD analysis project Ga0075424, IMG submission 75301) | Bulk soil microbial communities from a Populus tree surrounding site in Tennessee, USA - Soil MetaG P. TD hybrid SBSTD3 | ecosystem: Environmental > Terrestrial > Soil > Tree plantation... | reverse complement strand
CAGGAAGTGCAGGTGCTCACCGGCAACTACCTGCCGGAGTACGGGCGCGCGAGCGGCGGGCAGATCCGCTTCGTGACCAAGAGCGGCAGCAACCGCTACAGCGGCAGCGGCTCGTACTTCCTGCGCTCGGACAAGCTGCAGGCCAACACGTGGTCGCGCAACCGCAGCCCGAACGCGAGCGAGAACAGCGGCCCGGCGCCGTTCAAGTACAAGCAGTACGGCTACGCGCTCGGCGGCCCGGTGCCCGGCAACGTCTTCAAGGACCGGCTGTTCTTCTTCGGCGCGCAGGAGTGGGTGAACTACCTCGCCGTGCAGACCAACACGGCGACGGTGCCCTCGCTCGCGATGCGGCGCGGCGACTTCAGCGAGCTGCTCAACCCCGCGAATCCGTACTTCGGGCGCGCCGTGACGATCGCCAACCCGCTGACGGGCCAGCCGTTTCCGGGCAACGTGATTCCGTCGGGCCTGCTGTCGCCGAACGGCGTCGCGCTGCTCAACGCGTACCCCGAGCCGACGCCGGGCTTCCAGCTCGGCACCGCGAACTCGATCTTCAACAGCGAGAACCCGCAGGATCAGCGGAAGGACAACGTCCGCCTCGATTACCGTCTCAACGCGAGCAACCAGATCACGTTCCGCTATTCGAAGTACAGCTGGGTCGCGATCGACGCGTTCCGCGGCACCTTCCCGTACGCGCGGACGGACTGGAACCGTCCGAACTCGACGCAGACGCTCAGCTGGACGAGCACGATCCGCAGCAATCTGATCAACGAGGCGACCTACACGCACTCGCTCGATCAGGTGTTCATCAACGTGTTCACCGGCACCGATCTCTACAAGCGGAGCCGCACGGGGATCAACTACCCGTACATCTTCCCGGCGAACAAGGAGATTCCCGACAAGATCCCGACGATCTCGATCGCCAACTTCACCGAGATCGACGGCGGCCCGTATCCGTCGTCGTCGCAGGGGCCGATCCACACCTTCTCGGACGCGGCGACGCTCGTCAAAGGTCGCCACACGTTCAAGACGGGCGTCGTGTTCGAGTACTCGGGCGAGGACGATTTCGATCAGATCAACGTGCAGGCGATTCCCGGCAGCACCAACAACCAGAACGGCCGCTTCGAGTTCCTCGACAACCGCGCGGGCGGCACGGGGCTGGCCGTCGCGAACGCGGCGATGGGGCTGTTCAGCAACTACGCGGAGATCGGCCAGCGCGCCTTCACGCAGTGGCGCGCGCTCGGGACCGACATCTTCGTGCAGGACTCGTGGAAGCCGGCGAGCAGTCTGACGATCGAAGGCGGCGTGCGCTGGGCGATCTGGCCGCCGTGGCATTCGCTCGGCAACAACATCGCGAATTTCGAGGCGCAGTTCTACGACCGCGCGAGCGCGGCGATCATCGATCCGGCGACGGGACGGATCGTCGGCGGCAACCGCTACGACGGCATCGTGCTGCCGGGCAGCGGCTTCCAGGGCGACGGCAGGTCGCTCGTCGTCGCGTCCGATCCCGCGGTGCTCGCGCTGTTCCGCAACCAGCCCGACGGTTTCTCGCAGACGCACCTGAACGCGTTCGAGCCGCGCGGCGGCCTGGCGTACTCGATCACGGACAAGACGGTGCTGCGCGCGAGCGCCGGCGTCTTCCACAACCGCGTCACGCTGAACGACTCGTCGCTGCTCGGCGGCAACCCGCCGTTCCAGCCGCAGGTGAGCGTCAGCACCGGCAGCGTGGACAATCCGGGCGCCGGCGGCGCGGCGAGCCTGCCGTTCTCGATGACGTCGCAGGACACCGTTTTCAACCTGCCGACGTCGTACATGTGGTCGACCGGCGTCCAGCGCGAGATGCCGTTCGGCTTCATGGTGGACGTCAGCTACGTCGGCCGGCTGGGACGCCACTTGCAGCGCGAGCGCAACATCAACCAGCTCGCCGCCGGCACGCTGCAGGCGAACCCCGGCGTGAACATCGCGGCGCTGCGTCCGTATCTCGGCTACGGCGCGATTCGCCTCACCGAGAACGCGGGATCGTCGCGCTACAACGCCCTGCAGATCAGCGCCGATCGCCGCTACATGAACGGCCTGAAGATCGGCGTCGCGTACACGCTCGGCAAATCCATGGACAACGCGAGCGACAAACGCAACGTCGTGTGGAACACGTACGACGATTCGGCGTACTGGGGGCCGTCGAACTTCGATCGCCGCCACGTGCTGAACGTCTACTACATCTACGATCTGCCGTTCTGGAAGGATCAGGAGACGCCGCTCAAGAACGCGCTGGGCGGCTGGCAGATCTCGGGCGCGACGTTCTATCGCACCGGCACGCCGTTCTCGATCGTGCGGACGAACGACATCGCGGGCGTCGGCGACGGCAACTTCGGTCAGCCGTACAATCTCGTCGGCGATCCGTTCGCCGGCAGCAACGGCGGCTTCTCGGCGGGCTCGGGCGCCGATCAGAATCTCTGGTTCAACCCGGCGGCGTTCGGGGCGCCGGCGGCCGGCACGTTCGGCAACGCGCCGAGGAACGCGTGGTACAACCCGTCCGAGCAGCAGTGGGACATCGCGTTCTTCAAGAACTTCCGCGTGAACCGAAACCAGCGGCTCCAGTTCCGCGCCGAGATCTTCAACTTCATCAATCGTCCCAACTGGAACAACGTGGCGGGCACGACGACGACGTCGGGGTTCAACATGGTCGATCCCACGAACGCGAACTTCGGCCGCGTCGTCAGCAAGAACGACGCGCGGCGGGACGGACAGCTGAGCCTGCGCTATATCTTCTGACGCTCGGGGTTCTCGGTTCTCGGGTTCTCGGTTCTCGGTGGGTTCTTGGTTCGTTCACAGAACCGAGAACCGGGAACCTGGAACCGAGAACTCCTCCGTCAGTCCCTCCACGCGACAGTCGCGAACAGGCGGAAGTCGGTGGCGAGCTGCAGCTCGCCGCCGGCTGCCGCATTGGCTTCCTCGATGCGCGCGGTGCCGCGCTCGAACTCCTCGTCAGACAACACCGTCAGCTGCGACGTGTACGCGCGATCGACGACGCCCGTCGCGAGCGCCTCCGACGCCGCCATCGTCGCCTCGATCCGATCCGCCTCGAACGATTCGGTCCACGCGAAGCCGGCGAGCGCCAGCTCGCCGCGCAGGTCGCGGGCGTGCGCGAAGCGCTGCCGATCGATCGCGATCGTCTCGGGAAAATAATCGTAGACCCACCAGTCGTCGCGTTCCGCGTGCGGATCCTTGCCGATCGTCAGCAGGCCGCCGCCGGGCCGCAGGATGCGGCGCGCTTCGCCGAAGAATCGCGCGCGATCGGAGAAATGATGGAGCGCGTTGATGCAGAAGACGCGGTCGAACGTGGCGTCGCGCCAGGGCAGCGCCTCGGCGCGCGCGCGGACCAGACGCGCGCCCGCCGCGCCGCGCGCACGCGCGATCATCTCGGCTGACGGCTCGACGCCGGCGACGACGCGCTCGCCCGCGCGCGCGAGCATCGCGAGCCAGTGGCCAGTGCCGCAGCCGACCTCGAGCACGGCGCCGGCCTCGCCGGCGAAACCGAGCAGCGTGTCGCGCACGCCGGCGTACTGATGGATGTCGTAGCGTCGATCGTAGCCGGCCGCGATGCTGTCGTAGTCGGCGACGCGGCCGTCCGATGCCACCTAGACCTGCTTCGCCGGGAGATCCAGGATGTCGCGCGCCGCCGGCTCGTCGTCCTGCCGCACGAGGACCTGAAAGCCGACGCCCGCCCAGGCGACATGCGGCCGCATGCCGCCGACCGTGTCCGCGCGGATCATCGATTCGATCCCGGCGGCCTCGAGCGCGCCCTTCGCGAGATCCGCTTCGGGTTGAGTGCCGAAGGTGTGAACGACGACGAGATCCGCGTCCTGCATGGGTTCATTCTACGACGCTGCGGGGCGAGGTTCCGGCATGGCACGGCCTTCAGGCCGTTCCGACGATGCTCCACGAGCACGGCGAGGCCGTGCCCTACTCCGTTCGCAGCGCGACGATCGGATCGACCGATGCGGCGCGGCGCGCCGGAAGATAGCTCGCGGCGACGGCCGCGGCGGCGAGCGCGGCCGCCAGCGCGGCCGTGACGCGGACGTCGGTCGAGACGATGCCGAGCAGCCCCGCTTCCATCCCGCGGCTGAACGCGAACGCGAGCAGCATGCCGATGGCGACGCCCGCGGTGGTCAGCCGCGCGGCCTGCGACATCGTCAGCCGCGCGACGTCGCGCGCGGTCGCCCCGAGCGCAATACGCACGCCGATCTCGCGCACGCGCTGCGTGACGAGGACGGTCATGACCGCGTAGATGCCGAGCAGCGCGAGCAGCAGCGCGAGCGCCGCGAAGGCGCTCATCACGCTCGCGATGTACTGGAGACTGATGGTGCGATCGCGCAGCACCTGCCGCAGCGTCATCATCTCGAAGACCGGCTGCGTCGGATCGACGCGCGCGATCGTCGCGCGCACGGGCGCGGTGACGCCGAGCGGATCGCCCGCGGTGCGAACGGCGAAGACGATCGCGTCGGTCGGCGCCTGCGCAATCGGGCGGTAGAGGGTCGGCACGCGGCCGTTGCCGTTCTCCGCCCAGCGCGAGTAATCGAACCAGTCGTGCACGAGATCGCCGCACACCCCGACGACGCGCATCCACGGCCCGTTGCCCGCGCGCACGCGCGATCCGATCGCGTCGCCCGCCGGCCAGAATTTCCGCGCCATCGACTCGCTGACGATCGCGACCGGCTCGCTGCTCTTCTGATCGCCTGCGGTGAAGGCGCGCCCCGACAGCATCGGCACGCGCAGGACGTCGAAGTACCGCGTCGACACGAGACGGTAGTCGACGCGCGGCGCCCGCGTCCTCGCCGGATCGGCGGCGACCGGGCGTCCCGGTAATTCGATCGTGGTCGACGCGTTGGAGTCGATGGCCGGCAGGACGTTCGCGGCCGCGGCGTCGGCCGCGCCCGGCGTCTCGGCAAGCGCGTCGAGCACCGTGGCGACGAAGCGCGCGCGGCTGTCGGCGTCGGGATAGCGGCGCGCCGGCAGGATCGCGCGCAGCGTCAGCACGCCGTTCGGATCGTATCCCTGCCAGCTCGCGAGCGATCTCGTCACCGTCGAGACGCTCAGCATCGCCGCGACGAGGAGCGGCAGCGCGAGGGCGAGCTCGGCGACGACGAGCGCGCGGCGCAGCCGCTGCCGGCCCGGCCCCGCGCCGGTGCGGCCATCGGACTTCAGCGCGTCGCCGACGATGCCGCGCGCCGTCTGCCACGCCGGCAGGGCGCCGAAGATCGCCGCCGCGACCGCGGCGCAGGCGAACGTCGCCGCGATCGTGCGCCAATCGAGCCCGAGGCGATTCCAGCCGGCGATGAAGCGGACGATTCGCGCGGGCATGAACGCGTGCATCAGCCGCAGGCCCGCCGAGGCGACGGCCAGCGCCGGCAGAATCGCGGCGGCGACGAGCAGCGCGCTCTCGACGAGCGATTCGCGGACGATCCGTCCGCGGCTCGATCCCAGGGCGAGCCGGATCGCGATCTCGCGCTCGCGCTCGGCGGCGCGCGCGAGCAGCAGGTTCGCGATGTTCGCGCACCCGATCAGCAGGACGAACAGCCCCGCGGCCTGCCACAGCGCGAGGATCTGCGGCACGCCGACGTCCGACATGCCGCGGCTCACGGTGTACACCTCCGCCCCCAGCTGCGCGTTCGTGTCCGCGTGCTCGCTGGCGAGGCGCTGCGCGATCGCGCGCATCTGCGCCTGCGCCTCCGCGAGCGAGCGGCCCGGCGCCAGGCGCCCGTACACCGTCAGGGCGTGGGCCGTCCGATCGCGCGACGCCGCCTCGTCGAACGTGAGCGGCGCCCACAGCTCCGAGCCCATCGGGAAATCGAATCCAGCGGGCATCACGCCGACCACAATCCATTGATCGCCGTCGGCGAGCACGGCGCGCCCCACGATCGCCGGATCGGCGCCGAAGCGGCGGCGCCACAGGCCGTCGCTGAGCACGACGCGCTTCGCGTTGGCCGGCACTTCTTCCTCGGCACGGAACGTCCGGCCGATCGAGGCGTGCGCGTCGAGCGCGTCGAAGAACGCCGGCGAGACGAAGAAGCCGAGGACGCGCTCGGGCTCGTCGCGGCCGACGAGGTTCGCGTCCCACCACATCGTCGCCGCGAGGCGCTCGATCGCGCCGCCCTGCAGCTCGCGCCGCCAGTCGAGGAAATCGGCGTTCGAGACCGTCTCGCGCCGCCCGGTCCATTGCGGCGACGTCGTCACCGGCATGACGATGCGGTCGACATCGTGCATGTCGTAGGGGTGCAGCAGCAGCGCGTCGACGACGCCGAAGACGGCGGCGTTGGCGCCGATGCCGAGCGCGAGCGTCAGGACGACGGCCGCGGTCAGCGTGGGACGCTTCGCGAGCGCGCGCGCTGCGAAGCGGACGTCCATGAGCAGGCGATCCATCATGGACGTATACGAGCGCGCCGCGGAGGCCGTTCCCGGCGCGCGGGCTCTTTCACACCCCGATCACGCCGACCAGCTCCTTCACCGCAGCCGCCGACTTCTTGAACGCCGCATCCTCGTCGGGCGTCAGCTTGATCTGCATGATCTGCTCGAGGCCGCGCGCGCCGAGCTTCACCGGAACCCCGACGAACAGCCCGTCGACGCCGTACTCGCCCTGCAGGAACACCGAGCACGGGACAATCTTTTTCTTGTCGAGGAGAATCGCTTCGACCATTTCCACGACCGAGGCGCCGGGCGCATACCACGCGCTCGTCCCCACGAGCTGGGTGATCTCGAGGCCGCCGCCGGCCGTGCGCGCCGAGATCCGATCGATCGTCGCCTTGTCGAGCAGCTCGGTGATCGGAATGCCCGCCACGGTGGAATACCGCGCCAGCGGCACCATCGTGTCGCCGTGGCCGCCGAGCACGAACGCGTGGACGTTCTCCACCGACACGTTCAGCTCCTTGGCGATGAACGCGCGCATCCGCGAGGAGTCGAGGACGCCGGCCATCCCGATGACGCGCTCGCGCGGGAACTTCGACAGCTTGTAGACCGCCTGCGCCATCGCGTCGAGGGGATTGGACACCACGATGATGATGCAGTTCGGCGAGTGCTTGACGACCTGCTCGGTCACCTGCTGCATGATCTTGTAGTTCACGTTCAGCAGATCATCGCGGCTCATCCCCGGCTTGCGCGGCACCCCCGACGTGATGACGACGATCTCCGAGCCGGCGCTCTCGGCGTAGTCGCCCGTTCCCATCACGCGCGCGTCCGATCCGTAGATCGGACACGCCTCGAGCATGTCGAGCGCCACGCCCGTGGCCTTCTGATCCGCGATGTCGATGACGACCACGTCGGCGAGCTGCTTGTCCGCAACGCCGCGCGCCACCGTCGCGCCGACGTTCCCGGCGCCGCCGACGACCGTCACTTTCCGATTCATCGTTGCTCCTTCGAGTGACGACGATCGACGCAGACCTCGCGGAGCTCGCAGACGTTCTTTGTACACCTCGTACGAAATGAATTCTGCGCGCTCAACGGGTTCTGCGTTGTACGTCGTCTACATGTGGGCGATGATGTTGTCGCCGAACCCCGATGTCGAGACTTCCGTCGCGCCGTCCATCAGCCGCGCGAAGTCGTAGGTCACCCGCCTGGAGGTGATCGCCCCTTCCATGCCCTTGATCAACAAGTCCGAGACTTCCGTCCACCCGAGATGCCGGAACATCATCTCGCCCGACAGGATCACGGAACCGGGGTTCACCTTGTCCTGGTTGGCGTACTTCGGCGCCGTGCCGTGCGTCGCCTCGAAGACGGCGTGGCCGGTCACGTAGTTGATGTTGCCGCCGGGCGCGATGCCGATGCCGCCCACCTGCGCCGCGAGCGCGTCCGACAGATAGTCGCCGTTGAGGTTCGGCGTCGCGATCACGTCGAACTCGTCGGGCCGCGTCAGCACCTGCTGCAGCGTGATGTCGGCAATCGCGTCCTTGATCAGAAGTCCGGCGCCCGGCTTCCCCGCCGGAATCCTGCACCACGGCCCCCCGTCCACCTCCTGCGCGCCGTAGAAGTCCTTCGCGACCTGATAGCCCCAGTCGCGAAAGGCGCCCTCGGTGAACTTCATGATGTTGCCCTTGTGGACGAGCGTCACGCTCTTGCGGCGGTACTTCAGCGCGTAGCCGATCGCGCTGTGCACGAGCCGCTCGGTGCCGAGGCGGCTCACCGGCTTCAGCCCGACGCCGACCTCGAGGCCGACGCTGCGCTTCGGCGCGCCGATCGACTCGAGCTGCTGCTGCCACTCGGACGCCGCCGCGACGCTGCCGAAGCGGATCTTCCTGAACTCCTTCGGAAATTCCTTCTCGAAGAAGTCGAGCACCTTGCGCGCCTCCGGCGATCCGGCGACGTACTCGATGCCCGCGTAGATGTCTTCCGTGTTCTCGCGGAAGATCACCATGTCCACTTTCTCCGGATGGCGCACCGGCGACGGCACGCCGGGGAACCAGCGCACCGGCCGCAGGCAGACGTACAGATCGAGCAGCTGCCGCAGCGCGACGTTCAGCGATCGGATGCCGCCACCGACCGGCGTCGTCAGCGGCCCTTTGATGCCGACGTAGTACTTGCGGAACGCCTCGACGGTGTCGTCGGGCAGCCACGTGTTGAGCTGCTTGAAGCTCTTCTCGCCGGCGAGCACCTCGAGCCACGCGACGCGCCGCGTGCCGCCGTACGCTTTCTGCACCGCGGCATCGAAGACGCGCACGCTCGCGCGCCAGATGTCCGGGCCGGTGCCGTCGCCTTCGATGAACGGAATGATCGGATCGTCGGGAACGACGAGCTGCGCGTTGTTGCGGGAGATCGGTGTGCCCATAATTTTTAGGTCAGCTCACCTGCCGGCTGCGGACGTTTTCCGCGAACTCTGTGGAAAACTCTGTGGAAAACGCCCCGCGTTCACGCCGTTGTTACGTAGAGTTCGGAATGTTTTAGCGGTTTGCACCACGTCAGGGCGGGTCCACAGCGCGCGTCGGCGAGGCTCGCAAAACTCACGGATTATACTTAGAGCACTGGAGGAGAGTCGACCGATGCGCACGCTCCTTCGCGACGCGCTGGCCACGGCGGCGCTCGCCGCCGCGCTGTCGGCGGCGCTCGCGGCGCGCAATCCGCAAGAGCACCAGCATCCCGGCGGCCATCCCGACGGCGCGCACCGCCATCCGCAGGCAGCCAAGCTCAAGAATCCGGTCGCCGCCGACGCCGGATCGATCGCCGCCGGCAAGAAGCTGTACGAGAACCTGTGCGCCGGCTGCCACGGCGATACGGGGAAAGGCGACGGCGCGATGGGCGAAGAGCTGAACCCGAAGCCGGCGGACCTCACGGACTCCGACTGGAAGCACGGATCCACCGACGGCGAAATCTTCACCGTGATCCGCGACGGCGTGAAGAGCACAGGCATGAGACCGTTCGCGCGCAAGATGACCGCGCACCAGATCTGGGACGTCGTCAACTACCTGCGCCGCATGGGTCGCGCCGGTCAGGCGGGTGGGGCGGGTCAGGCAGGCAGGTACTTTTGGTAAGCGCGATCGTCGTCTCCTTGGTGGCCTTTGCGACACACCCGACCCACCTGACCTCTCCGGCCCACCCGACCGACCAGGCCCAATGAGAATCGTCGTCGCCGACGACCTCCCCGCGTCCTCGCTCGATCTCCTGCGCTCCGAACCCGGCTGGACCGTCGACGCGCGCACGGGGCGCTCGGCCGACGCGCTCGCGGCCGACCTCGCGGACGCCGACGCGCTGCTCGTGCGCAGCGCCACAAAAGTGGACGCGCGGCTGCTGGCCGCGGCGCCGCGCCTGCGGATCGTCGCGCGCGCCGGCACGGGCGTGGACAACGTGGACGTCGACGCCGCGAGCAGCCGCGGGATCCTCGTCGTCAACGCGCCGGGGGCGAACAGCATCAGCGTCGCGGAGCATGCCTGCGCGCTCATGCTCGCGCTCGCGCGGTCGGTGCCCGCCGCCGACCGGGCGATGAAGGACGCCAGGTGGGAGAAGAAGCGCTTCGTCGGCACGGAGCTTCGCGGCAAGACGCTCGGCATCGCCGGGCTCGGGCGAATCGGTCAGGAAGTGGCGCAGCGCGCGCGCGCCTTCGGCATGCGCGTCGTCGCGCACGATCCGTACATCTCGTCGGAGGTCGCCTCGGGGCTCGGCGTGGAGCTGCTGTCGCTCGACGAGGTCTGCGCGGCGGCGGATTATCTGACGCTGCACCTGCCCGCGACGGCGGAGACGCGGCACCTGTTCGACGATGCGCGCTTCGCGCGGTGCCGGCCGGGACTGCGCCTGGTCAACACCGCGCGCGGGGAGCTCGTCGACGAAGGCGCGCTCCGCCGGGCAATCGAGAGCGGCATCGTCGGCGCCGCGGCGCTCGACGTGTTCGAGACCGAGCCGCCGTCGGACTGGTCGCTCGCGCAGCTGCCGCAGGTGATCGCGACGCCGCACATCGCGGCCTCGACCGAAGAAGCGCAGGAGCTCGTCGGGATCGAAACCGCGGCGACGGTGCGCGACTTCCTCCGCGACGGCGCCGTGCGCAACGCCGTGAATTTTCCGTCGATTCCCGCCGGAGAGCTGCAGCGCCTGCAGCCGTGGATTCGGTTGACCGATCGGCTCGGCGGCGTCGTCTCGCAGATGGGGGCGGCGCGGATCGAGGCGCTCGGCGTGCGCTACTACGGCGCGCTGGTCGAGAGCCGCGGGCTCGACGTGCTGGCCGCGAGCGCGGCGGCCGGCGTCCTGCGGCCGATTCTCTCGAGCGGCGTCTCGATCGTCAACGCGCGCGCCGCCGCCCGCGCGCGCGGCATCGACATCGTCGAGTCGCGCAGCACGCGGTCGCGCCACTTCCACAGCCTCGTGTCGATCAAGCTGCAGACCGACGCGGGCGAGCGATGGGTCGAGGGGACGGTGTTCGAGCCGGGCAGCCCGCGCCTCGTCTCGGTGCGCGGCGTCGACGTCGAAGCGCCGCTCGGGGGCACGATGATCATCATCGCGAACGAGGATCGGCCCGGCGTGATCGGCGAGGTCGGGACGATTCTCGGCCGCCACGGCGTGAACATCGCGAGCTTCGCGCTCGGCCGCAACGCCGGCGGCGCCATCGGCGTCGTCAACGTCGACGAGGAGCCGGCGGCGCCGCGCACGCTCGACAGGGCGGTAGAGGAGCTTCGGAGGGTGCAGGCCATACGGGAAGCCCATGTCGTGAGACTCGGCAGTTAATTACGCCGCGCAGCGACGCGAAGCGCGCCGGGGTGAACACGCGCCCGGAGCACCGATCCGCCGCTCACCGGTTCTCCATCGACGTGAAAGGTGAGCGGCGCGTCGGCTTCGATGATCGCCTCGCGGATGCGCGTGATGCGGCAGCCGCGGACGCGCTCGATCGTGCCGTTGAACAACCGCGGCAGCCCGCAGATCGTCCGGAAGCGCGATCGCTCTTCGAACACCACCAGGTCCAGCTGCCCGTCGTCGACGCGCGCGCCCGGCGCGATGAGCGCGCCGTTGCCGAACTGCGCCGAGTTGGCCAGCGTGACGAGGACGGCGCGCACGTCGCGCGGCAGGCCGTCGAGCGTGATGCGGTACGTGAGCGGCACGTAGCTCGCGAGCGCGCGCGCCGTGATGTTGGCGTAGCCGAGGAACCCGCGGCGCCGCGCGCCGGCGAATCGCGACGCGACGTGCGCGTCGAAGCCGACGCC
>Ga0075424_100005999_pt1 | contig 11666 bp, 12 predicted proteins | sample SoiMethybrSBSTD3_FD_75301 | JGI IMG/M metagenome (GOLD analysis project Ga0075424, IMG submission 75301) | Bulk soil microbial communities from a Populus tree surrounding site in Tennessee, USA - Soil MetaG P. TD hybrid SBSTD3 | ecosystem: Environmental > Terrestrial > Soil > Tree plantation... | reverse complement strand
CCAAGAGGGCCGTCGACCGCTCGACTTCATGCGAAATTCGAATGCTATCCCCCTAAGCCCAAGCGCCAGCAGCATGATGATGACCGGGATGTAGAAAGCCGGGACGAGGATTCCATATGCCCTTGGGAAGGCGGCCAACAACACAATCGCAGCCATGATCAGCCACGTCTCGTTGCCATCCCACGCGGGTGCGATCGTCGTCACCATCTGATCGCGGGTCAGCTCGTCTTTTTCGAATAGCAACAAGGCCCCCACGCCGAGGTCGAATCCGTCCAGAACGGCGTACATGGCGAGCGCGAACGCGATGAAGGCGGCGGACAGGACTGCGGGATCCATGGCTCACTCCGCCGGTTGCGCGCAAGGCGAGGCGTTGCTCGGAAGGCTTTGCCAGCCCTGGCCTCGGTTTACTGCGACGTCTGCGGAATCGGGGAGTTCTTCAGGTCCCCTGCGGATGATCCGAACGGTAAAGACCAGGAAGGCTGCAAGAAACATGGAATAGACCACGACAAACGTGATGAGGCTGGCGAGCAGGGTTGAGGCGGGTACCGGCGAAAATGCGTCCGCGGTCTTCAGAATTCCGTAGATGACGAACGGCTGTCGTCCTCTCTCTGCGGTGTACCAGCCGCCAAGCGTCGCCAGCAATCCGGACGGGATCATGATCACCAGGACCCAAAGGAACCAGCGGCTTGTGAACAGCCGTTGCCGGACGCGCAGATAGACGGAAGTCCCGACGACAGCCGACATGATGAGGGCGATCACGTACATCAGGTGAAAGCCGTAGAAGACCCACGCCATCTTCGGCTGGAGCTCGCGCGGCGTGTTCTTCAGTCCCTTGACGGTTCCGTCGAGACTATGGGTGAGCCAGATGCTGCCCAGAACCGGCGTCTTGATCTCGAAAACGTTGCGCTGGTTCTTCTGATCAGGAATGACGAACCAGTAATAAGGCGCCGGCGATTCGGAATCAATCTCCCAGAAACCCTCGGCGGCCTGCATCTTTGCGGGCTGGTGCTGGATCATGACGGTGTAGACGAGGTCGCCGAGAAACACCTGCATGCCTATGCAGACAGTGGCGATCGCCAATCCGAGCGATACTGTTCGCCGCGCGAAGGCCAAGTGCACACCCTTAAGCAGGTAGAGCGCACCGATGCCGGTGACAAGAAAGGCGCCGGTCAGGAAGGCTGCCATCAGCGTGTGCGGCACGCGGTAGAGCATGGATGGATTGATGATCACGTCCCACCAATTGGTGACGACCAGCCGTCCCCCCTGAACCGCAAAGCCGGCCGGGGTCTGCATCCATGAATTGGCCGCGACAATCCACGTCGCTGATGTGATCGTGCCCAGAAACACCATACAGGTGGCGACGAAGTGCAGCTTCGGACCAACCTTGTTCAGTCCAAAGAGCACGATCCCGATAAAGCCGGCCTCGAGGAAGAAAGCCGTCAGCACCTCCATCGCGATCAACGGGCCGATGACGGAGCCCGCTGTTTGCGCGAAACGCGCAAACGACAATCCAAACATGAACGACATGACGATGCCGGTGACTACGCCCACCACAAATGTCATCGCAAAGATGTTCAGCCAGAACTGGTAGAGCTGAAGGAATAATCGCTCCTGCGTGCGAAGATACAGACCCTCAACGATCACGAGGAACAAGCTCAATCCGATCGTCATCGTCGGAAAGATAATATGAAAAGTAATCGTGAACCCAAATTGGATGCGCGCCAGTATTTCAGGATCGAGCGTCATCGGCTATGCCTCTGCGCTGTTGGTGAAATAGAGTACGGCCGAGACGGCCGCGACGTAGACGATGAGGCCGACGATCGCCGGCGCCAGGCCAAACACGCCGATGATCAAATTGTAGGTAAGAACAGAAACGACAATGTACGCGATTGCCCCGAGCCAACCTGCACTGGAACGTGATGTCTCCATGGGACCGAGCCTTTATGCCGGCGTCTAGTCAAAACACCAGCTTCGTGCCAAAGCCGAGTTGATTGTATGAGACGCCGTCACTGGTGATGACGCTGTGGCCCCAGTTTGCGTACACGACGACATTTCCTATGGCGTGTATTACGCCGACGTTGAGAAACACCTGGTGGTCAGCCTCGGGAGTGAACGCCGACTCGCCGTGGACTTCTATCATCGCCGCCAGCTTCCTGGTGATGGCGCGTCCAAACCCGACACCGAACGTGCCCGTGACGTCGCCTTCCGGATTGTGAACTGGCTTTTCGACGCCGCCATTGGCGACAAGTGTGAAGTAGTGGAATTCTTTAGCAACGAGCAGCGGCAGAATCAATGTTTGACCGGGCTCCGCCAGGCCCTTCTCGACGGCGCCGCCATGAAGAGCGAACTCGATCTGCGGATAGACCGAAATCGACAGCCCCTTGTGCTCGTCGCGATAGAAGTTGAATTTGAGGCCGAACTTGGCGGCGCCCATACCGAATATGAGTGGATCGTTACCGGTCCTTGCAGCCGATACGGGGAATTCAAATTTCACTTGCGTGGGCAACTCGTGCCCCGCGATCTTCGGCAGCACGCCATAATTGGCGTCGATGAGCAGTAGATCAACCCGCTTTGCCTCCTTCGAGAGGCCGGCGAGGGTGATGAGATTGATTTCCCATTCGCCCTTGTCGGGAACACCAGGGTCGTCCGTCTCGAGCGGCGGGGACTGAGGAGTGGCGTCCACGTTGTCGTAACCCTCGGCATCCTTGTAGAGCCCTCGGCGATGCTTCTTAAACAGCGGAGGAGGTGGATGCATTGGAGGTGGCGCAGCCGTCGCCGGCGGTTGGGTCTGCGGGTCCTGATCGTCGCCGTCCGCGTAAGCGGCGCCGCTGAGAACGGGCGTTACGCCAACCTGGCTGATGACCGTTCCCCTCGGCGCCACCTCTTGAGCGATGGCTGGCGCGCTTGCGGTCGTGCACATCATGGCGATCGCGATGTTCCGAATCATCCTCGTCATCTCTTGCCTCCCTCTCCAGCCGGCCCGTTGCGCAAGGCGTGGACCGAAAGCCGGGAGCGTGCTGACGATGAATCGGGCCGTTAATGCGAAGATGTCGCGTCAGGCCGCCGCGAAGGATGCCAGTGGGCTGGCAAACCGCCAACGGACTCCCAAGCCGTCCGGCCGGATCAGCGCTTGCAGCGCCGGGTTTCTCGCGGCCGTCAAGGCTACGAAGCGCAAGACGCTCATCATGACTGCGCTGTGGACCGAGGCGTGCAAAGCGACTGTTTCCGAATGAGGAGGAAAGCGATGAGTACGACGGCACTGTCGGCAAAGCTTGGATCTCCTTCGAGGCCCGATAGTGGTGGGCCGGTGAAGGTAGTGATCGAACGTCTCCCACGACAAGGTGCGGAGGAACGGCTTCGCGTGTGGGCCGAGCGGTTCGTTGCCGAGGCGAGCCGAGCACGTGGACATGAGGGTGGATCCGTCCTGTCGAGACGCGGAGGCCCTCACCTGATTCTGCTGCGTTTCGCGTCGGCGTCCGCTCTGGAAGCATGGCAGCGATCGCCAGTGTACGAGTCGTTGCTGCGTGATGCGGAGGCCGTCAGTACCGCAGGAGACGAGTCGCAGGTTCAATCGGGCCTGGAGACATGGTTCACCCTGCCAGACAGGCCGATGCCCATGAATCCTCCGCCCAAATGGAAGATGGCGCTGGTCACCTGGCTCGCGCTCCTCCCCATGGTGATCGCCCTCTCCTTTATCCTTGCGCCGCTGGAGCTCCCTTTTCTGCTCAACGCTCTTGTGTCGACCGCCATTCCGGTTGTGATGCTGACGTGGGTGATCATGCCGCGCGTGACGCAAGCGCTGTACGACTGGTTGTACCGAGGCGTGAACACGTAATTCGTCGCGCGCTGCTTGCGATTGTGATACCCCCGATGGCGACGGATCGGATCTCCCTCGGCCTGCTGGCGCTCCGCGTGTTCGTCGGGGTGGCATTCTGGTTCCACGCTGACATCTGAGCACCTGCCAGCAGGCTGCCCACCCGCTGGCCCGCTGGCAGCGAGCGCGGTCCATCGCTACCCGATTCAACAGTCTGCCCAACGTGTCACGCCACTCGGGAGTGGCACCTGCCGTGCACCGCGGTCAATCAGCAGCGACCGTGAGTCGATCAGAAGGGAACAACGTCATGCGGAAATCTACGCTCGGCTGGGTGCTATCGATAGCCGTGCTGATACCTAATGTAGGAACAGCCCAGTTTCTCATTCGTCCGACTCCGTATCCGCAGGTGACCGCGGCAGGCGCGTTGTGGCAAGTGCGCGGAGAGCCGGTCTTCCACGCGGGCTCGTTCTACTATCCGGCCGGACCAACCGTATTCTTCGACGGCAACGTGATGAATCGCACCGATACGTTCGAGGGTGTGCCGATTTATGAAGACGCCACGCAGACGCCCTTCAGCGTGATCTACGTTCCGATTGGCGGGAACTTGGTCCGCCCTTATGAACGCCGGCGCGAAGGCGAAGTCGCCGGAACCGTCGCCAGCCTCCCGCCGTCGTTCCCGGTTCAACGCGACGGCGAACATTTCGCGGCAGCCGTTCCGACGGGAACCACTGGAGTTAGGCCGCCGGTGAATACGTCCCAGGGCGTCGTCATCGCCGAGGTTCCACGGCCGGTTGGTACCACAGGAGTGATCACATCATCGATTCCAGCTGTGGCTCCGACACGTCCGGTTCGGCGCGCGAACACGCCGTCGATTCTGCAGGTCTGGGTGCCCTTCGACGGCGCGCGGTGGTATAGCGCGGGCACGGCGGTGTCGTATTCGGCGGACCGCTTCGTCCAGGTCGGCGAGTACGGCGGGTTTCCCGTCTATCGAGACAGGAACGGGAGCCGCGACGAGATCTTCATCCCGTCGGTGACCGACGGGCCGGTCGCTCCGTACAAGAAGATTGAATTGTTGGCGCATCAGGCATAGTAAGGGGGCTTGACATGTCGAATGAGACGTCGCGGCGTGAATTTCTCTCGCTCTCCGGGGCTGCGCTGGCAGCAGCCGGCCTCGGAGCGTTTCAAGCGCCAGAGCGCCGGTTGTTCGCGTACGTGGGTAGGAGAGCACGAGGCGCGTTCGGTAGCGGTACGGCTGCTCCTGGCGGCGCGCCTGGTGCTGGTGGCCCCGTGGCGGCGCCCAGCGGAGGCGGTGTCACGGTGTTCCGCGTCAACATGAGCGACGGGTCGCTCACCGAGGTCAGCAAGACCGGTCCCGAAGTGGACGATCTGAACTGCGACGGCATGTGCACATCGGCCGACGGACGCGTGTTGTACGCCGTCAACCAGACGCCGAATCTCGGCGGCAAGGCCGGGGCAGGCGGCGGCGTGTCCGCCTTCGCGATCAACCGCGAGGACGGGTCGTTGAAGCACTTGAATACCCAGCCATCCATGGGATCGAATCCGACCGCCGTGATCATCGATAAAACGAACTCGCGCGTGGTGGTCGCGAACCACGGCGCGGTGGCGTTCATAGCCACCGTCGTCAAGAGGAACGGCGTACCGGTGGTAGAGACGCTGACCGACGATGGGACCGTGTCGCTGTATCCGGTCAGGCCGGATGGTTCGCTCGAGCCGGCGTCCGACGTCTCCGTCTTCACCCGCCGTCCTCCGACTGAGCCTGGTCCCGGCGCTGCGGCACACCAGGTGGTTTTCGATCGCACCGAGCGTTGGGCGATCGCGACCGATAACGGGTACGATCATCTCTACGTCTATCGTTTCAACCCGAGGTTGCGCACGCTCGAGGGCAAGGCGTATCCGACGCCGGCCGGCAAGGCACCACGTCACCTCGCGGTCCATCCGCGCGCGCCGTACTTCTTCGTCACGAACGAGCGGGAAGCCAGCGTGTCCTCGTACTTCTTCGACTCGAACACGGGCGAGCCGCGCCACGTTCAGACGATCGCGACGATTCCCGAAGGCTATGCCGGTCCGCGGGTGTCGCCGGGGGACATTCAGCTGCACCCCAACGGGCGGTTCATCTACTCGCAGAATCGCGGCGATGAGGGCATCGCCATGTTCAGCATCGACGAAGCCAGCGGACGCCTCACGTTTCTGGGCACGGTGAAGAGTGGAGGCAGAGAACCGCGGGAGATGGGCTTCGAACCCTCCGGCAAGTACTTGTTCGAGTGCAACCAGAAATCGGGCGATGTCACGACGTTCACCGTCGACGGCGACACGGGCAAGCTCACGCAAGGGCCGAAGGTGGACCTGCCCCTGGCCGGCGTCATCCGCTTCGCTCTGATTTGAGACGGCGAGCCTGAGCGCGATCACTTGCGCCTACAAATCGCAGCTGATCATTTGAAGTGCGGGGCGTACGTGGGAGCGCGTGCGAGAATCATCATCGTTCTGGCATTCGTCGTGTCAGTTGCGCAGAGTGCCGGAGCACAGACGGTTGGCGACGTCGACGTGCAATTTGGTTTGACATTCCAAGAACGGTCTCCAGATCAAAGCTCATTTCCTCGCAGTCGCCGCGTGCCTGTGCAAGCGAACGTCTATTTGGGACCAGACGTGACGCTACACGTGTCGACCGACTCGGTTCTGGCGGTAGACACTGCTGACAAAGGCCGACAGACTGTTGTTGGCGACACTAAGGCTGGTGCTGCGTGGTCAACAAAGAAGCGAGGTGGTCTGAAGGGCTCGTTCGACTACACAGTGAAGGCGCCAACCGCCGACAACTCAAATGAGCTGGGTAGCGGGTACTGGGACCATGTCTTGACAGGAAGTGCTTCCTTCGATCTTGGCGAGACGAACAATATCAGTGCGGACTTGGGCGACTACATCGCCGGATCGGCAGACGGGCGCTCGCATTATCTGTTTACGGCAGGGTACTTTTCACATCAATTCGACATTGACGGTCACCGTGAGCTGGACTTCGAGGTGGACTTTACTCCATCCGCCCACGGAAATCCGTCAGACGCAGTGGCGAGTATGAGTGCTTTGATCTTCCTGCACAAGGCGGAAGGTAGCCGTAGTCAGTCCTGGACGCTCAATCCTGGCATTTCGAAGGGTCTGGTTGACTCGTCGTCGAACTGGGGCGTATTTGTGGCGCTTGTTTATTCCAACAGTAAGCCCACGCAAACGAAGCTCTTGTTTGCGAGGCGCGCGGTCCATATTATTGGCACAGGAGGCGGAGAGTGAGGGCCTTAGCGACAGGAATTGTCGTGCTTTGCTTGTCGGCAGGGGCTGTCGCGCAACGACGGCCCAATCCTGGCTCTACGCACACTGGGGGTCGCGTACATCAACAGGCTCAGCCGAAGCTCTCACCAGAAGACAAGCGCCTCATCAAGGAGGTGGCTGCGGCTGAAAAAGTAAACGCAGGCGACCTGGAGCGAATGACGCGCAAAACCGGAAGCGTCGAAGAGGGCTTGGCCGCTGTGAAGCCCAGCGTGGATAAGACCGAAGCGACTGAGAGAGTCGAGCGGGTAAGGCAAACGCTTCGAAAGCAATAGGCGAGCGCCGATCGGAGCCGTTGCGACAGGCTCGCGCTCGGGTAGAAAGGCGTCGCCGTCAGGTGCGGGCGCAGCCGGCGGGCGGCTGCCACGACGTCGGCGAAATCCGGCAGTGGTTCCGCAGCATAGCCATCGCCAACGACCACAGATTTCCTCAGCGAGAAAACATTCCAGAAGTTTCCCAGTGAGCGCGCAGAAGAAATCAAAAGGAGGCGTGCGGCTCGTGGGTTTGCGGCCGGGCCGCGCCGCGGCCCAGCTCCGGCTGCGAATGCCCGACATCGCTTCGCGGAGCGGCGCCGCTGTTCAGCGGATCGCTTCCATGCGCTGGCGGTGCATGACGAGGGAGGCGCGGAACAGCATCAGCTCGTTGCGCCAGCCGGAGTAGCCGTCCATGAGGCCCGGATCCATGCGAACAGCGGCGTCGATCTGCGCGGCCCAGCGATCCAGATCCGCTTGCATGGCCGCCACCTGGAACGGGCCGTCGAGCAGGCGATTGACTGCGGCGAGGTAGCCGGGCCTGCCGGCGGCGACGAGCCCGCGGAAGAAGGTGTCGCACGCCGGTGCCATGGTCTTGCTTCCCCAGGCCATCCAGCGCTGAGTGCAATCGGCTTGCGGTTTGTCCCAGGGCGTGACGGCGTCGAACTCGCTGCGCGTCCAGAACGTCAGGTCGAGATCCCAAGGGACGAGCCAGATGCGATCCTCGCGCTCGGCCTCGTACATATAGTAGTTGTGGTTTCCGCAGTACATGCCGGTGGCGGCGTCGCACGAGAAGCGCGTGATGCCGTCGATGTCAGCGATGGCCACCTCGACGGCCATGTAGCGCCACAGGTACTCGAGGCTCATCCAGCGGTCGAGCACGCGCGCGACCTCGGCGGGGTTGGGCGCGGCCCGCACTGCCTGCGAGAGTTGCCATATCTTGAGCGGCTGCCGCGGCATCAGCTCGTTGGTGTGAAGGGCGTCGAGGTAGCTCTTCTCCGTGGAGTTCGCGATCCACGCCTCCTTGATCAGATGGCCATCGACCAGGCGCGGCCAGCGGTCGGAGGTGAAGCGGCCGTCGATCTCTTCGGTGACGGCATAGACACCTTTGAAGGTGCCGTTGATGCTCACGCGACCGTGCACCGAGCGCGGCGCCGGGATGTCCATGCGGCGGAAGATCTGGTAGGCGAGGCGCTCGCGCAGCATGGCGCCGTCGCCGATGAGCGAGTGCAGATTGAGATCGTTGATGCCCCGCCAGCGCTTGTCGGGCTCGAAAGCGTTGAACTTGATGCAAATGGAGACCTTGGGGCAGGTGAGCTTTCCCGTGCTGTCGAAGCAGGGCCGCAGCGTTCCCCACGACCCCTTGTAGCGCACGCCGACGCGGCCCACGTCTTGGTTGTCGATCTTGAGCATTGCGGGCACGACCTCGTTTTCGCGAGGCGTGTTGAAGTAGCGATAGGCGGTGTCGGCCATCTTCGCGAGATCGGCGTCGGAGATGGTGAGCGCGAAGGTGCGAAACAGGCGGTCGTCGAAGATCGCGGCTTGCTCTGCGATGTAGCCACCCGCGGGCAACACCTCCCCGGGTAGGAGCGCAACGCTCCCGTCATCGGGAGGTCCGTCTCGCGTGGGCGCCGTGCCCGCGGCGCTGGCGCTGTCGCGCGCGCCCCCGTCGCTCGAAGGCGCCGGTGCGGCGTTCGGGCCGTCAGCCGACACGCGCGCGTCCGACGTCGCGCCGCGGCCGCCCGCGCCCGATGAAGCGCCGCCCGCACCGCCCTGGCTGATGACCGTTCCCCTCGGCGCCACTTTTTGAGCGACGGCTAGTGCGCTTGCGGTCGTGCAGATCATGGCGAGCGCGATGTTCCGACTCATCATCGTCGTCTCTTGCCTCTCTCTCCTGCCGGCCCCGTTGTGCAACGCGTGCACCGAAAAGCCGGGAGCGTGCTGACGATGAATCGGGCCGTTAATGCGAAGATGTTGCGTCAGGCCGCCGCGAAGGATGCCAGTGGGCTGGCAGACCGCCAACGGGCTCCGAAGCCGTCCGGCCGGATCAGCGCTTACACGAAAGGGGAGGGAGGGGAAATGCCGATTCGCTATTCGATCGACAGGATCAACCGACGGCTGTTGACGCACGCCGACGGCCTTGTGGCGTTTCACGACATCAACACCCACCGGGACCACGAACAGCGGAACCGCGATCTCGATCGCCCCTAACTGATCGACGCGCGTGGAGCGACGACCAATCTCACCGCCGATCAGGTACGGCAGCTGGCCAAGGGCGCGGCGGACATGCTGCGGGTCGTGGATCTCGGGCCGACGGCCATCGTGACGACGAACGACGGGGTGTACGGAATGGCGCGCGTGGTACGGCCACCCGGCGTGGCGTGTAGCGAAGGCCGTGCTGGAGGCGATGATTCGACATACTTCAACGTCGAGCTGAAGTATGAGTGGTAGTGACGGCACCGCCGAGTCGGCCTGGGCTCCGCTGTCGCATCCGGTATTCCGCGCGCTGTGGATCGCTTCGCTCATCTCCAACGTCGGGACGTGGATGCAGAACGTCGGCGCAGCGTGGACGATGACCTCGCTTTCGCCATCGCCGTTGATGGTCGCTCTCGTGCAGAGTGCGACGAGCCTGCCCGTCCTCGTCGTCGGGTTACCAGCCGGAGCCCTCGCGGACATCGTCGATCGGCGCCGCCTGCTGCTCGTGACCCAGACCTGGATGCTGGCGACGACCGCGCTGCTCGCGGTGCTGGCATTCGCGGACGTCATGACGGCCACGCTGCTGCTCGCCTTGACCTTTGCGCTCGGTATTGGGGTCGCGATGAACACGCCGACCTGGCAGGCGATCACGGGCGAGCTGGTCCCACCGTCCGAGCTGATGCGCGCGGTGGCGCTGAACGCACTGCCCATCAACATCGGCCGCGCGATCGGGCCCGCCCTTGGCGGCATCCTGGTGGCGGCCAGCGGGCCGGCGCTCGTTTTCGCGCTCAACGCCGCGTCGTTCGTCGCGGTGCTCGTCGTCGTGTATCGATGGCGCCGTGAGTCGCCGCGTACCGTGCTGCCTGCAGAGCGCGTGATCGGCGCCACGCGAGCCGGGATACGCTACGCGCGCCACGCACCGCCTGTGGTCGCGGTGCTGGTTCGGACAGGCGTCTTCATCATGTGCGCCAGCGCGTTCTGGGCTTTACTCCCCGTGATCGCGCGCCGAGACCTCGGCCTCAGCGCGTTGGGCTACGGTCTTCTGCTCGGCTGCTTCGGTCTCGGAGCCATCGCCGGCGCGGCGTTCCTGCCGCGTTTGCAGCGCCGGCTCGACCCCGACGCGGTAGTCTCCTTCGCCACCATTCTCTTCGCGCTCGTGAGCGCCTTGACCGCCGTCTGGCGATTCGTCCCGGGAATCGGCATCGCGATGATCCCCGGCGGCGTCGCGTGGATCGCCATGATGGCCAGCCTGAATGGCGCCGCCCAGACGGCCGCTCCCGCGTGGGTGCGGGCCCGCGCTCTCGGTATCTATCTCATCGTCTTCCAGGGTGGTCTTGGCCTTGGTAGCGCATTGTGGGGATTCGCTGCTGAGCACGTCGGAGCGTCGATCGCGCTCGCGTCATCCGCCGGCGCTGCCGTCGTCGGACTCGCCGCCATTCGCCGATGGCCGTTACGCGCGATCACGACGCTTGATCTCGCGCCGTCGGCGCACTGGCCCGAGCCTCACCTCGACGTCGTCCCTGCCCCCGACGAAGGACCTGTTCGCGTCGAGGTTGAATACCGAGTCGATCCCGCCAACGCGGGTGCCTTTGTGAAAGCCATCGGAGACCTGGAGCCGATTCGCCGCCGGGATGGCGCCGTGAGCTGGGCTGTCTACCAGGACCCAGCACAAAAGGGGCGTTATGTCGAAACGTTCGTCGTCGAGTCCTGGCTTGAGCACCTGCGCCAGCGTGAGCGCAGCACCGTCGGTGATCGGACCGTCCAGGAGGACATTCGACGCTTCCACAGCGTCGGGACGCCACCCGTCGTGACGCACTTGATCGCCGCCAAACTCAGGAGATCGTGATCTGCGGTATGAGAATGGATCGGCCGCGTGGCTCTTGCTCTCATCTGAAGGGTGGGGCGTAAGTGGGAGCGCGTGCCAGAATCATCATCGTTCTGGCATTCGTCGTGTTAGTTGCGCAGAGTACCAGCGCACAGACGGTTGGCGACGTTGACGTGCAATTTTGGTTTGACATTCCAAGAACGGTCTCCAGATCAAAGCTCATTTCCTCGCAGTCGCCGCGTGCCTGTGC
>Ga0075424_100005997_pt1 | contig 11669 bp, 9 predicted proteins | sample SoiMethybrSBSTD3_FD_75301 | JGI IMG/M metagenome (GOLD analysis project Ga0075424, IMG submission 75301) | Bulk soil microbial communities from a Populus tree surrounding site in Tennessee, USA - Soil MetaG P. TD hybrid SBSTD3 | ecosystem: Environmental > Terrestrial > Soil > Tree plantation... | reverse complement strand
GCGCGCGTGTTCACCGGGTGGAACCTGCGGCTCATCAATCGCGGCAACGACAACGACACGTACTACGAGTACGTCTACATCCCCAACAATCACGAGACAACAGCGAAGACCTTCACGTTCCCGATCTACAGCAACGGCAGCACGACGATTCCGGCGCGACCCGCCGCCGACGGCGAGCAGGACGGCATCGACTTCATCACCGCGCTCGCGCGTCATCCCGCCACCGCCCGCCGGCTGGCGCGGAAGCTGTGGAACTTCTTCGTGAGCGAGACCGAAGCGCCCGACGAAGCCACGCTCACGACTGCCGCCAGCGTGTACCTGCAGAGCGGCACGCAGATCAAGCCACTCGTCGCGTTTCTGCTGCGGTCGCGCGATTCGCTGACGCCGTCCAACTATTTCAGTCGCTACTCCTGGCCGGTCGAGTTCGCGGTGCGGGCGATCAAAGAAGTCGGGTGGACGGGGTTCACCGTCGATGCGGTGAGAACTCCGCTGACGGCGATGGGACAAACGCTGTTCGAGCCGCCCGATGTCGCGGGATGGGAGCTCGGACAGGGCTGGTTCTCGACTGGCGCGGTAGTGGCGCGCATGAACTACGCGGCCACGCTGGCGGCGAATCAGCGCTTCAACCTCGCGCGCGCGGTCGCCGACGCGAAGGGTTCGCCCGACTCGTTCGTGGAGTACTTCCTCGATCGGCTGTCGGCGGCGCCGTACGATTCAGACCCCCACGCCGATCTCGTCAGCTACCTGCAGATCGGCGGCGCGTGGACCGGATCCGATGCACAGGTGCAAGCGAAGGCGGCGGGAATCACGCGTTTGATTGTCGGCTCGTCGGAGTATCAGCTCGTCTAGCGGGGAGAAGGCCATGCCAGTTTCTCGACGAGAGTTCATTCGCGGCGGCGTTGCGGCGTTCACCGTCAGCTTTGCCGCTCCCGAATTCCTGTGCGATATCGCCCGGGCGCAGGGCGCGCGCGCGCGGAATCTGGTGGTGGTGTATCTCGCCGGCGGCAACGACTCGCTGAACACGGTGATCCCGTACACGGATCCGTTCTATTTCAGCCGTCGCCCGGGCATCTCGATCCCCGCGGGACAAGTTCTGCAGATCGGCACCGATGGGGCCGGCCGCGCCCTCGGACTCCATCCCCGCCTTGGCGGGTTGCGCACGATCTTCAACGAAGGACGTCTGGCGATCATCCAGCGCACCGGCTACCAGAACTCGAGCCGCTCGCACTTTCAGGGATCCGATATCTGGAACACCGCCGATCCGCAGTCGCCCTCGTCCATGGGTTGGCTCGGGCGCTACCTCGAGACCATTCCGCTCGACCCGCTCTCGGGATGGAGCACGCAGCGAGAGGTGCCGCGTGCGCTGCTCTCGAAAACGGTGGCGGTGCCTGGTATTCCCGATCCGCGGACCTACGCCTTCGCCAGTCCCAACCCCGCACCGGAAAGCATCTATGAGCGCGCCGCTGCCACGCGGATCGCGTCGCACGTGCCGGTCGATCGGCCGCATCTCGCGTTCATCAACAGCCGGACCACGGCCGCATTCGAGACGCTCGATCGCGTGAACTCGGTGGCCGACTATGTCGGCACAACCGCGTACGCCAACAACGGATTCGCGCTCGCGTTGCGCACGGTCGCCGGCGCCATCGCACGCGGCATCGGCACACGCGTCTACTGGGTGCAGACCGGCGGCTTCGATACGCATGCGAATGAAGGCAATCAGGGCGCCGGGGCGTACGCGACACTCATGGCCACGTATGGCGATGGCGTGGCCGCGTTCTATACCGATCTGAAGAATCAGGGACTGCTCGGCGACACGCTCATCCTGCAGTTCTCCGAATTCGGGCGGCGCATCTCAGAGAACGGCACCGGCGGTACCGATCACGGCGCCGCCGCGAACATGATGGCCATCGGCGGCGGCGTTCGCGGCGGAATCTACGGCACCGCGCCCGATCTCAACCCGGTTGCCGGCAATCCCACACTCGAGAACAGCGGCGGCGACATTACCTACGAGACCGACTTCCGTTCCGTATACGCGCGCGTCCTCGACGGCTGGCTGGGCTCGAGCTCGACGGCGATCCTCGGAGGCGATTTCCGGAACGGCCCCGCGATCGTCTGAGGCATACAGGCCCCAGGGCCCAGGCCTCGGGGCTCAATGCTGTCTCAGGATTCGGGCCTGGAGCCTTGCCCAGCCCTGAGGCCTGAGGCCTGGGCCCTGAGCCCTGTTATCAGTCGTAGACGGCGCGCAACGCCGATTCGAGCGCGCCGTGCTTGAACGCATATCCCATCGCTTCTGCCCTTGCCGGCCGCACCCGCTGACCGCCGAGGATCAGCGCGTCGGCCATCTCGCGACCGAGGACGAGTCGCATCGCGAACGCCGGCGTGCGCATGAACGACGGTCGATGCAGCGCGCGTCCCAGGGTGTGCGCGAACTCGGTGTTCGTCACCGGAGCAGGCGCGGTCAGATTGATCGCGCCCGACACGGCATCGGTCGCGAGCGCCCAGCGGACCATCGCCACCCAATCGTCGACATGGATCCACGACATGTACTGTTGACCGCTGCCCACCGGACCTCCGACGAACAGCCGGAAGGGAAGCGCCATCGGTGGAAGCGCGCCGCCGCCGCGGCCCAACACGATCCCCGTACGCAGCAGCACAACGCGTGAGTGCGTGGCTGATCTCATCGCGAGGCCTTCCCATTCGCGGCACACGTCGGCGAGAAAGTCATCGCCGGGCGCGCTCGCTTCGGTCAGCACCTCGTCGCCGCGGTTGCCGTAGAACCCGACTGCCGACGCGCTGATCACGGTTGCGGGGCGCCGCGCCGCATTGCTCATGGCGTAGTCGAGTGCATACGTCGCGTGGACCCGGCTGTCGCGAATAGCCCGCTTGCGCGCCTCGGACCATCGCGCGCCGGCAATCGACTCGCCGGCGAGGTTGATCACCGCGTCGGCATCGTCCAGCGCGTCCGTCCATGACTCCGGCGCACGCTCAGGATTCCAGGCGACATCGTCGGCGTGACGCGGCCGGCGGGTGAGGACGCGCACGCGATGTCCATCCGCCCGCAGCGCGGGCACGAGCGCGCCGCCGAGAAAGCCGGTGCCGCCCGCGATCACGACGGTCATGAACGCGATCGTAGCGTCTCGTGCGAACGCGGAATAGGCTCCTCAACCTCAAGAAATCCCCGTTTCCCCCGTTCCCCCGTGTGAGTCTTTCCCCGCCCTCTCTGCCCCCCTCAGGTTGACGCCGCGACCGCAAACGATCTATTAACTAACTAGTTGGTTAATCAGATGGCCCGGACGCGCCGACGCTCCGCGCGGGATTCCAAGACCGCAGTTTTTCAAGCGGCGGCCCACGAGTTCTCCGCGCGCGGCTACGACGCCGCCGGCATCGACCGCATCGCTGCCCGCGCTCGCCTGAACAAGGCGATGCTCTACTACCACTTCGGCAGCAAGCGCGATCTCTACCTCGCCGTGGTACGCGACATGGTGGCGACCGTCGGCACTCGCGCCCGGGCCATCGCCGACGGACCCGGCACCGCCGAGGACAAGCTCGATCGCTGGATCGAAGCGCTCGTCGAGGAGGGGGCCGCGCGTCCGTGGTTTCCGCCCATCATGCTGCGCGAGATTGCCGCCGGCGCGCCGCACTTCGACGCCCGCATCTTCACGCTGATGAACGACGTGTTTGGCGCCGTGAAAGACATCATCGTGCAGGGTCAACGCGAGGGCATCTTCCGCGCCGCCGATCCGCTGCTGTCGCACCTGACGATCATGCCGCCCATCCTCATCTACTTCGTCCGGCAGCGTGTCATGGCCAGATCGAAGATCGCGAAAGACCTGGCCGAGCCGCGGCCGCTCGATCAGTTCATCCACCACATGCAGGCCTCGGTGCGAGGCATGCTTCGGAAAACGTCATGACGAGATTGCGCGTGCTCGTGATCGCTTCCATCGCCGTCGCCGGCTGCACCGCGAAGCCGCCCGACACTTCGATCCGTGTGTCGGGCCATGTCGAAGCGACTGAGGTGCAGATCGCCGCCGAAGTCGGCGGCCGCATCGTCGACCTCAAAGTCGATGAAGGTGCGCGCGTGATGCAGGGCGATGTCATCGCCGTGCTCGACGCGCGCGATGCCGAGTTGCAGATCCAGCGAGCGAAGGCCGATCGGGCCGCGGCCACCGCGCAGCTGCGGCTGCTCGAGGCCGGATCGCGCGTGGAAGACATTCGTCAGGCCCAAGCGCAGGTCGATGCCGCGCAAGCCGACGTGACGACGATCGAAGCCGAGCTGAAATCCGCGCAGCTCGATCTCGATCGCTTCGAGACGCTGCTCAAGGCCAACGCCGGGTCCGTGAAGCAACGCGACGATGCCAAGGCGCGAGTGGACGTGGCGGTCGAGCGGGCGCGGGGGGCCAGGGAGCGGGAGCGCGCGGCGCGCGAGGGGCTCACGCGTTTTCAGAAGGGCTCGCGGCCTGAAGAGATCGCCGCGGCGCGCGCACGCGTCGCCAGCGCCGACGCGCAGATCGCGATTCTCGAAAAATCGGCTCACGACGCGTCAGTGGTGGCCCCGGTCTCTGGCGTGGTGACGCAGAAGCTCGTCGACACCGGCGAGATCGTGGCCCGCGGCACGCCGCTCGTCGTCATCACCGATCTCGATCGTGCGTGGGCCAACCTGTTCGTGCCCGAGCCGTCGATTCCGCGCGTGAAGCTGGGACAGTCGGCAACCGTGCGCACCGATGCGGGCGGCCAGGCGCTGTCGGGCACGGTGACCTACATCTCGCCGAAGGCCGAGTTCACGCCGCGCAACGTGCAGACCGCGGAAGAGCGATCGAAGCTGGTCTACCGGATCAAAGTCACAGTGGACAACCGAGCCGGCGTGCTCAAGTCGGGCATGCCGGTCGACGCGGATCTGGGGCTGCAATGACCGACGCGATCGCCTTTCACGCGGTCGTCAAACGCTACGGCGCCGTCGACGCGCTGGCCGGCCTGAGCCTCGACGTGCGATCCGGAGAGATGTTCGGCGTGATCGGCCCCGATGGCGCCGGCAAGACCACCGCGATCAGATTGATGTGCGGGTTGCTCCATCCCGATGCCGGCGACATCCGGGTGCTCGGCCTCGATCCGCTCGCCGATCACCGCCAGCTCACCGAACGCGTCGGCTACCTCTCGCAGCGATTCAGTCTGTACGGCGATCTGACCATCGACGAGAACATCGCGTTCTTCGCCGAAGTGCACGGCGTTCGCGACTACGCGCGGCGTCGCGATCAACTGCTCTCGATGACGCAGCTGACGCCGTTTCGCGGTCGTCTTGCCGATCGTTTGTCGGGTGGAATGAAGCAGAAGCTCGCCCTGGCCTGCACACTGGTCCACGAGCCGGCACTGATCCTGCTCGACGAGCCGACCACCGGCGTCGACCCTGTGTCGCGCCGCGAGTTCTGGAAGCTGCTCTCCGAGTTCCTGGCCCAGGGCATCACCATCCTCATGTCGACGCCGTATCTCGACGAGGCCGAACGATGTACGCGCGTGGCGCTCGTGCACGAAGGGCGTGCCCTCGCGATCGATGAGCCGGAGCGGCTGCGCACGCTGATTCGTGGCCGGATGCTGGAGCTCGTGGCGCATGGCCGCGCCGCCGCCGACACCGTGCGCCGTCTGCCCGGCGTGAGCGATGCGCAAGTGTTTGGCGAGCGCATCCACGTGACGCTGAGCGGTGACGACGAGGCGGTCGAAGACGGCTTCAGGCGCGCGCTGCAGGCGACGCCGCTGGCGGGAACGCCGGTGCGGCGCGTCCAGCCGTCGCTCGAGGACGTGTTCATCGCGCGGCTGTCGACCGAAACGGAGGGTTCCCGTGCTGAGTCGTAGCGTACGCGTCACGATATTCATCGCCATCGCCGAATCGATGGTTGGTTTCGCCGCTGCGCAAGACGCGCCGGTCGTGCGTCTCGGCGTGGACGAGGCGCAGACGCGTGCGATCGCGGCGAGTCACCGCCTTGCCGAGGCGCGCGCCAGAGAAGCCACTGCCAACGCAACCATCGACGTGCGTGGCTCGGCCGACATGCCCACCGTGTCGGTTGGCGGCGGGTACACACGCACCAATCACGTGCAGCCATTCAGCGTCCCTGGTCCGCCCGGCGTTCTCCGCGTGCTGTATCCCGACGTTCCCAACAACTACTACTCTCGTCTCGATCTTCAGTGGCCGATCTATACCGGTGGCCAGACCAACGCGCTCGAACGCGCGGCACGGGCCGAGGCCGCAGCTGCCGGCGCCGACGTGTCGGTGGCGCAGTCGGACCTTCGGCTCGAGGTCGCGCGCGCATTCTGGGCCGTCGTCACCGCACGGGCATCGGTCGACGTGCTCGAGCAAGGTATTGCGCGATCGCAGGCGCACGTTGCCGATGTGAAGCAGCGCTTCGATGCCGGCCTGGTGCCACCAAACGAGATCGCATCGGCGGAGGCGCAGGAGTCGCGCTCCCGCATGCTCGCGATCGAGGCGCGCAATCAGCGGGACGTCTCGTCAGCGGAGCTCGCGCGACTCGTCGGGCTCCAACCAGGACAGGTGGTCGAGCCGGTGGGATCGCTGGAGAGTGCCAGCGATCGCGCGATCGCCGTCGATCCGCTGATCGCCGAAGCGCGCACCTCTCGGCAGGAGCGTCGCGCGCTCGAGGACCGCGTCGATGCGGCCGACCAGCTTCGCAGCGCCGCCGCGGCCGGCCGACGGCCAACGATCGCGATCGCCGGCGGCACCGATTACGCACGCCCGAATCCCAAGATCTTTCCGAGAACGGATCGCCTGGACAACTCGTGGGATGCGGGCATCAACGTGCGTTGGCCGTTGTGGGACGGCGGGCGCACCGCCGCCAATGTTGCGCAGGCCGCCGGCGGCGCCGAAGCCGCACGCCAGCGGCTCGCCGAGTTCGACTCGGTGCTGCCGGTCGAAGTACGGCAGCGCGCGCTCGATATCGAATCGGGGCGTGCCGCCATCGCGGCGGCCTCCGATGCGGTGACAGCGGCCGCCGAGGCGCGACGTGTCGTGGCGGAGCGGTATCGCGCCGGAGTGATCCCGCAGATCGAGGTGCAAGACGCGGAGTTCGCCCTGCTGCAGGCCGAGCTCGATCGCACTCGAGCGCTCGCCAATCTTCGGATTGCCGAAGCCCGTCTCTCGAGAGCCATCGGACGATGAACGATCGAATCGCCATCGAGGCGCGTCATTTGACACGCCGATTCGGCGCCTTCGTGGCCGTCAACGACGTCTCGTTCGAGGTGCGTGCCGGCGAGGTGTTCGGTTTTCTCGGCAGCAACGGCGCCGGCAAATCGACCACGATCCGCATGCTGTGCGGACTGCTGAAGCCGACATCGGGCACGGCCATCGTCGGCGGCATCGACGTCGGCAAAGACCCCGAAGGTGTGAAGCGACGCATCGGCTACATGTCGCAGAGGTTCTCTCTCTACGAGAAGCTCACCGTCGATCAGAACATCACGTTCTTCGGCGGCATCTACGGCCTGAACGCCGATCAGCTCTCGGCGCGGCGCGACTTCGTGCTCGACATGGCGGGATTGCGCGGCCGCGAGCGCACGCTCACTGGCGCGCTCTCGGGCGGCTGGCGCCAGCGTCTCGCGCTCGGATGCGCCGTCCTCCATGAACCGCCGATCGTCTTCCTCGACGAGCCGACTGGCGGTGTCGATCCGCTTTCACGCCGCCAGTTCTGGCGCCTCATCGACGACCTGTCGCAGCGCGGCGTCGCCGTTTTGGTGACGACGCACTATTTGGATGAGGCCGAGCACTGCCATCGCATCGCAATCATTCAGGCCGGGCGCCTGGCCGCGCATGGCACGGTGCAGGAGCTGAAGGCTACGTTCGCGTCGCGCCCGATCCTCGAGATCCGCACGCCTGAAGCCGTCGACGCGATGCGCGCGCTCGATGCGATGCCGGAGGTCGAGAAGACCAGCATCTTCGGCACCGCCGTGCACGCGGTGCTCAAGTCCTCGGACACCACGCCCGACTCGATCAGGGACCGTCTGCAACAAAAGGGCATCGACGTGACGTCGTGCGGCCGCGTCGAGCCATCGCTCGAAGACGTGTTCCTCGATGTGGCGGAACGGACGGCCGCATGATCCACCTCCGCTAAAGCTACGGTGGACAAGCCTATGTGGAAAACCATCGCCGTCGCACGAAAGGAGATGCGCCAGATCGTCCGCGATCGCCGCACGCTCCTCATCCTGCTCTTCGTGCCGGCGTTCTTCCTGCTCGTCTACGGCTACGCGCTCAACTTCGATATCCGCCACGTGCTGATTGCCGTGCAGGACAACGATCGCAGCACGGCGAGCCGGGAAGTGATCTCGGCGTTCGTCAATTCCGGCTACTTCGATCTCTATGACGACGTCCTCGACGAGGCCGCGATCTCGCGTGTGGTCGATCGCAACCTCGCGCGTGCAGTGCTCGTGATCCCGGCGCGATTCGGCGACGATGTTGGCGCCGGCCGTCCGACCAGCGTTCAGTTCATCGTCAACGGCGACAACGCCAACACGGCGACCACCGTGGTGGGCTACGCCATCGGCCTGGTCAGCGCCCTCTCGGCCGGATACGAAGTGCAGGCGCGAATCGGCTCGCCGACCGGCCCGCTGCTCAGCGTCGAGCCGCGCGTCTTCTACAACCCGGAGCTGCGCAGCACGCTCTTCCTCGTCCCTGGTCTGATCGCCTACATCGCGATGCTGACGGCGGTGGTGTCGACCGCGCTTTCGATCGTGCGCGAGAAAGAAGCCGGCACGATGGAGCAGGTGCGGATGTCGCCGATTGGGCCGGTTCCATACATTCTCGGAAAGACAGCGCCCTACTTTGTCGTGTCGCTGTTGTCGGCGATGGGCATCGTGCTGGCGGCGATGGTCATGTTCGACATGCCCATGCGCGGATCGTGGCTGGTGCTGCTGGCGGTGATTTCGCTGTTCTTGATCGGCGCCCTCGGTCTCGGTCTGCTGATCTCGAGCCTGGCCGAGACCCAGCAGGTCGCGTTTCAGATCGCTTTGCTGTCGTCATTTCTGCCGACGTTGATGCTGTCGGGATTCATCTTTCCAATCGCGAGCATGCCGGTGTTCCTGCAATGGTTCACGCGAATCGTGCCGGCCCGCTATTTTCTGGTGGCACTCCGCGGCATCGTGCTCAAGGGCACTGGGCCAACGGTGTTCTGGAGCGATCTGGTTGCCCTCGGTGTGTTTGCGGTTCTCATCCTCGGGCTCGCCTCGCTGAGGCTGAAGCGGCAATGGGCGTGACGTCATGAGGCGGCTGCTCCATGTCATTCGCAAGGAGTTTCTCGAGCTTCGACAGGACCCGCGTCTCTTCGGCATCGTCATCATCGCGCCCATCGTGCAGCTCACGATGCTCGGCTATGCCGCGACCACCGACGTCCGCAACGTGCCGGTGCTCGTCGTCGACGAGGATGCCTCGTCCGAGAGCCGCGATCTGGTGAGCCGCTTCGAGGCCTCGGGCAATTTCGTCGTCGTCGATCGGATGGCGTCTGCCAACCGCATCGATGAATATCTGGACAGCGGCCGCGCGTGGATGGCGCTGCAGATTCCGCAGAACTACGGTGATCGGATTCGAGCGGGGCAACCGACGACGGTGCAGGTGGTGGCCGATGGCACGGACGCCAACTCCACCAATGTGGCGCTGGGTTATGCCGGAACGCTCGTTGCCGCATTCGCCCGTGAGCTGGCCGCGGAGTCGGGACGCGGACGCGCCACACCGCTGGTATCCGCCGACGTGCGCGTGTGGTTCAATCCGCAGCTCGAAAGCAAGGACTTCATGATCCCCGGCATCCTCGCGTTGCTGCTGCTGGTCGTGACGACCAACCTGTCGTCGATGGCGATCGTGCGCGAGCGCGAACTGGGGACGCTCGAGCAGTTGAACGTCACGCCGATCGCCCGGTGGCAGCTGATTCTCGGGAAGATGTTGCCGTACGCGTTCATCGGCCTGATCGACGTGCTGCTCGTCGTTGTGGTGGCGATCGTCTGGTTCGAGGTGCCGCTGCGCGGAAGCTTCGCGCTGCTGCTGCTGATGTGCCTCGTTTATCTGCTCACCACGCTCGGCCTCGGTCTGTTCGTGTCGACGATTTCGTCAACGCAGCAGCAGGCGATGATGACGGCGTCGTTCTTCTTCCTGATCCCGATGGTGTTCCTCTCCGGCTTCGTGTTTCCGATCGAGAACATGCCGGCCATCGTCCAGAAGGTGACCTATCTGATCCCGCTCCGCTACTTCCTGATCATCCTGCGCGGCATCTTTCTCAAAGGTGTCGGACTGGAGACATTCTGGCCCGAGGCGCTCGCGCTGACGGCGTGGGGCGTCGGGATCCTGACGCTGGCCACGTTGCGATCGTCGAAGCGTCTGGCATAGTAGACGCCGTGCGGTGGATCGCCCGGCCTTTCCTTGTGTATTTCGCGTGCGCGGTCGTCATGACGTGGCCGCTCGTGCTCCACCCCTCATCGCTGATTGGTGCGCCGGTTGGTCCCGGCGATCCGTTCCTGTATCTCTGGGTGCTCGGGTGGGGGATGCACGCCGTTCTCCACGATCCGATGTCGCTGCTCAATGGGCAGGTGTTCGACGCCAACATCTTTCATCCGGCGCTCGGCACGCTGTCGTATTCGGATCACTTGCTGCTTCAAAGCGTCGTGCTGTCGCCGATCTACGCGCTCACCGGCGATGTGACGCTCTGTTACAACGTGCTGCTCGTCGCCTCGCTCGTCGCAAGCGCGCTGGCGATGCACGCGTTCGCTCGAGAGGTCGTCGGCACGACGGGCGGCGCGTATGTTGCGGGTCTGGCGTGGGGCTTCGGATCGTTCCGCTTCGCGCACCTGCTGCACATCCAGCTGCAGGCGCTCTACTTTCTTCCGCTGACGTTTCTGTTCCTGCATCGGCTCATGGCAGGCCGTCGACGTCGCGACGCGGTTCTGCTCGGAGTGCTGATAGGGCTGCAGGCCGTGTCGTCCGTGTACTACGCGGTGATTGGCGGTGTCGGCCTCGTGTGCGGCGTGTTCGCACTCGCGATTGCGACCGGTCGTCGATCGAATGGTCTGCTGGTGCAACGTCTGCTGATCTCAGGTGTGATCGGCGGCGTCATCGCCTTGCCGTTTGCGATCGTGTATCTGCGCGTGCAGCAGTCGGAGGGCTTCGGTCGAACTCTTTACGAGGCTAGCCGAAGTGCGGCATACGCGAGCAGCTATCTCCAGGTGCCGCCTGGGAACGTGACATACGGGCGCACGGATCTGCTCCGCGACCATCGCGAGCCAGCGAGCGGGGAGCCGCCGCGAAGTGGAGCGGAGCGCGAGTTGTTTCCAGGCTTCTCGATCGTGCTGCTGGCCGCGCTCGGAGTCTGGTATGGGCGTCGAGCCGACGCACGGCCCACCGTGACCGCGATGAGCACGCTGGTTGTCGTTGGATTCGTCCTGTCGCTTGGTCCCGATGGCCTTCGCAGCGTCTACGCGGCACTGCATCGATATGTGTTTGGCTTCCAGGCGATCCGGGCGCCGGCTCGGTTCGCCGTGCTCGTATCCTTTGGCCTCGCCACGCTCGCCGCCATCGGATGGCGAGAGCTGTGGGAGCGTCGCGGCGCAATCCTGCCGAGCGCGCTGCGTTGGCTTCCCATCGCGGTCGTCGGCGTTGCCGCGATCGAGCTCCTTCACGTGCCGCTGACGCTCGC
>Ga0075424_100005995_pt1 | contig 11672 bp, 9 predicted proteins | sample SoiMethybrSBSTD3_FD_75301 | JGI IMG/M metagenome (GOLD analysis project Ga0075424, IMG submission 75301) | Bulk soil microbial communities from a Populus tree surrounding site in Tennessee, USA - Soil MetaG P. TD hybrid SBSTD3 | ecosystem: Environmental > Terrestrial > Soil > Tree plantation... | reverse complement strand
GGCACCCAGTCGCGCTCGAGCGGGTCGACGATCACCTTCCACGTGAGCTGTCCGTAGCTCACGAGGTAGAGCAGGTAGTGCGCGGCGAAGTAGACGGCGACGATCGGCATCAGCGTCGGGGCGTAGCGGGTGACGGCGTCGTGGAACCCGCCCCCGCGGCTCCCGACCGCGGCCGCAACGGCCGCGAAGACCACCGCAAGCGGCACGATGAACCCGGCCATCATGAGCGTGCGCAGGCCCGTGTCCGGAAGCGACGTCCAGTGGCCGTGGATCCACTGGGCCAGGTCGGTGAACTTGGCGGTCTCGGCGAACCCGTCGAACAGTACGATCGAGAGCAGGAGCACGATCATCGCCGCCCCGCCGGGAAGGAGCGGGAGGTCGCGCCAGGTGCCCGCCGTGAACCCGCGCCAGCGGATGCCGCGCTCGGCCGGGGCCGCCTCCCGCCAGCAGGCCCCGCAGCCCGCGATCTCGCCGGGCCCGTGCAGCTCGGCCGGACACGGCCCGTCGACCATCGCGTACCACTCGAACGGCGAGACGCGGGCCATGAGCCGGCTGAACGCCGTGAAGAGCTCGGCCCGCTCGAGCCAGACGGCCGAGCCGACGAGGGTCATCCCGATCACCTGTACGAGCAGGTACGCGACGATCACGACGGCCAGGTCGAACGGGTGGCTGCCGCCGGGCCAGGCGAGCTCCATCCAGCCGAAGGCCGCGAGCTCGGCGACCGCCGGCCACTGGCCCAGCCGCTCCGGGTAGGCGAGCGGCGGCTCCGGGCTCGCGCGGTCGACGAGGTCGCCGAGCAGGCGGAACGGGCTCACGAGGTCCCAGACCGGCCCGAACAAGGCCGCCACCAGGCCGAGGCCGACCCACAGGTCGACCCAGACAAGCACGGTGGCCGGATTCGACGCGAACTCCTCCGACCCGAAGAGCCCCGCGAAGACGATCTCGGCGAGGAGTAGCGCGGCGACGATCTGCAGGGCGCGGACGAGCCGGCCCGAGCCCGGCCGGTACAGGTTCCCGCCCAGGCGGCTCCCGATGCGGGTGTCGGCCACCGCGGCCGCGGGCACCGACGCGGCCACGGCCGCCGCGCCCGCCAGCACGTAGAGCCACACCGGAACGGGCGACTGGTAGGTGACCGTGCCGGTGGCGTGGGCGTCGGCGGTCGCCGGCCACGCGAGGCTCGTGACGCCGGCCGCGGCGATGACCGGGAGGGTGCGCGCCCGCATTTCGGCGCAGGAGTCTAGTGCGCCGCCGTTGGGCGGCTCCAACCGAGCAGGACCACCAGGCCGGCCGTTGCCGCTCCCGCCCCGAGCGCGAAGACGGCGCCGGGTGCGACGCTCGACCAGAGGACGCCGGCCACGATGCTCGCGATCACCTCGGCGCCGCCCGTGAGGAGCCGGAAGGTTCCCTGGGCCGTGGCTCGAAGCGGCGCGGGGGAGAGGTCGGCCACGAGTGCGCGCGCCACGCCGTCGGTCGCCGCCATGAAGCACCCGTAGAGGGCGAAGAGCGGCCACACCGCGACCGAGCTCGTCGCGAGCCCGAACCCGGCGTAGACCGCGGCGAAGACGACCAGGCCGGAGGCCAGGACGCGCCGGCGGCCGAGCCGGTCGGACAGGTGGCCGAGCGGCCAGGAGAGGCCGGAGTAGAGCGTGTTGTAGACGGCGTAGGCAACGACCACGGCGGTGGCCGAGAGGCCGAGCTCGCGCGAGCGCAGGAGCAGGAAGACGTCGGCCGAGTTCCCGAGCGAGAAGATCACCCACGCGCCCGCGAAGGCCCAGAACGCGTGCGGCAGGTTCCGGGTCGGCGGCGGGGCGGCGGTCGGCTCGCTGCGGGGCGCGGCCTCGTGGACGGCGCGGAGCACGAACATCGTGAGGACGGCGGGCACGATCGAGACCGCGATCACCTCGCGGAGCGAGAGCCCGGCGGTCAGGAGCGCCAGCGCCAGGAGCGGGCCGACCGTCGCGCCGGCGGAGTCCATGAAGCGGTGGTAGCCGAACGTCGCGCCGGCCCGGTCGGGGTCGGAGGAGTCGCGCAGGAGGGCGTCGCGAGGGGCCGTCCTGATCCCCTTGCCTGTCCGGTCGAGCACGCGCGCGCCGAGCACCCAGCCCCAGGCGGGCGCGAGCGCGACGAGCGGCTTGGCGATGTTCGAGAGCGTGTAGCCGGCCCAGACGAACGGCAGGCGGCGGTGGATGCGATCCGATCGCCGCCCGACGACGTAGCCGACGATCTGCGAGGCGGCTGCGGCGGCCCCTTCGACAAGGCCGACGGCGGCCGCCGGGGCGTGCAGCGTGACCACGAGATAGAGCGGCAAGACCGGGTAGAGGAGCTCCGACGCGGCGTCGTTCACGAGGCTCGTCCAGCCCATTGCACGCACGTTGCGGGGAATTCGCGCGCGGCCCTCGTCGGGTGGTTCGGGGGCGGGAGGGATCATCCGGGGCACGCTATACACTGGCCTCCGGCCGGGTCACCGAAGCGGAAGGGATTCACGGGTATGACACTCGCTCCGGAATACAGGGGAAGGACTGCCATGGACAAGCAGGAGGTCTTGGAGCAGTGCGCGCGCGACAGCGTCGCCTTCGTGCGCTTGCAGTTCACCGAGCCGTACGGCGCGGTCAAGAACGTCTCGATCCCCGTTGACGAGCTCGAGAAGGCGCTCGACAACGAGCTCATGTTCGACGGCTCGTCGATCCGCGGATTCAAGCGGATCGAGCAGTCCGACATGTACTTCCTGCCCGACCCCGCGACGTACGCGGTCCTGCCGTGGCGCGGCACCGACTCCGCCCGCACCGCCCGGCTGATCTGCGACGTGGCCGACCCCGACGGCCAACCGTTCGCGGGCGACCCGCGCACGAACCTCCGGCGTGTGCTCAAGGAGGCCGCCGACCTGGGCTACACGATGAACGTCGGGCCCGAGGCCGAGTTCTTCCTCTTCAAGCTCGACGCCGACGGCAATCCGACCGTCGACCCGCACGACGCTGCGACGTACTTCGACGTGGCGCCGATCGACCGCGGTGAGGACTGCCGGCGCGACATCGAGGTCACGCTCCAGCAGATGGGCTTCGACATCGAGGCCGCCCACCACGAGGTTGCGATCGGCCAGCACGAGATCGACTTCCGCCACGCCGACGCGCTCGCCACGGCCGACAACCTGATCACCTTCCGCGTGGTCGTGAAGACGATCGCCGCCCGCCACGGGATGCACGCCACGTTCATGGCCAAGCCGATCCACGGCGAGAACGGCTCGGGCATGCATATCAACCAGTCGCTGGCACGGGGCGACGAGAACGCCTTCCTCGACGAGGGCGACGCGCTGCAGCTGTCGCCGGAGTGCCGGTCGTACATCGCGGGCATCCTCGAGCACATCCCCGCCATCACCGCCGTCGCCAACCCGACGGTCAACTCGTACAAGCGGCTCCTGCCCGGCTACGAGGCGCCCGTCTACATCGCCTGGTCGCCCGGCAACCGCTCCGCAGCGATCCGCGTGCCGGCCAAGCGGGGCCGCTCGACGCGCATCGAGCTGCGCACGCCCGACCCGACCGCGAACCCGTACCTCGCGCTGGCGTGCATGCTGGCCGCGGGCCTCGACGGCATCAAGCGCGGGCTCACGCCGCCCGAGCCGGTCAACCGCAACATCTACCACCTGACCGAGGACGAGTCGAAGGAGCTCGGGATCCGCAGCCTGCCGCACGACCTCTCGCACGCGCTCGACGCGCTCGAGGCCGACGACGTCATGCGCCAGGCGCTCGGCGAGCACATCTTCACGGAGTACATCAGCCTGAAGCGCGAGGAGTGGGCGTCGTACAACGAGCAGGTCCACGACTGGGAGATCCGGCAGTACATGGATCGCTTCTGAGCCCAGGCGGGGCTCAGGCTGACGGCGGCTGAAGGACGACCACCCGCGTCGCGGGTGGTCGCTCCGCCGGAAGGGCCCACTCGAGCCCGTCGGCGCGCTCCACGTCGTCGAACATCGCGAGGAACGCGTCGGCCGGCTCGAGGAAGCCGATCGCCGGCGTGCGGTAGTGCATGGGGACGGCGTAGGCCGGGGCGAGGTTGCGGACGATCGCGGCGGCGCCCGCGGCGTCGATCGTCGGCCCGCCGCCGACCGGCACGAACACGAGGTCGACGTCTCCGATGGCAGCCCGCTGCTCGGGACGCAGACCGTCCTGGCCGAAGTCGCCGAAGTGCGCGATCCGCAGGCCGTCATACGAGAACACGAAGATCGTGTTCGGCCCGCGGGCCGTGCCGGCATCCGGGTCGTGCTCCGACGCGATGGCGACGACCTCGCCGAGCGGGGAATCGAAGCGCCCGGCGGTGGAGCGGATGACGTGCGGATCGCCCGTGACCACCTCGACCGCGTTGTGGTCGCGGTGCTCGTGGGTCACGAGCAGGACGTCGGCGGGGTGGGGGGCGATCGGCGGGTAATCGAACGTGATCCGGGCGGCCACCTCGGGCGGGAACGGGCCGAACGGGTCGATCGTGACGGTGTGCTCGGTGCCGGTGAGCGTGTAGGCGGACTGTCCGTGCCAGTGGATGATCATGACGCGAGGATACGGTTCTTGACGGATTCGTGCGCTGATAATATAACGTGAACGGAAGGTTCATGGCAGCGACGGCGCCCACAACACGCATCCGCATCGGCGAGCTGGCCCGCCGCGTCGGCGCGACGCCGCGCACTGTCCGGTACTACGAGGAGCTCGGGCTGCTTCCAGGCCGCGGCCGCGGCCAGGGCCGCCACCGGCTCTACGACGCCGCCGACGAGGCCCGGCTCGCCGAGCTGATCCGGATCCGCGACCTGCTCGGCCTGTCGCTGGCCGAGCTGCGCGCCTGGGACGAGGCCGAGCAGGCCCGTGCCGCCCTTCGCGAACGGTGGGCCGCCGACCCGAGCGAGCGTGAGCGAGCCCAGATCGCGACCGAGGCCCGCGAGCCGGTCGAGACCCAGCTGGCGCTCGTGCGCGCCCGCCGGGCGGCGCTCGAGGAGCTCGAGGACGAGCTCGTCGCCAAGCGGCGGCGGATGCGCGAGATCCTGCACGAGCTCGACGAGGCGTCCGCGTCGTGACGCCGAGCGCCCACCGCTACAAGTGGGTCGCGCTCTCGAACACGACGATCGGCATGCTCATGGCGACGATCAACTCGTCGATCGTCCTGATCGCGCTGCCGGACATCTTCCGCGGCATCCACCTCGATCCGCTCGAGCCGGGCAACTCCGGCTACCTGCTGTGGATGCTCATGGGCTTCCTGGTCGCGACCGCCGTCCTGGTCGTGAGCTTCGGGCGCATCGGCGACATGTACGGGCGCGTGCGGATGTTCAACGTGGGGTTCGCGGTCTTCACCGCCGGGTCGGTGCTGCTCTCGCTCACCTGGATGGACGGATCCGCCGCGGCCCGCTGGCTGATCGCGATGCGGATCGTGCAAGGCATCGGCGGCGCGCTGCTCATGGCGAACTCGTCTGCGATCCTGACCGACGCGTTCCCGCCCGACGAGCGCGGGCTGGCGCTCGGCATCAACGCCGTGTCGGCGATCGCCGGCTCCTTCATCGGGCTCGTGCTCGGCGGGGTGCTCGCGCCGGTGTCGTGGCGGCTGGTCTTCCTGGTCTCCGTTCCGGTGGGCATCCTGGGCACGGTCTGGTCGCTGTGGAAGCTCGAGGAGCGCGGCGAGCGGCATCCGGCCAAGGTCGACTGGTGGGGCAACCTCACGTTCGCGGTCGGCCTCATCGCCGTGCTGGTCGGCATCACGTATGGCATCCAGCCCTACGGCGGTCACACGATGGGATGGACGAACCCGGCCGTGCTGGTCGAGCTCTTCGGCGGGCTCGCGGTCCTCGGGATCTTCGCGGTGATCGAGCTCCGCGCCGAGGAGCCGATGTTCCGGCTCGGGCTCTTCCGCATCCGGGCGTTCACGGCAGGGAGCATCGCCAGCCTCCTGGCATCGCTCGGCCGGGGCGGGCTGATGTTCATGCTGATCATCTGGCTCCAGGGCATCTGGCTTCCGCTGCACGGCTACTCGTTCTCCGAGACGCCGCTCTGGGCGGGGATCTACATGCTGCCGCTCACCGTTGGCTTCCTCGTGGCGGGGCCGCTCTCGGGCTGGCTCTCCGACCGGTTCGGTGCGCGGCCGTTCGCCACCGGCGGGATGCTCCTGGCGGCGCTGGCGTTCTTCCTGCTCGAGCTCCTGCCGGTGAACTTCCAGTACTGGATGTTCGCATCGCTTCTGCTCCTGATCGGGCTCGCGATGGGGCTCTTCGCCTCGCCGAACCAGACCGGCATCATGAACAGTCTGCCGCCGCACCGGCGCGGCGTCGGCGCCGGCATGAGCGCCACGTTCCAGAACTCGGCGATGGTGCTCTCGATCGGCGTCTTCTTCACGCTGATGGTCGTGGGGCTGGCTGCGAGCCTGCCCTCGACGCTCGACCACGGCCTCGTCGCGCAGGGAGTGTCCCGGGCGGACGCGCACCGCGTCTCGCAGCTCCCGCCCGTCGGGCTGCTCTTCGCGTCGTTCCTCGGCCTGAACCCGATCGGCGAACTGCTCGGGCCGTCCGTCCACCACCTGCCGGCGGCCAACGCCGCCTACCTCACGGGGCGCTCGTTCTTCCCGAGCCTCATCTCCGGGCCGTTCGCGTCGGGCCTCGACGAGGCGTTCGACTTCGCGAGCGTGGCGTGCCTGATCGCCGCGGCCGCGTCGTGGATGCGCGGCGGCCGCTACGTCCACGGGGCCGAGCCGCACGTCATCCCGGCCGAGGCGCTCGACGGCAAGCTCGCCCTGCCTGCCGAAGGCGATTGAATACGCTTCGGCGTGCGTGGACTTCTTCGTGTACAGCCGGGACGCCCCCGGAACGACCCTCCGGGACGACAGCGAGCTCCTTGAGGCCCACTGGTCGTACATGGACACATTCGCCGAGTCGATGATCGCTCGCGGGCCGACGCTCGCCGGCGACCGTGAGACGGCGACCGGCAGCCTCCACGTTCTCGGGCTGCCGGGCGTCGATGCCGCGCGCGACTTCGTCGCACGCGAGCCGAACAACTGCGCGGGCGTCTATGCGGACCACGTCATCTGGCGCTTCGAGAACCTGCTGGGACGCACCATGTGGGCGTTCTCGGGCGCGGCCGACGAGCCGAGATTCCTGATCATCGCCCGTTTGGATCGCAACCAGACACGCAGCATCCATCCGATCCCGCACGGGTACCTCCGGCCTGACCTGCGTGCGCGGCTGCTCATCTACGGCGTCCTGAGCACGCTCGAGGATGCCTTGCCGGTCGGTGTCGCGCTGGCGGTTCATGCGCCGGACAGGGACGCGGCCGCCGCACTTCTCGAGGATGGCCGGACCGGCTTCGCCGTCTTCCAGGACGTCGAGATCCACGACTGGGAGCTGGGCGGCCGGCGTTAGGGTAGACCCGGCGTGGGAACTCCATCAATCTAATTTGATAGATTCGGATCGTGGCCACGACAGCCGCGACGGCATGGAAGCCGCCCCGCTTCCTGGAGCTGGCAGCGCATCCGCTGCGGTGGCGGATCCTGGTCGAGCTCGCACGGAGCGATCGCCGCGTGCGCGAGCTCTGCGATCGTCTCGAGGAACCGCAGCCGCTGATCTCCTACCACCTCCGGCGTCTGCAGGCCGATGGGGTGGTCGAGCGGCGGCGCAGCTCGTTCGACGCGCGCGAGGCGTACTACGGGCTCGACCTCGGGCGCTGCAAGGAGCTCCTCGCCGAGAGCGGCCGTGTCCTGCATCCCGGCCTGCGCTTCTCGCCCCACCGTCCGGCCGTCAGTCGACCGGCCGCGCACCGGCAACCCGTGCGGATCCTGTTCCTGTGCACGGGAAACAGTGCGCGCTCGCAGATTGCCGAGGCGCTGGTCGAGGCCGCGGCGGGGGGCGCCGTCGAGGCGGCCAGCGCGGGGAGCGCTCCCAAGCCGGTCCACCTGAATGCCGTGCGCGTGATGCGCGGTCACGGCGTCGACCTGTCCGGGCGGCGCTCGAAGCATCTGAGCGAGTTCGCCGGGCAGCGCTTCGACTATGTGATCAGCCTCTGCGACCGTGTCCGGGAGGTCTGCCCCGAGTTCCCCGACCAGCCGAACCTGATCCACTGGAGCATCCCCGACCCCGCGGGCGAGGGGACGACCGGCGATGAGAGTTACGCCGCATTCGAGCGAACGGCGGGCGAGCTCGCCGCCCGAATCCCGTTCCTGCTCGAGCTGATCGAGTTTGACCTGCAAGCACGGGAGGTGAGCACGGGATGAGACATGACGACCTCGTCAGCGTCCGCTACATGGTCGACGACGTCGACACGTCGATCGACTTCTACACCGAGCACTTCGGCTTCCAGCCGGGCTGGAACGCCTCGCCGGCGTTCGCCGAGGTGATCCGCGGGAACCTGCGGCTGCTCCTCGCCGGACCGAAGAGCTCGGCCGGGCGGCCCATGCCCGACGGACGTCTGCCGGAGCCCGGTGGATGGAACCGCATCCACTTCGTCGTCGACGACATCGGCGCCGAGGTCGACCGGCTCCGCGCCGCGGGGCTCAGCTTCCGCAACGAGATCCTGAGTGGTCCGGGCGGGCGGCAGATCCTGCTGGACGATCCGTCGGGGAATCCCATCGAGCTCTTCCAGCCCGCCGGCGGCTGATCGCTACCGGTAGATGGCCGACGGGTCGGCGCCGGGCGCGGTCAGCCGCTGCGCGACGCCCGTCTCGATCGCGGACTCCTGGACCGCGTGGGCGACCGCCTCCACAACGGACTTGTTGAAGACGCTAGGGATGATGTACTCCTCGAACAGCTCGTCCTCGCTGATGCAGGCGGCGATCGCGCGGGCCGCGGCCAGGTTCATCTCGTCGTTGATCCCCGTCGCCTGTGCCGCCAACGCGCCGCGGAAGATCCCGGGGAAGGCGAGCACGTTGTTGATCTGGTTGGGGTAGTCGGACCGGCCGGTGGCGACGATGCGGACGTCGCCCTCGATGTCCTCGGGGCGCACCTCGGGATCGGGGTTCGCCATTGCGAAGACGATCGCATCGTCTGCCATCGATCGGATCGCCTCCACCGAGACGGCGCCCGGCCCCGACACGCCGAGGAAGACGTCGGCCCCCGCGAGCGCCTCATCGGCGGTGCCATCGAAGCCGCGCGGGTTCGTGTTCTTCGCGTACCACTTCTGGATGGCGGTGAGGCCCTTCTTGCTCGGGTTGAGCGCCCCCTCGCGGTCGCAGCCGATGACGTCCTTCACGCCCGCCTCCATGAGGAGCTTCGACACCGCCACGCCGGCCGCGCCGACGCCGACCAGGACGACGCGCAGCTCGTCGAGCCGCTTGCGCACCAGCTTGGCCGCGTTCAGAAGCCCCGCCAGCACCACGACCGCGGTCCCGTGCTGGTCGTCATGGAAGACCGGGATGTCGAGCTCGCGCCGCAGCCGGCCCTCGATCTCGAAGCAGCGCGGCGCGGCGATGTCCTCGAGGTTGATGCCGCCGAACCCGGGCGCGATGGCCTTCACGATCGCGATGATCTCGTCGGTGTCGGTGGTGTCGAGGCAGATCGGCCAGGCGTCGATGCCGGCGAACTCCTTGAAGAGCATCGCCTTGCCCTCCATCACGGGCATCGCCGCCTTCGGGCCGATGTTGCCGAGCCCGAGAACGGCCGTGCCGTCGGTGACCACCGCGACCGCGTTCTGCTTGATCGTGAGCGCCCGCACCTTGTCCGGCTCGGCGGCGATCGCCAGGCACACGCGCGCGACGCCCGGCGTGTAGGCCATCGACAGGTCGTCGCGGGTCTTCACCGGCACCTTGTTCTGCACCTCGATCTTGCCGCCGAGGTGCATGAGGAACGTCCGGTCGGAGACGTTCACGATCTTGACGCCGGGGACATCCCGCACCGCGTCGACGATGCGCTGGCCGTGGTCGGAGTCCGACGCCGACACCGTGATGTCGCGCACGCGCGTCTCGCGGGACACCCGCACGAGGTCGATCGCGCCCAGGTCGCCGTCGGCCTCGCCGATCGCGGCGGCGACCTTCGCGAACGACCCGGCCACGGCCGGGAGCTCGATGCGGATGGTGAGGCTGTAGGACGCCGACGGGTTGGGAGCGGTCATGGCCGCGAAGCCTACCGCCGCCTCGGCGGCCCGACCATCGGCTCCGATACCCTACTCAGAGTGGCGACCGTCAAGCAGCTCCAGCCCAAGGACCTGAACCTCGACGACGCGCCCGCCAAGCAGTGCGACGTCTTCCTGGTCGACGGAAACGGGCTCGCCTACCGCGCCTTCTACGCGCTCCCGGAGGAGCTCCAGACCGTCGAGGGCTTCCCCACGAACGCGCTCCTCGGCATGGCCAACATGTTCATGCGCATGCTCATGGACTACCGGCCCCGCACCGTCCTCGTCGCCTGGGACTCCAAGCCCACCGGCCGGCTCGAGATCGCGGCCGACTACAAGGCCCACCGAAAGCCGATGCCCGACCTGCTGCGCCAGCAGCAGCCCTGGTTCGAGCCGGTGGTCGAGGCGTTCGGGTACCGCAACCTGAAGGTCGAGGGCAAGGAGGCCGACGACGTCATCGGCACGCTGGCGCGCATGGCCGAGGAGGCCGGGCACAGGGTGTGCGTGGTCTCCACCGACCGCGACGCGTTCCAGCTCGCATCGGACTCCGTCTGCATCATGATGACGCCGCGCGGCGTCGCGGACGTCGTCGTCTACACGCCCGAGCGGATCACCCAGCGCTACGGGATCCAGCCGGAGCAGATCCCCGACTTCATCGGCCTCAAGGGCGACACCTCCGACAACATCGCGGGCGTGCCCGGGATCGGCGACAAGACCGCCGCCGAGCTCCTCATCCAGTTCGGCAGCATGGAAGGGGTCTACGCCAACCTCGACGCCGTGTCGGGCGCCAAGCGGCGCCAGGCGCTCGCCGACGCGACGAAGGACGCGGCCGACTCGAAACAGCTCGCCACCATCGACCGCGAGATCCCGCTCGAGGTCGACTTCGACGCGCTGGTCGTCGAGCCGCCCGACCGCTCGACCATGAAGGAGCTCTTCCGCAAGCTCGAGTTCCGGGCGCTCCTGAAGCGTGTCGACGAGCTCGAGGAGGCGCTGCCCGGCGCACCGCCCTCGGAGCCCTCCGAGGCGGTCGAGGTCGAGTGGCGCGAGGGCACGGCGGACGAGCTGCGCTCGCTCGGCTCTGAGGTCGGCATGGCGGCAGCCGGCGACCGGTTCGCGGCGTCCGACGGCGAGCGCGCGATCGTGGTCTCGGAGCCTGCGGCCCGCGTGATCGAGGCCCTCCGCGGGTCGCTCGTCATCACCCACGGCCTGAAGCACCCGGCGCTCGTCCCGGCCGGCGACACCGCCATCGCCGCCTACCTGCTCGACCCCGGCCGTGCCGGCTACGAGATCGACGACCTGGCCGAGGAGTCCGGCGTGGGCGTCCAGGTCGGCGCCGACGAGGAGACCGCCGCGCTTGTGCGGGCTGCGGCCGCCGCCAGCCGGCTCCATCCCGGCCTCTACGAGAAGCTGGCCGTCCGCGACCTGGTCGGGCTGTACGAGAGCATCGAGCTCCCGCTGGCGCCGGTACTGGGCGCGATGGAGGCCGCCGGCATCAAGGTCGACACCTACCGCTTGGCCGAGATCGCCGCCAAGCTGGCCGACCAGGTGGAGGAGCTCGAGGCCCGCTGCCACGAGCTGGCCGGCGGGCCCTTCGTGATCGGCTCGCCGAAGCAG
>Ga0075424_100005994_pt1 | contig 11674 bp, 11 predicted proteins | sample SoiMethybrSBSTD3_FD_75301 | JGI IMG/M metagenome (GOLD analysis project Ga0075424, IMG submission 75301) | Bulk soil microbial communities from a Populus tree surrounding site in Tennessee, USA - Soil MetaG P. TD hybrid SBSTD3 | ecosystem: Environmental > Terrestrial > Soil > Tree plantation... | reverse complement strand
CATCGGTGCCGGCACACATGTGGATGACATCGCGCGGCAATTGGGACCTGATGGCGCACGGCGTGGTGTTTTTGTCCTACAACCACCAAGGTGGTCCCCGGGGCTCCGGCAAGGCGGAGTCCGTCAATTGGGCGATGGTGATGGAGCAGCACAAACTCGGCAAGGGAACCCTGCTGTTGCGACAGATGTTCTCCGCCGAGTCGCTGACTTCGCCACATCCAGGCTTCCCTCAGATCTTTCAGACAGGTGAGACCTACCACGGCGAGCCGCTGGTGGATCACCAGCATCCGCATAACGTGTTTGCAGAACTGTCGGCCTACTACACATTACCCATCAATAGAAGAATCTCCTGGCTTCTCTATGGAGGACCTTCGGCTGAACCCGCCCTGGGGCCTGTAGCATTCATGCACCGTGCCTCAGCCGCTGAGTTGCCCGCGGCGCCTTTGAGCCATCACCTGCAGGATTCGACGCACACGAGCTTCGGCGTATTGACCACGGGTGTGACCATCGATCGTCTTAGGTTCGAAGGCTCGGCATTCAACGGTCGTGAACCGAATGAAGAGCGATGGAGCATTCAACTGGCCGCAATGGATTCCTGGTCCGTTCGAGCGAGTGTGGCACCGACGCGCAACTGGACTGCGCAATACAGCTATGGGAGGCTTATGCACCCGGAGGCCCTCGAACCGGGAAATGAGCGCCGACAATCCGCATCCATCGAATACAACAGGCCATTTCAAAAAGGGAACTGGGCCACGGCGATGATCTGGGGACGCAAGCACAAAGAAGAAACAGGCACCAACCTCAATAGCTACCTGCTGGAGTCGACCGTGAATTTCAGGAGTCGGAACTACGCATATACCCGGCTGGAATTGGTGGATAAAGACGAATTGTTTCCAGAAGCAGCGGTTCACTCCGCGTATCGCATCGGGGCTTACACTTTCGGCGCTGTGCGAGATGTCTTCAGCAGTCGAACAGGTCAAGTAGGCCTCGGCGCAGACGTAACTTTTTACTCGAAGCCGTCCACACTCGACGCTTCTTATGGGAAGAATCCGGTTTCGTTTCGCATTTTCCTGAGATTTCGTCCGGGTTTAACGGGGCATACACACTAAAATCAGGAGAACCGAAGTTGGAATCAGCATAGTATGGGCGGAACGTCGGTTGCGTGGCCTACGTGACCTATTGCCAATCCCGATACTGTCCGAAATACCTCACGACCGCACGGCAATTTCAGGCAAAATACGCATCAATGGAATCTGCGATCAGGGTTGTGCGCCTCATTCAGATCGCTATGCTCGTAAGCGTCGTGTTGTACGTGCTGGTCGGAGAGGGTGTTGGCACCGTACGACTGCTCAATAACTCGGTTCTGTTCTACGTCCTTTCTCTGGTTACTATCACGATTGTTGGGGTGATTCTGGTAGTCCGCCGGACCCTCGTTCTGCAATCGGCCGTGGCGCTAGCGGCACGGCCCAACGATGCAGCCACGCTGGGCCGCTGGAGGGCTGGGCACATCATGACATACGCGTTATCCGAAGCGATCGCGATCTTCGGACTGGTGCTGCGCATCCTCGGCTTCTCCCTGTCGCAGGTGGCATCCTTCTACATCTCCGGTTTTATCCTGTTACTGTTTTTTGGACCTCGCCGGCCAGTTGCGGGCGAAGTGCGGTAGCCAAGCCCGCGCTGATTCCGTAGGATTCTTTCAGGAGAACTTCTCATGTCGATTAACGGCCCCGAAGAACTGGAGTCGCTGCGAGCGGCTGGTGCGGTCGTGCGCCGCGTACTGGAAGCCATGAAACGGGAAGTACAGCCGGGCATCACAACCAAGCGACTGGATGAAATTGGCTCCAGAGTCATTGAGGAAAATGGCGCGCGTTCCGCGCCAGCGATGGTTTACGGTTTTCCCGGCGCCAATTGCATCAGTTTGAACGAAGAAGCGGTGCACGGAATTCCCAGTGATCGAGTGCTCCGCGATGGGGATCTTCTCAAACTGGATGTCACCGTGGAAAAGGATGGTTTTATGGCTGACGCCGCTGAGACGGTGGCAGTTGGCGAGATTTCACACGAGGCGGAGCGTTTGATCAGCTGTGCCCAACGCGCATTCGCAAAGGCCATGCTGGTTGCGCGCGCAGGGTTTCGAACTTCCGAGATTGGACGCGCAGTCGAGAAGGAAGTGCGTCGTGACGGGTTTTCGGTGATTCGCGAACTCGGTGGTCACGGGATCGGGCGCACCATTCATGAGGAGCCGCGCATTCCAAACTATGCCGACCCGCAAGCCCAGCATATGCTGACCGAAGGACTGGTCATCACCGTTGAGCCGATCATTGCGGCCGGTTCCGGCCGCGCCGTGCTGGCGAAGGACGGTTGGACAATGAAAACGGCCGATCGTCGGCCCTCGGCTCACTACGAACACACGATCGTGATAACCAAGGGGTCTCCGCTCCTATTGACGGCTGCCTGAAAGAACATTTTCAGGTTTATCTAGAATGTGCCAATGTCGGCCTGGAAGCACACTCTGCGCGTCCTGGCACAATCGTGCTATCTCGTTCAGCCACAACTAATTGACGGCCTCCGGGTTTCAAGATACAGTCCAGATTTGCGGTTCCCGCCGCTTTTGGGTGTGCAGTGCCTCATCGTCTTCACCGTCTGCGGATTCCCGTCGTCGCCGCCTTGCTGGCTGCGCTATCTGTTGCTGCACACGGGGTAAGTGTCGGATTTGCGCCGCAGAATCGCGTCGGCTTGCGCATCGGAGATCAATGGGAGCCCGCCATCGCGGCCGATGGCTACGGTCACGTCTACATTCTCTATCCGCAGTACATCCAGGTTCCAGGATGTGATTCCTGTCCAGTGCCGGCGATGATCCTGGTGGAAAGTGCCGACAACGGAACCAGTTGGAAGCCTGAGCGCAGGATTGCTGTTCGCGGCTCGGCGCAGTTTGATCCGCAAATTGTCGTCGATCCCGTGGACCGCCGAACTGTATACGCGGCCTGGCTGGAGCATGAGAAGCGCGACATCATAGTGGCACGTTCCACTGACTTCGGATTGACGTGGACTGTAACCGTAGCTACCCGGACGGAATCGGAAGCAGACAAGCCCGCTCTCGCCGTGCGCGGCCTGGATATTTACGTTGCGTACAATCGCGCCTCAAAGGTTTGGGTAGCCGCGTCGCACGACGGCGGAAACAGTTTTATGCCCATCAACGTGAATCCCGTAGAAAGTATGGGATGGGCGCAGGCTGGCGGCGCAACCATCGATCCCGCGGGCGATCTGTTTCTCTCGTGGGCGGACTACACCCGCACCAACAGCGGACAGGGGCCCGTGGATCTTTATGTAGGACGATCCGCGGATGGCGGCAAGAACTGGATCACAACCCTGCTTGATGTGTCGGGTGCACCGCCGGAGTGCGCCACTGACGAGTGTGGGTGGGCATATCTCGGCGCACAAATCACTGTGACCTGCGACGCGGCTGGGACGATTTACGCCTTATGGAATGCGGGGCCGGTGCACCGGGGCACCGAGAGAATTTACTTCTCGTCTTCGACGACTTCTGGAGCCACTTGGTCGCCAAGATCCGAGGTTTCAACGGCTCCCCGCGGCGCCGCTCATGCCTTCCCCACAATCATCGCAGGAACTGCCGGCGATGTGCGTATCGCCTGGATGGACACCCGCCGTAGTCCATTGTGGAATACCTACTACCGAAGTTCGACGAATGGCGGTGCGACATGGTCGCCAGAAACCCAGCTCTCAAGTTACGTTCCCGGCTATCGCTACATCGAGCCTTACGGATTCAAGTTCCCCTTCGGCGACTACTTCGAGATGGACATCGACAATCGTGGTGACACCCAAGCCGTCTGGGGTGAAGGGCTAACCTACGAGTCACCAGGTAGTATCTGGTACACACGCGGACGTTAGTGCATTCTTCTTCTATCCGTCTTCGTAAGCGTGCGGCATGACGGGCGGAAGGGAACCCTATGCTTCTGATGTGTGTGAATTTGTTGTCCGTGCTCGGGGCCGCTATTGCCACCATGGTCATTGGCTTCCTGTGGTATTCGCCTTTCCTTTTCGGTAAACCATGGATGGTAGCCATGGGCTATGATCCGAACGACAAAGCGAAGATCGCCGAGATGCAGAAGAAGGCAGGCCCACTGTACGGCATCTCGTTCCTGGCCAGCCTGCTCACCGCGTTTATTCTGGGAAAGATCATCTACAACCTGACCATTGATACCGCTCTTTATGGAATGAAGCACGGGTTTGCGGTGTGGCTCGGCTTCGTGATGACTGTGCAACTCACCGACAAGCTCTTCGGAAACCGGCCAATGAATCTCTTCCTCATCAACACCGGATATCAGCTGGTGAGTTATGTCGTGATGGGTGCGATTCTCGGGAAGTGGGTGGGATGCTGAGCGGATGCCGCCATCTCTGAGCTGAGGCGCCGATTAGACCGCCGGCTGGGACGCCGGCGCTACAAGATCACTCCATAACCAAGCCGCCTATGAGTTCTGACAATTCCTGGATCTTGTGCTCCACGCAGTAGGCCTGCAACTCTTCCACGATTTTCTCGGTAGCGCACGGATCCCAATAACTGGCCGTTCCAACCTGCACTGCGGTGGCCCCAGCCAGCATGAACTCGATGACGTCTGTCGCCCGCGAAACACCACCCATCCCAATGACCGGAATTCTGACGGATTGCGCGGCGTCGTAAACCATGCGGACGGCAATGGGCTTGATCGCGGGCCCGGACAATCCCGCGGTCAGATTTGCGATGCGGGGTTTGCGGGTTTCCGGATCGATGGCCATCGCCACGAACGTATTGATTAACGAGATGGCATCGGCGCCTGCCTCCTGGGCAATGTGTGCCATCTGGGCAATGCTGGTGACGTTAGGCGATAGTTTCACGATCAGCGGGCGCTTGGCCACGCGTTTCGCTGTTCTCACCACTTCATCGAGAGACCGCGGATCACTTCCGAACTGAATGCCCCCATGCTGCGTGTTGGGACAGGACACGTTCAGCTCATAGGCCGCGATGCCCTCTCCCTCATTGAGAATCTGAATCGTGCGTTCGTAATCCTCCCGGGTGTAGCCGAAGACATTTGCGAAAACGACAATGTTCCGCACTTGGTTGAGCTTGGGGAGCTTTTCTGTAAGGAACGCCTGTGCGCCAATGTTCTGAAGTCCGATGGCATTCAGCATTCCTGCGGTCGTCTCGAACAGTCGCGGTGGAGGGTTGCCCGTCATAGGCTCGCGCGAGAGCCCCTTGACGACGAAGCCCCCCAGACGATCGAGATGGACCACGTCTTCAAACTCGAGTCCGTACCCGAACGTTCCGCTGGCGGCGATCACGGGATTCTTAAGTTGAATGCCTGCGAAAGTGACACTCAAATCGGGTGCGTTCTTGGAGGTTGCGGGACCTGTCAACTTTCGCCTCCCTGCAACGCCACCAGCGCCGCGGGTTTGAACTCGCCAGATGGTTTCAGCCGCTTGGGAGCGCGTGCCGGCGGAGACGTGTTATCGGCGTGATGTGGCGGTACCAGCGCCTCCGTCAGCACGCGCCCCACGGCGTGCGTGGGCGCATTGATGCCCAGAAGAGAAGCCAGCGTTACCACAAGATCGACGGGTTCGGCATGGGTCCGAAAGATTCCTGATTGAAATGGCAGACCATAGAAGGCTAGCGGAACGTGCGTATCGTACGTGTAGGGTGTGGCGTGATCTGTGCCACTGGTAGTGCCGACGACAAAAGGCGCGGGCACTCCCATTACGTACCATCCGCCCGCCGCCGAATAACTGTGCAAGTATTTTTGGCCAAGCTCGGTCTCAGGCACAGTACCTGAGGCAAGTTGCGAACGTGTAAAGTAGCCCCGCATTCCAAGTTGCTTCATCACTTCTCCGACGGCACGTTCTCCGTCTGCTTCCTTGATGTTGAGGGCCGAGAATGCATCTTCATTCAGCCACGCCACTGGATAGTCGAACGTTTTCACGTAGTCGGCTTGCTTGCCCAAGCCGATTTTCCCCGCCAGTGTTTTGTTGATCTGCGCCTGCATTTCCTGCACATTTAAGCTGGCTGCTGGAATTCGCCATTGAGCCGCGGTACTTGGCACGGGCGCAACCCCATGGTCCGCGGAGAGCGCGATCCACACATTCGCCAGGCCAACTTGATGGCCCAGAAAATCGAAGAACTGGGCGAGTTGCCGATCCGTTGCAAGTGTCATGGCCTGGACCTCGGGGGAATCTGGCCCCGCCTGATGTCCAATAATGTCGTTGGCGGAAAGACCCACCGTCAGCAGGTCGGTGGCTGGCCCGGTGCCCAGTTGTTCGTACAGAACAAGTTCCTTGGCGAATTCCAATTCGTACTCGTTCGCAAACGGAGTGGATCCCACCACCTCATAAAAGCCCGCGTCGGAGCCGTCTTTGCGCTTCTGGTGAGCTGTGGAGCGCAACGTCCTGCCGTCAGAATCACGCCATTCGCGGTCCCAGTACTTGGTGGTGCGATTGCTGGAATTGAAGTCGTTGACCCATTTGGGAAGCTCGTTGCGATAGTACGTGGAGGTGACCCAGGAACCGGACTTCGCATCGATCCAGTACGCTGCATCGCCGGCATGCCCGGCGGGAAGAACTGCCGCACGATCCTTCAAAGCCATGCCGAAGACGCGGGACTTGCCGGCCGTCGCCAACTTGAGTTCGTCTCCCAACGTGCTGGCAAGCAAATTACGAGGCGAAACGCCCTTGAGATCCCCGGCAATCCCCACCAAATGCGTAGCGTCGTCTTCCACGGACGTAACCATTCGCTTTTTCTGCGGGTCCCACCACTCGTTGGCGGCGATGCCGTGGCCGTTGCTGTAGGCCCCCGTGAGCAGCGTGGCATGGCCCGGAGCCGTCCGGGTGTTGGCGTAGTCATAGTTGCAGTCACTGAAGGACGCTCCTCGATCAAGGAAGAGGCGGAAGCCGCCCTCCCCGAACAGATCGCGATAACGTTCGAGGTAGTCGCCACGGAACTGGTCGATGATGATGACCACAATCAAGCGGGGATGACCATTGTAGGCAGAAGCGAGGGCTGCTTGCTTGAGGCACAGCAAGAAGCAGACGACCAGGCACGCCGTGCCGTTTCGAGTACGAGCTCTCATTGCGTCGATAGTGTACAAGCAGCCTTCAGGGCGGACCAAGAGGGAAGCGCGTCATGGGCATGTACAGTTCCGGTCCCCCGGCGAGGACGTGAATTGTTGCGAGCGTCGTTTCCCTGTATAAAAATCCGACAACAGCAAATCGGCCGGAGGGAACTCACAATGAAAGCCGCATTGGGGCTTACTTTGATTTTATTCGCAATGATAGCGCTTGCAGCGCCGCCTGCCACGCCTCCTTCGAAACTCGAGCGTGGGAAATATCTCGTGGATCACGTGGCCATGTGCGGCGATTGTCACACGCCACGCAACGAGAAGGGAGAACCAATCGAGGGAAAATACCTGAAGGGCACAGCGCTCTCCTTCAAACCAATTGCCCCCGTGCCCGGCTGGGCAGACAAATCTCCGAACATCGCAGGCCTGCCGGGCTGGGAAGAGAAAGACGCCATCAAGTTCCTGATGACTGGTTTGGCCTATAACGACCTCCCTGGAAGGCCCCCGATGCCGCAATACAGATTCAACAGGGAAGACGCGACCGCGATCGTGGCCTACCTGCGATCGCTTGGGGCTGAAGCGAAGGCGGATAGCCCGCAGAAGTGAGACTCGCCCTGGCGAGTTTTTGAAGAGAAGACTGCTAGCTGCAGCTTATTTCGAGCGGACGGCAGCTGCTCTTTCCCTTTGTTTTTTAGATAAACTATAAGTTTCCATGCTCGATCTCAGCTTCGTCCGTGACCACCTTCCTCTTGTCGAGGAAAAGCTCCGTCTGCGCGGCATGAGTCCTGAAGAGGTCTTGAAGGATTTCCTCGCCATTGACAGCGACCGCCGTCAGGCCATTACTGAGGCAGAGACCCTCAAGGCAAAGCGGAATCGAGCCTCTGAAGAGATCGGCAAGCTCAAGAAAAGTGGCCAGGATGCAACTGCCCTAATGGCGGAGATGAAAGATCTCCGAGACAAGGTCCAGGAGCTTGAGAAGAAGGCGAGCGATTCCGAAAACCGGTTACGTGACCTGCTGGCCGGCATCCCTAATATTCCGCATGAGTCCGTCCCCGTTGGAAAAAGCTCCGCCGACAATGTCGAAGTACGGCGTTGGGGCACGGCGCCGAAGTTCGACTTCGCGCCGAAGCCGCACTGGGAGTTGGGAGAGCATCTCGGCGTTCTTGACTTGGAGCGTGGGGCCAAGCTTTCTGGAGCCCGGTTCGCCGTCTACTGGGACCTTGGGGCCAAGTTGGAGCGGGCGCTAGCTAACTTCATGCTCGATCTGCACACACGCGAGCACGGCTACACCGAGATATTGCCGCCGTACCTGGTGAATTCGGAGTCGATGTACGGTACAGGGCAGCTCCCGAAATTCGCTGCCGATTCTTTTCGTGTTCCACACGGCGAAAAGGACCTTTGGCTCATTCCAACCGCCGAGGTCCCGGTCACGAATCTCTATCGTGACGAAACGCTGGATGCCGCGCGTCTGCCGGTCTTGCTAACTGCATACACTCCGTGTTTCCGGAGCGAGGCGGGCTCCTATGGGAAGGACGTTCGCGGGATCATTCGCCAACACCAGTTTCAGAAGGTCGAACTGGTGAAGTTTGCTCACCCGGCAAACTCCTACGAGGAACTCGAAAAACTTACTCGAAATGCAGAAACTGTTCTGCAAAAACTCGGTCTGCACTACCGCGTGGTGACGCTGTGCACCGCAGACATGGGATTTTCCTCGGCTAAGACGTACGATATTGAGGTCTGGCTTCCCGGGCAGGGACTGTTCCGCGAGATTTCGTCCTGCTCGAATTTCGAAGCCTTTCAAGCACGGCGCGCCAGCATCCGCTTTCGCCCCGAAGGGAAGGGGAAAACGGAGTTTGTGCACACGCTCAATGGCAGTGGCCTCGCCGTCGGTCGCACCTGGGTAGCGGTCGTGGAAAACTATCAGCAAGCCGATGGCACTGTCGTCATTCCCGAAGCACTTCGGCCCTACGTCGGCGCGGAGCGAATCACTCCGCGGAAGCTTTAGCAGCTTTTGTCGGGGCAATCCCGTCGTTGCCAAGATCAGGAGCAGTCAATAGACTTGGAAAGCGCAAAGATAAGTCCGGTCGTTACCAGCGGGCCCACGCTGCCGATGAATTCGATCTGGCGGACAATCCGGGGATACATTCTATGGTCCTATGAGCGTGGCAGCCTTCATTACGACGTGATGGTCACGCTAATTCTGCTGTTTGTTTTCGTATCGCCCTACTGGATTAACTTCAAGGACAAACCGATTGACCGGGTTCCGCATCAGACTGGTGTAGTGATTCAGCCCGATGGCCAGGGCGGATTCATTTACCAGATCGAAGCGTCGGCACTTTCGGCGAAGGACGATGGCGGGCTGCGCCGGCAAATGCTCGCAATCATCGAGCCGATCGCCGGCGCCTCGGCCATTTTGAAGTACGAGACTGTGAAGGACAAGTCGGGCAAAGTACAAAGCTACAAGGTCTGGGTCGAAAAGGAATAACAACCGACCGTCACCGTCGAGCGATCAACCAGTACACATGAAACAAAGTCCTCAAAAACGCCTACGAGGGGTCGTCATTTTCGGCGCAATAGCAATGCTGTGTTCGGTGCATGCAGTGCGCGCACAGACCGATCCCGCGTTGCAAAAAGCCTTGAGTCAGATGGACTCTGCCGCTGCGACTTTCCACTCCGTACAGGCAAACTTTGTATGGGAGCAATACTGGAAAGTCGTCAACGACAAGGACTCGCAAAAAGGCACCGTCTACTACCGTCGTTCGGGAAAAGAAATCCAGATGATGGCCGACATCACCGACCCACCCAAAAGCGTGCTCTTCGCTAACGGGAAGGTTCAGGTGTACGAGCCCAAGATGAAGCGCGTCACGTCCTACGAAGCCGGCAAGAACCGCGAGGCGGTAGAAAGCTTCTTGGTGCTCGGTTTCGGCGGCAGCGGCCAGGACATGCTGAAGTCCTTCGATGTCAAATCCCTTGGCACCGAAAACGTGGAAGGTGTGAATGCGTCCAAGCTGGAATTGACGCCGAAATCAGAGCGCGTACGCAACATCTTTGCCAGGATCTGGCTATGGATCGATCCAGCGCGCGGGATTTCTGTGCAGCAACAATTTTTCGAGCCGTCCGGCGACTACCGCCTCGCCAAGTACTCCGATATCCAGTTGAACCAAAAAATCGCGGACAGTGCCTTCAAATTGAAGACTTCCGGCGACACCACGTATGTTTCAGCACCCAAGGGCTAATCCGCTGTATCTAAACGAGAAGATTAAGGGTGGAAATTCGCGCCCCGGCGGATATACTGGATTTCAAGAGTAGCGGGTGAATTTTTCATGGCTAAAGTTTTTACCATTCCAGTTGTCCCGAACCTCGGTCGCAAACGCAGAGAACGAACCTCCGATCCCCGCTACGTCGACGGCCAGCGCACGCTGGTCGAAGCGATGAAGTATCTGACCAAGTCCGACCCGGTCGCCAACCGCGCGGCCATTGAATTGATCTCCGAACACGTGCGTACGCGCTTCCGCATGAGCGACTCGCCTCTATTCAGCGATTCGCCGACGAAGTAGAAGGCGACGCGTTCTCGCTGTCAGGGCGTGATTTACCAGTCACTGGCTATCATTTGACCGCGGCCTGCTCTCAACGCACAAGCGCCAAAATTTCGGACAATTTCTTTTTCGCAGATAAAGAGCGGGCGGACATTGCGTCCACCCGCTTCAGTGACATCAATCCGAGCTCGTTCCAGGACCGGATCAGAACTCGTAGCGTAACGCGAACTGCATCACACGAGGTTGCGTGAGCAGGCCGGTGTAGTTGCCGAACGTACTTGCCCGGGTGAGTGATAACGACAAAGCCTGAACATTGAACCTAGCCAAGTTTGTCACGTTGAAAACTTCCCAGCGGAACCGGATACCCTGCGATTCCGTAATTTTCCATAACTTGCTCAAGCCTAGATCTAACCCCGCAAAACCATCACCACGCAGGGTGTTGCGCTGGCCGCTTTCGCCGGGAAAGTCGCCACGGAAAGCGCCAATCCCATTAGGTCCCTGTGGATCAGCAAACAGATTGACGCCGCCACCGGGCATTTTGGTCTTCTTTGTGATGGGTTTCCCGATTTGTTCGGCAAAGCCGCTCAACTCCCAGTTTGTCGGCCAAATAGCGCCGTTGCCTACGCCAACCGGGAAGCCGCTCGTCCAACGCGCCAGCCCGGAAAGCTGCCACCCTCCAATTACAGCGTCGAGGGCTCTACCGGCGTCCCGCGCTAGCAATTTCCCCCGGCCGAAGGGAAGTTCGGCAACAAAGTTGGCGTTAATCTGGTGCGTAGTATCGAAGTCCGAGACAGAACGGTGCTGGTCGGGCGACCAGACGTTAATGACCTGACCACCTAAACCACCGGTCGTCCCCTGAATCCGTTGAGCATCCGAGGCGATGTCAATCGATTTGGACCAGGTGTAGTTGAAGTCAAACTGTACACCTTGCGAATAGCTCTTGCGAAGGTTGAGCTGCAATGCGTGATAGTTCGAGGTGCTATTAGATCTCCATGCGTATAGGGATGCGAACTGCGGGCTCAGCCAAGTGTAGGTGGA
>Ga0075424_100005993_pt1 | contig 11674 bp, 10 predicted proteins | sample SoiMethybrSBSTD3_FD_75301 | JGI IMG/M metagenome (GOLD analysis project Ga0075424, IMG submission 75301) | Bulk soil microbial communities from a Populus tree surrounding site in Tennessee, USA - Soil MetaG P. TD hybrid SBSTD3 | ecosystem: Environmental > Terrestrial > Soil > Tree plantation... | reverse complement strand
GCGAAACTCGCGGACAAGGTCAAGAAGGGCGGTGTCGGGGTCTGGGGCCAAGTCCCGATGCCGCCGAACGCGCAAATCCCCGATGCCGATATCAAGAATCTCGTCGCCTGGATCCTGTCGTTAAAGAAGTAGCCCCCGAGTTTGAGCGCGGTTTCGCCGCGGTGACTTAGGCGCGGGGTGGCGCCAAACACGTCGTCGAGCGGGTAGCCCGGCTCGCGGCGGCCACTCAACCCACGAGTGGCCGCGCACGAGCCACCCGCTTACGCCGACGGCGCCACAGCGCGCCCGCGCCACCGCGGCTCACCGCGCTGAAAAACGCTGTCGCCGACGGCGGTTTTTGACAAGCGGCACCACCGCCGGTAACCTTGACGCTCCCGTGCAGGAGAGTGCGGTGTCGAGCGTTAGGCGCTCGACAGCCGCCGCCGAAGGCGTAACTCCCGCAATCGCTCAGGCACCCAGGACTGCGCGGGCGCAGCAACCAATCTGGAGAGCGGCCGTCCGAGAGCATTCGGGCGGCCCACCGAAGGGGCATCCGGCGCCGCTTTTGCTCGCGCCGCAATCTCTCAGGTAAAAGGACAGACGGGGCGAGACCGGCATGCACGGTACCGCCCTTTCTTGTCGCCCGGGAGAAGCCATGCTCCGACAGACTCCGCTCAACGCCGCGCATCGCGCCGCCGGTGCGAAAATGGTCGACTTCGGCGGCTGGGAGATGCCGGTCAGCTACGGCTCGCAGATCGAAGAGCACCACGCGGTGCGCCGCGACGCGGGCATGTTCGATGTTTCGCACATGCTCGCGGTCGATCTCTCCGGCGACGAAGCGCGCGCTTTCCTGCGCTACGCGCTCGCCAACAACGTGGACAAGCTCGCGGTCCGGGGCAAGGCGCTCTATTCGTGTCTGCTCCGGCCCGACGGCGGCATCCTCGACGATCTGATCGCCTATTTCCTGCGCGAGGATGCTTTCCGCATCGTGGTCAACGCGGCCACGGCCGACAAGGACGTCGCCTGGCTCAACGCCTTGATCGCCGAGCGCGCCTCGCAGCTCGCGCTCAAGCCGCGGCGCGACCTCGCGATGATCGCGGTGCAGGGACCGAACGCCCGCGACAAGGTCTGGAAGGCGCTGCCGGAAAGCCGCGCCGCGTCGGAACCGCTCAAGCCGTTTACGGCGGCCGAGTCCGGCGATTATTTCATCGCCCGGACAGGCTATACCGGCGAGGACGGTTTCGAGATCACACTGCCTGCGGCGCGGGCAGCCGAGTTGTGGGCTGCGCTGACAGCGGCCGGCGTTCGACCGTGCGGACTCGGGGCGCGCGACACGCTGCGGCTCGAAGCGGGCATGAATCTCTACGGCCAGGACATGACCGAAGCCGAGAATCCGCTCGAGTCGGGGCTCGCCTGGACGGTCGATCTGGCGAGCCCGCGCGATTTCGTCGGCAAAGCGGCGCTCTCGGCCACGTCGATAAGACTGCAACAGGTCGGCCTGCTGTTGCAGGGCAGGGGCGGGGTCCTGCGCAGCCACCAGCAAGTGCTCACTGCCAAAGGCGGCGGCGAGATCACCAGCGGCACTTTCTCGCCGACCCTCGCGCAGTCGATCGCGCTCGCCCGGGTGCCCGTCGGCGTCGCGCCCGGGGATACCGTGGCGGTGGAAGTCCGCGACAAAAAGCTCGATGCCCGCGTCGTCAAGCCGCCGTTCGTGCGTCACGGGAAAGCCCTCATTTCCTAATCCGCTTGGAGAGCCTCCATGAACGTTCCCGCGAATCTCAAATACACCGACAGCCACGAGTGGATCCGCACCGAGCCCGACGGCACGCTTACCATCGGCATCACCGATCACGCGCAGGAAGCTCTGGGCGATCTTGTGTTCATCGAGCTGCCCGCGGTCGGGCGGACCGTGAAGGCCGGAGAGGCTGTCGCCATTGTCGAATCGGTCAAGGCAGCCTCCGACGTCTATGCCCCGGTAGCGGGTGAAGTAGCGGCCGCCAATACCGAGGTGGTGGACGCTCCAGAGAAAGTCAACGCCGATGCCTACACGCATTGGCTCTACAAGCTCAAGCCCGCAAGCGCAGCCGACGTCGGCAAGCTTCTCGACGCCGCCGCCTATACCAAAGTGATCGGTGAGGCATGAGGACCCACCGATGAAAATAGACCAGCCTCGAACCGCGGTCGCTCGCCGCGCACTCGCCGAGCTGGAACAGCATCGCGGCTTTGTCGACCGCCATATCGGCACGACCGATGCCGAGCAGGCCGAGATGCTCAAGATGCTCGGCTACGCGTCTCGATCGGCGCTCATCGACGCGGCCGTACCGCCCGCGATCCGCCTGCGCGAGCCGCTGGCGCTGCCCGCCGCGAAGGGAGAAGAGGAGGCGCTCGACGAATTGAAGGCGATGGCGCGCAAGAACCGGGTGCTGAAATCGTATATCGGACAGGGCTATTACGGCACGTTGACGCCGGGCGTGATCCTGCGCAACGTGCTCGAGAATCCCGCCTGGTACACCGCGTACACGCCTTACCAGCCGGAGATATCGCAAGGCCGGCTCGAGGCGCTGGTCAATTTCCAGACGATGGTGTGCGACCTCACCGGACTCGCCATCGCCAACGCGTCGATGCTCGACGAGGCAACTGCCGCGGCGGAAGCGATGACGCTTGCGCGTCGAGTCGGCAAGAGCGCGAGCAACGCGATCTGGGTCGCGGACGACGTCTTGCCGCAGACGATCGACGTCATGCGCACGCGCGCGCTGCCACTCGGCCTCAACGTGGTCGTCGGGCCGGCCGCGGCGGCGGCGGGGGCGGATTGCTTTGCCGCGCTGCTCCAGTATCCGGGCGTCAACGGCGACGTGCGCGACTATCGCGCCCTTGCTGAAGCGCTGCACGCAAAGGGCGCGCTCGTCCTCGTCGCCGCCGATCCGCTGGCGCTGACGCTACTCGCCGCGCCGGGCGAATGGGGTGCGGACGTCGTCGTCGGCTCGAGCCAGCGCTTCGGCGTGCCGATGGGATTCGGCGGGCCGCACGCGGCATTTTTTGCGACGCGCGACGAATTCAAGCGCAGCCTTCCCGGGCGGCTGGTCGGCGTGACCATCGACAGCAACGGACAGCCCGCGTACCGGCTGGCCTTGCAGACGCGCGAGCAGCACATCCGGCGGGAGAAGGCGACATCGAACATCTGCACCGCGCAGGTGCTGCTCGCCGTGATCGCGGCGATGTACGCGGTCTACCACGGGCCGCTGGGGTTGGCGACGATCGCGGCGCGCATCCATCGCTTGACCGGCGTCCTCGCGGCCGGGTTGAAGCGGCTGGGCCTCACTGTGGTCAACGACACGTTTTTCGACACGCTGACCGTCGCGACCGGAGATCGCGGCTTCGATCTGCATGCCGCTGCCATGAGTCGCGGCGCCAATCTGCGTCACGTCGACACGACACACGTCGGCATTTCGTTCGACGAGACGACCACCCGCGAGGATGTCAAGCTGCTCTGGCGGATCTTCGCGCCCGAGGGCGCCGCGCTACCGGATTTCGATGCGCTCGAGCCGACGGTTGACGACGCGTACCCCGCGGCGTTGCACCGCCGGTCGCCGTTCCTCGCGCACCCGACGTTCAATCGCTACCACTCCGAAACGGAGATGCTGCGCTATCTGCGCCGACTCGCCGACCGGGACATCGCGCTCGATCGCTCGATGATCCCCTTGGGTTCGTGCACGATGAAGCTGAACGCTGTCGCCGAGATGATTCCCATCACCTGGCGCGAGTTCGCGCACATGCACCCGTTCGCCCCCGCCGATCAGACCGAAGGCTATCGCGAGATGATCGCCGGGTTGGAGCGCATGCTCTGCGCAGCGACCGGCTACGCGGCGGTCTCGTTGCAGCCCAATGCAGGGTCGCAGGGCGAGTACGCGGGCCTGCTCATCATCCGCGCGTACCACACAAGCCGCGGCGAAGCGCATCGCAACGTCTGTCTGATTCCGTCGTCGGCGCACGGGACCAATCCGGCGTCCGCGCAGATGGCCGGAATGCGGGTCGTCGTCGTCGCCTGCGACAATCAGGGCAACGTCGATCTCGCCGACCTGCGCGCCAAGGCCGAGGCGCATCGCGCCGATCTCGCCGCGATCATGGTCACGTACCCTTCGACCCACGGCGTATTCGAGGCGGGCATCCGCGACATCTGCGACATCGTGCATGCGCATGGCGGCCAGGTATACGTCGACGGAGCGAATCTGAATGCGCTCGTGGGCCTCGCCGCGCCCGGCGCGTTCGGGGCCGACGTATCGCACTTGAATCTGCACAAGACGTTCTGCATTCCGCACGGCGGCGGCGGTCCCGGCGTCGGGCCGGTCGCAGTCGGCGCGCACTTGGCGAAGTTCCTCCCTGGGCACCGCATGCTCGACGCTCGGCCCGATGCAATCGGAGCCGTTTCTGCGGCACCGTATGGCAGTGCCGGCATTCTGCCGATTTCGTGGATGTATATCGCAATGATGGGCGCCGACGGGCTGAAAGCAGCGACCGAGTCGGCGATCCTTGCGGCGAATTACATCGCCAAGCGGCTCTCACCGCACTATCCCGTGCTCTACTCGGGAAGCGGAGGCTTGATCGCGCATGAATGCATTCTCGACTTGCGCCCGGTGAAGGAGACGAGTGAGGTCACCGTCGACGACGTGGCGAAACGCCTGATCGACTATGGCTTTCACGCGCCGACGATGAGCTTCCCGGTACCCGGCACGCTGATGATCGAGCCCACCGAGAGCGAGTCGAAGGCGGAGCTTGATCGTTTCGTCGATGCGCTGAGTGCGATTCGCGAGGAGATCGGCGCCATCGAAGATGGCCGCATGGATCGCGCCGATAATCCGCTGAAGAACGCGCCGCACACCGCAGCGACGCTGCTTGCGGCGGACTGGGCACACGCGTACAGCCGCGAAAAGGCCGCGTATCCGGTGTTGGCGGTGAAGTCGGACAAATACTGGCCCCCAGTCGGCCGTGCCGACAACGTCTACGGCGACCGCAATCTGTTCTGTACCTGCGTGCCGATCGCCGAGTACGCGGCGTGAAAGTCCTGGTGCTCGGCGCCGGCGTCATCGGCACGACCGCGGCCTGGTTCCTGCGCGCGGCGGGCCATGAGGTAACGGTCGTCGAACGGCAGAAAGATGCGGCACACGAGACGTCATTCGCAAACGGTGGCCAGATCTCGGTGTCGCACGTCGAGCCGTGGGCGAATCCCGGCGCGCCGCTCCAGATCCTCAAGTGGCTCGGGCAGCCGGACGCGCCGCTGCTGTTCCGGCCGCGGCTCGACTGGCACCAATGGCGCTGGGGCCTGCAGTTCCTGATCGAGTGCCTGCCCTCGCGCACGCGGCGCAACATGCTGCAGATCCTGGCGATCAGCAAATACTCGGGCGCCGCGCTCCGCGAGCTGCGCAGTGCGACCGGAATCGCCTACGACGAGCTGCAGCGCGGCATATTGCAGATCTACACCGACCGCGAGGGTTTCGACGATGCGGCGCGGGCGGCCGAGCTGGTCCGCCACTACGGCATCGCGCGCGAGGTGAAGACGGCCGAGGAGTGCGTGGCGCTGGAACCTGCGCTCTCGGCGCGTCGAGACTGGATTGTCGGTGGCACGTATACGGCCACCGATGAAACCGGCGACGCTCGCAAGTTCACACAGGCGCTCGCCGCGCTCGCGGGCCAGCGCGGTGTCGCTTTCCGTTTCGGTGTCACCGTCGAATCGCTCGCGGTCGCGGAAGGCGCCGTGTGCGGCGCGCGGATGGTGAACGAAAACAATCGCAAGGAAGTGCTCGCCGCCGACGCCTATGTCGTTTGCCTTTCGAGCCACACGCCGAAGCTCCTCGATCCGATCGGCGTACGCGCGGTGATCTATCCCGCCAAGGGCTATTCGGCGACGCTGCCGATCGTCGATTCGGCGGCGGCGCCGACGATCAGCATCACCGACGACGCCAAGAAAATCGTCTTCACCCGGCTGGGCGATCGATTGCGCGTTGCGGGGACCGCCGAGCTTTCAGGCTACGACCTCGAGTTGAATCCGGTGCGCTGCGAAGCGCTGACGAAGCGGGCGACCGAGTGGTTCGGCGCAGCCATCGACCCCGCGCGGGTCGAATACTGGGCGGGGCTCCGGCCGGCGACGCCGTCGAACGTGCCGCTGATCGGCAGGACGCGTTACCCGAACCTGTATCTGAACGCCGGCCACGGCACGCTGGGTTGGACGATGGCCGCCGGCTCCGGCAAGGCGATTGCGGAGATCGTCTCCGGACGCAAGCCCGACATCGCCTTCGCGTTCCTGGGATACTAAGGACCTAAGCAACGACCCATCGTGGCGGAGCGAAAATCGCGACGAAGGTATAATGCGGGCCTTCCTGCCGTTCTTCCCGATGTCCCGTTTTCTCCATTTCTTGCTCGTGCTAGCGCTTCTTTGCGGTGTCGCGAGCGCCGACGCGCAGGGCGTACCCGCCGCTGCGGTCCCGCCTCCCGCCGTTGCCGCCAAAGCGTACCTGCTTGTCGACGTGCTGAGCGGCCAGACGCTGGTGGCGCAGAATGCCGACGAGCCGCGCGAGCCCGCGTCGCTGACCAAGCTGATGACGGCGTACCTGGTCTTCCGCGCGCTCAAGGACCGAGAGCTCGTGCCCTCGCAGATGGTTACCGTGTCGGCAAGGGCGTGGCGGGCCGAAGGTTCGCGCATGTTCATCGACCCGAAAAAAGCGGTGAGCGTCGATGAGCTGCTGCGCGGCGAGATCGTGCAGTCCGGCAACGACGCGGCCATTGCGCTTGCCGAGGCCGTCGCCGGCTCCGAGGAAGCCTTCGTCGAGCGCATGAACCGAGAGGCGGCGAGGCTCGGTATGAAGAACACGCGATTCGTCAACGCGACCGGCCTTCCGTCGCCGCAGCAGGCATCGACCGCGGCCGATCTCGCTCGGGTGGCGTCCGCGCTGATCCGTGATTTCCCCGAGTATTACCCGCTGTACGCGCTGAAGGAATATCGTTACAACAACATCACGCAGCCCAACCGCAACCGTCTGCTGTGGACCGATCCGTTCGTCGATGGGGTCAAGACGGGCTACACCGATGCCGCGGGCTATTGCCTGATCGCGTCGGCGAAACGTGGGCCGCGACGGCTCTTGTCGGTCGTGCTTGGCGCGGGCTCCGATGCCGCGCGCACCAGCGAGTCGCAGAAACTTCTGAACTACGGGTTCCAGTTCTACGACACTGTAGAGCTCTACCAGAACGGAGAGTCGGTCAGCACGCTACGCGTCTGGAAAGGCGCCGCGAATGCCGTTTCGGCGGGCTTTGTCGCCGATCAGTATGTAACGCTGCCCAAGGGTCAGGCGCAGAAGCTCAAGCTGACGCTCGAAGCGATCGAGCCTCTGGTCGCGCCGGTGACGCGCGGCCAGCGCGTCGGTGCCGTGAAAGTGACCCTCGAAGGCAAGCCGCTGGGAGAATTTGCCTTGCTCGCGCTCGACGATGTCGCGCCGGCGAGCTTCTTCGGAAGAATGTGGGATACGGTGCGGCTGTGGTTCAAGTGACGCATCCGTCCGAGAGCGCCGCACCGCAGGTGCGAGCGCGATCGGAAACGGATGCGTCATCCCCGCGGAAGCGGGGATCCAGTGTCGTGTGAAGTGACTGGATTCCCGCCTTCGCGGGAATGACGACACAGGCAGAAGTCCGCGAGAATGACGACAGACGATAGGAAAGCAATGACGGTTTATCTCAACGGCAAGTTTCTCCCGATCGACGAAGCGCGAATCTCCGTCCTCGATCGCGGGTTCATTTACGGAGACGGAGTGTACGAGCTCGTCCCCGTGTACCGCCGCCAGCCGTACCGATTGCCGCAGCATCTGGCGCGCCTGCAGCGCAGCCTCGACGGAATCCGGCTCGCCAATCCGCACCGCGACTCGGAGTGGGAGACGATCATTCACGACCTGATCACGCGGCAGCCCTTCGATGATCAAGGCGTCTACCTGCAGGTCACTCGCGGCGCGGCCAAGCGCGACCACGCCTTCCCGCCCGACGCCGTGCCGACCGTGTTCATCATGAGCAATCCGCTGCCGGTCCTGTCGCGCGAGCAGATCGAGGGTGGGGTTGCCGTCGTCACGGCCGTCGACGAGCGCTGGTTGCGCTGCGATTTGAAGACGATCTCGCTTCTCGGCAACGTTCTCGCGCGACAGTTTGCGGTCGATCACGGAGCGGTCGAGACGGTCATGTTCCGCAACGGGTATCTGACCGAAGCGTCCGCGTCGAACGTGTTGATCGTGAAGGGCGGCACCCTCATTGCGCCGCCCAAGGACAACCTCATCCTTCCGGGCATCACCTACGACGCAACGCTGGAGCTGGCGCGCGAAGGCGGCTTGCCCTTGCAGATTCGGCCGGTGACCCGAGACGAGGCGCTCGCCGCCGACGAGATGTGGCTCTCTTCGTCGACCAAGGAAGTGCTCGCGGTCACCACGCTCGACGGCAAGCCTTTCGCGGGCGGCAAGCCCGGGCCCGTGTACCGGCAGATGTACCGCTTGTTTCAGGCGAGCAAGCCCAAAGCGCTTAGCGCGGCGTAGCGATCAATCGGCGCGGCCCTCCGGGTCCGGCTGGCTGACGCGATACCTGCTGCCGTGCCACACCAGGGGCGGCAGACGGCGATGCGCGGCAGCGACGACTTCGCCGATGAAAAGCATGTGGTCGCCCGCGGGGTGCAGCGCGTGATGCCGGCATTCGAGCCATGCCGCGCAGCCTTCGATCAACGGCGCATCCGCCTGGCCAAGGCGGAATGCCACGCCTGCGAAGCGATCGGTGTGCGGGTGCGAGAAGCGTCGCGCCAGCTCGACCTGATCGTGCGCGAGCACGTTGACCGCGTATTGCGCGGCGCCTTCGAAGATCGCCAGGCTGCGCGAGCGCCGTGCGAGGCTCCAGATGATGAGCGGCGGGTCCAGCGACACCGAATTGAACGAATTGGCGGTGAAGCCGATGAAGCCGTGCTGGGCACGCGCGGTGATGATCGTGACGCCGGTCGCAAACTGCGCCAGGGCGTCGCGGAACTGACGCTCGGCCATGGCGGGCCGCTCTATGCGCTCGTTGACTGTCGGCATCGTCTCGCACCGCGCCGCCTGCGACAGGCGAACGGTGGCGCCGCATCTTAGGCGGCTACGCCTTTGGGTGTCAAAACGCGCGAGGCCCCAAGCCTTTAGCTGCTGCGCTTGATCGGGGACGCCCGGCGGACTCGCCGGCGACCGATGGCGCACGGACGCGGGGCGCTGCTAAACTGTAGCTTGGTTCCGCATTCGTCAATCGACACCCTCCGCGCATGAACCAGCCGCTGCAGAAAATCATCGCCAACCGCTACAGCGGCCGCGACATCCCCATCGCCCTCGTTTTGCCCGACGGCGACCGCGTTCCGCTGTCGGAGACTCCCGAGGTCGATGTGTACGCCCGCACGTGGCAGGGCTTGAAGACGCTTGCGTCGCCGGAAATGGGGGCGCTCGCGCGGGCGTACGTTCGCAACGATATCGACTTCAGCGGCGGCGCACGCCGCGTTCTCGGCATCGCGGAATCGCTGGTCGGCAGCGTCACGTACAGTCGCGATCGATTCGCCGCGCGTGCGCGAACGTGGCTCAGCCGCCGGCGCGGCAACAGGGAGAACATCCAGCACCATTACGACGTCTCAAACGCCTTCTATCGGCTCTGGCTCGACGAACGCATGGTCTATTCGTGCGCGTATTTCCGCAGCGAGACGGATTCGCTCGACCAGGCCCAGGTGCAGAAGCTCGATCACATCTGCCGCAAGCTGATGCTTAACCCGGGCGAGGAGTTTCTCGACATCGGCTGCGGCTGGGGTGCGCTGATCTTTCGCGCGGCGCAAGGCTACGGCGTCAATGCAACCGGCATCACGCTGTCGCAGAATCAGTACGATTTCGTCAAGGCAAAAATCGCCGAGCTCGGTCTCGGCGGCCGCGTGCGCGTGCAACTGCTCGATTACCTCGACTTGCCCGAGGATCGGCTTTTCGACAAGATCGCCAGTGTCGGCATGTTCGAGCACGTTGGCGTTGCCAACTACCCGCGCTACTTCGGCAAGATCAGGCGCATCCTCAAGCCCGGCGGGCTGGTGCTCAACCACGGCATCACGCATAACTGGCCGGGCGGGGACAGCCTCGGCAGCGGCATCGGCGATTTCATCGACGAATACGTCTTCCCGGGCGGGCAGGTCGCCCACGTATCGAGAGTCATCGAAGGGCTCGCCGCCGACGGCCTCGAGCTCCTCGACGCCGAAGCCCTGCGCGAGCACTACGCGCGGACGCTATGGAATTGGCTCGACCGGCTGGAGGCGAATGCCGATGCGGCCCGGCGCGAGGTTGGCGAAGAGAAATTCCGTGTCTGGCGGATCTATCTCGCGGGCTCGGCGCATGCATTCGATCGCGGCTGGTTGTCGATCTTCCAGCTCCTCGTCGGCAAGCCGCTTCCCGACGGCCGCTTGCCGCATCCGGCGACGCGGGAGTACATGTATAGGAGCTAGCTGCGACAAAGGCTCAGGGCTTGCGCAGATGTCATGCCGGCCCCATATGGGGCCGATGGAGATGACCGAGACCTTACTCGAATTCCCCTGCGCGTTCCCGATGAAGATCGTCGGACGCACCGAGGATGGATTCGCGCAGGCGATTCTCGAAGTCGTGCTGCGCCACGCGCCCGATTTCGACAGCGCGTCGATGGAAATGCGCGCCTCGCGCGAGGGCAGATACCTCTCGTTGACTTGCACGGTCAATGCCACGTCGCGCGAGCAGTTGGACGCGCTGTACCGCGAGCTGTCGTCGCATCCGATGGTCACGATGGTTCTCTAGGAGCCTGTCGGCATGGACGGCTGCGCGGGATCGGGCGACGCGCGCTCCGCGGACCTTGCCCCGCAGCGCGGGTGGGCGATGCGGCGACTGGGTTGCACGGATTACGTCGCCACCTGGCGCGCGATGCAGGCGTTCACCGATGCTCGCACCGCCGGCACGCCGGACGAAATCTGGCTTACCGAGCACGGCTCCATTTATACATTGGGCCTCGCCGGACGCCGCGAGCACGTGTTGCGCGACAACGGCGTTCCCGTGCTCAAGGTCGATCGCGGCGGACAAGTCACATATCACGGACCCGGCCAGCTCGTCGTTTATCTGCTGATGGATCTCAAGCGTGCGCAGCTCGGCGTGCGCCAGACGGTCCGGCGCATCGAAACCTGCGTGATAGAATGGCTCGGTTCGCTGGGAATTTCCGCGTACGGTAAGCCGTCGGCTCCGGGCGTCTATACCGTGGTCCGAGATGCCGAAGCCAAGATCGCAGCGCTCGGATTGAGAGTGCGCAATGGATGCACCTACCACGGCCTCAGCGTAAACGTCGCGATGAATCTCGCGCCCTTTGCCGACATCGATCCCTGCGGCTATCCGGGTCTTGCCGTGACCCAGCTCGCCGACTTCGATGTCGTGAGGACGGTTGACCAGGCCGGCGCCGAATTGGCGCCGATGCTTGCCTCGCGGTTGGCGTCGGATACTTTGACATGAGCGACGCAGCGACTTCCGCCCGCGACAACGCGGCCGGCGTGAAGCACACCGGCGCTGCGAAAACTGCGCGCATCCCCATCAAGGTCGTCGCGACCGAACGGCTCCCGAAGCCGCCATGGATCCGTGTTCGCGCCCCGTCGAGCCCGCGCTTCTACGAGATCAAGAAG
>Ga0075424_100005988_pt1 | contig 11677 bp, 11 predicted proteins | sample SoiMethybrSBSTD3_FD_75301 | JGI IMG/M metagenome (GOLD analysis project Ga0075424, IMG submission 75301) | Bulk soil microbial communities from a Populus tree surrounding site in Tennessee, USA - Soil MetaG P. TD hybrid SBSTD3 | ecosystem: Environmental > Terrestrial > Soil > Tree plantation... | reverse complement strand
CCCACCTCGGTCACCACGCCGCACAACGAGTAGCCCAGCGGCGTGTAGGAGTCGAGCCGGTTCATGACCTTCTTATAGGTGGTCACCGGTCCCTGCTGGGCGACCGAGTCCATGACCTTGCGCAGCTGGTCCGGCCGCGCCCGCGCCTTGCCGACCATCGACAGCCTGGCCTCGGTCACCTTCATCATTTCCGTGCCGGTGGAGATGAGCGAGAACAGCGACCGCACGAGGACGCCGCCGGGACGGCACACCGGAGCAGGTACGTCGAGGACGGTGAGCTCCCCGGACTTGTAGTTCTGCGCTATCTGCTTCATCGTGTCCTCTGGTCGGCTGCGCGGGCGTGCATCAGCTGTCCTCGTCGTTATGCCGCAACGCCCATGGACTGGGCGTGGCGGTACCACAGCTCCAGCGTCAGCAGCTGCCATATCTGTTTGGAGCGGTCCTCGCGGCCGGCCTGATCGTCGGCGATGAGGTACGACAGCGCGTCCTTGCGGATGATCCCCGACTCCACGAGCTCGCCGCGGACGAGCACGTCGCGGATGACCTCCTGCAGGTCGCCGCGCACCCATGCCCGGAGGGGGGCGCTGAAGGAGGCCTTGGGCCGGTGCACGATCTCGCGCGGCAGCCAGCTCTCGGCGGCTCGCTTGAGCGCCACCTTGCCCTGGCGCCGCTGGATCTTCGCGCTGCCTGCGACCGAGAACGCCGCATGCGCCACGACGGGGTCGACGAACGGGACGCGCACCTCGACCGAGGCCGCCATGCTCGACCGGTCCGTATAGGCGAGGTTGAGCCCGGGCAGGAACATGCGTGCGTCGGCAAGGCACATCCGGTTGATCTCGTCCGGCAGCGAGTTGTCGTGGTAGACGTCGCTGTGCTCCTGGACGACCTGGCCCACATAGCCGGCGAGGTCCGGGCTCACGAGGGCGGCCAGCTCGTCCGGGTCGTACAGCGTATAGCTGCGTCGGAAGCGCGGCTCCTCTGGCAGCTCGGCGAACGTCAGGAAGCGCTTTGCCCATCGGGCGTAGCGCAGGCCGCGGCCCGCCGCGCTGACCGGGAGCCGCCCCACGGTAGACCGCACCAGCGCGCGGGGACCGGCGGGTAGCCGACGGTACTTGCCGGCCATGACGCACGCGAGATGCTTACGGTAGCCGCCGAACAGTTCATCGGCACCCATGCCGGACAGGATCACCTTGACGCCGCGCTCCCGTGCTGCCTCACACATAAGGAGCGTGTTGATCGCGGCCGGATCGCCGATCGGCTCGTCGAGCACGTCGACGATCCGCGGCAGGAGGTCGACGATGTCGGGTGAGATCTCGATTTCATGCAGGTCGATGCCGTAGCGGGCCGCCACCTTCCGCGCATAGACGGCATCGTCCGGCATGGCCTCCAGCCGCTGGTCCTCGGGACGGAAGGTGATCGTATAGGCGTCGATCTCAGCATCGGCCCGGTGGGCCAGGACGGTGACGATGCTGGAGTCCAGGCCCCCGGACAGAAAGCTCGACACCGGCACATCGGACACCAGGTGGGCGGTGACCGACTCCTCGATCACCGGGCCAAGGTCCACAGGCGGCCCGGCCGCCGCCTCGGCGGCGACCTCGGCGGGACGCCAATAGTGCTCCACACCGAAGCTGCCGTCGGGGCGGAAGCGCGCCCACGAGCCACCGGGAAGCTTCCGCACGCGGTCGATGGCGCACCGCTGCTCGGGCACCCAGTAGTAGAGCATCGACGCCACCAAGGCGCCTGGCTCGATCCGCAACTCGGAGCCCACCGCTGTCACCAGCGCCTTCAGCTCCGAAGCGAAGATCACGCCCTCACCACGAGGCAGGTAGTACAACGGCTTGATGCCCAGCGGGTCGCGAGCCAGGACAAGATCGCCGGTCTCTTCGTTGAGCAGCGCGAACGCGAACATGCCGCGGAACCTGCGCAGGGCCCCGGGCCCCCATGCCCGCCATGCCTCGAGCACAACCTCGGTGTCAGAGTTGGTCGCGAAGCGAACGCCCTGGGTGATCAGCTCCGCCCGCAGCACCTGGTAGTTGTACAGCTCGCCGTTGTAGATGAGCGTCAAGCCGTGCTTGGACAGCGGCTGGTCGGCCGCGGCGGACAGGTCGATGATCGAGAGCCGCCGGTGGCCGAGCTGCGCAGCGACGCGGCCGTCTTCATGGCCCCAGGCCCCGGTCGCGTCCGGCCCGCGGTGGGCGATCCGTTCGCTCATGATGTCCACGAGCTTCTGGCCGTCGGCCTGCTGGTAGCACCCGGCGATCCCGCACATCTCAGCCCCTGGCCCTGGCGTGAGTGTTGCTGCCGGTGGTCAGGCCCCGGTAGACGCCGAGGTAGGCGCGCTGCTGGTGGCTCCAGGCCAGCTCCTGCTCGACGCGGGCACGCCCCAGCTTCCCCAGCCTGGAGCGCCTGGGCTCGTCGTCCATGAGTTCCGCGATCGCCGCCGCGTAGGCCTGCACGTCGTTCGGCACAACGTAGACGCCGGCGTCGCCGGCTGAAACCCGCGTCTCGCGCAGGTCGAAGGCGACCACGGGAAGCTCGAACGCCATGTACTCCATCGTCTTGTTCATCGTGGACAGGTCGTTCAGCGGGTTCAGTGGGTCGGGCGACAGGCCCACGTCCGCGGTAGACAGGATGCGCGCGACGAGCTCATCCGACGCCCGCCCGGTGAACTCGACATGGCCGGCCAGGCCCAGCTCGTCGCGCAATGCCACCAGATCGTCGAAGCAGTCCCCCGAGCCGATCAGCGTGAAGGCGATGTCATCGCGGCCCAGCTGATGCACGACGATGTCGGCGGCCCGTACCACGATGTCGACGCCGTCCTGCGGTCCCATGACGCCGATGTAGGCGGCCAGGAACCGGCGCCCGCGGCGCAGCTCGACGTAGGGCTCGCCACGCCGCAGACGCTCCGGATCCGGGCCGGTGCGGACGACCGTGACGTCGGTGGGCGACTTGCCGCTTCGTGTCACGGCGACGTCCCGGTATGAGTCGTTGGTGGAGATCACGTGGTCCGCGGTCCGGTGCGTTCGGCGCTCAAGGGCCCGCAGCAGCCGGTAGGGCAGCTTCGGGCCGTGGGGGAAACGGGACTCGTAGAGCTCGGGGCACAGGTCGTGATGGTCGAAAACGAACTGGGTGCGGTCGATGGCGCGAAGGACCAGGGCGATCGGCCAGAAGATGTCGGGCGGGTTGCATGCCTGGATCACCCCGAACCGCCCGGACCGCCTTGCCTTCAACGTCAGCCACGCTGTCGCGAGGAAGGAGTAGACGTACTCCGCGGCAAAGCCGAGCTTGCTGCCGCCGGGCGCGTAGGGCCGGTATTTGTACAGCTCCACGGTGTCGACGACCTCGTACGCCGGGTCACCGTCGCCTTTGGGGCAGACGACAGCGACCCGATGGCCGGCTGAGACGAGCGCCTGGCATTCGAGCCACACCCGCCGGTCGAAGGGCACCGGAAGGTTCTGGACGATGATGAGGACGCGGGTCACCAGCCGAGCCCCTCGTAGCCCGGAAGCGACTCCACCTCGCTGCCCAGCCGCCCGCTGATGTCGATCAGGTGGGGCGGCTGGATCTTGAGCAGCGCATCCACAACAGCATGGTCACTCGACGAAACGACCGCGACGTCCGCGCCCCGCACCGCCTCGCCTGGTTCGTGGGTGAGGAGGCGCCCTAGGTGGGGCAGCTTTGACTCCACGTGGCGGCGGTTGGCGCCGACCAGCCGAGCAGGGTTGACGATCGGGTCATAGATCTGGACATTGAACCCTTTGCCGACCAATCGCTCAGCCAGCTCCACGTTGGGGCTCTCCCGCAGGTCATCGGTGTTCATCTTGAAGCTCAAGCCGAGCAGGGCCACGCTGTGGGCGTCGCAGGCGACGACCCGGTCCACGACTTCGTTGATCACCAGCTCGTTCGTGGCCAGGGTTCCGGCGAGCAAGGGCAGATCCGCGCCATTTATGCGTGCCAGGTGCAGCAGAGACCTGAGATCCTTGGGCAGGCAGGAGCCGCCGAAGGCGAAGCCAGGCCGCAGATAGGCCGGTGAGATGTTGAGGACATGGTCCTCGCAGAACAACGACATGACCTCGCGGGAATCCACCCCCAAGAGCCGGAACAGCCGCGATACCTCGTTGGTGAAGGACACCTTGGTGGCGTGGAACGCGTTGCATGCGTACTTGAGCGACTCAGCAGTGCGGACGTCGACGACCCGCACCGGCTGGTCGAGGAAGCCAAACAGGCCGGTGACGGCCTGGGCCACGCCAGGATCGGAGGTCCCCACCACAAAGAAGGGCGAGGCGAAAAAGTCTGCGACCCCGGAGCCCTCCCGGAGGAATTCCGGGCACATCGCGGCCCCGATTGTGATCTCCGTACCGGCGAGGCCGTCGGTGAGCGCCGGGATCAGCACGTCCTCGACCGTTCCCGGAGGCACGGTGCTGCGGATGACGACGGTGTGCTGTCGCGACGTCGGCGCCGTCACGGTGCGGATCGCTGCCACGATGTCATCGACGGCGCGCCGGACATAGGACAGATCGGTGCCGCCGCGTGCCGCCGACGGTGTCCCAACACACACGAGCGAAACGTCGGCCCCGTCGAGAGCGTCGATGCAGGACGTCGTCGCGTGCAACGTGCCGCCCTCTACCGCCTGGGCGACGAGCTCATCCAGGCCCGGCTCCGTGACTGGGCTGCGCCCGCGGCGGATCTCATCGACCTTGGCAGCATCGACGTCAACTCCCCAGACGTCGTGGCCGCGGGAAGCTAGGCAGGCTGCCGTCACCGTCCCGACATAGCCAAGGCCGATCGCTGCGACCTTCATCCCACCGCCTCACAGGGTTCGGCCCGCCACGGAACCTGTATACGGGGGCGCCGACGTGCATATGAGAACTGAGCAGGTGGAGATGATACGCGAAGTCCCCCTGCTCTCGGGATTTCAGCGGGGATCCACGCACCTACGGCGCAAGGTGACAGGACCAATGAAGTATATGACCGCCCGGTGGGCGATCATGAAGGGGCCCGGATGTATCAGGACCGGACCGTCGGGGATCCTCTGGGTCGCGGTGGAGCCTTGCCGTCCGCACTTGTGAGGAGGCCCACATGAACCTGCGCCCTGTTCCGCGCATTGCCGGTGCTGTGTTGTTCACGCCGACCCCGCACGTGGATGAGCGTGGCTTCTTCTGCCGCACCTTCGACGCTGATGTCATGCGCTCGGCCGGGATTGACCCGGGGGCGTTCGTTCAGCACAGCCTGTCCCGTTCGGTTCGCGGCGTGGTGCGGGGCATGCACGTACGGCGCGGGGACGGAGAGGCGAAGCTCGTGCGGTGCTCGTACGGAGCGGTCTTCGATGTCATCGTGGACTTGCGGCCCGCGTCGCCCACCTACCGCAACTGGGAGAGCTTCGAACTGCGTGACGATGAGCAGGCCTCCCTCTATGTGCCCGCCGGCTGCGGACACGGGTTTCAGGCCCTCACCGACCCGGCGGACGTGTCCTACAGCATCGATCGCGCTCATGACCCCGCCGACGACGTATCGATCGCCTTCGATGATCCCGAATTGGCCATCCCGTGGCCCCTCCCGGTGACCGTGATGTCGCAGCGGGACCGGGCCGCCCTACCTCTCGTTGCAGCAACGAAGCTGCTGGTCTGAGCACGGACCACATAATCCGCCAGGCCGACACGCGCCAGCAGTTGCATAACCCAGCTTGTCCCCCATCCTCTGAGGAGGGCGTTTCCCAGGTCCGCACTGACCTGGCGGCCGGGAAGGGCGCCGTGGTTCAGGTCGCGCCAGATTCGATCACCTCGACGCGCAGGTTGCGGGCTCTGTAGCCCAGCAGGTGCTGGAAGTACTGGTTGCCAGCCGTTTCTCGCAGGGCGGAGCCGACGAGCAGGTACTTGACCCCGGAGCGGCCGAGGTCAAGGGCGAGGAAGGTATGCAGTTGGTACCGCGCCCAGGAAGCACTGGGGTGCCGGTCAAGGTGGCTGAGCATGGTGAGCAGCACCGCGAATTGGCCAAACAGGGCAGCACCGGCAAAGGCCAGCGGAGCTTCGTGAGCGTCGCGGGCCACGTAATAGGCCACTTGTTGCCCGGGCTCGGGCTTGTCCATCTCCCGGCCCACAGCGTGGCCGTCGAAGCGGGCATGCAGAATAGTGCTTGCAGCCTCGAACCACGCTTCGTAGGTTGGGATCCGGTCTGAGGTCACACCGAGATCGCGGGCGTGGCGGAGATTGGTGCGCAGGGCCTGCTTGGGACGGCCGGCCAAATACTGCTCTTCGACGGTGGGCAGCTCGAGGACGGCCTGGGCCAGTCGCCTGCGGCGGGCTGGGCCGAAGGAGGTTCCGAGCCAGGCGTCGGCGTCAGCCCGCCGGACTCGCAGATCGACGACGGGCAGCCGCCATACGGCTACGAGGACTCGGATCAGAGCCGGATCACGTACCACATTCCCAATCAAGGCCGAGACCGGGGAGGAGCCGGACAAACGCATGGCCAAGTCGCTGGCGGCGCGGAACTCCCAGCTGTCGTAGCGGAGCTCTCGCCCCCGCACCGACGCCTGATCCGCGTAACCGTTACCCCTCCACCGCCCATCGGCGCTTCCAAGCTCCTGGCTCGATGCTGGGCGTCTCGTTGCTGGCCACACAGGCGGTTGCCCCCTCTGCCGTCGTTGGCCACTTGCAGTAGACCCGGCTCTTGACTCTCTCTTTACACTACTGCGGAGCCGACGCGTTCTGGAAATCGGCCCATCCGCGTGCCATCAATTCCTGATCAAGGTCAGGACCGGCGCCACGTCCTCCGTACTCGGCTCGACGCGGCGGTCCGCGTCAGCGGCAGCCAGCCTGCGCATTCCCGCTGGTCGCAAGGGCAGCGGCGGGGACCTTACGTCCTATGCGAACCGTCCGGCGAGGCATTAGCCCCTTCTACGAGCCGGATGGATGATTCGGCGATGAGCACAGCACGCCCCATTCGCTGATGAGCGCAACCGTGTCCGTATAGTGCCGCTGGCGGTCGCGGGTATCGATCTTATCAGGCGACGGCTAAGGCAGGTATCCCGGTCATGTGGGGGGAATCCGGCGGTTCCTGCGCCCGACGGTGCGCCCACCGCCAGGCGAGCAAGGCCCCGAGCAACGCTCCAGCCGACTGCACCAGAATGTCGGCCACATCCGTGTGCCGGCCGTGGAAGAGGAACTTCCCAGCAGCCAGCACCACCGCGAGCGCGGCCGCGAGCAAGACGGCGGGAACCGGGCGCACTGGCGGCCTTCTAGCCCAGACAATGAGGAAGCCGACCGGGATGAACGACAGCAGGTGAAGGAAGAGGGCCTCCCACTCCCCCCGGCCGAGCGGCGGGAACGGTGCGATATGGTCCGGCAAGTACAGGTGGTACGCAGGGATGGAAAGCGCACCTGGGCGGATGTAGTCGACGGCGTGGCCTGGTGTGCGCACCTCAGCCTGCCGGATCTTGCCCTGCCATGGGCCGCCTCCATCAACTTCGCCGCCGAGCGCAACCCGCCCTGTGCCCCAGACCCTCAGGGAATCCGCCGGAAGCTGTTCGGTCAGCCGACGCGTACCGTTGACGTCGATCCGGATGCCGTCGCCCAGCAGCATCACGTCGACGCGGTTCCACCGGCGCGGCTGGAGCGCGCCGCCTAGCGCGAACGGCGGGTTGCCGTTCGCGTCCGATCCCGGGCGGCGCAGCCAAACGAGCAACTCGGAGTGGTTCTGGCCGATGGCGAAGTCGGTATGCCAGAAGTCGCTGGCAAGCATCATGATCGATGCCGGAGACTGCTCCTGCGATGACTGTGGGGCGACCTCGAGCTTGATCTGAACGATGCCGGATTTGCGGGCATCGGCCAGCCAGCCTGGTGTTCCAGGCGTGCGCGCCTCGTTCATCTCGCCGAACCGCAAGGATCCGCCGGCGCTTCTCGTCACGTCGTTGCGCACCACGCGCGGCGGATCCCATTGGAACGGGAAGTAGGCAGTGACAATGAGCAGGAGTACCACTCCCAGGAGGGCGGCGAGACATACGGCGCTGGTGCTGCCGCGCACCCGTGGGGTGACTTTCACAATTTCCTATTTTCCATTCCGGACTCCGCTCGACGGAATGTGCTCTGCCCGGTAATCGTGCCACATTGTCTTAGTCCAGTATTTTAGCGTCTTGCCCCAGTGTTTCAGCGAGGTCAGCTTACGGCGGGGAAGCGAGACGGGCTCATCTCCAGGTCGATACCGGGCCGACGCGGTCTGCAGGGCCTGGTACTCGTCGTCAGCGAGTTCGATCTCGGCGGCAGCAACGTTACTTTCCAGTTGCTCGACGCTGGACGCGCCCGGGATCGCTGTCACAGCGGGGTGGTGGATGACCCACGCGAGCGCGATCTGCGCCGGGGTTGCGGAGTGCGCGTCCCCCACCTCGCGCAGGACCGCAATGAGCTCCTCGGCGCGCTCGAGGTTCTCCGGGCGGAAGAACGGGTTGGTTGCCCGGGCAGCGTTTACCGGCCGGCCAGTCCCGCGATACCGGCCGGCAAGCAGCCCGTGTGCCAGCGGGCTGGAGGCGATCACGACGCGATCGTGTGACTCAGCGTACGGGAGCAGGTCCCGCTCCGGCGAGCGGGCGACGAGGCTGTAGCCGACCTGATTACTCAGCACGCGGCTCCCCAGCGCGTCCTCGGCCGCGCGCCAGCGAGCGAGCGGGTAATTGCTGACGCCGACCTCATCGATCAGTCCGATCCGCTGTAGTACACGCATGCCGCGCATGATCGTCCCGTCGTGGATCAGCGGATTAGGCTGGTGCACCTGGTACATGTCGAGCCGCTGGGCCCCGAGCCGGTTCGCGCTAGCCACGGCCCGCTGCTCGACCACGGGGGCGAACGGCACAACCGGCATCATCTTGGTCGTGAGGAAAACCGAGTCCAAGCTGCCGTCGAGTGCCTGGCCCAGGATCCGCTCGCTGCTCCCGAAACCATAGATCTCGGCCGTGTCGAAGAGGGTGACCCCCAGCTCGAGCGCACGGAGCACGATCGCGGGTGCCTCCCGTTCGGCATACCCGTCGCCGTATCCCCACTCGCTGGACCCGAACTGCCACGTTCCCAGCCCGATCTTGGAAATCCTCTTGGCGGTGTCGATCCCGAGATAGCGCATGCTTCCGCCCCCCGTTGACGCTTGGTTCCACTATTGCCCATCACTATGACGTCCTGAGTCCCAGGGGTCCGTAGAGACCCCAAGTACAGGCAAGCCTTGTTTCGCTCCCGGCTCTCCCGTTCACTATGAGACTGCTAGATCACAGGTGCTGCTCTCCATCTCCGCGCTCAGATTCGGAGGCCAGATGATGCCAGGGTTCGATGTGGTGATCGTCGGTGGCGGAATCCTCGGCCTCGCCGCGGCCCGTGAGATCCTCTCGCGGCGGCCCGGGACGACGCTGGCGGTCGCCGACAAGGAGCCCACGCTCGGCGAGCACCAGACCGGGCACAACTCGGGGGTGATCCACTCGGGCATCTACTGCTCGGGCCCGATGGCCTACTGTCCCAGGTGACCAGGCGGTGCTGGAGCGGGCGCTGGCCGAGGAGATGACCGGCCACCTGGGCTATGACAAGCATGACCCGGCCGGGCGGGGCAGCGGCAACAACCGCAACGGCACCACCGGCAAGACGGTGCTGACCGATATCGGGGCGGTGGACCTGGCCGTGCCACGGGATCGGAACGGCACCTTCGAGCCGCGGATCGTGCGCAAGGGGCAGACCCGGCTCGATGGATTCAACGACCGGATCATCGTGCTGTATGCACGCGGGATGACGACCCGCGACATCCGCGCTCATCTGCGGGAGATGTATGACGTCGAGGTGCCGCCGGGCCTGATTTCCCGGGTGACCGACGCGGTGGTGGAGGAACTGGCTGAGTGGCAGGGCAGGCCGCTGGACCGCACTTGGTTTCTACCGATGGTTGCGAATCCCGATAGTGAGGGGTTCGCATGCCGAGATACGCGTCCAACAAGATGCCGCCTGATGTTAAGCGCCGCTACTTCGAGCTGATCCGGGCAGGCCTATCGGGGTCGGAAGCGTCGCAGCAGGTGGGCGTGTCGCTGAGCTGCGGGTCGCTGTGGTTCATCGACGCTGGCCGGGTGGCTTTCATCGACGCGCCGGTCAGCCCGAGGTTCCTGAGCCAGGACGACCGGATCGAGATCGCCGATGGGCTGGCGCGCGGCGAGCCGGTCAAGGCCATAGCGGCCCGGATCGGTAAGAGCTACCAGACCCTCTACCGGGAGATCGCCCGCAACAGCAAGCGCGGCGGCCGCTACCAGCCCTGGTATGCACACGGGCAGGCGCATCTTCGCCGCAAGCGTCCCAGGACGCGGGTGTTCGAGGCCGGCGCCGAGCTGGCCGCCGTCGTGGCCGGGCGGCTGGCGCGCCGGTGGTCGCCCGGGCAGATCAGCCGGTGGCTGCGCCGCCGGTATACGCGCCGGCCGGACTGGCATGTGTGCACCGAGACGATCTACGAGGCGGTCTACCGGGGCCTGGCCGTCCCGGTCTCGCCGCGGCTGCTGCGCACGGCCCGGACCTACCGGCACCGCCGCGGCCGTGGCCGCACCCGGGACGGGGCGCTGCGTGCACGACGATGAAGCCGATCCGCCAGCGCCCCGCCGCCGTGGAAAGCCGGCGGCAGGCCGGGCACTGGGAGGGAGATCTCATCATCGGCGCCGGCCAGCGATCAGCGATCGCGACGCTTGCGGAGCGCAAGACCCGCTACGCCATGCTGGTGCCGCTACCCGGCCGGGCACGCTGCCGCCAGCGTCGCGGACGCGCTGATCGGCGCCTTCACCGTGCTGCCAGCAGGGCTGCGGCCCACGCTGACCTGGGACCAGGGCAACGAGATGTTCCAGCACGCCCGGATCGAGCAGGCCACCGGGCTGAGGATCTATTTCGCCGACCCGCACTCGCCCTGGCAACGCGGCAGCAACGAGAACACGAACGGGCTGCTGCGCCAGTACCTGCCCAAGGGCACCGACCTCGACAGCTACCCGCGCCACCAACTCCAGCACATCGCCGCTGAGCTCAACGACCGGCCCCGGCTATGCCTGGCCGACCGCGCCCCGGCCCAGCTCATGCGACGATGGCACCAGCCAGGAACAGCCCAGATTCGCGACGACCCCTAGAAACCAAGGCATCTACCCGGTGGTCTTCATCGATGCCCCTCATGATCAAGATCAGAGACGGGGTTGTTGCCAACCGGCCGGTTTACCTGGCGATCGGGATCGACTGCGACGGTGCCAAGCAGGTGCTGGGCCTGTGGGTCGGGCCCACCACCGGGGAGTCGGCCAAGTTCTGGCTGTCGGTACTGTCGGAGCTCAAGTCCCGGGGTGTGGCCGATGTGTGCATTGTGTGCTGCGACGGGCTGACCGGCCTGCCCGAGGCCATCGGCGTCACCTGGCCGCAGGCGGTCGTGCAGCTGTGCGTGGTGCACCTGATCCGGGCCTCGCTGCGGTATGCCTCCAAGAAGTACCGGGTGCCGCTGGCCAAGGACCTGCGCACCATCTCCACCGCCGCCGATGAGGCCGCCGCAGCCGCGGCGCTGGACGCCTTCCCGCCACCTGGGGCGAGCGGTATCCGGCGATCATCAAGCTGTGGCGGGCGCACTGGGAGCAGTTCACCCCGTTCCTGGCGTTCCCGCCTGAGGTCAGACGCGTGATCTACACGACGAACCTGATCGAGTCGATGAA
>Ga0075424_100005987_pt1 | contig 11678 bp, 8 predicted proteins | sample SoiMethybrSBSTD3_FD_75301 | JGI IMG/M metagenome (GOLD analysis project Ga0075424, IMG submission 75301) | Bulk soil microbial communities from a Populus tree surrounding site in Tennessee, USA - Soil MetaG P. TD hybrid SBSTD3 | ecosystem: Environmental > Terrestrial > Soil > Tree plantation... | reverse complement strand
CTTGGGCGGCAGCGCCGACGCTATGCCGCGCAGCATCCACGCACGGCTGAGATTCAGCCCATCGAGATGCGCCAATTTGGGATCTCCGGGATCGGGCGAGACCACAGGCCGCAGCCAGTTTCCATCTTTGGCGCGTGAAATCTGCGGCAGAAAAGCGTTTAGCCAGTGGGCGAATTGATCTCGCGTTAAGACACGCCGCATCAGGTCAGCTTCGCCCAAACAAGGCGACAGAAAATCCTCTCCCGAGGGTTCATAGTCGAGCGGACAATTGTGGTCGTCCTCGTAGAACTGGCGCGATTTGGTCTCGACAAGGTGCGCAAAGTGTCCGTTTCCAGTCCCACGCGCGTAATCGAGCATGAGACCTAAGCCGAATGCGGTTTGATCATGCTCGCCGATGCGCACCGGATTCGAGAGTTTCGGGAGCCAAACGCTTAGGCGCTCGACCGCAGCTTCTTCGAGTGGATGCAAATCGGCCGCCATTTGTTTCGCTTCGGGATCATCCCACTCGTGCAGCTCCGCCGCGAGTTGCAACATCCACGCCAATCCATAAGGACGCTCAAAGCTGCTGCGTCCTTCTCCGCGCAAATAGGCCGCTTCCTGGGAGATGTTCTCTGCTGTGAGGCTTTGCCGCAAGGCTTCACGTGCCTGCCCGGCTAAATTTGAGTTGGGATACGTGCGCACCAGCCGAACTAGCAGCCAATGCCCGTGTACAGATGAATGCCAGTCATAGCAACCGAAGAACGCCGGCGTGAGCTTGCGCGGTGGAGCAACCTCCAAATCGCTGTTCATGGTGTGGCTGACATGATTTGGATATTCTTTGTGAACGCACGCGAGTGCCAACTTTGCGAATCGGCCTGCGGCGTTAGGGTCGAAGGCCAGCTGCGCATCCTGGGCAGATGCCGTTGCAGCCGTTAGGAGCAGACAAGCTAGCGAAATTGCTGATCTCATTCGGGAGATTTTGACTTGTGCGCCGAGAGCGAGCGAGCAATCAACCCCAGCCCTCCGACGAGCAGCACTAGCATCACGACCGTATTGAAAAGGGTTGTGGGCTGAAAGTAGATGTGCATGTTAGCGATCACGCCCGCAAGAATAAACAAGGCTCCAGCAGCCGTGAGTATCCATCCCATCATGCTCTTACCATTCCAGAAGAGTATGGCAACGCCGAAGAGCATGGGCAGAAGGGTGATGCCGAAAGTATTTGCGCCGTAGAAACTCCAATACGAACCAACAACACTGACCTGGTTCGAGATCAAGTATCCTCCAACGCAGACCATAATGAATCCAATAATGAACTCCGCGATCCCGCCGGGAGTTCCGCCGACATCACTCAACGAACGGTTTTCCATCCGCTTACCTCGCGTCTACTGTTTTCGGACTTTGGCGAAAAACTGCCGGAACAAACTCCAAATCACTCGCCTCTTCCACCGCGAGGCGAATCTGATATTCCAAGGTTTCAAGCGGAACTGGGTTCTGATAATCAGTCAGGCTGGCGCGAGCTGCATCGACCGGGCTTGCATTCGCCGTGCGCACAAACCGGTAGATCTTCACGGCCAGTGTCTCAGCGGCGCCGGGAGTGAGCAGCGTTGGGATTAGTGGCTGCAGCGGGGTGAAGTCCATGTCAGCAAGGGTTACACCGCGTTTTCCGCATAGCATACGAATGAGGCTGAAACTCTCTTCCACAGTTGTCGTCGGGAACAGAGGAATCTTCACATCAATTCTGCCCGGCCGCTTGAGGTCCACTTCGATCAGGTCGGGACGGCTGGAGGCGAGTATCCATATCAGCTTGCCGCGACTGGTGCTGCTGCCCATTTCCTCGGCCAGCATCGAGTAGATCCGGCCGGAGATTCCGGAGTCGCCACTCGCAGAATCGCGTCGGCCAATCGCCTGGTCGGCTTCATCAACGAACACGTAACAACGTCCGAGGGCCTGTAGCAATCGAAAGATGCGCTCCAGATTGCCCTCTGTACTGCCCACCCACTTGTCGCGAAAATTTTTGAGCTTGACCACGGGTACGCCAGCTTCTCCGGCCAGACATTCAACCATGAAGGTCTTGCCGGTTCCGACCGGGCCGCACAGCAAATATCCCTTCGGCATTGCGGCGATATCGCTCGCCTGCCACAGTTTAATGTCCTGACGAAGCCAGGCTTTGACTTTGTCCTGCCCCTGAAAATCGTTGAGCGTGCGCGGGGACTCGATGAACTCGATCAGCCCATTGCAGTCGTTCTCGACTAGTTGCTTTTTCAGTTTCACAAGATCTTCCGCCCCCAAACATTGGCGCGCGTGCTCTCGAGTTTTCAACAACGTCTCAATTGATCCCAACGTCGAACCTGCAAGCTGCTGCGAAACCGTCTGTAGATTTCCTGAGTAATCGCGCAACGCACACGGATAGCTCGGCGCCATCACTTCAAATGCCTGCGACAGCTCGCTCGAACCTGGGAGGGCAATTTTGATCCGTGCGGCGCGAGGATTATTCACGACAAGCGGATGCAGATCGTTCAAATTCTCGGTGACAAGAAATGTCGCGAGCGAATGCGTCGCCAGCAGGCTCTCGTTCGACCAATCGCGAATCAGGCTGGCTAGTGCGTTCAAATCATAGTTGAGCCCGCCTTGAAGCGCGGGTGCCAGTAAGTCCGCGCTCTTGATGACGCATCCGACCTGCACGCGCTCGCGATTCAGGCGAGCGAGATTGGCGGTGTATCGGAAGTACCGGGTGAGCGCTTCGATCACCAACCGGGGAGCTTTGGGCAGATTCGGGTCTTGCTGAAGCTGCGGCCAGCGGGAGAAAACTTCGCCGCCCTTTTCGACGCGAATTCCATTTCCGATGTCATAGCTCAACACGACGTCAAACCGTGGTAGCAACACTTGCAGCAGAAAATCCATCAACCCGCCGAGATGCGGTGCGGGGGAAGGGATCAGCAATTCATCGTTCACGTTCCCAAAAACAATAAACTGGCTCGCCGCGTTACTTTCATAAAGCTGGATGGCTTCGAGCGCCCACTGCGGAAGCTTCGCGCGTGCGCTGGTTTCGGAAGAGGCCGAGGTCGCCATCACGCGGTCTCCTTGGTTGCCTTGCCCGGCGTTCGTCCGTAGGTTTGTTCAAGATCGCTGATAGCGGATTCGTCCTCTCCAAAAACGGAACCGCCCAGGAGATCGCTGGCAAGTTCGATATCGGCAGAGATTGTTTGCGGCTTGCCTTGCATAGTGGCGTTTTCGAGAATCAATTCAACTTGATTATCCAGTCGTGTCAAATCGCTCTCGATTTCCTCGATGGTTTGCGCCTTTCGCTTGAGATTTGCGAGACGTTTTTTCAGGATCGCCAGAGTCGCCGTTTTCGACTGGCGCAGTGATTCGCTTTCCTCGCCGTCGCGAAGATCGCGGTCCAGTTCCGCAATTTTCTTCTCTATGGTCGTGTCGGTCTCATTGTTGACTGGATTTTGCAGATGATGCCGCGCAACCAGCAGCTTTAGGTAAATCCACTCGAGGTTCTTCAGCGCCTGCTCGTTGGTATCAACAATGTAGTCTTCGGTGCCCTGGCTGCGATATACGTCGAGTACTTGGTTGCATTTTTTCCCGAATGCCCAAAGCCGCTGCTGGGCGGTGTTCTCCAAAAGCTTCACGAGAGTTTGCCGTTTCTTCTCCGCGTCGCCTTCACTCAATTGGATCTGTTGTGCCTGGACAACTTTCTGGAAACGCGGATTGAAGGCGAGCGCGGGAACGATGGTTGCTTCCACAGCCAGACCCAGGAACCAAAAGGCGGGTTGAGCGAAACCGAGGATGGCGAACGCTGCCACACCTAAGGCGTTGACGGGAATGCTGCCCAGGCCAGGCACGTCAACGCTGACGAGAAACGCGGACTTGAGATAGCGCCACACGCTCTATTCTGATGGGTGCCCAGGTCTCGCCGCTTTGGCGAGACCTGGGAAATGGATCAGGCTTTCTCCATTCCCGCCGGGCCCATGGTCTTGGTCGCGCTCGTAGGCGCAGCTGCGGTGTCGGAAGAAGCGGCCGGCTCCAGTGCGATCCCTTCCTTCGCCGCGAAATCGGCCAGTGCCTGATCGGCAAGAGCCTTCTGCTCGGCTTCCTTTATCTCAACGCCCGAGGTGTCGAGCGAATCACGAGCGACTCGCGCACGTCCAGCGGCCTTAGAACGCTCTTCTTCGACGATGTTGTGCAGGCGGTCGAGCGTCTCCCCGGAATTGCCGATTCCTGTAATCATACCCGAGGCCATTTCTGTCAGCTCTGCCATGGCGCGCTTCATCTTCAGGTCGTTGATGCCGGACTTGAGGGATTCAATCTTTTGCCGCGCGCCTTGGATCGCCACATCGCGGGCCTTGACCAGGTCTTTATAAGTCTTCTCTGCCTGTTCCAATTGCTGACGATTCTCGTCAAGTTCGCGTTCGATGGTTTGCAGGCGCAGAGCGTATTGTGCGGCGGCATCCCGGTTACCCGCACGCAGATTGGCCGTGGTTTTAGCACGAAGATCGCGCTGTTCAGATTCCAGCTGTTTAACCTGCGAGATCAGCCGTTCGCAGAGTCCGGCGTGAGATGCCAGTCCTTGGTTATATTGGCCGATCTGTTTGCGCAGGTTCTCCTGTTCGACCTCAAGGAGTGCCTCAGGGTTTTGGCGCTCCAGGCCAGAAATGAACAGGCTGAAAAAGCCGCGTACCAAGTTTGAGAGCCGTCGGAACATTGTGTCCCCTCGGTTGCTGGTGGTTAGTTGCCAGCGATTAGTGGTCTCCCGATTAGTGATCTCGTCTTCACAGCCTGCCTTACTAGCCTAGCCACTAACCGCTGCAAACAATTGCTCTAGCTTACTCCTACCTATTACCCTGCGCCCGCTGCCAGCTTGCCAGCAGATTGTTCACCACTTCCGCTTTGGGAGGCTCGCAAATCTTTTGCAAGTCCACTTGCACGCCGTTTCCGGCATACAGCTCAAACGGACTTCCGGCAAATTTCACCGGGACATTGGGGTTCGCCGGACGAAAACCGTGCGTCAGCGATTCCTTCTGGATTGGCTCCGTTAGCAGAAAATTCAGGAACGTGTCGGCGGCCTTTCGCTGATCGGATGTGCTCCAGGACGCATTGATAATGTAGTAGGGGTTGTCGTTCCAAGCGTTGTATTCGGGATAAGCCACCCGCAACTGCCCCCAGCGGCCTTCCGCGTTTTTCAGATAATCGATGGCAACACTCTCGTAAACAAAAAGCGCGTCGTACGACGACGGCCCTTTCAGCACCATCTCGCGCATCATGTTCCCGGTGCTATTCGACATGCCGCTGGCGCCGCGCTCCAGTTGTTCGAGCCATTGCTGAAAACCAACGTCCAGGACATCCTTGAGCGCCAGATCCTTGGTCTTGTGTTGATACGAGTAGGCGGCCAGGACAATCGTCATCAGGCCCGAATTTGACTGATTGGGGTGGGTGTGGCCGAACTTGAACAATCCCCAATCGGGATGGTGCGCGATTTCATCCCACCCGCCTTTCGCCTGCAGGGCCTGATTTACCGTCTGCAGCGACATAGTTTTGTATTTCTGAATGAAGGCCTGATAACGCTCATCCCACACGACGAACACCATGGGCGTGAGCGCAATCGGCTCTTCGCGGATGATCGGATTGTCGTTGTACTTTACTTGCCACTCCTGGATGAAGATGTCCTTGTACGCCGCGCTAGCCGGCGACCACGCGTTAATCCGCTGATCGCCGCCGAGAATCGCGTGTGCGCCTTCGAGCGAACCCATGGGAATCAGGTTCACTTTGATGTGCTTGCCGTCCGAGCTTTTCGAGAATTCGGAGACTGCCCATTCGAGCCATCGCTGCTTTTCGGTGCCATATGCGATGCCGATCTCAACCGGGGGCCCGCCGCCGAGCAGAGAACTGGCAGCGTTTTTGGTTGACTCGAAGGATTTCTTGCCGACAAAAAGATAATAGGCTCCACCAATGCAAGCGAGGATAAAAATGAATATGAATACGCGTCCCAGCGCCGTCAGCCGCGGACCGTCACCGGATGTGCTCAGTTCTGCCATGGCTTAGAAGAAAGTCGAAATATCCTTGAAAACTCCCACGATGTTTTGCGGCGTGCCCTCGTAGGACTTCGCCTGCGTCGCTTGTGCAATCTGGCTCAAAATGTCTTTCTTCGCGTCACCGCCATAAGCAATTGTGAACACATGAATCGTGTGCCGTTCGCCATCAAATTGCACGTGCTGCATCAACTGTGGTAGCGGAAGCTTGCTCTCGGTGTCCTCTCCATCGGTGAGAACAACAATCGACAGAATACTGTTCGGATCGCCGCTACTCGTTTGCTCCAGCAAGTGCTGGTAGGCCACGTCAATCGAATCGTACAGCGCAGTGCCGCCGCTGGCGAAAAGCGAGTCGATGGCTCGTACAAGGTCGTCCCTTCCGGTCTTGATCTGCAGGTCCTGACTGGCCCAGGTTGCGCGCGAATTGAACGGCAGGAGAGAAAGGCGGTCGTTATCAGAGAGCAGGCTCACCAACTGTTTCGCGCCTTCCCGAGCATTCTGAATTTTGCCGTTATCGTTCATGCTGCCGGAAGTGTCGAGTACCAGGACCACACTGGCAGGCTTCTTTCGCTGCCGCCACAGGTTCATGATGGCGTCTATGACGGGCACAGACGGTACTTCGAGCGTGGTCTGCGGTTCCCTGGGATCAACCCCATGGTTTTCGTCAATCGGTGATGTCAGCGGCACGTCCACCGAACCAGGCCGGAAGCCGTATGTGATCGCCTTTTCCTGCTGCGGTCGCTGAAGTAGGTATTGGATGTACGCCTTGGCCGCATCGCGCTTTTCGGGCGTGACCCACTCGCGCTCAACAATGCCGATCGGATGATCGCTCCAGAACGTCCCTTCCTTCGGATAAATCGCAACCACCGGGAAGGGGAGGTTCTGTTGCGAATACGACTCGATCACCATGTTCTCGTACAGCACCGCGGCGGAAAGATACTGTGGACCGGAGGAAAACATTTGACGGCCGAAGAATCCGGTCGAGCTGCCGTAATGCACGACTGATTTCTCAATGCCGGATAGGAAATCGGCAATGTGCGGCTTGCTGACCTCCGCAGGGGTGAGCCCCGCAGTTTTGCCGGACGCAGCATAGACTTCAGCGAAGAGCGAGATCAAACCACTATTGCTGAACTGAGGATGCGTGTGGCCAAACTTGAATCGGCCCCATTGTGGATAGCCGTAAGCGTCCCAGCCCTTCTGGTTGCGAGCGAGGGCGAGAATGTCCGACCAGCCAATCGGCTTCTTTCCCCAGCCCAAGGCCTCCGCCATGGGCTTCCACATCGCGATGACCACTGGTGACAGGACCAGATTGTCGGTTGAACTGATCAGGTCTTTCCCATATTTACTCTGCGACTGCGCATTGCCGAGTTTGACAAAGGCGGCGGAGGCTGGACTGATGATGTCCGGCTGCCGACGTCCTTCCATCATTTCGTCAATTGCTTCGCCGGATCCCATGGCGTACGCGTTGACAAAGATCCGCTTCCCACCACTCGTCCGGTGCTCGCCTCGATTGAAAGCGTCGGTAACCTCATTGATCCATTTTTCCTTCTCCGACCCGTAAGTGAACGTCAATTGCAGAGCATCGGAGGGGGGCGCCATGGCGCCGTTCTCCGATTGCGTTTTTGATTTGCAGGCGGGCCCGAGGAGAAGCAAGAGAACTACTGCAACTGTGCAGAGGAAAGTTCGAGCGCGCTTTAGCGACAACTCGGCCCGCAAAGTTTGGTTCGAGTCCATAGCCCCTCAACGCGTCGCCAATATTGTAGAGTGTGTTTCCCGTCGCCGCACCAGCAAGGCACCTAAATCTGGTGTCTTTGTCGGTTCTTTTTAACGGAACTGTAACAATCAGTGGCGGCTGGGCGGCCCATGACCCAATTTCCACAAAATTTTGGGCACGATGACCGGATTAGTGAGTGCGCTGCGGCGAGGACGGCTTGCCGAAAACCCACCCGTTTGATCTGATTCCTGGCTATCTGTTAATAATTAAAAGGCTTCAGAGTTGGGCGCTTAACTCAGCGGTAGAGTGCCATCTTCACACGGTGGAAGTCATAGGTTCGAATCCTATAGCGCCCACCATCGTTTGAAATGACTTAGTAGGCTTCGCGCTCGGCCTGTGACTGTTTCTGCCAATGCATGCTGCGCGACCTCGTTGGTCGTCGTATGCTGGTCGACATATTCGTCAACAGTAGGCGTGTGTATCCGCACGTGGATGCTATCCCAACGCTCCTGGCTGCTGCGTCCAAATTCTCACTGCCGCAACGGGGCTTATAATCCGACAGCTTAAGGGGAAATCATGAACGCCATGGTCACGCGCCTCGTACTCGTTTTGTCGATGCTGCTTCTGTTGCCGGCCTACGCTGCCGCCGCTGCAAATGAGCCGCCTAAGTTCGTTGAGAAAGATGGACGCTGGGCCCTGCTTGTAGACGGGCAGCCCTATTTGATGCTCGGCGGACAGGTGCACAACTCAAGCGCTTGGCCCTCGGAGTTGCCGGCCATATGGAAGGCACTCGCTGAGCTCAATGCGAATACGGTTGAGGCACCGGTCTATTGGGAGCAAATCGAGCCGCGGGAAGGCACTTTCAACTGGGACAATGTTGACGGGCTGGTGAAAGGCGCGCGCGAGCGCAATCTGCATGTTGTGCTGCTTTGGTTCGGAACCTGGAAGAACGGCAACATGCACTACGTGCCGGAATGGGTGAAGACGGACACCAAGCGTTTCCCACGGATCATCCGGACCGACGGCGAACCAATCGACGTTCTATCCGCGAGCTCGCGTGCCAGCCTTGAGGCGGACAAGGGTGCGTTCGTCGCGCTTATGAGACATCTGAAGGCGTTTGATGGAACTGAACACACGGTTCTGCTGGTGCAGGTAGAAAATGAATCGGGCATCATCGGCAGCCCGCGGGATTTTTCTGCGGAATCAAACAAAGAGTTTGCGGGTCAAGTTCCGCGCGACATGCTGGCCGCCACTCACAAGCAGCCTGGCACGTGGAACGACGTTTTCCGAGGCGATGCCGATGAGTTATTCCAGCTTTATCACCAGGCGCGCTACCTGAACGAAATCGCAACTGCCGGGAAAGCGGAGTTTGATATTCCCGTTTACATGAATGCCTGGCTTAGTTATCCACCGGCTGAATTGCCTGAGCGAAGACTGCCAGTTCCCGGCATTCAATATCCGAGCGGTGGCGCCGTGCAGCGATGGGTTGGACTATGGAAGGCGCTTGCACCTTCAATCAACGCGATTGCGCCTGATATCTATGGAAATGACGCGGGGTTCGTCCGCGATGTTCTCGCCGCGTACCACCGGCCTGATAATCCGCTTCTCGTGCCGGAGATCGCGAAGCCCGATTCGTTCGCGCGATACGACTTTCTCGCTCTCGGCGAAGGCGCCGTTGGAATCGCTCCCTTTGGAGTTGATCCACGGGGCTGGAACATCCTCGGAGATGTGCCAGCAACCGGCCACGCTCGAGCTTTTGCTCTGCTTGCACCGATGTCGCGGGAGATTGCCAGGCTTAACTTCGAAGGCAAGCTGAAGACCTCGATGGAAGAAGTTGGTAAGACGGAACAGGAGTTGGATTTTGGTTCATGGCAAGCGGGGGTTTCCTACGGTTATCCGCAACAGGATGGCCGCCGGCCTCCTGGGACAAACGACGCTCACGGCGTCGCTCTGGTAGCGCAGCTGGGACCGGACGAATTCCTGGTCACCGGAATCGATGCAAGCGTGAGTTTTCATCTTCCAGGCCGACTTCCCGGAATGCGTATGCAAATACTCTCAGCCGATGAGGGTTCGTATCAAAACGGCGCGTGGAAAATGGTACGGCTCTGGAATGGGGACGAAACCGATCGGGGTCTTCAGTTCCGTGCCGAAGACCCTGTGGTAGTTCGAATTCGGCTGGGAAGGTTCTGAAGTCCGCCGCTCTATCGCCGGTTGCACCTTGGCTCATTGCAGCGGCACGCCATGATCCAGGCAGTCCTGCGCAGATCCGCGATCATTCAATTGAATGACGCCCTCTTGATCTGCGCAAAATGCTCGGACGCCTGTCTGGTTGAATTTTAAAGGGGCGGCGCTAACCTGGAATTTCGAAACCGGACCGCCTTGGGTTTCCGAGCTGCAGTTTTGCAGTTCAAAAACGTAGCCGGATTTTTGGCCGCTTGCCAGGGTAGAGCCCAAGCCCACGGACGCTAGGTCCGACAGACTGCAAGTGAAGCCGAGGTCCTCGTGCTTGCTTCGATAAGCCGCTTCCGCTGTAACTAGATTTCGCACCGAACCCACGGCGGAGGCTTCATTGGCGGCGATCTTCGTCTTTAACAGGTTGGGGATGGCGATGGCGGCGATAATTAAAATGAATGGGATGGCGACGACGCCCAAATAGCCAAGGACTAGTCCCGCAATCGCTAACCCCTCACCCTTTAGTCGCCCAGCGCTCTTCTTGATCTCAGAAAGGGAAATGTGTCCCAGGATGATGGCAACGATGAACAGCGGGAAGATGCTAATAATGCCACAGACGAGGCTCGCGATTGCCTTGCCGCTGGTTTGTGCCTGCCCCGAGTCGACGGGCGACAAGGAAGCGTCAGGAATCTGTGGAATAGACTTGCCGCAGTTCGAGCAGAACTGGCTAATGCCACCTATGGACGCGCCACAATTGGGACAGATCACGGTTGTTTCTCCCCAGAGCGAACTTTAAGCCACTAACAAATTGCAGAAAACATACCCTCCACTCGCACATGGGTCAAGTTACGGCCACGGAACCTCTCTGAGACCGTGAGTCTCAATTCAATTTCTGAAATCCGTAGATTCGGGGCTTCTCCGCGCCGGACGCGGCTTACACGGCAACTCAGAAACCAGAGTTGCCATCTCATTCGCGCCCATTCTCATAACTCGCATATGAGCCCCGCAAAATCTTGCTTGTGCGCAGCTGCCCTCGGCTTACTGACACTTCTGCCTTCCTGCGGTGGAGGAAATTCGACACTGCCACCGCCGCAGCAACCGGGTTCGCCTCCGCCACCGCCGCCTCCGACCTTTACGGGCGTGTTGATGCACCACAACGACCAGGGCACGACCGGGCAGAATTTGAATGAAACGACACTCACGCCGGCCAATGTGAATCAGACCACATTCGGGAAGCTGTTTTCTTATTCGCTGGACGGATCAGCCTACGCGCAACCGCTTTATGTCTCGAACGTTGCGATTGCCGGTGGAACGCACAATGTGGTCTACGTCGCCACTGAACACGATACCGTGTATGCCTTCGACGCAGACGGTGCAGCGACGAATCCATTCTGGTCGGTCAATTTCACCGACGCTGCTAACGGAATTACGACCGTGCCATACACCGACTTGGGAGGCGGTCAAGGTCCCATCATCCCGGAAGTCGGAATCACCGGAACGCCGGTGATCGGTCCGAAAAGCGGGACTCTGTATGTCGTCGCGTTCACCAAGGAGAACGGCAATTATGTGCATAGGTTGCACGCTCTCGACATCGCCACCGGCAAGGAGAGGCCGAACAGCCCGGTGGTGATTCAGCCATCCGTCGCCGGAACTGGAACCGGAACCAGCGGGGGACAAATTGCCTTTCAGTCCTTATATCAATTGCAGCGACCCGGTCTGCTCCTACTGAATGGAATGGTTTATGTCGCCTTCGGGTCGTACGACGATAAGGGGCCGTA
>Ga0075424_100005986_pt1 | contig 11679 bp, 13 predicted proteins | sample SoiMethybrSBSTD3_FD_75301 | JGI IMG/M metagenome (GOLD analysis project Ga0075424, IMG submission 75301) | Bulk soil microbial communities from a Populus tree surrounding site in Tennessee, USA - Soil MetaG P. TD hybrid SBSTD3 | ecosystem: Environmental > Terrestrial > Soil > Tree plantation... | reverse complement strand
ATCAACATCAAGCTCGCCAAGACCGGCAGCCTGCGCGAAGCCCTCCGGATGATCGCGATCGCGCGGGCGCACCACCTGCTGGTGATGGTGGGCTGCATGATCGAGAGCTCGATCGCGATCACCGCCGCCGCGCATTTCTGCCCGCTCGTCGACATCTGCGATCTCGACGGTGCGGCGCTGCTGGCGCGCGATCCCTACAAGGGCGCGACCATCGACGGCGGCCAGCTCCGCCTGCCCGAGGGGCCGGGGCTCGGCCTCTCGGCGCGATGACCGAGCGTTTTGCCCACGTAGCCCTCCCGCTCCCCCTCTTCGAGCCGTACAGCTACCGCGTCCCCGAGACCATCGCCGACCGCGTGGTGCCGGGGGCGCGCGTCGTGGTGCCGGTGCGCCGCCGCGAGCTGGTGGGCATCGTCGTCGCCACGAACGCCGAGGCTCCCGCGGTAGCCGCGCGCGAGGTGCTGGCCGCGCCGGACCCCGAGCCGGTGCTCTCCGCGGCACTGCTCAGGACGGCGGAGTGGATCGCGGGGTACTATGGCGCGCCCCTGGGCGTCACGCTGCGCGCCATGCTGCCCGCGCCGCTCTGGGGCGAGTCGCAGCTGGTGCTCCGTGCCACGGGGCACTGGTCGGGCCGGCTCGGCGGGTTAGCAGAGCAGCTCCGCGACTGGGTCGAGGAAAAGCAGAGCGTGACCCTCGCCGCCGCGTCCCGGCACTTCAAGCGCCCGCTGTGGGAGGTGGCCGACCGGCTCGCGCGGGTCGGCGCGGTCGAGCTGGTACTGCTTCCCGCCGGGACCGAGGCCGGCATCGCCGTCGAGCGGCGGGTCGAGCTGGGCGAGGAACGGCTCACCCTGGTCGAGCGCGACCGGACGTTTGCCCGCCGTCCCAGGCAGCGCCGCCTCTACGAGACCCTCGAGCAGCTCGGCGGGAGCGCGCCGCTCGGCCACCTGCACAAGGAGCTGGGGTTCACCGCCGCGGTGGTGAGGGGCCTGGTCGACTCCGGGTTAGCCCGGACCGTCGAGCTCGAGCGCTCGCGCGATCCCTTCGCGGGTCTTGCCGGCACCCCGCCACCCGAACGGCTGACCGGGGAGCAGCAGTCGGTCGTCGAGGCGCTCGCCTCCCAGCTCCCCGCCACCGGCTCGCTGCTCTTCGGCGTTACCGGAAGCGGGAAGACCCTGGTGTATCTCGAGGCGGTGCGGCGGGCGCTCGACATGGGCCAGGGCGCCATCATCCTGGTGCCCGAAATCGGGCTCACGCCGCAGATGGTGAACCGGGTACGCGGCATGTTCGGCGATGCCGTCGCCGTGCTGCACAGCGGGCTCTCCGACGGCGAGCGGGCGGATGCCTGGCGCGCGCTCCGGCGCGGCGAGCGCAAGGTCGCGGTGGGGGCGCGATCCGCCATCTTCGCTCCGGTGCAACAGCTCGGCGTGATCGTGGTGGACGAGGAGCACGAGGCGAGCTACAAGAACGGCGAGGCGCCGCGTTACCACGCTCGCGAAGTCGCCCTGGTTCGCGCGAGACTCGAAGCTGCGCGCTACATCCTGGGCAGCGCGACGCCTTCGCTGGAGAGTTTCGCCAGGACCGCGGGCGGCTCCACGGCTCTGCTCAGCCTGCCGCGCCGCATCGACGATCGCCCCCTGCCGCCCGTAGAGCTCATCGACCTCCGCTCCGCCCCGCTGATCAAGACCGGCCATGCGGTCCCCTGGTCCGAGGCGCTGGAGAGCGCCCTGTTTGGCGTGCTGAGTCGCAGGGAGCAGGCAATCCTGTTGCTCAATCGGCGGGGCTATGCGGCGTTTCTGCAGTGTCCCGAGTGCGGCCTGGTCCCCGAGTGTCCCGACTGCAGCGTCGCGCTCACCTACCACCGCGTGCCGCCGGGGATGCGCTGTCACTACTGCGGCAAGCATTATCCGGTGCCGGCGCGGTGCAGCAACTGCGGGAACGCGGTGCAGCGCGTCCGCGGCATCGGCACCCAGCAACTCGAGGAGCTGGTGGCGGCGCGCTGTCCCGGAGCCCGGCTGGCCCGCATGGACCTCGATACCACCTCGGCGCGCTGGAGCCATCACCGGATTCTCGAGAAGATCGACCGCGGCGAGGTGGACATTCTGCTCGGCACCCAGATGATCGCCAAGGGAATGGATTTTCCCAATGTGACGCTGGTCGGTGTGGTCGATGCCGACACCGCGCTGCACCTCCCCGATTTCCGTGCCGCCGAGCGCACTTATCAATTGCTGGCGCAGGTGGCGGGACGCGCGGGGCGCGGGCCCAAAGGCGGCAAGGTGTTGGTGCAGACGCGGAGCCCGGAGCATCCCGCGCTCGCGTTCGCGGCGCGACACGACACCGAGGGTTTCCTCGCCCACGAGGCCCGCGCGCGCAAGGATCCCCCCTACCCGCCCGAGACGAGCCTGGTCAATGTCGTACTGTCCGCCGAGCAGGAGCGTCAGGCCACGGACCTGGCGATCGAGGTGGCCGGCTGGCTCGAGAAGCTCATCGCGTCACAGAACGTCCCGCTCACGCTGCTGGGCCCGGCGCCCTGTCCGCTCACCCGCATCAAGAAGCGCTGGCGCTGGCACGTGCTGCTCAAAGGGCCGGTCGAAGAGTTGGGACGCGTGGTGCGCTACGCGGCGCCGCGGCTGGAAGGAAGGGGCAAAGCGAGGGTGGTGCTGGATCGCGATCCGGTAAGCTTGCTCTAGGAAGGTGGCTCCAGGCGATTGGGGTCGCGATGCGCGGCCAGAAGACGCTCGGTGAAATCCAGCCGCTCCTCCAGCTCCCCCAGCCGATTCTGCGTGGCATCGAGCGCCTGACGCAGCTCGCCGATCTCAGGATCCGGAAGCGCCGGCCTGCGAACCGAGGCCCGCAGCTTTACCACGACGATCTGCGCCGCGGCAACGGCGCCGACGATCACCGCGACGCCGACGGCCCACTCCGGGACGAAGCTCATGTCCCGGAAGATATCGCCCGGTCGGCCCAGCTACCAAACAGCCTCGTCATTCGGGGCTGCGGGATTGGACAGCCTAGAGCGGCTGGCCATAGGTGAGCCGCCGCCAGATCCACTCGAGGGGGCCGAAGCGGTAGCGCGAGAGCCACCAGGCGCTGAAGGGGAGCTGCAGCAGCAGGATTCCCGCGGCGATCGCCATGGCCTGCGCGGCGCCGATCCGCCACCACAACCCTAACCCGTAGCCGTAGGACAGCACCACGCAGATCACCGAGTGCGCCAGGTAATTGCTCAGCGCCATCCGGCCGAGCGGCGCGAACACCGCGATCAGCCGCCGGCCGTCCACGACCAATAGCCCAACCGTGGCGGCATAGCCGATCGCCAGCAGGGGAATTCCGACGCCTTGCATCGCGACGCCGAGCAGTGCTCCCGGCGAGGGCGGCAGGTAGGGCCAGCGGAGCAGGGTCCAGGCGGCGATCAGGTTCGCGGGCAGTCCCACGGCCCAGCCCAGCCGGCACCAGCGCAGCAGCGTAGGGCGATGCGACGACAGCGATACCGCCAGCCCGGTGCGCACGGACCAGAGCCCCAGCACGAACATCCCGAGCACTTTGGGAAAGCGCACCGATGCGAAGAGATCGGCCCAGCGCCCGGCGAGAAACACCAGATTGCCCAGGAAGGCATCCTTGAGCCCGCCCGTACCCATCCGTTCGAAGATGGCCATGATGCTCGGCGGCGCGGTGGGCCCGGTGCCGGCCGGGTGCGCGCCGACCAGCGTCCAGGTCGCCAGCGCAACGACGTAGAGCGCGGTCGGGATCGCGAGCAGGATCACCGTCCAACGCAACAGCTCGCGGTCTGACTTGCGAGAAAACCAGGGCAGGGTGAAGCCGAGCAGCGCGTACAGCGTCAGGATGTCGCCGGCCCAGATCAGGACCGCGTGAATCGCGCCGATCGCCAGCAGGATCCGGAGCCGGCGCTTGAAGCGCGGCAGCGTCGCTTCGCCACCCCCAAGCGAGCCAGAGTCCGAAGCCGATCCCGAACAGCAGCGAGAACACCGAGTAGAATTTGCCGTCGACGAAGACGTGCTCCAGGAAGATCGCGATGCGGTCCGCCGCCGCGGTCGGGAGGGCGGCGGCACGCTCCGGCGGCAGCACGAACGAACCGAAGAACACCAGCACGTTGGCGAAGAGAATCCCGCACACCGCGACCCCGCGCAGGACGTCCAGGGCCTGGATGCGCTCGCGGGTGGGCGCTGCCGGCATGGGCTTGGTCCGATGGTCCTGAGGAGTGCCGCGACAGATATCCTATGGGGAACCCATACGTCGCCGGCCGCGGCGGGTTTCAGGCGATCGTCAGTTACTCCCCGACTCCGGGACCCAGCGGCTTACCGATCTCCCAATGATGCCCGAAAGGATCCTGCACTCGGCCCAAGAACCAGCCGTTTTCCTTGCGTACCGGCCAGATCTGCTTCGCGCCCGCCGCGACAGCCTTGGCGTGCATTGCAACGGGGTCGGCGACGACCAGCACCAGGCGCACGGTGCTGCCGTTCAGGGACTCGGGGCTGTAGTTGAGATGCTCGGGCGATTCATCCGCCACCCAGAACTTGGCACCATCCACGGCGAGCTGCGCCACGACGTGGCCTCCGTCGCCCTCGATCTTGAAGAGCTCTCGGGCGCCGAATGCCTGCTGATAGAAAGCGACGGCATCGGCACCGCGGCGGACCGAGAGCATCGGCGCGATACCGGTGCGAAGGGAAGCGTGAGTCATGGGGCTCGAGCTCGCTGGTGGCGCCTGAAGGATCGCTGAGCTGCTCCCCAGGCGCCACTTCTAGGCGGGCTTAGTGGGCGGGATGGGGAAAGGGATCGGCGAAACGGGGATCCGACAGCAGCGCCGGATCGGTCAGCGTCTGGAGATAGGCGACGATCGCGTCGCGCTGCGCCGTGGTGAGACCCAGCCGGAGCGGCACGCCACCGGGCGCGCGCAGCCGGTTGTCGAGGAACGGGTTGGCCTGCACTCCGCTGCTGTAGAAATCCACGACCTCTGCCAGCGCGGTGAAGCGACCGTCGTGCATGAACCGGCCGCGCAGGGCCACGTTCCGCAGCGAAGGCGCCTTGAACCGGCCGTTCCCGGCCCCGACGTCGGTCACGGTGGCATCGAGGCCGGTGTTGTGGACGTCGTCGCTGACGTGCGCGTTGGTGGCGTGGCACTGGGCGCAGCGCCCTAACCCGTTGAAGAGATTCAGGCCCTGGACCTCATCCGGCGTCAGCAGTGCGAGGTTGGGCGCCTGCGCCCCTGGTGGAAAGGCCGCGTCGAAGCGCGAGCCGTAGGAGACGATCGAGCGCACGTACTGGGCGAGGGCGCGGGAGACCCGCTCGCTGGTCACTTCCCCCGTCCCGAACGCGGCCTGAAATAGCGGAGCGTAATAGCTCGTGACCTGCAGCTTGAGCACCAGCTGGTCCAGCGTGAGCCCCATTTCGACGGGGTTCTGGATCGGCTGCAGCGTCTGGTCCTCCAGCGTCGCCGCGCGCTCGTCCCAGAAGAAGCGCCCGCGCAGGTAGAACCGCGCGTTGGCCAGCGCGCTGGCGTGCCGTCCCGTTTTCCCGCCCAGGAAGCCGGTGCTGAACTGGGCGGTATCGCTGAAGCCCCATTGCCGCACGTGGCACGATGCACACGCGATCCGGTCGTTGGCCGAGAGCCGCGTGTCGTAGAACAACACTCGGCCGAGCGTCGCGCCGGCATCGGTGGTGGGATTGGTCGCGGGCATGTTGCTCAGCACGAGCGCGCTGCCGCCCGGCGCATTGGCCAGCAGGTAGTGCTGGGGGATTGGGGCGCGGGCGTCCGAATAGCCCAGCAATGCTTCCGGCAGCACGGGTGACGGGAGTCCCGCCGCAAAGACCACGACCGAGACAGACTGGCTCACCGTGTCGCCCCCGGCATCCATGGCGACGATCCGGGTCGTGATCAGTCCCGGGGCATCGGGGGTGCCGACGAGGTGGCCGTTCTGCAGCGAAAGGCAGGTGGTGCCTGCAGGGGTGAAGGACGCGGAGTAGCTGAGCCCGCCCGGCTTGACTGCGGTGAAGCTGGAGCGGATGTCGAGGTCGAATGGCGTGCCCACCACCGCGGCCTGCGGCGCGAGCTGGCCCGTAACCCGCGGCAGGTCGTCCACCGGGGCAGCCGGCGCGGCGCCCTGGCATGCGATCAGGATCAGGCTGCCGTACGGTAACCCGCGTCTCAGGAGCCGCATGCCGGTCCGTGATTGGGGTGGCGAGGTCTCATCATACAGACAATCAGCGTCTGGTTGGCCGGACCTAAAACAGCCGAGTCATCCGGAAGAATGTAAAGAATAACGCGGCCGAGAGCAGCACGAGCGTATTCACCCCGAACACCACCCCGTGAACGGCCACCCCGTGGTACCGGCCGGTGAGCGCCAGCACACACAACAGGCAGACCAGAAGCGCATACGCCGGGATCAGCTGGTCACTGGCGTACCAGGTAATCCCGCGGAAGAGATAGCCGTACCATCTCACGCCCCAATAGATCAGTACCGAACCGGCCGTGACAAGATTGAGCACAGCAAGGAGAGAGACCGGCGCCTTGTGCCGCAGCACCGCCGCGCCCACCGCCAGATGAATCGCGAGTCCCAGCCAGGCCACGACCCTGAGCGTCGCATCGCTCATGGACATGACTTGGGGACGATGCAGGAATCGCCGAATCGGATCTCGGTCGGCGCGCTGACCTCAGTCACTGGTCATGATGAACAGCGGTGCGCCATCGAAGTCATAAATGGGCCGGAGCCGAGCCGTGTTGTAGTACTTCGCCACGTCGACCACCTTCTTCTCCGCCGTGACGCTCTGGATTGGTACGCTGTCGTAGAAGCCCCGGTGGATGCTCACCAAGCGTCCATACTGCTTCTGGAGGATGAGATCGAGCGCCAGATTCCCGAACGCCATCGGCACGATTGAATCGAGCGCGTCGGGGTCCCCCGAGCGCACCAGGTAGCCCAGCCGCTGATTCACCACGTCGATCCGTCGCCCCCCGTTGAAACGGGGTGAGCACTCGACCAGCGCCGCGGCCACTTTGTCCCCGATCCCGCCGAGCTTGCGGTGGCCGAACATGTCGGTCATCTCGCCCGCGAAGCTCATCCCGGTGTGGCTGGTGAGTCGGGCGCCCTCCGACACCAGCACCACGGAGTAGCGGCTCGGGTTGCGGTTGCGGTCCAGCACCAGCATTTCGGTCAGGAGCTCCACGTCCACGGCATGCTCCGGGATCACGCAACGATCCGCGGCACCCGCCATCGTCGGCAGCAGTGCCGTGAAGCCCGCATAGCGGCCGAAGACTTCGATCACGAGAAAACGCTCATGCGAACCTGCCGAGGTGCGCAGCCGGTGCGTCAGCTCGATGGTGCGGGTGACACAGGTGCTGAACCCGATGCAGTAGTCGGTCCCGTAGACGTCGTTGTCCATGGTCTTGGGGATCGCCACCACGCGGACACCGGCGTCGTGAAGGCGCTTGCCGTAGCTCAGGGTGTCATCGCCGCCGATCGGAATCAGCACGTCCACGCCGAGGTGCTCGAGATTGGCGAGCACCTCTTTCGTGACATCGTTGATCGGCTCGCGATACTCGCTCAAGTGCTCGGGAACCCGCTCGCGGGGCAGATGGGTCGGCCGAGTGCGCGAGGTATGAAGAAACGTGCCGCCGGTGCGCCCGGCGCGATTGACGATCGCCTCGGACAGCTCCTGCACCTGCGCGCTGTTGTCGGCCTGTTTGTCCCGAACGTAATCCACCAGTCCCGCCCAGCCCCGGCGGATGCCAAGAACCCGGTAGCCCTCGCGGATCGCGCGGATGGTAATGGCGCGGATCGCCGGGTTGAGCCCCGGTACGTCGCCGCCGCCGGTGAGAATGGCGATGGTGCCCTTGGACGCGGTCACTCGACCTTCCTCCGCCCTGTTGTAGCTCCGAAGCCGGTCATGGCCCGCACTCCAGCTCGATGTCCCGGATCGTAGGGTTACTCCTTGCCCCCGCGCGCCTCGGCGATCAGCCGCTTCTCCAGGCTCCGGCGGCGGCGGCGGCTCATCTCCTTGGCCAGCTTCTTAGGGCCGTAAAAGGCGCCCACCCCTCGTTTGGCACCCGAGTGCTCGGTCTTCTTAGCGCGCGCCGCCATTGGACTCCTGAGTTTCGGGAAACCGGCGAAGGATAATTCCGCTGGCGAGTACGCCGAGCCCCAGCCCAGACACCGCAACCAGGGCCGTACAACAAGCCAGGGCAAGCAGCAAGGAACGAGCGTACCGCGAGCTGTCATCGTGCTGAGAGCCGCCGCTTCATGTCGCGGTATGCGTTTTCGATGAGCTTCTCTAACGCCGCGGCATCGACCTCACCTTCCGGCCTCAGTTTCACATGGCGCATGAGTTTGCCCGAGCCCTCCAACAACCCTTGCGGATCGGCCAGCTCGGCGCCCCGAAAGAATCCGACGTTGACGTGCGCCATGAAGGCATCCACATAGCCGAATGCCGCGTCGCCTACGCATGCAGTCGGCTGGCCGTCGTGCAAGACCTCGCGAACGTCGTCTCCGCAGTTCCGCATGACCTCGAACCAGTGCCGCGCGATCTCTCCCAATGCGTCCCAATGCGCATGCATCCAGGCTGCGACCGCTGGATCGCGCTCGGCCGCAGCAGGTAATCTGAAAAGCTGGCTCATGGGGATAGTCCAGCCTCTAAGATATCCTGCCAGCGGCCCGGCGCACTCACTCGCCGGGCCCTGACTCGTAACACCGCTGACCGAATCAGCCGGTGGGGCTGATCACGACCCCATTCACTCCGTCCGCCTTGGTGTGGATCTCGATCGGATTCCCGTCCGGACCGTCGTCCCCCACCAGCTGGAAGTTGCCGTTGACCCGGACGTCCCACTTCGCGAGCACGCAGCGGAGGGCCGCGTCGGCGGTGGGCTGGATGGGACAGGCCCCGCCGCTGCTCTTCAATTCGAGGTCCGCCGATCCCGCCGTCGCCACCCAGAGCGCGCTATTCGCCAGGTCCTTCCACTGACCCCGCGCCCCGCCCGGGCCGTTGTCGCTCGAGCTGCCGCCACCGAAGAGTGCGTGATCGGTCTTCGAGCTCACGTGGAGCAGGGCAGTGGTCGGCCGCCCGGTCCAGGCCACCAGCGAGCGAATCAGCACGGCATCCCCGCTCGCGCTGCGGCGTTCGCGCCCGATCACGATGGCGAGATAGCTGAACTTCTCATTCTTGATTTTGACTTCGATCTGGCTCGGCCGGATCCCCAGCCGAATCGCGTTCGCGGCATCCCTGAGTGCCTCGGCGCGCTCGTTGTCGCCTCCCTGCGCAGCCAGCTCGCCGGCTGCCCCGATGGCCGCCTGCGCGCCCAGATCCGCCTCGACCGGCGTGGTTGGAGCGCCTTCCTGACATGCCGCCGCAAGCCACCCGGCGGCCAGCAGCGTGACGGAACGCAACACCCTGCACGACATATACCCTCCCTGGTTGCCCGTGCCCCGAGCCCCTGCCAACCAGGGAATCGCCGCAGCGGGTTAGACTCGATGACCGGCTCCCGCCGGCCCCTCGTATCTAACCCGCAGGAGGGTTTGCATCCGTGATCAAGCGCACAGTCCGGGGATCGGGTTCCCCGGCGAAGTACTTGTCCAGCAGGCGCTGGAAGACCGAGTCGCCCGGAACGACGGCGGCGAAGAGGGTAGCGCAGGAACGCAGTTTGAGATCGTCGGGAGAGCCGAAGATCTCCTGGGCCGTCCTTCCCTCGACGTCCAGCGCTGCCTGCGCCACCTCACGCAGCCTCGGTCCCAGAATCGGATGACCCAGATAGGCCCGCGCCTCGGCGACGGACTGGATGGCGAAGCGCTGCGAGGTCGGGCTCGAGCCAAGGCCCGCGAATTGAGGGAAGACGTACCACATCCAGTGTGAGCGCTTGCGGCCGCTCCTGATCTCGGCGAGCGCCCCAGTGTAATCGTGGGCTTGTGCCGTTACGAACCGCTCGAGCTGAAAGGAGTCACTGGACATGTGAGTTCGTTAACAACGGGCCGCGGTGTTTGCGGAGATATACGGAATCACACAGAGAAAATGGAAGTGTCTGCCCCACCCGTCTTTTTTCGCGCAACTCCGCCTCCTCAGTGTACTCCGCGGCAAGCAGTTCAGTTTTGCCTGAAGAACTCAACCAGGGAAGCCGACTGGCCGCTTTCGGTCCAGGTCCCGCTCAGCTTGTCGTTGCCAGCGAAGCCGCCGGAATACGTCGCCGAGCGTCCGTCCTGGTAGTTGATGGTGAGCAGGTACGTGTTGTAGGTGTAGTAGCCCGTGACCGTGAGCGGCGTGTTGACCGGGTTAGGGCCTATTCCCGTGGAGCTGCCGGTGCCCGACACACTCGGCCCCGTGGTCGAGAGCGTCAACGCAATACTGCCGCCGCTGGGGATGGGCGCCGTGCGCCAGCTTCCTTCGAGCAGACTGCTGTGCGAGGTAGGCGAGCTGCATCCTGCCAGAACCGCGAGCGTTACGAAAGTGTGTATGGCGCGCATGGTCACACCGGTCGATAGGTGGTGCCGGCAGCCGCACAGGGCATGCCGGAAAGCTATCCCGGCCGGAGCCTTTCGTCCCCTGTACACGGTTCGCCCGTGCTGTGTCGCTCCCCCGTGACAATTCGTTCTTATCTTGTACCCCGCGCCATCCAGTCCCACAATTCAGTTGAAAGGCCCGTCGTATGACCCCGACCACGCCACAGGTCTCCCGCGAAAAGACCGGTTCCACGACGCCAGCCATCCCCCGCGGACGTTTTGTATGGTATGAACTGCTGGCCGGCGACCAGGCCGTCGCGAAGCTTTTCTATACCAAAGTGCTCGGGTGGACCACTGAGGCATGGAAAACCCCGCCTGGTGCCCCGCCCTACACGCTGTGGAGCACTGCTGGAAAACAATTCGCCGGCCTGATGGACCTGCCCGCCGACGCGAAGAAGATGGGCGCGCCCCCGCATTGGCTGGGCTATATCTCGACGCCTGATGCCGATGCTTCGCTCGAGCAGGCCAAGAAACTCGGCGCAAAGGCGCTCATGGGACCGCAGGACATCCCGGAAGTGGGACGCTTCGCCGTGATCGCCGATCCGCAGGGTGCCGTGTTCGCATTGTTTACGCCGAAGCCGAAGGAAGGCGACACAATGAACCCTCCGCCCGAGGGCATCGTGTCCTGGAACGAGCTCGCCACCAGCGACACGAAAAAGGCCTATGACTTCTATCAGGCCCTTTTCGGGTGGCAGAAGGGTGAGGCGATGGACATGGGACCGGCGGGGACTTACCAGATCCTTACATACGAAGGAAAGCAGTTCGGCGCGATCTATCCTCGGCCGAAAGAGATTCCCGCCTCCAACTGGCTCTACTATTTCCGCGTGACCAACCTCGACGACACCATCGCGAAGGTCACGGCGAATGGCGGCAAGGTGCTCAATGGGCCGATGGATGTTCCGGGCGGGCGCATCGCCCAATGCATGGATCCACAGGGAGCGGCGTTTGCACTGCACTGGATCAAATAGGCAGGTAAGTCGGTAGGTAGGTGGATAGGCCGCGGGGAGAGCTCAGCTCGCTTCGCGGCCTCTTCCATTTGCGCCGGACGCAACCAGCAAAAAGAGCACGCTCGTCCAATAGTACTCCGGATATCCTAGTCCGCCTCGGGTGGATCGGCCCATCGTTCGCTATGATGCCCAGGATCCTCCCCGCCTTCGCCTGCCTCCTCGTGCTCGCGACCCCCGCGCGCGCC
>Ga0075424_100005983_pt1 | contig 11680 bp, 8 predicted proteins | sample SoiMethybrSBSTD3_FD_75301 | JGI IMG/M metagenome (GOLD analysis project Ga0075424, IMG submission 75301) | Bulk soil microbial communities from a Populus tree surrounding site in Tennessee, USA - Soil MetaG P. TD hybrid SBSTD3 | ecosystem: Environmental > Terrestrial > Soil > Tree plantation... | reverse complement strand
CAGCTGGCGGGGCTTCCGCTCCAGCAGTCGCTCGAGTCCCAGCAAACCGGCGGCTTCGCGCACCCGGCGATCGATTTCCGGGCCGTCGACGTGGCGAAGCCGGAGCGCGAACGAGAGGTTCTCATAAACCGACATGTGGGGATAGAGCGCATAGCTCTGGAACACCATCGCGACGTCCCGCTCTTTGGGAGGCAGGTGCGTGACGACACGACCGCCGATCCGAAGCTCTCCCTCCGAGATCGATTCGAGCCCCGCGATCATTCGCAGCGTGGTGGTCTTGCCGCATCCGGAGGGGCCGACCAGAACGACGAACTCCCCGTCCTTGATATCGAGATCGACCCGATGCACGGCGATGTGGGTACCGCCCCGCTCCGTGTACGTCTTCGCCACACCGTCAAGCGTCACGCTTGCCATCGGTCAGCTACAGTACTCCTCGACCTGATCAATGCCGATTCGGACGTCCCGAGGCTTGCTCCCGTTCTGCGGACCGAGAATCCCGGCCTCTTCCAACTGATCCATGAGTCGGGCTGCCCGGCCGTAGCCGATCCCAAGCTTTCGCTGCAACAGCGAGGTAGAGCCGCCCTGGTTCTGGACGCAGGCAACGGCGGCGTCTTTGAAGAGCGGGTCGCGCTCCGAGAGATCAAAGTGATCGTCCCCACGCTCGCCGGTTTCCGACTCGGGTATCTCATCCAGAATATTGGTCTCGAGACCCTCTGCGACGCCGCGCTTATCCTGCTCGGCTTTCCAGTCGCGGTAGCGGTCCATGAGCCGCTGACTTTCCTCCGTCGAGATGTAAGCCCCCTGGAGCCGCATCGGCTCGCTCTTGCCGGGCTCGAGGAACAGCATGTCCCCCTTCCCCAGCAGTGCTTCCGCACCGTTTTGGTCGAGAATAGTGCGGCTGTCCACCTTCTGCGCGACCCGGAATGCGATACGGCTGGGGAAGTTCGCCTTAATGAGGCCGGTAATGACGTTCACCGAGGGCCTCTGGGTCGCCACAATGAGATGCAGCCCCACGGCACGAGCCTTCTGCGCCAACCGGGCGAGCGGCGCTTCGACTTCGGCCTGGACCGTCATCATGAGGTCGGCCAGCTCGTCCACCACGACGATGATGAGCGGCAGCTTGCCGTGGGTATAGAGCTCGTCGAGTGGCGGCGGTGGAGCCGTGGTGGCAGTCTCGGCGGAGATGTCGGTGAGCGTGGTTTTCTTCGGGCTCGGATTCCGCAGCGGCTTCCCGTCGACCAGCTTGCGGTTGAAGTCGGTCACGTTCCGAACCCCGTTGGCTTCCAGCAAAGCGTAGCGGCGCTCCATTTCGTTGACCGCCCACTTGAGCACCCGCGCTGCTTCCTTGTTGTTGGTCACCACAGGATGCCGTAGGTGCGGCAGATCCTTGTACATGGACAGCTCGACCATCTTCGGATCGATCATCAGGAAGCGCAGCTCTTCCTTGTGCTGGTACTGGTAGATCAGTGACGTGATAATCGAATTGATCCCAATCGACTTGCCGGTGCCGGTCGCGCCGGCGATAAGCAGGTGCGGCATCTTGGAGAGATCTGCGATGACCGGACGGCCCTCGAGGTCGAGCCCGAGTGCGACTGGTAAGAGCCGGTCCTCCCCTTGCCACGCGTCGTCCTCCAACAGCTCCCGCAGCAGGACCACCCGCGATTTCGGGTTGGGAACCTCGACGCCGACCATGTCGCGGCCGGGGATGCGCGCTACCCGGATCGAGCGGGCGCTCATCTTGAGCGCGAGATCGTCGGCGAGCGCGACCAGCCGATTCATCTTCACGCCCGGACGGAGCCGAACCCCGTATTGCGTGACCACCGGCCCGGTGGTCCGCCCAGCGACATCGCCTTCCACTTTGAACTCGGCCAACGTCGCCTCGAGCCGTTCCTGTAGCGAATCGAGCTCGGTCTCTCCGGCGTCAACGGCCTTGCCGGATGGGGGATCGAGCAAGTCTACCTCCCAGACGGGGCCGAGCGCTTCGCTGACCGCTGCTCCGCGCTTGACCGGCCCCGCCCTGCCCTTGGCCTTCTTCGGCGTCTCGCCGGTCGACCGAGCGGCCGGCGCTCCAGCCGGGGTCCGAGTGAGCTCGCCGGGATCTGCCTTACCCTCGATTGCAGGCGCGGTCTTCAAGCCACCGGCCTTCTTGCCGGCTTTCTCGTCCTCTCCCCGCCCCGGTTGCTTGTCGCTGCGAGCGCCCGCCTCCAGGCGTTGCAAGGGGTGCCAGGCAAACGTAAGCAGCGTCAGCGCCGACAGCGCGAGAAAGCCGAGCAGGACGGCACCGGCAACGCCGACCCATCCCGTCACCACCTCAGCGAGCATGCCGGGGATCAGTCCTGCCAATCGCGCCGGGAGCGCGCGCTGGTCCACGTCGGGGACCAGATCAATGTGAGTCACCCTGGTGACGACGCCGATGAGGTACGGTACCAGCAGACTGAGTCCCGTCATCAGGAGCGCGGCCCGCTTCATGTCGAGCCGGCCGAGCCGCTCGAAGCCGGCGAGCGCCAGGCCCAGACCGAGCAGCGGCAGTCCGATTGCGCCGGCCCCGAGGGCGTGCCAGAGAGCGTGACCGATCCAGCTGCCCACCGGGCCGGTCAGCTCGAACGGAAGAAGCGTGAGCCCGACGAAGACACCAAAGACCAGCGCCGTAATGGCGCCGAGCCGGCGGCGGGAATCGGAAGTCATGACGGCTGGGGTTGGGGCTGCGGCGGTGCGCCCTGGAACGGCGACTGGGGCGCGACGGTCACCCGACGCTCGTGAAACTGCGGCAGCACCGGATAGGCGTCGAGCCGACCCGCGTCGAGCACGTCTTCACGAAAGCCGAGCCGCGCCAGCTCGCGGCCGGCGCTGCTGTAGGAGAGCGGGCGCGCCCAGTCGTCGCCGTAACGACGGACCAGGTCCAGACTCGCTAACGCGGCATCGTTGAGGCCCTTCCTGGGCCGATGCCCGCCGAGCGCCGCGACAGCCAGGCGACCGGCGCAGTAGCCGTCATCCAGGCCGAAGGCGGTCTCCCGCCCGGCACAGAGGATCAGAACACTCCGATTCTGCTCCAACGCTTCCCTCGCACGTTCCCCGGCGAGCGTCAGGTTGGCCGCGGCGGCTACGTACACAGCCGCCGCCCCCTGCGCGGCCAACAGCGCCTTGGTGCCGTTGGTCGTGGTCACGACGATCGTCTTGCCTTTGACGGTCGGCTCGGTCATCTCGAGCGGACTGTTCCCCAGCGCAAAGCCCGGAATCCGCACGCAGTTCTTCTCGCCCGCGAGGAGAACGTCGGCGCTTCCGATGGTCTGGGCGAGGCGGAGCGCTTCTTCGGTGGACGCGACCGGGATAATCGCGCGGGCGCCGTTATGAAGCGCGGCACACATTACCGTGGTTGCGCGGAGGACGTCGATCACGAAGATAGTCCGTCCTTGCACATCCGCCGGACCGAGCCCGAGGGGGGAGAACCAGACGTGCAGCTTCATCAGTCCGGCTGGAGCAGATGCGATTCGCGCTCGAGGAACCGGGTGTCGACCTTGCCGGCCGCGAAATCCGGGTGGCGAATGACCCGGGCGAGAAACGGGATGGTAGTCGTGACACCCTCGAGGATGAAACTGTCCAGCGCCTGCCCCATGCGAGACAGCGCCTCCGGTCGGGTGTTGCCGTGCACGATCACCTTGGCGAGCAGCGAGTCGTAGTAGGGCGGCACGGTATAGCCCGCATACACGTGGGTGTCCACTCGCACGCCAGGGCCACCGGGCGGATGGTACGCCGTGATGAGGCCGGGTGACGGTTGGAAGTTCCGGTAGGGGTCTTCCGCGTTGATGCGGCACTCGATGGCATGGCCCCGCAGACGGGTACCGTCGCCCCGATAGCTGATCGGCGCGCCCGCGGCCACCTCGATCTGCTCTTTCACCAGATCGAAGCTCGTCACCATCTCGGTGACCGGGTGCTCGACCTGAATCCGGGTGTTCATCTCCATGAAATAGAACTTACCGTCGGTGTCGAGCAGGAACTCGATGGTCCCCGCTCCCTGATACCCGATGTTGGCCGCCAGCGCGACGGCCGCTTCGCCCATTCGCCGCCGAAGCGCATGGTCGAGCGCCGGGCTCGGGCTCTCCTCGATCAGCTTCTGGTGCCGGCGCTGGACCGAGCAGTCCCGCTCGCCCAGGTGCACCACTTTGCCGTGGGAATCGCCCAGCACCTGGATCTCGACGTGCCGAGGATGCTCGAGGTACTTCTCGACGTAGACCGCGCCATTGCCGAAGGCGGCCAGCGCTTCGTTCTGGGCCAGCCCGAACAGCTCGGAGAACTGCTCGAGATTGTGCGCGATCCGCATGCCCTTCCCACCCCCGCCGGCGGTGGCCTTGATGATGACGGGGAAGCCGATCTCCTCGGCGAAGCGGACCGCTTCGTCGGCCTCCTCGATGGTGCCGGGCGAACCCGGCACGGTGGGCACCCCAGCCTCCTGGGCGAGCTTGCGTGCCGTGGCCTTGTCGCCCATCAGGCGGATCTGCTCGCCGGTGGGGCCGATAAAGGTGATGTTCGAGGCGCGGCAGGTATCGGCGAACTCGGCGTTCTCCGCCAGAAATCCGTAGCCGGGATGAATCGCATCGGCACCGGTGATTTCCGCGGCGGCGATGAGGTTCGGGATCCTGAGATAGGAGAGGCGGCTGGGAGGGGGTCCGATACAGACGTCGTCATCGGCAAAGCGGACGTGCAGCGACTCACGGTCGGCCTCGCTGTACACGGCCACCGTCTGGACGCCAAGCTCCCGGCAAGCACGGATGACCCGCAGGGCGATCTCCCCGCGGTTGGCGATGAGGACCTTCTTGAACATCAGGGTGTCAAGTCGAGAGACTTCCGGGCGGCCGCGTCCCCGCTCAGCTCCGAGAAGGTGCGGTCCGACGCCGAGTCCACGCCCGAGACCCGAAGTGCAAACTCACTCGGGTTGGACGAATAGAAGAGCGCGCTCTCGTAGGCGACCATCCCCTCCTTGTACCATTTCATGAGCGACTGATCGAATGACTGCATGCCGTAGGATACCGTCCCCTCGGCGATCAGATCGGGGATGTTCAACGCCTTCTCGATGTCACGAATGTTGTCGGCGACCGCCGCCGTGTTGATGAGCACTTCGGCAGCGGGAACCCGTCCCCGCCCGTCCTTGCGAGGGACCAGTCGCAGGCACACGATGGCGGCGAGGGCCGTGGAGAGCAAGGACCGGATCTCCTGGTGCTGGTACGGCGGATAGAACGAGATAATCCGGTTGATGGTCTGGGTGGCGTCGGTCGTGTGGAGTGTGGAGAACACGAGGTGGCCCGTATCGGCGGCCTTGAGCGCCGTGTCGAGGGTCTCCATGTCCCGCACCTCGCCGATCAGGATCACGTCAGGATCCTGCCGCAGCACGTGCCGCAACGCCGCACCGAAGGACAGCGTGTCGCTCCCTACTTCGCGCTGCGAAATGTTGGACTGCACGTCTCGATGGAGGAACTCGATCGGATCCTCGATCGTGATGACGTTGCAGCGGCGGTGTTGATTCACGTGGTGGATCATCGAGGCCAGCGCCGTCGACTTCCCCGACCCGGTGATACCCGTGACCAGTACTATGCCGCGGGGCTTGAGGGAAATCTCCTCGAGGATAGGCGGGAGATTCAGCTCCCGGATTGTCTTCACCTCGTAAGGGATCGCCCGGAACGCGAACGCGAGAGTGCCGCGCTGCTGGTAGATGTTGGTGCGGAACCGACCCACGCCTGGCACGCCGATCGCGAAGTCGGCCTCTTTCTTCTCGGCGAACTCCTTCACCTGTCGCGGTGTCATCACCTGCTCGGCCAGGAGCTTCAGGTCTTCCGGCTTGAGCGCGGACATTTCCAAGGTGGCCAATTCGCCGTTGACCCGCACTGTGGGTGCGCGGCCCACCTTGAGAAGAAGGTCGGAGCCATTGCGCTGAATCATCTGCGCAATCGCTTGCTTGAAATTGAACGCCGTGACGCCGCCACCCGTGGTTGTCTCAGCCATTCGGGTCCACCCGGAAAAGGACCTGGCCAAATTCCACCGGCTGCGCGTCCTCGACCGACACTTCGCGCACCACGCCGGCGATCTCCGCTTCGATCTCGTTCATGATCTTCATCGCTTCGATGATGCAGACCGTCTGCCCTGAAGTGATCCTGGTCCCGACCTGAACGTAGGGCTCTGCGCCAGGCTCAGGCGACCGGAAGAACGTGCCCACCATGGGCGACCGGATTTCCTTGAGCGCGCTTTGCACCGCAGGACCGGCCGCCGGCGCTCCGGCTCCCACATAGTGCTCGCCGGCGGCGCGCGTCGGCGCGATGGCCGGCATGTGCGGCACCATCGGCATCGGAGCGAGAACGGTCGGGGGATGCGCGCTGTTCGACGTGCGAGTGATCACCACTCCGGTTCCGAACCACCCCTTGATCTCGATCGAGCCGATCTCGGGCGATTCGCGGAGCAGTTGCGCCAGCTTCCGAACGTCCTTGAGGTCGATCGACTTGATGCCGGGGACCGTCTGGAGCAGCTCGGCCAGCTCTTGCATTTCTTGTGGGGTCATAAGTGCTCGGTCGGCCTCACACGAGTTCGACTAGTTCTGTTCGGTTGTCCGACAGACACTCCGGTCCTTCCGGGCCGAGGTAGACATCGTCTTCCAACCGCACTCCACCCCAACCCGGAAGATAGATCCCCGGCTCCACCGTGACCACGGCGTGGAGCGGAATTGGGGCGTCGGCCGTGGCCGCAACCCGGGGCGCCTCGTGCACTTCCAGGCCCAGGCCGTGGCCGAGCGAGTGGCCGAAGGCATCGCCGAAGCCGCGCTCAGCGATCACCGTCCGGGCCAGCGCGTCGCCCTCGCGGCCGGTCATGCCGGGGCGCAGGTGCTCGAGCGCGCGCCGCTGTGCCGTCGCCACCAGCTCGTACACCGCCCGCTGCCGCTCGTCCGCCGGGCGACCGACCACGACCGTTCGGCTGAGATCCGCGCAATACCCGTCTACCTGGGCTCCGAAATCCAGCAACAGCCAGTCACCCGGCTCGATCACCCGCGCGCTGGTACGGGCATGCGGCAGCGCCGAACGCGGGCCGGAGGCGACGATAGTGGGAAACGGATGCCATTCACTGCCGCGTCGCCGCAACGCGCTCTCCAGATCCGCTGCGATCTCCCGTTCGCTTCGGCCCACACCGATGGCTGGCATGACCTCGGCCAGGGCATCCTGAGCGAGGGCAGCGGCGCAACGGATCGCCTGCACTTCCTGCGGATCCTTGGCCGCCCGCAGGCGCTCGACCATATCGGTCGTCGGGACCACCCGCCCCTTGGCCGCCCCGCTCAACCGCTCGGCATCCCGAATAGTGAGCGATTGCGCTTCCACGCCAAGGGCGTCGATGGGTCGCTCCTGGAGCTGCTTCAGCAGCCGCTGCCACACGCTGGCGGCATCGATCTCTACCCGCGCAGACTCGCCGACCTCCCGGGGCGCCTGGGTCGCGTAGCGGAAGTCGGTCACCAGCACCGCCGCGTCCGGCAGGATCAGGAGCAGGGCGGCCGAGCCGGTGAAGCCGGTGAGGTAGCGAACGTTGGGAAGGTGGGTGACCAGCAGCCCATCCAACCCTTCGCTCGCGAGCGCGGCGCGAAGCCCGGCCTGGCGCGCCGCTCGATGATCAGGCAGCACGCAGTCGCCCTACCAGCGCGTGGAGCGCAAGCACGTAGCTTTGAGCCCCGAAGCCCGTCACCATGCCTACCGCCAGGTCCGCCAGCACCGAATGCCGCCGGTCAGGCTCGCGCGCGAAGATGTTCGACAGATGGAGCTCGACGAACGGCACGCGAACCGCGAGGAACGCGTCACGCAGCGCCAGACTGGAGTGGGTCAGCGCCGCAGCGTTGACCAGCGCCCCGTCCACCCGCCCCTTGAGAGCCTGCACAGCATCTACCAGGGCGCCCTCATGATTCGACTGGGTCCACTCGATCTCGGAGCCGAGCTTGGCGGCTTCGGCGCGCACCAAGTTTTCGATCTCCGCCAGCGTGGTCCGGCCGTAGATCTCGGGTTCCCGCGTCCCGAGCAGATTGAGATTGGGGCCGTTGAGGACGGCGATGCGCATTCAGCGCTTCAGGCTCTGCAACCAGGCGTGAAACTGGTCCAGGTCGTCCCCTCGACGAGGTGTGCTCCGCCCAGCCGGCGGAGGGGCGGCGCCGCCGGAGGCGGAGGCCGTGCCAAAGAAGGAGTCGAATGACGCCGGCACTGCTGTCGCAGTCGGGGGCGACGCTTCGGCAGAGCGGACAGCGGGAGCGACCTGAGGCGGCTCGTCCCCGAAGACCGATCCGAGAGAAAGCGGCTCGCCCGCAGGGCGCGTCGCGGAAGCTTCTTCCGGCGGCGGCTCGGCAGCAGGTTCGGTCCGGGCCGGCCAGCGGTTCGGCGGGTCGCCTGGGCGGGCCACGAGCAGGCCGCGGAAGAAGTTTGCCACCGACTGTCCGCCGGTGTCGCGCGCCGCGTACGCGGGGCGCTGCGCCGGCGCGGGAGCGGTGGCTTGGCGAGCCTCGAGCTCGGCGACCCGCGTCGCCAGGTGAGTGGCGTCGGGGCTCCGACGAAGCAGCTCGCGATATACCGTCAAAGCTTCGGCGAGATGGCCCTGGCTAAGGAGGACCTCGGCCATCGTCTCGGTGACGACCAGCGCCGGCTCGGCAACGGCTGGTGCGTCGCCGAGGTCTTCCGGCACGGTCGCAGGTACTGGCTCGGGCTCGGGACGTGACGCCGCCGCCGGCTCAGGTTCACTCGGCGCCGCGCTTCCCGGCTCATCGAGCGCGTAAAAGTCAGGAGTACGAGCGGCCCAAGGCCCCGGCGTAGACTCGGCATCCGGCGGTTCCGATGGCGTGAGCAACGGCTCGGGCTCGGCGGGCTCCAAGTCGCTCAGCGCAGAGGTAATCGGCTCAGGGGGTGCGAGATCACGACGAAGGTCGTCGATGCTTCCGATCGGCGTCCCAGTCACGTCCGACATCAGGTCGTCTACAGCGCTCGGCGTCTGGTATTCCGTCTGGCCTGAGACGCTCAGCACGATCTCCTCGGACTGCTCGATCCCGAAAGCGTCAACCTCTCGAATCGGAGGCGGGAGAGTATCGATCTTGTCGACGCTCTCGGGCTCCTCCGCAAACACCGGCGCCTCGATCTCGGCTCGCTGACTGGCAGCCTCGTGATCCTGCAGAGGAAGCGGGTCTGGCGACGTGGTAGCCCTGTCGTCCGGCTTGACGACCCATCCGATGTATTCAACGGCGCCAGCGTCCGCAGCGGTAGGCGGCTCGGGCGTGACCTCGAAGGCGGCGGGCGGTGCGGCCGGCTCGTCGACCACCGAAGTCTCCGGTTCCACCGCGTCGAGGTGCCGGAGCGGCGCGGCTTCCTCAGCTGCCATCGCTTCACCTGCGGCGGCCACCGCGCCCGGCACCGCCGAGCTTCCTTCGGCCTGCTCCCGCCTCAGCTCATGGATCCGCTCCAACTGAGCCCGAGCTTCGTCGTTGCTTCGGTCCACGGCGAGGAGCGCGTCCAGCCAGCGCTCCGCGGCATCGTAGTGCATGAGGCGCTCGTTGATGTCCGCGAGCGCCTTGAGCGCGATCACGTTCTCGCCGTCAAGACTCAGGACGTGGCTGAAGGCACGCTCCGAGTTCGGCAGATCATTGAGGTCCCAATGGCAGCGGCCGAGCACGATGTTGGCCGGGATGTAGTCGGGGTGCTTCTCGAGACCGGGAGCGAGAATCTCCAGGGCCCGCTGGGGGTCCTTCTGCTTGCGGTAAGCCTCCGCGAGGGGGGCAAAGGTCAGGCCACTCGGGTTCTCCCGCCAGCGGCTCTCGAGCTTCGCGATCTCGCTAGTGGACATCCCAATCCCGGGTCTGGGGGTACGCGACGGCGAGCGTGCTAAGTCGTTGCAGGGGTTGTCGCGGAGAGTAGCGATCCGCGCGGGGACTGTCAACTGTCCAGCAGGCCCTGCGTCCTTGAGGTTTGACGTTGTCTGGCTTAAGCTTATGCCCTCTTTGTCTCGTGGGGAACCTGCATTGATGCGGTTGATTCGAGGTTTCGCCGGAAAGGTGGCCGGCGCGGTCTTCGCCGTCCTCATGCTGATCTTCATTCTGACCATGGCGCCGTGGGACAAGATCACCACCGGCACCACGGTCGGTAAGGTGAACGGGCGCCCGATCGACGTGCGTGCCTATGAGACCGAGGTGCAACGAACGACCGAAGCCCGGCAGCGCGAGTCCTCGGAGAACGTCGGGCTGGACGATCAGCAAGCCATCCGGAACGAGGTCTGGGACCAGTTCGTCACCGCCGAGCTGCTCCAATCGCAGTACCGGGACCGGAATGTCCAGGTGAGTGACGACGAGGTGGTCGATGCGCTTCGCACGTCCCCCCTGCCGCAGTTTCTGCGCGAGCCGGAGTTTCAGACCAAGGGTCAATTCGACCTGGCCAAATACCAGAAGTGGTTGACCTCCAGCGTCGCCCAGCAGTTCCTCCCGCAGCTCGAGCTCGAGTATCGCGATCAGTTGGAGCGGGCTAAGCTGTTCCGCACCGTCACCGCGGATGTGTACCTCTCCGACCCGGCGATCTGGGAGCGGTATCGAGACGATCACGAGACGGCGAAGATCGATCTCGCTGCCATCGTGCCGCGAACGGCGGTGCCGGATTCCTCGGTCACGGTGAGCCCGGCGGAAATCGACGCCTGGTACCAGGCGCACAAGACGGACCTCAACCGTCCCCGCACCATCTACACCAGCTTCGTCGCGGTCTCGCGCCTCGCTGACGCGTCAGATACAGCTGCCGCCCTGGCACGAGCGGAAGGTGTGCGGAAGGAGATCGCGGGCGGTGCTCCCTTTGCCGAGGTTGCCAAACGGGAGTCGGCCGACACCGTGTCGGGCAACAAGGGCGGCGACCTGGGCGAGTGGACCAAGGGGGCTTTCGATCCGGCGTTCGATTCGGTCGCGTTCTCGATAAAGCTCAACGAGACATCGGAGCCGGTGCGCACCCAGTTCGGCTACCACATCATCCAGGTTACCAGCCGTAACGGGAAGAAAGCCAAGGGCCGCCACGTTCTGATCCCCATCGAAGTGACGGGGAAGCATCGCGATCGGCTGGACGCGCAAGCAGATTCTCTTGACAAGCTCGCCGCCGAGCAGCTGGACCCGGCTGCCCTCGACACGGTCGCCCGCGCGCTCGGGCTCCAGGTCGGCAAGTCGAAGCCGCTCCCTGATGGCGGCAAGATGCAAATCGGGATGCTCACACTGCCGGATGCCGGTGCCTGGGCGAGCACGGCGAAAGTCGGTCAGGTCAGCTCGATCATCGAGACGCCCTTCGCGATGTACCTGTTCCGGGTGGACAGCATTCATCCTGCCGGTGTGCCGACGTTGGCCGACGCAAAGGACGAGGTCACCGGGGCGATACGCAACGACAAGAAGAAGGCGCACGCTCGTGCGCTGGGCCAGGATCTGCTCAAGCGGATCGACGGCGGCGCCACCCTGGCGCAAGCAGCCGACTCGCTCAAGCTGCCGCACCAGGTCTACGGCCCGTTCACGCGGATCAACTCACCGATTCAGGATCCGCTCGTCACCGGGGCGGCGTTCGGTCTGCCCGCCGGCAAGCACAGCAGCCTGATCGACACCAAGGACGGGCTCTACGTGCTCCAGGTCCTCGAGCGGACTCCCGCCGATTCCGCTGCATTCACCAAA
>Ga0075424_100005981_pt1 | contig 11681 bp, 14 predicted proteins | sample SoiMethybrSBSTD3_FD_75301 | JGI IMG/M metagenome (GOLD analysis project Ga0075424, IMG submission 75301) | Bulk soil microbial communities from a Populus tree surrounding site in Tennessee, USA - Soil MetaG P. TD hybrid SBSTD3 | ecosystem: Environmental > Terrestrial > Soil > Tree plantation... | reverse complement strand
TTGACTGAAGCGTGATTCCCGCTCATCGCGCATCCGACGTAAGTCACCTATCCCGAAGCAATCCTACTCAGTGGCAACGAATAGAGTTGCTGAGATTGAAGGACGCGTGGTCAACAGCCCGGAGAGTGTGCGCCTGCGGCCAAGCCTTTAGCCGCAGGCGGCTCACATTCCTACTCCTGTCTTCCTGGGAAATGAGGGAACTGATGCACGTTGTCCTACGTGGAGACTCTGATCTGCCCGAATCAGTGATGATGGATTTCGTGTTCGTAATGAGTTTTCCACGGGCCTACAGCTGTGCCGACGCAGATGGTGTCAACATCTGCCCCCATGGTGTGCTGGACGTTCGCGGGCACATACAAGAAGCTTCCAACCGGATACGTCTTTGCTCCCGCCTTATCTAGCTCGGGTCCGACGGCAACCTTGAGGGTGCCCGAGACTACCGCAACCCGTGCGTCCTGGTTGTGAAAGTGGTGCTCCCAATGGCCAGCGGGTAGGAAGAACGCGTAGGTGAATGCCTTGCCCGGTGCATCTTTGTCGCCTTCTAAGACCGCCCACTTGGTGCCGTCTGAATCCGTTCTTTGCCAAACGATGTTGTCAGCGTTCCACGTCTGTACCGCTGGGGACTGTCCAAGGGCCAGCGAACTGGCCAAAACAAGAATCAGCGAAATAAAAATCTTCAAGTTCTCCTCCGGTTGGTGTTTTGGGTCACACGACCGTAAAAGATCCTAGAAGCGCCTACCAATCGGTGCTATCCGATTCTTGCGGCTAGAGTCTTTGAGGGTACCGGCCGAGTCCTCCACAATCCGGCCCGCGGAAAGGACCAATATTCTGCTGAACGCCGCCACTGTTGAGGCACGATGCGACACGACGATCAATGTTGAAGCAGAAAGGTGATTCAAGACATTGTGGAGGATGACAGCTTCGGAGGCAGGATCAAGGCAGGATGTAGCTTCGTCCAAAATCAGAATCTGCGGCCGTTGCAAGAGAGCTCGAGCGATCGCTAACCGTTGTCGCTGACCTCCCGATAGCTGGCAGCCATCAGGTCCAATGCGCTGATGAATGCCCCTCGGAAGGGACGAGGCGAAGTTGTCGAGGTCAGCAAGATGTAATACATTCTGCACTTCCCGATCTGATGCTCCGGACCTGACAAAGAGCAGGTTGGACAAGATGGTCCCGTCGAACAAGACCGGGTCTCGCGGAAGGTAGCACACCGCCTCGCGCAAACTCTTGACCCCAATTTTTCGAATGTCCTGGCCGCCAACACAGATCGCTCCCTCCCTCACGTCATACACGCGCGGGATCACTCTAGCCAGCGTGCTCTTGCCGGCCCCGTTCTCTCCGATGATCGCTAGCTTCTCCCCCGCGGTAATCCGCAAAGACGGAACGGTCAGTGTGGTCTCTCGTCCGTATCCAAACTCAACGGCATCGAACTCCAATTCCCAGCGCTCCTTTGGAAAGTCAACGGCTGCGGGGCTTTCCGTTATGCTCGGGCGCAACGCGAACGTTCCCTGCAACTGTCGGATACTGGCGAACGTTCTCTGCGCTCGCGCGTAAAGCTCCGCAGCCCCGCTTAGCGGATCAAAGAGTTGGGTGACAAAGCTGTACAAGGCCACCAGGCTACCGAGGCTCAAAGTTCCTGCGACCACGCTCCAGCCGCCGTACCCGACTATAGCACACATGGCGAGTACAACCGCTATGGAAGTCCAAACGGTGAACCATACCCCGGTTTTGAAGAGTGCGAGATGAGAACGAGTTGTCTTTGCGAGCAGGTGGAATGCTCTTTTTTTCTGGTGCTTTTCCTGGCCAAGCAATTGGATCGGAATAACGGAAGAAATGTGTTCCTCAAGAAAAGCGTTCCATGCAACTAGATTCTGCTGCACGGTATCGGAATCTGCCGACAGCCTAGTGCGGAAGTGCTGCCGGGCAACGAGGAACACTGGAATAAGCGGCAGGATCGCGAGCGTCAACTTTGGGCTCAATACGAACATGGTGACGATCGTGAAGCCGGTAGTCAGGCACATGCGCAAGATCGAGGGCAGAAGATCAGAGCCAAAGTACGCAACCTCTTCGATGGGTTCTTTGAGCGGATACATCACCGCTCCAGGCGGCGTATTCTCGTAATAGTCGGCGGAGAGTCGGTCGACATGCCGCAACACATCCATGCGCAACCACAGCGCCATTCTCTGCACAGCATTCAAGGTGAGATAGCTGCCCACACTTGTCAGTGCTGTTCTGCCCTGGTAGCTCAGAAAGATCAGGCCGGCAGCGGCGAGAAGCAATCCGGTCTCTCTTCTGGGCAACACCTGGTCGATGAGCCACTTGAGAACCAGCGGCGTGAGAAGCGCCAAAAGACTGGCCGCCGTCATGCAGAGGAAACTGGCAACGTGCCAAGGCACAAATGGTCGGATTTGTTTTGCCAGCCAACGCAATTCATTGGAGATCTTCAGAGACAGGACAACCTCGCATGCCAGATGGCCAGCGTGGAGTGGGCACTTTGAAAATGGAGCTTATGCATTCACAAGTAGGGGCGTCCAGCGAAAAGGCTTAGCGTTCGGCTTTTGCTCAATTCCTGACGACTGTCATGAAAACGAAGAACATTCCCCGAGCACAGGCTCGCCTGGTGTGTTCGCGATTCCGACCGCCTCAGATCAGTCGGCGGTGGTAGACTCGCTGGAACGTAAAAGAGCCGGTACCGGACTGATGCCGAAGAAAAAGGGCCGCAGCATCCCTCCCAAACTGACAGAAGCCGAACAGGATCTGCTCGTGCACATGGAGCAGGGTTACCAGCTTGAGACTGATTCTCTCGGCGGCAATCCAATCCTGCGCCGCCTGAAGAATGATGAAGTAATTCGACCTCTCTCCGCTAATCGGAACACAATCAAAGCGCTGGAGGAACGCGGCCTCATTCACTCAGGCAAGGGTCGTGATCCTCTGACGATGGCCTGGCATACCAATAAGAAACGGTAGCTGGCGCCGTTCTGGCACGTCCTGCGATAATGAAACCCCTCTATGTGCGGAAGGTACCGAGCTTCGCGGAGGAAGCAAATTATTGAAGAGCACTTCGATGCTTCCGGCGAAGAGGATTTTAATCCCCGCTACAACATCGCCCCGACTCAGCCTGTTCCGGTTATTCGCCAGCATCCCAGAGAGCCTCGACGCGTGTTCTCTTTGATGCGCTGGGGATTAATCCCCTCTTGGGCGAAAGACGCGTCCGGGGCGGCAAAGATGATTAATGCAAGATCAGAAACTGCGCATCTGCTACCGGCTTTTCGGGATGCGATGAAGTCCCGCAGGTGTTTGATACCGGCCGACGGATTCTACGAGTGGTCGCGAAGAGGGACAGTCAAGCAACCGTTTTGCTTCGAAGTGCATAACGGCGAGTTGTTCGCGTTCGCCGGACTGTGGGAGCGATGGCGAAATCCAGCAGGCGACTGGATCAGGTCTTGCTCAATACTCACAACGACGCCGAACGCGATTACCTCACAAGTTCATGATCGCATGCCCGTGATCCTCGAGAAATCGGATTACGAGTTGTGGCTCGATCCAGGATTCACCGACGTCGCTGCGCTCGCGCATATGCTGAAACCGTATGATGCGAGCAACATGCGTTCTTACCCGGTCAGCAGCAGGATCAATCAGGTTTCAAATGACGACCCGGTGTGCGCATTACCAGCGGAGATTGTTGAGACACAAAGACCCTTGTTCTAATCGGCTCTCAGGGTATTCGGCATTTACGGCCTTAGTTCAGCGGATTGTGATTCCAACCATTGTCGAGCACTCGTACACAAAAAAAGCTGATCTCAGAGCCTGCGCGCGATTGACACAACCTTCCCAACGACCTCAGCGTCCCGACTTCGAAGTTCCTCCCGCTTGTGAATTCCTCCTCGATAGGTGTGAATGACCAGGGTGTCGTTCTCCTGGCTGCAGCATCCCCATAGATAGGCTCCGTCTCGCTTCAGGATGATGTACAGCGGTTGCTGCCAGAATGGTTTCGAGGCACAGTCGTTGGGTTTTTTCTTCTGACGGTTCACTACTGCAAGAACTGCTCCCTTCAGATATGGATGAACTGTGTTGGCGGATCCGCCGATCCAGAAGAAGTCCTTCAGGGATAACCTCGATAAGCCGCATAGCACGCCCAGCGACGACCTCAAGAAGAACGGCACGCCACCGAGTTGACCAGCCAACTCTGGAATGAGCCGGGGCGGTTCAATCCGATCGGCATCAGCAGAGGCTACGGTCTCTGATAGAGGTCTGCCTGTCAGCAAATCCGGGATTGGTTCATGACCAGCCTCATCTAAATTGAGATCGAGGACCTGAAATATCTGATTCAGCGACAGCGAATAGATCACGCAGAATGTAATGACCTTATGAAAGTGGCGTGGCGGCGTGTTGAACGTCTCATAATCAGACAACGATCCCGATGCCGTGAAGTACCGCTCATCACCCATCAGGTCTGCGAGTTCCCGACTCTTGGCCGCCGCGGCACGAAATGAAAGCCCCGTTTCGATCCTTGCCCGCCGCAGAAGCGGGCCCAATTGAGATGGGTTGGGAGGGAGCACATCTGGGTTCCATCTTTTCGCCAGGCTCTTCGCCACTGACGGTTGCCGTGGTGCAACAAGGTTCCGGATCTCAAGGTCCGCTACACCAAGGACTCTTGCTTCGTCGGGTACTCTGAATTCCATTCGAGCGTACGGCAACTGGTTGCTGGTGGTCCCAATCCGCCCTCGTCCGGAAACCCGGACATGGCAGCAATTCAATCCTCTGTCATGCTGAATCAGAAATAAATTTGCAGATCTTTCTGCTGTAACTTGCTTGAGAGCTTCCCTCGTTAGCTCGGCATTCACGCGCACAATGCTCCCCGGGAGAAGTTCCGGAAAAGCGAGGGCATCCTCACTGCCGATCTTGGCGTACAAGAAGCCGCCATCATGGAACACCGACAAACTTGCAAGGCGACGTGGCTCTGTCCACTCTAGTAAGTGCGCCAGCGGGACTATGTCAGTGGGGAGAGCGCCAGTGTGAAGACTCTGAAACCATGGAACGCTCAAATTGGGATCATCTAGGGACGACTCCAGGAGGGCGGTTCGCTTTGAACGAAGTTGAATCTGTAGTCGTTGAATAGCTTCGATATCAAACCCAAAGGCCTGTAACCAGTCTCTCAGTCGGTAGTTGGAAATCCGACTAAAAGCAACCAGCTGAAACAGGCTTGGACTGAAGTGACCGTGCGAGAGATCGTAGTAGAGATTGTGAGGTAGATAGTAAGGCGATCCGCGGCCAAATAGCGTTGCCGAGGTTTGCGACGCTTGGTGCAACGTGAGCCGCTTGGTTGCCAGTATCGATTTGACGCGATCCGCGAGTTCTCGGTTTGATCCAGCATCATTGTGCAGGGGCACCGTCGGACCTCTCGTGTTACCTTTCTCGCGAGAAGGTCCCCCTCGGCGCCGATCAAAATTTACAGGTCAGCGAACGTGCTAAAGCCTGAACAGATTTCTCCGGCCGATCCACTCGCAGAGACTTCCGGTTGTAAACAATCTGGGCTTGGTGTGGCAGAAGTTTCTCGTCATTGCCCGAAATTCAGGACAGCGGTGTAGCTTTCAGGCGAAAAATCAGAATTCGGGAGGACCAACGAGTAGCCCAAAAGGAAGGAAGTGGTCGAACTTCCGAACAGGGGCTTGAAGTTAGCGGAGCTCAGGTTCCAATCCAAATGTAGACCCGATTCCGGCATGTCGGTTTTCCGAACAAAACTCGTTCATGGTAGACAAAGTTCCCGATTTGGGCCTACCATTGCGCAACGCCAACGTGAGCCGTTCCCGATGTTGGCCTTGTCGTTCAGTTTCGAAGCTGGTACGCGCCTCCGGGCCAAGCGCGACCGACTGCACCTGTCTATCCGCCGGGTCGCCCAGATGAGCAAGAAGATTGCCCAAGAGAAGAACGACCCAGCCTTCTTCGTCCCTCATAACTGGATCAGCGACCTCGAGAACGGAAAGTCCAAACCGCGACTACTACCCAGGTTTCACAGCCTCAGCCTCATCTACGATTGCGACATCAACGAAATCCTGGCTGCGTTCGGCCTTAACATCGCTGATCTAGGCAACGAACGCGGACATATGAGTCTGCCCCATACCCATCTCAGTGGGTTACCGCGAGCGCAATCAGATCCGCGTGTCGTGGCGGCGCCGCAATTGCCGCTCAAGCTTCCACTCCAGCAAACGAATCTCGTGCACCGCATGTTTCAGGGCCTGGGCGAAATGCCCTTTTTCCTGCTCCAGCAAGCCGGCCCGCAGGAAGTTCTCTATGGGTATGTCGGAACCGACGATTACACGCTTGATCCCATCATTCGCCCAGGCGCCTTCGTGCAGATCGATCCGGAGCGAAACAAAGTAATTCGCGGTATGTGGCCGAGCGAACACGAACGCCCGGTCTATTTTGTGGAATTACGCGACAACCGCTATGCGGTCTGTTGGTGCGAACTCGAAGGGAACTATTTGCTTCTAGTCCCTTCTCCCAAATCTCCGGTGCCCATCCGGCATTTACGATATCCGCAGGACGCCGATATCGTGGGGCGTGTCGTAGGCTTCGCTCACCTGATCGCCCCATTGCATTCGAAGACCCTCGCTAGCTCCCACCCCGGTTCGAATATTCTTGAACCGTAAGGTGACCAAGACTGCAACAGCGAGCAGTGCTACTTCCGAGCATCTGCCGATTCGGCCGCGAACACAATTTTCAGACCGGCCCAGCACAGCTCCTGAACTGCTTGAGGGGTCAGTGCGCGGCCTGCAGCCGCTTGCGCGGCACCCCGAATATCGTCTGACATCTTCGAGAACATCGTATCGACGGCTCTTTCCACGATGCGAATTGCACCGTGAGAAAGCTCCTGCCTCAGCAGGTTCCACTCTTCTCTGACTACGCTAAGCGATCCGCCAAGTAGTTCGATTGTGTCGTGCAGATACAAAATGTCCTTGGCACGAGAGCGCCGGTCGCGCTTCTCGTGAATCAACAGTTTCTGCGCCACGAAACGGGTGGGGTGGGCAATGCGTACTTGCTTGGGCGTTTCAAACGGAAAACCATTCTCTCGGGATAACTGGACCGTCCACGGGGAGTTCAGCAGGACATCGATGTAGCGAAGATTTTGAGACGTTACCCCTGCAACGCGCGTCGTTGCACGGCGATTGCCATCGCGATCATATTCACTCCCGATAAGTGGGCTCAAGAATTCGGCGTAAAACTCCCCATGCTCATCTGCGAGCTCATAGTGAGTGGCAGGAGGTTGATTTTCTCCAAGGAATTTCTCTTCAAAACCGGAAGCCTTTAAGCGACCGCGGAGATCTTGTTCGCTGCCTTCGAGGGTCGCAGGGATGGCGATGTCGGTGTCGAGCGTTACGGGAATAGCGATGTCGGTGTCGAGTGTGAGTAGCGGATCGTGGAGAACAACTTGTGCGAGCGGATGGTATCGGAGAAGACGGTGTGCCCAGCCGCCGACGATGACCACTTGAGAGAGCCAAGGATCAAGCGCCTTAATCAGCTTGGATAGGCGATCAAGATCAGGATTATTGGTTTCGTTAGCGATGGGTTGACATTATAGTGCCGTCAGCGGCTGAGTAGAGGACTGAGGACCTGGTCCCGAATGCGATCGGCCTGTTCCTTCCCCCGTGAGGGATGGTTCGATACGTCAAGCCAGACTTGCAGGGCGTCCGATGCGAGGACCCCTTTGTGCTCAACCGCCGCGCGAAAGATGGATTCCTTGTGTGATGGGATTCGCAAATAAACGTCGGCCTGGATGGCCCTCTCTTGAGAAATGCCAAGCTGCTGAATTAGTTCCGCCTGCATGCGCTCGACGTAAAGGACTGGCGGAACTCCTTGAACGAAACCTACGCCAAGAGCTTCCGCGGCAGCGAAAAGTCCTAAACAGACGCGGGGCGAACTTCTCTCTCCATAGTTTTCAGCTGGCTGCTGATGAATTTGTCGGGCTGAGTAGTCTTGTAGCGCCGATTCAAGCTGTTTTCTTCCGTGGCCGGGAATCACCCAGCGGCAGGGAATCTCCTTGAAAGCTCTGCGTTCGGCGGCCTGCCACTCTTCAAGCAAATCCTCGACTCGTACCAGTTCGAGCTGGTCTGCATACCGGTCCAGGAAGCCCTCGGCTTCGAGCTGACGGACTAGGCGTGACGCACTGACCTGGGAAACGCCGGCTGCGAGCGCCAACTCGGATGCATTGCGAATCTTTCGCCTCGGAGCGCTCAGGAACCTGGGCTCGATGTGTTGAGCCAGGATCACCTTGAGCATCCACTGTCCGAGATCCGAGAAAAGCGAGTAGGACTGCGATTCCGGAACAGCCCGTCTTTGTTGGTCGATTTCCGGAGGCGGTGAATTCAGTGATTCGAGACCTGCAGCCCGGAACACTCGGAATCCGCGATCGTCGAAGAACCCGACGGCAACATCTGGAGCATAGTTGCGGTGAAATTCGAGGGCCTGATCGACAACGGCGGGGGATAGATGCGGCGATGCGATGATGGCTAATCCACGAGCTTGAGGGATCTTTTGAGCGTAGGCTTGCGCCTGCAGGATAGCTTCAGCGAGGAGCGGAACGACTCGATCTCGGCGGGACTCAGGAGCTCGTTTAAGCTCGATCACGTATTCCAGATTGCCGTTCTTGACGACAAGGTCCGCTTCGCCGGGGACTTGAGGCTCTCGGCGAACTTCCCAACCGGAGTCTCGGAAAAGATCTACCAACTGGTTCTCGTAGGCTCGTTCGGATTTGGACACTTTCGGCATATTGTCATGGCCATGATAGCTGTCATGGCCAAGATAGTCAAGGCCATGAAATAAACCATGGCCAAGAACACACATTTATAATAATCAATAACTTACATAGGATTGCCTCCGGCTTCATCTTCCAGGCAAGTTGATACAAACCCCAATCCCGTCTGCGAATAATTTAGGAAGGCCTCGGAGACCCCGTGCTTGTGACGCGTCGCGGCATGGGTGGCTGAGGGGGGCCTGGGGCCTTTCTTTGATTGGAAGTGTTCCGAACGTTGAAGCGTCCCACAACAAAGTCTGACGACAGCTACCACTCATCCCGCCGATAAGAACGACTGATGAGCCAGACAAGACACCGAAGCGCGAGGTCGATCTAGTCAGAAAGAGATACTCTGAAGCACAGGAGTTGGCGCGTGACTACGAAAAGACGAAGATCAACTAGGATCGGGGTTGGCTCCGGGAATGTCTTCGCGGACCTCGGCCTGAAAGACTCTGATCAGCTTATGGCTCGCTCGCAGATAGGATTCCACGTCTTCAAAATCCTGAAGGAGAAAAAGCTGAAAGAGCGCGAAATCGCTGACATTCTGGGGATTGCGCAATCCGACGTATCGCACCTGATGAACGGACATTTCAGCCGCTTCACAACCGACAAGTTGCTTGACTTCCTGAGGCGACTTGGTCGAAAGGTGACGATCGAGGTGAGTCCACACCACAAGGGCGAACCTTATCAAGAAGTGACCTTCGTTCTCTGACTCTTCCACGGCTCTTCATCGGTAACTTCTGACGTTGCTCCAGACCACATGGGCGCCGCATCGGTTGGGTGTAGACTTTCGCGCATCGGAGATTCGGTTTGACAGAGAGAGTACTAGCGAGCGCACGAGATTCTCTTCTGCTGCGGTTCTGACCACGCGGGTTCCCGAGGCGATCGAAGAGTTCGTTCGCTCAGGGAGCAAGTATTGGTGGTTGGAGAGAGCCTCTACTTTACGTCTTAAACTATGCCAAACACTTGGTTCACCGCCGACTTCCACCTCGGACACACGATCATCATCCGCTACTGCAGCCGCCCGTTCGCGACCGTCGAAGATATGGACCAGGCAATTGTCGAACGGCTGAATGCGTCCGTGAAACCCAATGATGTTCTTTATTTCTTGGGTGATTTTTGTATGGAAGCCAGACACGGGTCCGTGCTTATCGGCGACGGATTCAATGCAAGAAGATCTTTGCGGTGCCCGGAAATCACGACAACCAGGCACGCAAATTGGAAGCGGAATTCTCATGGCCTGCCGATCTGACTGAAGTTTCAGTCCACGGCCAGCCGATCGTGCTCTGCCACTACGCCCTGCGTGTCTGGAACCGGTCCAATCGCGGATCATGGCACCTCTACGGGCATTCTCATGGACGGCTGCCAGAAGCGCCTGTCTCACTCTCGTTGGATGTGGGAGTCGACACACACGATTTCCGACCATGACAGTTTGATGAAATTATCCAGATTATGAGGGAGAAGGCGGCGAACCAGTCGTCTCATTAGCTCTAGCGCTGGCTCTCCGGCGTTGGCAGAAGGCCCCGTCGGCGCGTTATTGAGGAACTGTCGGAGCACAAAGGATTAGGCTGAACCAGGGTGACATCAAGCGACACTTAGTTTCTTTCGCGACGGCGCCACAACCTTTGTTCGCAACAGTATTCGAAACGCCAAGCCGTGGGCTATGAGAAGAAGAGGCACGTAGACAGCCAGAATAAAATAGCCGGCGCCTAACAGGCCTGGGTTATTTGGGAGTGATATGCGGCTTCCCAGGTAAAAGGCGAAGAGCAGGTCCGCTGTTCCGAAGGTATTGAAAACCCACGTCACCACGGTCCCCGTGCGGGTTCCGAGTGTGGCCAGGGCGAGCAAAGCCAGAAGCGCGGTTATGAAATCACCGTAAGCTACTGGTTGAGCAAATGTGGCAGGTAATTCTGGAGACACAACACCGGGCACCACAAATGCCAATCCGAGGAACCTGAACGCATGCAGCAGTAGGATGGGCTTCAGATTCTCGGGGTTGGGGCGTTCACTTAGCGCTGGCCAAATGTACTGCCACGCCACGACTCCCCAAACGGCCAAGCCGAACGCTACGCTGATTCCGAACAAGATTGCAAGTGGCATGATCGATCCTTTCCGATGGCGGCTTTCCTCCGAACGACCGCCTCCAATGTGCTCTCGCGAGGAGAGTCACTGTTGTGCTCCTGGCCCCATCAATGCCCTCAAGGGCATCAAGGGTCCGACGGGAATATACTGGTGATGGAGCAACTCTTCCTTTGCGAGCGGCAGGGTTTCCATGATGGCTCGTGCCTCGTCCTCGGTGTTTGCGTTGACCAGGAAGATCACCCCTTTGCCATCGCCGCGCGAATACCATTGTTGGATCTTCCCGTCGAGGTAGAGCTTCACAGTTGCCCGAATCTCTGCCGGTATGACAGCCATGATTTGTTGCGCGGTCACGCCCGGCTTCGCAGTCTCAATGACCAGCACTGCGGTGGTTTTAGGTGTAGGAATGCTGGGCACGCCTGAAGCGGCCGCGGATTGTGTCTGTTGTGGCACGATCAATTTTTCCTTTCCAAAGTTCGAGCCAGTGATATAGCCCTGCTTCTTCTCTTAACAGATCGCGGCTGCGACAGGCTTCAGTCGCGGATCAGGACTGGGGATAGCAAGCCGGTCGTCCCTCCTGCAGCGGCGCCATTTCGAGGAGTCACTGGAATGCAGCTGGGTTCAGTGCTCTCAGCGGCGTCAGCGGCCCGACGGGAATGTACTCGTGATCCATCAAATGTGCTTTCGCGAGCGGCAGCGTTTCCATAATGGCCGCGCCTCGTCTTCGGTCTTCGTATCCACCAGGAAGATGACGCCTTTCCCATCGCCGCGCGAATACCACTCGCGAATTTTCCCGTCGAGATCGAGCTTT
>Ga0075424_100005979_pt1 | contig 11682 bp, 4 predicted proteins | sample SoiMethybrSBSTD3_FD_75301 | JGI IMG/M metagenome (GOLD analysis project Ga0075424, IMG submission 75301) | Bulk soil microbial communities from a Populus tree surrounding site in Tennessee, USA - Soil MetaG P. TD hybrid SBSTD3 | ecosystem: Environmental > Terrestrial > Soil > Tree plantation... | reverse complement strand
GACACCTCCACGAACCCATCCTTTGGCACTGCTGCGATTTCGATTCGCCCTCCCTCAGGCGTGAACTTGATCGCGTTGGACAGCAGATTGAGGACGACCTGTCGGATCTTCCGCTCGTCCGCCCGAACCTCACCCAGCCGCTCATCGACGCTCATCTGCAAGGTGATGTTCCGGCGTCCCGCCCGCTCGCGGACCAAGTTCAGGGCGTTGTCGAGTGCCGTGGGGAGATGGAAGTCCGTCAGTTCCAGTTCCATCCGCCCCGCTTCGATCTTCGATAAGTCGAGGATGTCGTTGATCAGAGATAGTAGGTGGGTCCCGGACGAATAGATGTCCTTCAGATACTCCTCTTGCTTCTCATTCAACTCACCGAACATGCGGTCCGTCAGGACCTCGGAGAAGCCGATGATCGCGTTGAGTGGCGTCCGTAACTCGTGCGACATGTTGGCCAGGAACTCCGACTTGTGCTGGCTGGCGACTTCGAGCTGACGACTCTTCTGCTCGATTTCCCGGAAGAGGCGAGCGTTTTGGATAGCCAGGGCTGACTGTGTGGCGAATGTTCGGAGCAGATCGATCATCTCGGGCTGGAATTCGCCGGGCTGGTTGCGGTTCACCGCCAGCCCACCGATCAGCCGACCCTCCCGCAGGATCGGCACTGCCACCAGCGCTCGGACCCCGGCCGTGATCAGGTCTTCGCGGATGCGGCCCTCGTACGCCCCGGCGACCGAGATGTCTGGGATCTGCACCGGCTGCAGGGTCAGCGCGGTGCGCCCGACCACGCCTTCACCCTTGCGGACTCCCTCCTCGCGCGCGGCCGTGGTGCGATTGGCGGTGCCGATCGCCGCGCGTTGCACGAACTTCTCCTCCGCCTCGTCGTACTCGAACACGACGCCGCCGTCGAGCCCTGACAGCTGAACAGCCCGCGACACGATGGTCGTCAGCACCGTCTCCAGATCCAGCGATGAGCTGACAGCCTGCCCCACCTCACCGAGAGCGGTGAGTTGCTCCACCGACCGGATCAACTCCCCCGTGCGAGCCTGCAGTGCCTTGAACAGCCGCACATTCTCGATAGCGATGACGGCCTGATCGGCGAACGTCTGGAGCAGCGCCACTTGCCGGTCGGTGAAAGGGCTGACCTCCTCTCTGAGGAGCGTGATCACACCTAGCGACCTGTCTTCGCGCAGCAATGGCACCGCTAGCGTCGTGCCATGGCCTCCATACTGTCTCTGGAGCGTCTTGCCTTCAGGAAACTCGTTGTCGGGCATGGCACTGACGTCTTGAACATGAACAGTGCGTCGGTCAATAAACGCTCGGCCCGAGACCGATCCACGGGTAAGCGGCAGGCCTACACCCTGGAAGAGCTGACTCTGCCTGACGGACGAGGCAACTGAGCCGACGCTCGCAGCGATCCGCAGTGAATCACCGTCGGCCATCAGGATAATGACGTCGGGTGCGTGGCAGAGTGCCGCACCACTCCGCACAATCGCGTCGAACACTGGCTGCACATCTGTTGGGGACTGACTGATGACCCGTAAAATGTCGCTCGTCGCCGTCTGCCGTTCGAGCGACTCGGTTGCTTGAGCATGAGCCTCGGTCAACGCTCGATTCTTTTCCTGCAGTTCGGTAAACAAGCGGGCGTTCTCTATCGCGATCACCGCCTGGTCGGCGAAGGTCTGCAAGAGCGCGATCTCCTTGTCCGAGAACGGCTGTACCTGCCGGCGACGAAGGAAGAGAGCTCCGATCGGCGCCCCCTCACGGAGGAGAGGCGTGGCGAGCGTCGTCCGATGCCCGAACCTGATGGCTATCTGCCGGCCGAGGGGGAATTCGGTGTCGGCGTTGGCGAGATCCTCGACGTGAACAGTTCGGGCGTCCACGACAGCCCGGCCAGCCACCCAGTCACGATGGACCGGGTTCGAGAACCCAATGGCTGCGTCTTCCACGTAGCCGTGACTGGCGGCCACCCTGAGCTGATCCCCTTCGACGAGCAGCAGCGCGGTATCCGCCGCCTGGCAGAGCCGGCCGGCGTTCTCGACCAGCGTGTCCAGCACCGGCTGCAAATCTGTCGGGGAGCTCGCGATGACCCTGAGAATCTCGCTCGTCGCGGTCTGCTGCGCGAGGGATTCGCTCATCTGAGCATGGGCCTTCGTGAGCGCCCGATTCTTCTCCTGCAGCTCCGTGAACAACCGCACGTTCTCAATTGCGATGACTGCCTGGTCGGCGAATGTTTGGAGCAGTTGGACTTGAGTAGGAGAGAACAGGCCCGGATTGCGTCGCGTAACCGCGATTGCGCCGATCGGCTCGCCGTCACGAAGCATGGGGACTGACAGTTCCGCACGAAAACCGACTACGCGTGCAGCATCTCTCACCACCGGTGGGGCTGTAGGGCTATCGGTATCCGGCAATTCGACAACACGGCGTTCGAGGATCGCCTGTCCGATCGCGGTCGCGGTGTCCAGCGGCCGTGGAAACAACTGCCGAGCTGACCCTCCCGCCTCAGTCTGAGGAGCAATGCCAGCGAGCCGATGAATGAGCCCATCTTCGACCCGCACGAGCATTCCGCTGTATGCTTCGCAAAGCTTCACGGCGCGCGCGGTGATCGTGTCGAACACCGGCTGGATGTCCGTTGGTGAGGAGGAAATTACACGCAAGATTTCGCTTGTAGCCGTCTGTTGCTCCAGCGATTCACTCAGCGCCCGGTTCTTCTCCTGAAGTTCGTTGAACAGCCGCGCATTCTCGATGGCGATGACCGCCTGGTCGGCGAAGGTCTTGAGCAGCTCGACCAGTTGATCCGGGAACGGCATCGGATCTACGCGCGTCACAGCGATGAGACCGAGCACGCGATCGCCGCGAACCATCGGAACCATCAACCGAGTCCGGTACCTCCCCAGCCGTGCGTTCTCAACATCCGTTGCAGTGGCGTTCGGGTTGTGCTCGATGTCGGCCAGATGAAAGACCCGGCGGGTCTGAACGGTTTGAGCGGCGTCATGATCGGCGCTCAGCGGGATCGGAAACTCTTGACGGAATCTTTCGACCCGTTCGGCCGGGACTCCGTGCGTCGCGGCAACGCGCAGCATATCCCCGTCGACCTCGAATACTGCGCACGCCAGCGCGGCACAGACGCTCACGGCGTTGCGGGCAATGGTCTCGAAGACCGGTTGGACGTCAGTCGGCGAGCTTCCGATCACCCGGAGGATCTCGCTCGTCGCCGTCTGCCGCTCCAGAGCCTCCTTCGTCTCGTTGAACAGGCGCACGTTTTCAATGGCAATCACTGCTTGATCAGTGAAGGTCTTGAGGAGTTCAATCTCAGTATCAGAGAATGGACCCGGCTGGCGCCGGGTCACTAGAATGGCGCCGACAGCGTCACCCTCGCGCAACATCGGCACGGTGATCAGGCTCCGAAATCCGACCAGCCGTCCGCTTTGCCGCATCCAGTCGGTCGCGGAGGGATCCTCGGTATCGGGTACGTGGACCACGGACCGCGTCAGGATCGCGATTCCCGCGGTGGTGTCCATGTCCAGGGGCCGGGGGTATCGTGCGCGCGAGGCGGCCAGCGCCTCGGGAGGACCGCCGTAGTTGGCAGGCTCGTACAGCATGCGACCATCAGTGCCGAACACCGCCGCACCGGCCGCCTTGCAGAGACGCACGGCGCTCTGCACGATGGTGTCGAATACTGGCTGAGCGTCGGTATGAACTACACTGATTACGCGAAGGATCTCAGCCGTCGCAGTCTGCTGCTTCCGGGCTTCGGTGAGTTCGCGTCGCAGGTCCGCATACGACGGCGCAGGCAACGGATTTCCGTCAGGGCGCCGGAAGGGCGTACCACAGTTCAAGCAAAACCGGGCCTGCGAGGGGTTGTCCTGCTGGCACCGGGGACACTGCATACCGCCCTCCCGAGTCGGGGCCGGTGAAGATCAGATCCGCGTAGGTCGAGACTAGATTGTCGGGCGGCCGGCGGTCAAGCACCGTGGGCATTGAATTGGGCTCACGACCAGGTCAGAAAAATGGGCGCCGCAGCACTACAGATGGCATCACAACCACAGCAAGCGCCCCTTCCAGGCGGCAGCTCGGCAGTTTGCACGACTCACGCTGTGCCAACCACGCAGAGGGTTTCATTCGGAATACGCAGGACACCAGACGGCTGCTGATATTTGCCGAGCTCCCGTGCGACGATCTGCCAGATCGTTTCGAGCTGGGCCGGAGAGGCGTCGCCGAGCATCAAACGGATGCTTGCGGACGTCGAGGAGCGTTCCTCAATGAATTCCTCGAGCGAGCAGTATTCGAGGGTTAAGGTGTGACGTTCGATGGCGACCGCCGTGAACCCTGCCTGCGTGAAGGCGTGCTGCAGCACTTCCTCGTTGGCGAGACTAAATATTCCTGGGGTACCGGCCTGCGGTGGGGCGCTCTGTAGCACACGCCGGATGACCGCCATGGGCACACTCGTAAATGGCACTTGCTCGGGATTTGCCCAAACGGCCGCCGCGAACCGGCCTTGTAAAACCAGTAACTCCCGAAGCCTGGTCAGCGCCACGACCAGATGCGGGAGAAACATCAGGGCCCAGCGACAAAGCGCAGCGTCGAAGCTCTGGGCCGGCAAGCTGGGCTCTTCAGCATCCATCTCACGAAACTCGATGTTTTGCAGCCCGAGTTTGGCGGCTTCCTGATGAGCGAGGAACAGCATTGCGGGTGACAGATCGGTCGCGACGACTGAGCCATTCGGTCCGACCCGGCGTGCCGCGGTAAAGGCCGGCTCGCCAAGACCCGTTGCGACGTCCAATACTCGATGACCTGACCGAATCCGGGCGAGGTCGACGAGGCGCTCGTTGATGTGCTGAGCAGCTCTCTCCCAGATGTTCCAGTGCCGCTTCCATCCATCGGCTGACAAGCCCCACTCGCGGCGTAGATCAGCCTTGTATTGCGTTGGGTCGAAAGACGGCTTGTTCACGTAGCTCCCCTCGAGCGTCACAACTGCTGGAGCAGTTTCTCGTATGGGTCCAGACGGCTGGACGACTGTGAACAGTAGCACTTGTGCAATTCATGTCATTCAAGCCACGTCGTTTGCAGCCGCCTCCGCCTGCTCCAACCAGTACGTCATGCCCATCTCGCGGTACATCGTCGTCGCCGTGGTGAGGTGCTCCTGCGCCTGCTGCTGATTGCCCGTGCGCCGGGAGAGCTTGCCGAGGCCGAGGTGGCAGTGGGCGACGAGGGGGGCGCCAGTGCCTCACGGGCATGGCCGGCGGTCTCGTCGATTCGCCCGGCCGAGAGGCAGGTCATCCCCGCGCATATTGAACGCCGGCCGGACGCGAATATTCTGACGACTACGAAACTCTTCGACCGCGATCAGCGGGAGCGCGCCGTCCGGCCGGCGCGTCCTGAGGTGACTGCTCAGACGGGGTCCGACGCGGCCAGGCGCACGTCGAAGGACCACCCAGCCTCGCCGGGCTCGAGCGCGATGTCCTGGATCACGCCAGCACTTCGAATGTCGTCGAGCACCGCGGTGGCGGCGGCGATCGAGGTCGGCGCCGCGCGCACCCGGAGGGAGGCGACCGGCCAGCGCACGCTGACCTTGGCGTTACCCTTGGCGCGTCGGACCTCGCTCACGATGGCCCGCGCGGCCTCGAAGGCATCGGCATGGCGCGGCGGTCCGACCTCGGCGAACTCGGTCGGTGACGGCCACGCACTCGTGTGGATTGATGGCGTGGAATCACGATCGTTCGCGAAGCGCCGGCCCCATAGCTCTTCGGTAATGGTCGGAAGCACGGGGGCGAACAACCGGAGGACGACCGAGAGCGCGAACTGCAGGGTGCCGAGCGCGCTCACGCGCTGATTGTCGAGCGCGTCGCGGTAGGCTCGGGCCTTGACCATCTCGAGGTAGTCGTCACAGAACTCGGCCCAGAAGAAGGCCTCGACGCCCTCCAGCGCGGAGGCCCAGTCGAAGTCCTCGTAGCTCTCGGTCGCGCGGCCGGCAACCTCCGCGAGCCGGGCTACGAATGCGCGGTCGAGCTCTTCGGTGATGGCGTCGCCGGACAACCGGCCCTCGTCGATCCCGGCCAGACAGCCCAGGACGAAGCGCCCGGCATTGAACAGCTTGGTCACCAGTCGCTTGCCGACGCGGAAGACCGTCTCGTCAAAGGCGGTATCTACTCCGGGGCGGGCGCGGGCGGCCCAGTAGCGGACGGCATCGGCTGAGTACGTCTCGATCAGGTGCAACGGGGTGACGACGTTGCCCTTGCTCTTGCTCATCTTCTTGCGGGACGGATCGAGCACCCAGCCGCTGATCACCAAGTGATCCCACGGGATCTCGCGATGGTGGAACCAGGCCTTGGCGATGGTGTAGAACGCCCACGTCCGGATGATCTCGTGCGACTGGGGGCGCAGGTCCATTGGGAACAGCGACCGGTGGCGCGCCGGGTCCAGCTCCCACCCGCTCTCGATCTGTGGGGTCAACGAGCTCGTCGCCCACGTATCCTGCACGTCGGGGTCGCCGATGAAGCCTCCCGGCGCGCCCCGCTGCGACTCGGCGTAACCGGGTGGCGGCTGGACCAGCGGGTCGACGGGCAACATCTCGGGCTGGGCGAAGACGGGCCGATCGTACTGGCATCGACCCTCGCCATCGAGCGGGTACCAGACGGGAAACGGCACGCCGAAGTAGCGCTGGCGGCTGATGCACCAGTCCTGGTTGAGCCCTTCGACCCAGTTGCGGTAGCGAGCCCGCATGAAGGATGGATGCCAGTCGACGCGCTCGCCCTGCTCGATCAGGTGGGCGCGGTGCTCGAGGAGCCGGACGAACCACTGGCGGGTCGGAATCAGCTCGAGTGGCTGGTCGCCCTTCTCGAAGAATTTCACGACGTGGGTCCAGGGCTCCGGCGCTCCGTCCAGCGCGCCGGCTTCCCGCAGCAGGTCGATGACCCGTGATCGGGCTTGTGCGATCGTGAGGCCGGCCAGTCCCGCGTACGCGCGATTCGCGCGGGGCGGATTCATCGACTCCCAGCCGGGTGTTCCGAACGTCACCGAGGCCAGGCAGCCCGATGGCTCGATGATCTGTCGTAGCGGCAGCCGATACTCCCTCCACCACTCGACGTCGGTCAGATCGCCGAACGTGCACACCATGACCGCGCCCGTCCCCTTCCCGGGATCCACCGTGGAATCCGCGTGGATCGGCACCCGAGCTCCGAAGAGCGGAGTGATCGCGTGGCCACCGACAAGACGCAGGTATCGCGCATCGTCCGGATGAACGACGACGGCGACGCAGGCGGCGAGAAGCTCGGGCCGGGTCGTGGCGATCGGCAGCGCGCCGCCGTCGTCGAGCGCAAAGTCCAGGCGGCAGAGGACGCCACGGACCTCGCGGTCCTCCACTTCGGCCTGGGCCACCGCGGTACGGAAGTCGACATCCCACATCGTCGGCCGCGTCGACTGGTAGACCTCGTCGGCCTCCCAGAGCCGGAGGAATGATAGCTGGCTCAGGCGCCGGCAGTGCGTGTTGATCGTGGCGTATTCTTGCGACCAGTCCACGCTGAGCCCCAGCCGCCGGAACAGATCCTTGAAGACCACCTCGTCCTGGGCCGTGAGCTGCTCGCACAGCTCGATGAAGTTCAGTCGGCTTACCAGCTCGGGCGGGCCCTGGCGACCGGGCGCTGGCCGGTGGCTGGGCCGGTACGGCACGGTGGGATCGCAGCGGACGTTGAAGTAATTCTGCACGCGCCGCTCGGTCGGCAAGCCGTTGTCGTCCCAGCCCATGGGATAGAAGACGTTGAAGCCGCGCATGCGCTTGAACCGCGCCAGCAGATCCTGGTGCGTGTAGGAGAACACGTGCCCGACGTGGAGCGACCCGCTCACCGTCAGCGGCGGGCTGTCGATGACGAAGGATTCTTCCCGGGGGCGCGTGGGATCCCAGCGGTGGAGGCCCCACTCCTCCCAGCGGCCGCGCCAGCGCGCCTCGGCCTCGGCGGGATCGAAGCGGATCGTGTCCTTGTCCTCACTCATGTTGCGACGTCCGCCTGGTGGAGGGATCCGGGGAGTGAGGTACGTTACCACGCGCGGGCCGCGTCGACCGATTCACCGGTGCGTCGTCCGAGTGCGTGCGGGCGCCTTCGAGCCACATCTGATCAGTGACGGCTGGGTCGTCGGAAGGGATGAGGTGCGACAGGACGAGCTTTTTGACGCCGGCCGCGCGGGCCACAGGGCCGGCCTCCTCTACGGGCGTGTTGTGCGACAAAAGCAGAAGCGGATACCCTCCACGGTTCTCAAAGCGGCACTGCGGACAGCGCATTCAGCGCAGCTCCCTCATCTCCGCCTCCGCCTGCTCCAACCAGTACGTCATGCCCATCTCGCGGTACATCGTCATCGCGGTGGTGAGGTGCTCCTGCGCCTGCTCGCGCTGGCCCGTGCGCCGGTAGAGCTTGCCGAGGCCGAGGTGGTAGTGGGCGATGAGGGGGCGCATGCTGATTTCATCTCGATGCTACGGACAACTAGTCCAGCAACGTCTTGGCGTCTCGGAGGTCGGCCGTGTCGAAGCCTTCGGTAAACCAGGAGTAGATCTCGGCCAACATGTGTCGCGCGCCCTCACGCTTGCCTTGCCTCTGCAACAGGCGACTCAGACTCGTGGCGGCTCGGAGCTCGAGCGAGCGACGTCCTCCACGACGGGCCAACTCGACCGCCATCCGGAAGCAGTTTTCGGCCTCAGGCGCGTGGGCATGTCCTTGATTCAAGAGTAGTTCCCCACGGCAGCGATAGACCTCGGAGGAGTAAACCATTTCGAGAGCGTGCTCGGGAATCTCCGCGAGCACCGCGAGGCCCTTGTCTGACCGGCCGGCCCTTGCATAGGCCTCGGCAAGAAGACAGGACGCGAACGTCTGGATCCATAGCCACCAGGACGAACGAAGGCTCTGATGCAGCTGGTCGAGCTCGGACTGCTCCAGCGGGGCCCCGAGACCGAGCCGTGCGAGCAAGGTCGCCCGGGCCCCCGTCTGAAATGCGGCCCCAGCGTCGCGCGCCACCACAGCTTTTTCGACGGCCGCGCTGGCCTCTCCTCGCTGGTGGTGCACCCACGCCGCGTAGTAGAACGCTAATGCGGTGGAGAGAGGGTGGCTGAGCTGCCCGGCGAGTCTCACCGCTTCCTGATTGTACCGGAGCGCCCGGTCCGGATAGCCCTGCGTCCACGCAGTGAGGGCCGCGAAGCCGAGGCCACAGACGCCAGTATCGTGTCCCCCGTAGATCGACGCGTAGGTACGATGCCGCTGGGGATCGTAGTGCGTGAGGCCCTCTCGACAATGGAGTTCCGCGGTCTCGAGGTCGCCGCTGCCGTACAGGGTCGGCCACAATGAGTGGTGGGCTTCGAGAAGGAGGATAGGATCCTCACGCTCCCGGGCCAATCTGAGAAGTTCCTCCGCGAGACCTCGCGCCTCGCGATAGAGTCCCCGATTGAAGCTGACGTGCCACAGGCCCCAGAGCGTGGGGAAGAGCCGCGGGCGGTCGTCGAGCCGTCGGCACAGCTCTCTGGCGGCCACGTACGAGGCCTCGAATTGACTCGAGCCGGGCCCGTGGATCCCCGCGAGGCAGGGGCCGAGAGCGATGCGGATGTCGAGGGCTTCGCTGAGCGTCTCTGGGCTCTCGGGCAGCTGTTGAAGCGCGACCAGGGCCTGCTCGAAGAGGGCGATGGCCTCGCGGTTGGCCGATCGCGCCTTTGCCTTCTCTGCTGCCTGACGCAGATAGGGCGCCGCGCGATCCCACAGCGCTCCGCGCACCGCATGGTGAGCCAGCCGCTCGACGTGCTCGATCAGACGGTCGCGGTACAGCGTCTCGATCGCGTCGAGAATCCGGGCGTGGAGGACGCGCTGCCGATCCTGGAGGAGGCTTCGGTACACCACCTCGTTGGTCAGCGCGTGCTTGAAGGCGTACTCGGGCTCGGGGAAGAGGCTCGACTCGTAGAGGAGCTCGGCGGTTTGAAGGCGGGCCAGGCCGGTCCGGAGCGCATCCCCCGGCAACTCGGAGACGGCGAAAAGGAGGGCAAACGCCACGTCGCCTCCGATGACGGAGGCCGTCTGGAGCAGGCGCTTGTCCTCCGGCGCAAGCCGGTCGATGCGTGCCGCGAGCACCGCCTGCACGGTGACCGGCACATGGCCTTCCGGCAGAGCCCGCGCGAGCCGGTAGGCGCCCCGAGCGCCGACGAGCACCTGCGTCTCGACGAGACTCCGGACGCTCTCTTCCATGAAGAAAGGATTCCCTTCAGTCCGGTCGATGAGCTGGCGCTTGAGCGGGAGAAGACTCGGCTCCTCGCCCAACATCGCTTCCAGGAAGGCATCTGCGGACTGTGGTGAGAGCGGATCCAGGCGCATCTGCGTGTAGTAGGTGCGGCCGCCCCACGCATGCTGGTACTCGGGCCGGTAGTTCACGAGCAACAGCAGTCTGGCGCTGGGAATGCTCTCAACGAGGCTGTCGAGAAACGCCTGAGTCTCTCCATCGACCCAGTGCAGGTCCTCGAACACCGCGATGACCGACTGCGTTTGACTCTCGCGCAAGAGCAACCGCTTGAGGCCGTCGAGCGTACGGTGGCGACGCTGCGACTGGTCCAGAGCTAGCCATGTCCCGTCGTCCACGGGCAGGTCGACCAAGGCCAGCAGGGCCGGAAGGTATGGCTCCAGGGCCCGGTCGAGGGTCAAGAGCTTCCCCGTGACCTTCTCGCGGATCCGCCGGGCGTCGTCTCGGGGTTCGATCCCGAAGTATTCGCGCAGGAGGTGAGCGATCGGCTGATAAGCGGACGCTTTTGCGTAGGACACCGCAGCACCCTCAAGGAGCAGCCAGCCATGGACCCGGTGGGAGCGGGTGAACTCCCTGAACAGTCGCGACTTGCCGAGGCCAGGTTCTCCGACGACGGCGACGACCTGGCCCCGGCCCGCCCGGGCCAACTCGAGCGCGTGCCGCAGTTGCTCCATCTCGGCATCGCGGCCGACGAACCGCGTGAGGCCACGCGCCGCCGCTGCTTGAAGGCGGGTCCGGGCCGATCCCGCGCCCGTCACCTCGTACACCTCGGCCGGCTCCGTCAAGCCCTTCACCGGCACCGGGCCGAGTGGCGTGACCTGCACCCAGCCTTCGGCAAGCTTCAGCGTATCGGCCGTGATGACGATCGTACCCGGCAGGGCGGCCTGCTCCATGCGGGCGGCGAGATGGGTCGTCTGGCCCACCGCTGTATAGTCCATGCGGAGGTCGCTCCCGATGGAGCGGACCACCACTTCACCCGAATTCAGTCCGACACGGATCGACGGGGGTAGCCCAGAGGTCCGCCGGGCTTCCTCCGCGTACGCTTTCACCGCTTCCTGCATCTTGAGCGCCGCGTAGCACGCGCGCACCGCGTGGTCTTCGTGGGCTACCGGTGCGCCGAATAGCGCCATGATCCCGTCGCCCATTACCTGATTCACGGTGCCCTCGTAGCGGTGGACCGCGTCCATCATCCGCTCGAGCACGGGATCGAGAAGCTTCCGCGCCTCCTCGGGGTCGCGATCAGCGAGCAGCTCCATCGAGCCCTTGAGGTCAGCGAAGAGGACCGTGACTTGTTTGCGCTCGCCCTCGAGGGCGCTCTTCGAGGTGAGGATCTTCTCGGCAAGATGCTTGGGAGTGTAGATCTGGGGTGAGGCGAAGCGAGCTTCTGGCGGCGTCGTCCCAGCTACCGGATGGGCGCACTCCGGGCAGAAC
>Ga0075424_100005978_pt1 | contig 11682 bp, 8 predicted proteins | sample SoiMethybrSBSTD3_FD_75301 | JGI IMG/M metagenome (GOLD analysis project Ga0075424, IMG submission 75301) | Bulk soil microbial communities from a Populus tree surrounding site in Tennessee, USA - Soil MetaG P. TD hybrid SBSTD3 | ecosystem: Environmental > Terrestrial > Soil > Tree plantation... | reverse complement strand
GACGCGCCGGCTCCTCGACCAGTGACGGGTCCCGCACCGCGCCGTGAGACGCGCTGCGGGCGAGGGCCGCGTAGGCACGGAGCGCGCGCGAGACGTGGCGCTTCCTCACTCGCGGAGTCCAGGCGGCGGCTCCCCGGGTGAGCATGGCGGCCCGGCGCTGCGCCAGCTCCTCCTCGTTGACGGCCAGCGTGATCGTCCGGTTCGGAATGTCGATCACGATCTCGTCGCCGTCGGCCACGAGAGCGATCTCGCCGCCCTCGGCCGCCTCGGGCGAGACATGTCCGACCGACAGGCCGGAGCTGGCTCCCGAGAAGCGCCCGTCGGTGACCAGGGCGCAGGAGCTGGCCAGCCCGACCGCCTTGATCAGACTCGTGGGCATGAGCATCTCCTGCATGCCCGGTCCCCCGCGCGGACCTTCATAGCGCACGAGCACGACATCGCCCGGCTTGACGACGCCCCCCTGGATAGCCGCCGCGGTGTCGTTCTCGCTCTCGAACACGCGCGCGCGACCGCGAAAGGTGAGGAGCGCCGGGTCGACCCCCGCCGTCTTGACGATGCAGCCTTCGCTCGCCAAGTTGCCCCGGAGGACGGCGAGCCCACCGTCCTGGCTGTATGCGTGTGGCAGATCCCGGATGCAGCCCTCGGCGCGATCCAGGTCGAGGGTGTCGTAGTGGGCGTTCTGGCTGAAGGCGCGAAGGCTCACGACCCGGGCGGGCGCCGCCCGGTAGAAGTCGCGCACCTCGTCGCTCGTCGTGCGACGCACGTCCCAGCGTGCAAGGGTGTCCGCGAGGGTCTCTCCCAAGACGTTCCTCACGGAGGTGTCGAGCAGCCCCGCGCGGTCGAGCTCGCCCAGGATACCCAGGACGCCGCCGGCCCGGTGCACGTCCTCCATGTGATAGCGCGAGGTGGACGGCGACACCTTGCAGAGATGAGGCAGCCGGCGAGACAGTCGATCGATGTCGGCCAGGGTGAAGGGCACATCGCCCTCGAAGGCAGCCGCGAGCAGGTGGAGGATGGTGTTCGTGGAGCCGCCGATGGCGATGTCCATGGACATCGCGTTCTCGAACGCGGCGCGCGTGGCGATGGCCCGCGGCAGCACTGAGGTATCGCCCTCGGTGTAGTAGCGGCGCGTGAGCTGGACGATCCTCCGGCCCGCCTCGCGGAACAGCATCTCGCGCCGGGCGTGGGTGGCGAGGAGGCTGCCGTTGCCGGGCAGGGCCAGGCCGAGGGCCTCGGTGAGGCAGTTCATGGAGTTGGCGGTGAACATTCCCGCGCAGGAGCCGCAGGTGGGACACGCGACCCGCTCGAGCTCGAGGAGCCCGTCCTCCGTGGCCTCCCGCTTGCCCCCGGCCACGAGCGCATCAACGGCATCGATGATGGCGCCCGTGCCGGCGACCTTGCCCGCCTCCATGGGGCCTCCGGACACGAAGATCGTGGGAAGGTTCAGGCGCAGCGCGGCCATCAGCATGCCCGGCGTGATCTTGTCGCAGTTGGAGATGCAGATCAGGGCGTCGGCGCAGTGGGCGTTGACCATGTACTCGACGGCATCGGCGATCAGCTCGCGCGAGGGCAGGCTGTACAGCATGCCCTCGTGGCCCATGGCGATACCGTCGTCCACCGCGATGGTATGGAACTCCTTCGCCACTGCGCCGGCCTTGTAGATCTCCTGGGCCACGAGCTCGCCGAGCGGCTTGAGGTGGACGTGGCCGGGCACGAACTGGGTGTAGGAGTTGGCGATGGCGACGATGGGCTTGACGAGGTCCGCCTCGGCGGTGCCGGTGGCACGCCACAGGGCGCGCGCCGCCATCTGGGTTCGTCCCTGGGTCGTCCGGTGCGAGCGGTAAGGGGGCATTGTGTCTTCTCCTTCTCAGGCGCCGGGTGCCGCGGGAGCGCCGCGCCACCGCAAGATACCATGCGCCAGGGGTCAGCTCGGCCCGGACCGGCGAGGCACGCTCGGCATCGGTGAAGGGGAGGGAGGACGGGTGTCATGGGCCGCGGCGAGTCGAGTCCGCGACCGTGGGGTGCCCCGAACGGAACGCCGTCGAGTGTGATAGACCTCGTAGCGACGGAGGACTCTATGACGGTCGTTGACGCCGCCCAGGACTCTCGCCCGTCCGCGAAGATCGCCGACCCCGTGAGACGACTCGTCGCGCTGTCCGTGGACAGCGCGCTTCTCCTCCTCATAGGCGGGGGCGTGGCTCTCGCGTTCTCCGACCACCTGTCCCGGGCGGGCGCGTGGGGGTGGACCATCGGGTTGGCCATCGTTCTGACCTACGGGGGACTCCTGAATAGACTGGATCCGATTTGACTTCATCCCGCTGGCGAGGTAGAGGAATGACCATGTGGTGTCGCCTTCGGCCTACCTCGCTCGCACTCGTGCTCTCCTGCCTCGTCAGTGGCCTGCCCCTGCTCGCCTACGCCAGTCCGCCCGACCCATCGTGGGGTCACGGTCTCTACGACGACGCCGATTTCGATGACGTTGTCTGCTTCATCACTGCCAGCGCCGGGCTCGTGAACCATGTGTCCTCGGCCGACCGGCGCCCGGACTTCACCCTGGTCGATGCCGAGATTCCGCTGGACGATCGCTCTGTTGCGCTGTTCTCGTTGCGCGTTTCGCCGCCCCGGGCCCCTCCCGCTCCGTAGTCCACGTCGTTCGCAGCCCTGCCTGTAGATCCCCCGCCATGGGCGTGTGAGGCGTCCGGTGGCGAGGGGTCGGCATGCGGCCGGCCTTCCCCCGCGCCTCTCGTGTGTTGTCGGCGCTGAATCCGCCCGGGGGAACCATTCACCTGGGTCGGTCTTCGCGGCCACATGGGCACCCTGGTCAGGCGGGCGTCATCGGCAGTCAGAGAGGCAGCCATGGTCCGATGCGGCGCGACGCGCCGTCGGGGTCTGCCATGAGTTCATTGATGCACCGACTCGTTCCCCTGGTGTACTTGACCAGCTGCGCGGGCATGTTCGCAGCAACGTCGGCGGCCGCCCTGTGGGTCGATACGGTTGTCACATCGGCACAGTGGGCGGCCTATGCCTGCCGGGAACATCTGCTCACACGCGTGTGCGACCTGGACAAGGACTATCGGGATCCCGGTGCCCTCCCACCGGTCATCTCGGTCGGCGACGTCATCCACTATCAGAATTCTCGGGGGCACACCGTGGCGTTTACCGTGCGGGCGATCAGCTTCTTCGTGTTCGACCGGGACACGAAGGAGCCAAGCTCATCGAAATGGCCAGGCGGAAAGAAGGGCGAGACGCTGTGCTCACTGTTCGACACCGCCTCGAAGGAGACGATCGGGCGGGGCTACGCCTCCAAGATCCTGATCAAGGAGTGCCAGGAGCGGCGCAAGTGAACCGAGGCATGATGGTGCGAATCCCCGGTAGGCCGCCTAGAGGACAGGCAACATGGAGGGACCAACCTGGCGCGCGCCCCGACTCAGATCGCGCTCGCCGCGATGTTCACGGTGAGGGCGAGCAGGGCCACGTTGAAGAAGAACGAGATGACGCCGTGGGCGGCCACCGTCCGCCGGATCTCCTTCTTGACCACGCCGACGTCAGACACCTGGGAGGTCATCCCGATCACGAGCGAGAAGTAGAGAAAGTCCCAGTAGTCCGGGACTCGGTCGTTGCCGGGGAAGGCGAGCCCTCGGCCATCCGTCGCATCGTAGAACTCGTGGGCATAGTGAAGCGCGAACATCATGTGAATGAAGAACCAGGAAAGCCCGATGGTGAGGGCGGCGAGGAAGATGTGGCTGCCCCGCCGCCCGCTACCGGGGATTCCCGAGGAGCTCAGCTGGACGACGATGGCGTAGAGACTGGCCACTGCCGCCGCCACCGTCAGCACGAGGATGGAGAGCTGTCCGTCATCCTGCTCGGCGGATCGACGTCGAATATCCTGGATGCTCGAGCGGGCGATCATGACGAAGGCGAGGACGAGATAGGTGGCGACGCCCACGTCCCAGCCGACCAGGAGACGGGTCGCCCCCCGCCATCGCCCCGAGAAGGCGAGCGTCGCAGTGATCGCCACGCCAAGTGCGGCCGAGGAGAAGAGGCGCGGCCGTGCCCTCACGATGCGCAGAACGAGCGGGGGTCGATGCACCGTGTCCTCCGTGAGGAACTCTTGCCCGTAGGATACGCGTGCCACTCATTCCGGCCAAGCCCTCGGCATCGAGCGGCGCATCGCGAGTCGGCCGATCGGTCGGAGAAGACCTCGAAGGCGACCCCGAGTGCCCGCGGAGCCAGCAATTCTGAAGAAAAATTCAGAAAGCCTTCAGAATATCTTTGGAACTCGACTCCTATACTCCGCGGCATGAGTCGGCTCGCACGGACGCTTCCGAGATGGTCCACGACGGTGCCCAGCATCCGAGTCTCCCTCGCGTCCCTAATGGGCGTCGCGGGCGCGGCAGGCTTCCTCGCGGGGTGCGAGGGCGCCGGCGATGCGAAGGCGAGCCGGATCGAGAACCCTCCGGCGGCCGTCTCCTCCACTGGACTCCCGCAAGGGCTGCCCCTGGTCGTCGTTCCCCCCGAGTCGCCGCGATTCAAGCAGCTGCGGATCGCTACGGTGGAGACACAATCGTTCGTCACCGAAGAGGTGGTGGCGCCGGCGCGCATCACCATCAATCCCAACCGCATGTCACGCGTGCTGCCGTTCGTGCAGGGCCGTGTCCTGACCGTGCCGGCGAAGCTCGGGGACACCGTCGAGCAAGGCCAGGCCCTCGTGACCATGGACAGTCCGGACGCCGACGCGGCCGTCTCCGCCTTTCTCCAGGCCGAAGCCACGGAGCGGCAGACGAGGGTGACCCTCGCGAAGACGGGGGCGGACCTCACGCGGGCGCGCAAGCTCTTCGAGGCCCAGGCCGGACCCGAAAAGGACGTGCTCAGCGCCCAGAACGACCTCGCCACGGCGCTGACCGCCCTCGACAATGCCCAGGCGAACACCTCGCAGACTCGGCGAAAGCTCGAGCTGCTCGGTCTCAAACCGAACGATTTTCACCAGCCCGTGGTCGTGCGCGCACCGATTTCCGGCGTGATCACCGATATCAGCGTGACGCCCGGCGAGTATCGGGGAGCGGTGATGTCCGCGTCGGATGCGACGGCTCCTCTCATGTCGGTCGCCGATCTCAGCACGGTGTGGGTCTCCTCGGACGTTCCTGAGCCGTTCATTCGGTTCGTCCGGGTCGGCGAGCCGGTGAGCATCTCCCTGGTCGCCTATCCCGGCGAGACGTTCACGGGGCGGGTGGCGCGGCTGGCGCGCACGCTCGACCCGCAGACGCGAACCCTCAAGGTCCACGTCGATCTCCCCAATCCGGCCGGGCGGTTCGTCCCGGAGATGTTCGGCACGATCCGTCACGAAGGTCCCGTGCGCCGGCTGCCGGTGGTTCCCGCCGCCGCCATCGTGCAGGAGTACGGCCGTCCCGAGGTATTCGTCGAGCGGGGCCCGGGCCAGTTCGAGCGCCGATCGATCACGACGGGTGGACAGGCGGGCGAGGTCGTCGCCGTCCTCGCCGGTCTCGAAGCGGGGGCCCGTGTCGTGGTGGACGGGGCCCCGCTCCTGAAGGGGCAATAGGGCGTGCTCGCCCGCATGCTCGACTTTTCGCTCGAGCACCGCGCCCTCGTGCTCTTCGCCGTCCTCGCCATGGCCGTCGCCGGGGGGTGGGCCTTCCGGGAGCTCAGGCTCGAGGCGTATCCGGACATCACCGATCCCGGGGTGGTCGTCATCACGCTCTATCCAGGGTTTGCCGCCGAAGAGGTGGAGAAGCAGGTGACGATCCCGATCGAGCGGGCGCTGAACAACACACCGGGAGTGATCGCTCGTCGATCCCGAACCATCTTCGGCCTCTCCCTCGTCGAGCTGACCTTCACGGACTCCACCAACGACTACTTTGCACGCCAGGTCGTGCTCGAGAAGCTCCGTGATGCCCAGCTCCCGGACAATGTGACCCCGACCCTGGGTCCGTTGATCGGCGGCGTCAGCGAGTTCTATCGCTACGTGCTCGAGGGGCCCGGTTACGACGCGATGCAGCTCCGCGAGCTGCAGGACTGGGTGATCGCCCCACGGCTGCTGCAGGTGCCAGGGGTCGCCGACGTGTCCCCCTTCGGCGGGCTCGTCCGCCAGTACGAGGTGCAGGTCGATCCCCGGGCGCTCGACAAGTACAAGCTGGGGGTTCGCCAGATCGCGGACGCGATCAAGAACAACAACCGGGATGCCGGGGGTGCCCTCCTCCGGATGGGCCAGCAGTCGCTCGCCATCCGCGGGTCGGGGCTCATCGAGACGTCCGAGGATCTCGGCAACATCGTGGTCGACTCACAAAAGAATGTCCCGATCTACGTCAGGGACATCGGACGGGTCAGCGTCGGCAATCTTCCCCAGACCGGGATCTTCGAGATGAACCGCCAGCCGGGGGGCGTCGGCGGAGTGGAAGCCATCGTGCTGATGCGGCGTGGGGAAAATCCCAGCGAGGTCCTGGCGGCCATCCACGAGGCGGTGGACGAGATCAATGCGAGCCGGCTGCCCCATGGCGTCCGGATTGTCCCTATCCACGACAAGACGGAGCTCGTGCAGAGCACGCTCCACACCGTCTCGCGCGTCCTCCTCGAGGGGTTCGTCATCGTCGTCACCGTCCTCCTCGTGTTCCTCGTGAGCCTCCCCGCGGCGCTCCTGACCGCGCTCACCATTCCCCTGTCCCTGCTCTTCGCCTTGCTGTGCATGTATCTCTCCGGAGTGTCGCTGAGCCTCCTGAGCATCGGCGCCCTGGACTTCGGCATCCTCGTCGATGCCACCGTGGTCATGGTGGAGCGGATCATCCGGACCCTCGGGGAGTCGACCGTCCCCGACGGTCCTCGTGGGCTCATCGAGCGCGTCCGCGAGGCCGCGCGCGCCGTCCAGCGGCCGATCCTCTTCTCCCTCTTGATCATCATCGCGGCCTACCTCCCGCTCCTCACCCTGGAGCGGGTGGAGCGCCGGCTGTTCACCCCGATGGCCTTGACGGTGTGTTTCGCCCTCCTCGGCTCCCTCCTGCTGTGTCTCACCTTCGTGCCCGTCATGGCCACGTTCGTCCTTCGAGGGTCGACGCGAAGCAGGCCGCACCGCTTGCTCGACTGGATCACCTCGCGGTACCAGGCCATCGTTCGCCTCAGCGTCCGCCATGCGGTGTCCACCGTTGCCATCGCCACGTCTATCGTCGTCGGCGCGCTCGTGGTCAGCCGGGGCCTCGGGACGGAGTTCCTGCCCAGCCTCGACGAAGGTCTGATCTGGATCCGAGCGAACCTCCCTCCCGGCATCTCGCTGGAGAAGTCCGCCGATGTGGCCGCCCAGATCCGGGGAGCGATCCTCCGGAGTTCCGAGGTGAAGCTGGTCACCTCCCAGACCGGCCGGAACGACTCGGGCACCGATCCCTTCGGGCCGAACAGGAACGAATTGCTGGTCGACCTCCATCCGTACAACACCTGGAAGGCAGGCAAGACGAAGGCGGTGCTCGTGGACGAGCTTTCGCACCGGCTGGCCGACACGATACCCGGCGCGACCTTCAACTTCACGCAGCCCATCATCGACTCGGCCACGGAGATCGCCACGGGCTCCTCCGCCGATCTCGCCGTCATCATCATCGGGCCGGACCTCAAGGAGCTGCGGGGCTACGCCACCAAGACCCTGGCGATGTTGCGCGAGATCCGCGGCGCCGTGGACACGTCGATCGAGCAGGAAGCCGATCAGGCCCAGCTCCGCATTAGGATCAACCGCTATCAAGTGGCACGCTTCGGCATCAACGTGAGCGACGTCCAGGACGTGATCGATCTCGCCCTTGGGGGCAGTCCCGTCACGGGGGTGTTCGAGGGTGACCGTCGGTTCGACGTGGTCGCGCGATTCATCCCCGAAGCGCGGGCGAACCCGGAAGCGATCGGCAACCTCCTGATCCCCACGCGGGACGGCGGTCGCGTGCCCCTGGCGCAGCTCGCGGACATCCGCGTGGTCGACGGCGCGACGATCATCGCGCGCCGCGACAACGAGCGCCAGATCACCGTCCGCACGAACATCCGCGGGCGCGATCAGGGCGGATTCGTGGCGGAGGCGCAGGCGCGCTTTGCCCAGGCGGTGCCGCTGCCCCCCGGCTATCGGGTCGTCTGGGGCGGGCAATTCGAGAACCTGGCCCGCGCCCGGCAACGCCTGAGCATCATCATCCCCATCACGATGGGCCTCGTCTTCGTGCTGTTGTTCGTGACCTTCGGATCGGTGCTCGACGCCGTCCTCGTTCTCGTGAACGTGCCTTTCTCCCTGGCGGGTGGACTGATCTTCCTCTACCTGAGAGGCATCAATCTCAGCGTCTCGGCGGCCGTGGGGTTCATCTCGCTCTTCGGCGTGGCCATCATGAGCGGGCTCCTCTATGTCTCCGAGATCAACACGCGGCGGCGTCAGCGCGGCACCGCCCTCCGCGATGCGATCGTCCAGGGCGCCCGCGCCCAGTTCCGGCCGCGAGTGATCCTCATCGTGGTTGCGGTGCTCGGCATGATGCCCGCCGCTCTCGCGCGCGGCATCGGCTCGGACATCCAGCGCCCCCTTGCCACCGTGGTGGTGGGCGGGCTGTGCTCTACCCTGTTCCTGACGCTCTTCGCGCTTCCCGCGGTGTACTGGTTGGCGGAGGCGATTCGACCGTCCAGGCCGCCGCGGCCGGAGACCGCCTGATGCCTGGCCGTTCCCGCAGGACGGGCCTGGGCGGCGCCATCGTCTCCTGCCTGGTGGTGACGCTAGTATTCGGCTGTGCGGTGGGGCCCGATTTTCGACGACCCACTCCTCCGGACGTCACGAGCTATGCGCGGCCTTCCCTGGCGCCCACGACGGCCTCGACGAGCGGGGCAGGTGGGGAAGCGCAGCGCTTCATCTATGCTAGGGACCTCTCCGACCAGTGGTGGACGCTCTTCGAGTCCCCGCCGCTCACCAGGCTGATCGAGCAGGCGTTGAACGCCAGCCCGACGCTCATCTCGGCCAAGGCGGCTCTGCGGCAAGCACGAGAGCTGGTTCTGGCCCAGCGCGGCTCATTCTTTCCCACGGTGCAGGGCAGCTTCGCGGCGAGTCGTCAGCAGGCCTCGGCGGCGCTCTCGCCGCCCCTGAGCACGAGCGAGCTGAGGTTCGACCTCTACACCACGCAGGCGGCTCTCAACTTCACCCTGGATGTGTTCGGGGCCAATCGGCGGCAGGTGGAGGCCCTGCAGGGCTCGGCGGAGGCGCAGGCCTTTCAGCTCGAGGCCGCCTACTTGACCCTGACGGCCAGCCTCGCGACGGCGGCCATCCAGGAAGCGTCGCTGCGCTCCCAGATCGCGGCCGCTCGGGAGATCATCGACATCAGCGAGAAGTCGCTGGCGCTCGTCCGTCGCCAGTTCGAGCTCGGGGCGGTGGCGGGGCTCGACGTCTCGGCGCAGGAAGCGAGCTTTGCCCTGGTGCAGCAGGCGCTCCCGCCGCTTCAGAAACAGCTCGAGCAGACGCGAAACCTCCTCGTCGCGCTCTCCGGCCGTCTCCCCAGTGACGAACCCGCGGAGACATTCGAGATGGCGTCACTGCATCTACCGGGAGACTTGCCGATGGGTCTCCCCTCCCGGCTCGTCGAGCATCGACCGGACGTGCGCGCCGCGGAGGCCCAGATGCACGCGGCGAGCGCCCAGATCGGCGTCGCCCTCGCGAACCGGCTGCCCCAGTTCACGATCACCGGCGCGGGGGGCGGGACATCGACGAGCTTTACCCAGATGTTCGCGAACAGCAATCCCTTCTGGGTGGTGGCGGGCAATCTCTCGCAGAGCATCTTCGACGGCGGCACGCTGCTCCACCGGCAGCGCGCGGCCGAGGCCGCGTTTGAGCAGTCGGCCGCGCAGTATCGGACCACGGTCATCGGCGCTTTCCAGAGCGTGGCGGATGCCCTCTATGCGCTCCAAGCCGATGCGCAGAGCCTCCGGGCGGCGGTGGCGGCGGAACAAGCGAGCAAGGCAAGCCTCGATCTGACCCTCGCGGCGCAGCGACTCGGCGGAGTCAGCTACCTCGCCGTGCTCAGTGCGCAGCAGGCCTATCGGCAGGCTCTCCTGACCCGCGTGCAAGCCCAGAGCGCCCGCTTCTCGGACACGGTGATCTTGTTCCAGGCCCTCGGAGGCGGGTGGTGGAATCGCCCGGCCCCCCAGGCCGCCACCACGCCGACCTCGCCTTCGCAGGGCCAGGAGTAGGTGTCCATGCCGACCCGACCGACGAGGCGGCGAGCCCGGAGAACAGTGGCGGCGCTAGGCGGTCTTCTTCTCCTGACCGTGGGGCTTTCGGCGCTCGGCTGCGCTCGGGACGTGGTGATGCTGAATCCGAGAACCGGTGAGACGGCGGTGTGTCCGGCCAGCCCGCTGAATCCGTGGTCACAACAGCAGGCCTGCGTCGGCGATCACATCGCTCAGGGATGGAGGCGACAGGAGTGATGCGATGGATTGCCCACACCCTCACGATCGTATGGATCGGTGTGCTCATAGCCATGGGAGGAATCAGCATCTTGAGCATGGTCGGCACCCTGTACCGTCGGTCCCCCCCGACGAGAGCGCGGCGTCGCCATCGTACGTCGGCGGGAAGCTGACGTGGGGAAGGCCAGGGAGGGTCACCCGAATGGCTCGGGTGCCCGCGGGCAAGGCGGGGAGATGAGGGTCCTGGTCATCGAGGACGACCATAAGGCCGCCCGTCTCCTCAGCAAGGGGCTGCAGGAAGCGGGTTTTCTCGTCGACCTCGCCTCCTCCGCGGAGGACGGCGACCACATGGTGCGGACGGCGACCTACGACGCCATCGTGCTCGACTGGTTGCTCCCGGGCAAGGACGGCGCCACCCTCTGTCGAGACCTCCGTGCGCGCGCCGTGTCGACGCGCATCCTGATGCTCACGGCGAAAGACAGCCTCGAAGATCGTGTGACCGGGCTCAGGGCCGGCGCCGACGACTACCTGACCAAGCCCTTTGCCTTCGCCGAGCTCCTCGCCCGGCTGGAGGCGCTGCTTCGGCGCTCCGTGATCACACGATCGGTCGTGCTCACGGTGGGCGATCTGACCCTGGATCCCGCCCGTCATGAAGTGACTCGCGCGGGCGCTCCGCTCAAGCTGACCCCCCGGGAGTTTGCCATCCTGGAGATTCTCATGCGACACCCCGGCGAGCTCCTGACGCGCTCCGAGCTCGGCGAGCAGATATGGGGAGACCTCGCTGACATCAGCAATCTCGTGGACGTTCACGTGTGTCATCTGCGCAAGAAGATCGATCAGTCGCCGCTCCACTCGTTGATCCAGACCGTCTGGGGGAGCGGCTATCGCCTGGGCCTCCCTCGCTGATAGAGCTCGACGCCGGGGCCCGAGCTCCGGAAGCTCGATGATTCCACGCGTCGGCGCCCCCGAGGCGCTTCTCCTCTTTGGTTGACCGCGAAGATGCGCCCGCATAGCATGCGCGCAGACGTGGTCGGTGTGGCGACACCACCGCTCGAGTCGGCGTAAGGATTCTCTGTCGGGCGACGGTCAGACGTCCGGAGCGCGCAGGAGGAGACCATGGATCGGCGCTTGAACTACCCGAGACTGGCCCCGGAGGCGCTCCGTGCCCGGATCCTACCTGCCGAAGGGGGAACTTGCTCGAGGCGAGGGTGCCCCATGAGTCGTCCGATGGCATTGAACCGATGACGCTCGACCTGCCCTCGCTCAGGGCGGACA
>Ga0075424_100005977_pt1 | contig 11683 bp, 8 predicted proteins | sample SoiMethybrSBSTD3_FD_75301 | JGI IMG/M metagenome (GOLD analysis project Ga0075424, IMG submission 75301) | Bulk soil microbial communities from a Populus tree surrounding site in Tennessee, USA - Soil MetaG P. TD hybrid SBSTD3 | ecosystem: Environmental > Terrestrial > Soil > Tree plantation... | reverse complement strand
CCACCAGTCGTACACGTCGTGCGGGCAGACCGAGTGCTCGACGGGAAACAACGGCGAGACCTTGTAGTGCTGCAGGATCACCTTGCCCCGCGGGTTGATGATGAAGCCCACGTTGAAGAAGCGGTCCTTGAGGTCGGGATGCTTCGCCTTGGCCTGCGCCATGACGAAGGCGTTGTACTCCTTGGCGATCTTGCCCAGCGCCTCCGTCTCCTCGCCGGGAATGTCGATGGCGCACTCGCGCGCGAACGTCACGTGATCGAGGTCGAGCACCTCGTCGTTGAACGCCTGCAGCGCGCCCTCGGGGAAGGCGATGAGGCGCACGGGAATGTCGAGCGCGGACAGCCACGACGCCGCCTTCACCAGGTGGCCCAGGTGCTCGAGGTTGATCTTGATGTCCTTGCGCTTGCGGATGCCGCGCACGGTGGGAATCAAACCGACGGCGGTGTAGGGCTTGATCATGCGGTCTCCTTGTCGGGCTCGCGCCGCAGCGACAGTTAGCACAGACGGCCGGGCCCGTACAGTCCCCGCGCCTGGCCGGATTCGTCATAACAATGACATTGCGGCCAGCGGAGGGCTCGGGCATCCTCCCGGCATGCGCCGCGTGTGGATCGTCGCGTTTCCCGGCGCCCAGGTCCTCGACGTGACCGGTCCCTGGGAAGTCTTCGCGCTCGCCAATCGCGCCGGCGGCACGCGGGCGCCACGCTACGCCGTGTCGGTGGTGGCGCCCTCGGCCGGCGCCATCGCCACCTCGGGCGGCCTGGCGCTGGTCGCCCAGCGCACCCTCGCCCAGGCGACCGGCCCGGTGGACACGCTCATCGTGGCCGGCGGCGAGGGGACGCGGCCCCACCGGCGTGACGGGCGGCTGGTGCGGTGGATCGCGCGCGCCGCGCGCCGGGCCCGCCGCGTCGCCTCGGTATGCACGGGCGCGTTCCTGCTGGCGGAGGCCGGGCTGCTGGACGGCCGGCGGGCCACCACTCACTGGGCGATGTGCGATGCGCTGGCGCGCCGCTTTCCCGCCGTGCGCGTCGAGCGTGACCCGATCTTCGTGCGCGATGGCCACGTGTTCACCTCCGCCGGGATCACGGCGGGCATCGACCTCGCGCTGCAGCTGGTGGAGGAGGACTGCGGGCGCGACGTCGCCCTCACGGTGGCACGCTGGCTCGTGATGTTCCTGCGCCGGCCGGGCGGCCAGTCGCAGTTCAGCGCCCAGCTGTCCGCGCAGCTCGCCGAGCGCGATGGGCTGCGCGACGTGCAGGGCTGGATCGCCGAGCATCCCGAGGCCGAGCTCACGGTGCCGGCGCTGGCGCGGCGCGCGCACATGAGTCCGCGCAACTTCGCCCGCGCGTTTCGCCGCGAGACCGGCGTGACGCCGGCCGCCTACGTCGAGGCCCAGCGCGTGGAGGCCGCGCGCCGCCTGCTCGAGACGACCGCCGGCAACGTGGCGGAGGTCGCGGCCGCCTGCGGCTTCGGACGCCCCGAGACCATGCACCGCGCCTTCCGCCGCGTCCTCGGCGTGGCGCCGGCCCAGTACCGGCGCCACTTCAGGACGAAAGCTTCATAACAGGAGAACCAAACCATGGACATCGCGATTCCGATCTTCGACCGTATCACCGCGCTCGACGCCATCGGTCCCTACGAGGTGCTGTCGCGCCTGCCCGGCGCCCGCGTGCGCTGGATCGCCATCACGGCGGGCACCTACCAGACCGACAACCGGATGCTCACGATGACGGCCGACGAGCCGCTCTCGGCCGTGCCGCACCCCGAGATCCTCGTGGTGCCGGGCGGCTTCGGCACGCGCTCGCTGATGACGCCCAACCCGCTGCTCGACTGGATCCGCGCCGCGCACGAGACGAGCCAGTGGACGACCTCGGTGTGCACGGGCTCGCTGCTGCTTGGCGCGGCCGGGCTCCTGAAGGGCCTCGACGCCACCAGCCACTGGGCCGCGCTCGACGATCTGGCCGCGCTCGGCGCGAAGCCCACGCTCGAGCGCGTGGTGGAGCGCGGCAAGATCATCACCGCGGCCGGCGTGTCGTCGGGCATCGACATGGCGCTGACGCTGGCGGCGCGCATCGCGGGCGAGGAGTTCGCGCAGTCGATCCAGCTCGGCATCGAGTACGACCCGCAGCCGCCGTTCCACGCCGGCTCGCCCAAGACGGCGCCGCCGCACATCGTCGAGCGCCTGCGCGCCCGCACCCGCGAGCGCCTGGCCAAGGCCTGATGCCTAGGTGAACCGTCCGCGGCGCACGCGCGACTGGACCACGCTGACGCGGTCGCCGTCGAACTCGACCTCGAGCTCGTGCTCCTCCTGCTCCCACGCCGCCACCGTGGCCAGCGGCCCGAGGGTCCGGCGCGAGCGCGCGAACCGCCGCGTCCCGCGGTAGATCAGCGTGCGCCGCTGGCCGGGGCCGCGGCGGTGGCCTTCCTCGTCGGGGCGGCCGCAGAGGGCACGCACCTCGGCCTCCGTGGTCGAGCCGGGCACGATCTTCTCGGCCACGGTCGGCGGCAGCGGCCCGCCGACCGCGCGGGTGAATTCCGGCTCGTCGCGCCGGCGCACGTGGAGCCGGCGCTTCAGGTACTGACTCACGTCGCGCGAGAGCAGTAGCAGGCCGGCGACGTTGCCGAGCGCCAGCAGGAGCACCGACACGATGATCGGCCGCCACGCGATGGCGCCGGCAAAATAACTGAACTGCACCTTCAGCATCTGCGGCACCACGCCCTCGCTCGCCACCAGCGGCATGGTCACGATCTCGGCGCCGGCACGCAGGCGACTCGGCCGCCGGGTCGCGCTGGCCGGCTCGATCTGCTCGATGCGCAGGTGATCGGCGTCGGCGAAGTTCGCCACCGCGATGGCGAACTCGCGGCCCAGCCGCACCACGCGGTCACGGTGCTCGAAGTAGAGCGGGAACAGCGGGTTCACGGGCGAGCCGACGTCGCCGAAACCCGCCGACAGCACCCAGCGGCGGCCCCAGAACGTCTCCTCGAACCACGTGGCGGGCTTCGGCGTCGTCAGCCCGCGCACCGAGAGCGTGAGCACGGTGACGCCGAGCGGGTCGGTGAGCCTGGGCGTCCACGGGATCTTGATGTAGCTGGCCGGTCCCACCTGCGCGGTGGCGTTGCGGCGGACGAAGGTCGCGAACGACGCGTTCTGCGGCAGCGGCGTGGCCGGCGTGCCGGTCCCCATCTGCATGCGGTCGCGGGTACCCAGCGCGAGCCGGCCGCTCGCGAGCACGGCGAAGCCGCCCGCGTCCAGCTCGCCCAGCAGTGCCGGATCCGCGGCCCCCGGCGTGGTGGCCTCCGCGACCTCGCCGGGCCAGAGCAGGAACAGATCCTGGGCCGCGACGTCGCCGCTCCGCCGGCCCGGTCCGGGCGTGAGGCTCCAGGAGATCTGCACGGTCACGGGACCCAGGTCGGGACGAACGTTGGCGACCACGAACAGCGGGCCGATCGTGAAGGAGGGGTGGGGCTGGCTGGCCAGGAACACCTGGGCCTCGGCCGCTGCCGGCACGGCGATCAGCAGCGCGAAGACGGCAGCCAGGCGCGCGGAAGGGGAGCGGCGCACCGCACACTGGTAACACATGACGCGTCCCCACGCGAGGTCGCGGTCCGGTAGAATGACGCACCGTGAGTCCCACGCCGCGCGTCGCCGTTTCGCTCATGCCGCTCGAGAACCGTCGTGACGTGCTCGTCTCGACGGCCGTCGCGGCCGATCGGCTCGGCTACGACGGCTACTATCTGCCGGAGACGTGGGCGTACGACACCACGATCGTCCTGGCCGAGGCCGCGCTCAAGACCGGGCGCATCCGGCTCGGTACCGGCATCCTCGGCGTCTGGAACCGCAGCGCCGGTACCCTGGCGATGGCCGCCTCGACGCTGGCGAGCCTCTCGGGCGGCCGCTTCACGCTCGGGCTGGGCGTCAGCACTCCGCAGCTCGCCGAGGGACTGCACGACGTCAAGTTCGAGCTGCCCCTGGGCCGCCTGCGCCGCACCATCGGGCAAGTGCGCGCGTTGCTGCGGGGCGAGCGCATCCCGCTCGCCGTCGCCACGAGCGCGCGTCCGCTGAAGCTCAACGTCGCACCGTCCCCGGAGATCCCGATCTACGTGGCCGCCATCGGCGAGCAATCGGTGCGGATGACGGGTGAGCTGGCCGACGGCTGGGTCCCGTTCATCTACCCGCGCAGCTGTCTGCGTCAGGGGATCGAGCAGCTTCGCGAGGGCGCCGCGCGCGGCGGGCATCCCGACCGGCTGCCGAGCGTGTGCCCGTCGGTGCCGGCGGTGGTCGCGCCGGACGCGGCGACGGCGCGCGAGGGTGCGGCGTGGTTCGTCGCGTTCTACCTCGTCAACATGGGCACGCTCTACCGTCAGTCGCTCGTGCGCCAGGGCTTCGGCAAGGAAGTCGAGGCGGTGCTGGCCGCCAATGCACCGAAGTTCACCGGCGCGGTGCCGCCGGATGCGGATGCGCTGCTGGAGGAGCTGATCGTGTTCGGCACGCCGGCCGAGGCGCGCGTCCGGCTGGCCCGCTGGCACGCCGCCGGCGCCGAGATGCCCGTCCTGCTGTTGCGGCCTCAGATGGCTCCGCAGGAGCTCGACTTCACCCTCAAAGCGTTGCGGCCCACATAAGGAGTAAGTGATGGATGCGAACCTGACCGGACGCGACCGGGTGACCGCCGCCTACAAGGGCGCGTTCGCGGACTGCGTGCCCGCCTATCCGATCGCCGGCTCCTTCGCCGGCTGTCTCGACGGCCTGTCGATCGAGGAGTACTGCACGAATCCCAAGAAGGCCGTCAAGGCGATGCTGAACTACTACGAGCGCTACCGGCCGGACATCATGGTGGCGTTCAACGACCTCGCCAAGGAAGCGGAAGCCCTCGGCTGCCGCGTGAAGTACTCCGATTACGTGGTGCCCTCGATCGATCGGCACGTGCTCCAGGACGACAAGGGACTGCTGGCGAAGTTCGAGGTGCCGGACCCGTACAAGGCCGGGCGGCTGCCGGCCTTTCTCGAGCAGTGCGAGGCGCTGTCGGCGGCGAAGTTTCCGAGCGGGCTCGGCGCGGTGCTGGTGGGGCCGTGGACGATCGCCATGCTCCTGCGCAATCCCGAGCTGATGTGCCTGGACACGATCGACGATCCGGAGTTCGTCCACGAGCTGATGCGCTTCAGCACGGAGTACGCCAAGCGCTTCGGCGACGCCGTGCTCGGCACGAAGATCGGGCTCAGCTACGCCGATCCCACGGCGTCGTGCTCGCTGGTCGGCCCCGAGACGTACCGCGAGTTCATCAAGCCCTACCACCAGGACATGGTGAACTACTTCAAGGCCAAGAAGGTCGGCACCACCATCCACATCTGCGGCACGACGCACCAGATCCACGAGGACCTGGTCGACGTCGGCTTCGTGGCGATCACGATCGACCTCGACCAGCAGGCCGATCCCCGGCTGAAGGTGGACCAGCTCGACAAGCTCGTCACGCTCGGCAACCAGCGCAATGTGGTGGGCGTCGGCAACGTGGATGCGACCATCTTCGAGCGCGCCAGCAAGGCCGAGATCTACGCCGAGGTCAAGCGCTGCATCGACACCGTGGGCAAGCGCTCGCGCTTCGTGCTGTCGACCTCGTGCGAGCTGCCGCCGCGTGCGGACCCCAACTGCGTGCAGTGGTTCATGGACGCCGCCCGCGAGTACGGGCGGGTGGAGCGCATCCTCGGCGGGTGATCGATGCAGTGCCCCCGCGGCCATGACAATCCGGCCGGCTCGCGATTCTGTCTGGAGTGTGGCCAGGCGCTGACGCTGGCCTGCGAGGCGTGCGGCACGGCGCTGCCGGCCGGCGCCAAGTTCTGCAACGCCTGCGGGGCTCCCGTCGGCGCCCCCCGTCCCGCGACGCCTGCGGTCTCGCCCGAGTCCTATACGCCGCGGCACCTGGCCGAGCGCATTCTCACCTCGCGCTCCGCGCTCGAAGGCGAGCGCAAGCCGGTGACCGTCCTGTTCTGTGACCTGGTGGGCTCCACGGCGCTCGCCGTGCGCCTGGGGCCCGACGCGATGCACGGTGTGCTCAACACCTTCTTCGAGCTCGCGCTGGCCGAGGTCCATCGGTACGAGGGCACCGTGAACCAGTTTCTCGGCGATGGCTTCATGGCGCTCTTCGGCGCGCCGCTGGCCCACGAGGACCACGCCCGCCGTGCCGCGCTCGCCGCGCTCGGCGTGGCGCGCGCGGTGGGCGAGCGTCCGCTCGCGGTGGAGGGCGGCGGCGAGGTGAGCCTCACGGTGCGGATGGGGCTGCACACCGGTCTCGTGGTGGTTGGCGCGATCGGCGACAACCTGCGCATGGACTACACGGCGGTCGGCGATACCACGCATCTCGCGGCCCGGTTGCAGCAAGCCGCGCCGCCCGGCGCCATCCTCCTGAGCGACGCGACCGCACGGCTGGTGGAGGGCCACGTGGCCCTCGAGCGTGTGGGCGAGCTCGAGCTGCGCGGCCACAGCGGCCGGGTGACGGCGTATCGGCTGGCCGGCGGCGTGTCCGGTGCGGGCGCCGCCGCCGGGCGCCGCGCGCGCAGCCCGTTCGTCGGGCGCGAGCGCGAGATGACCACGCTGCAGGCGCTGTTCGGCGACGCCGAGCGCGGCCAGGGACGCATCGCCGGGATCGTGGCTGAGCCCGGGCTCGGCAAGTCACGCCTGCTCACCGAGTTTCGCGACGGGCTCGGCGACCGCGCGCTCTGTCTGGAGGGGCGGTGCCTGTCGTACGGCGCGGCGATCCCGTATCTGCCCATCGTGGACCTCGTCCGGGGATTCTGCGGCATCGCCGACGTCGATTCGCCCGAGCGCATCGCCGACAAGGTCGGCGCCACGCTGGCGTCGCTCGGGATCGAGCGCGGCCGGGCAACGTATCTGCTGCAGCTCCTCGGGGTGAAGGTGGACGAGCACGCGTCCAGCGAGAGCCCGGACGTGCTGGCCGCGCGCACGCACGACACGCTGCGCAACGCGTGGCTACGCAGCAGCCGGCAGCGGCCGCTCGTCCTGCTGCTCGAGGACTTGCACTGGATCGACCGCGCCTCCGAAGCCTGCATCGGCAGCCTCGCCGACGCGCTGGGCGGCGCCGCCGTACTCCTGGCGGCCACCTATCGGCCCGGACACCACCCGCCGTGGATCGAGCGCTCATACGCCACGCAGGTCGCACTGGCGCCGCTGCCGCGCGCAGCGAGCCTCAGCGTCGTCCGCTCGCTGCGACCGGAGATGACGGAGGAGGACGCGCGCGCCCGGCTCATCCTCGACAAGGGCGAGGGCAACCCGTTCTTCCTCGAGGAGCTCGTCCACGCCGTGACCGACGGCGACAGCGGACGGCTGGCAGTGCCCGACTCCGTGCAGGGCGTGCTGGCCGCGCGCATCGACCGGTTGCCGGCGTCGGCCAAGCAGACGCTGCAGGTCGCCTCGGTGCTGGGCCGGCAGTTTCCCGAGCGCCTCCTGCGCGCGGTGGCCGACGCGCCCGAGCGGCTGGACGACGATCTGCGTGAGCTCACGCGCCAGGAGTTCCTGCACGAGCGCGCCGAGGGCGAAGAGCGCGGCTACGTCTTCAAGCACGCGCTGACGCAGGAGGTTGCGTACGACAGCCTCGTCGTGGGCCGCCGGCGCGCGCTCCATCGGGCGGCGGCCGCGGGCCTCGCGCGGCTCGACCCCGAACGTCTCGACGACCTGACGCCAGTGCTCGCGCATCATTACCTCGCGGCCGAGGCGTGGGCGGACGCCGTCGCGCCCGCCCGGCGCGCGGCCGAGACCGCGCGTCGCGCCGGCGCCAACAGCGAAGCACTGACCCGCTACGACGACGCGCTCCGCGCCGCCGAGCGCGCCGGCCTGCCGGGCGTCGAGCGCCGCGCGCTGCTGGAGGAGCGCGGCGGCGTCCAGGCCGGGCTGGGCCGGTTCGAGCCGGCGCGCGGCGATCTGGAGGCCGCGCTGGCGCTGGCCGAGGGGGACGGTGACGCCGTCGCCCAGGCCCGCCTCCTCGCGGCGCTCGGCGCGCTGTGGGGCGGGCACCGGGATTACGCGCGCGGCATCGAGCTGACGCGCCGGGCGCTCGAGCTCGCCGGGCCCACCGGCGACCGTCGCGCGCTGGCCGAGACGCGTGTGCAGCTCGGTGTCATGCTGCTGAACCTTGCGCGCATGCGAGAGAGCCGCCGCGAGCTCCAGGCGGCCATGGCGCTCTTCGAGGCGGCCGGCGACGGCCTCGGCGCCGCGCGGGCGCAGGAGGTGCTCGCCATGAACTTGCAGCTCTCCGGCGACGCCGACGCCGCGATCGCCGAGCTCGATCACGCGCTGACGCTCCTGCGCGAGGCCGGCGATCGCCGCACGGAGATCCCCGCGCTTGTCTCGCTGGGCTCCGCCTTCGCATGGACGCGCGGCTTCGACGAGGGGCTCATCTGCTTGCGGCGCGGGCTGCACCTGGCCGAGTCGCTGGAGGCCCGCAGCGACGAGGCGTTCATGCGCGCGGCCATTGCGGACTTCGGCATGGGGTTCGGCGAGTACACCGTCGGCCATCGCGAGGCCGCGGCCGCGCTCGTCATCGCGCGCGAGCTGGGCCACCGGGAGTGGACGGCCTATGCGCTGGGCGCGCTCGGCCGCGTTCACGCCGAGTGCGGCCTCGTGGACGAGGCCCGGCGGCTGCACGACGAGGAGCTCGTCATCACGCGCCAGCTCGGCGGTGCCATCTGGATCGCCGATGCGCTCGGCAATCTCGGCCACGACCTCCTGGCGGCCGGCGAGCTGGACGCGGCCGCGCAGTGGCTGGAGCAGGCCGTGACGGCCGCGGCGGAATGCGCCCAGAAAGCGATCTTTCCGCTGTTCGACCTGGGCGACATCGCGCTGGCGCGCGGCGCGGCTGCCGCCGCGCTGGACGCCGTCACGCGCGTGCGCGCCGCGGCGCCCGGCTACCGCATCCTGCTCCACGACGCCGCGCGCATCGAGGCCGCGGCGTGGGCGCTCCAGGGCCGGCACGCCGAGGCGGAACGCCTCCTGCGGGACGTCATCCGCGCGGCGGAGCGTTATCGGCTGCAGCCGACACGCTGGCGCGCGGGCGTGGCGCTGGCGGAGCTCCTCGCCGCGCGCGGACGGGGGGCGGAGGCCAGACAGGAAGCCGCTACCGTGGTGTCGGCCCTCGAGGCGTTCGCCCGGGAGCTGTCACCCGCCACGCTGGCGCGCAGCTTCCTGGAGCGTCCGCTCGCTGCACGAGCACGGGCGCTCGCCCCGCGCAGCTAGAGGGAGACCGTCAGGGCAGCGGGCGCAGGGCGTCGGCGGGCGCGACTGCCGTCGTCGGCGTCAGGTCGATCCTGGACGTCTTGCCTTCCTCGACGGTGATCGGCTGGTCCCAGAGGCGCGTCGGCCCCACCTGCGCCATGAGCTGGTACTGGCCCGCCGGCACGTCGGGAATCGCGTAGGACTGATTGAGCTCCACGCGCGCCGCGTACCGGCGGCCGCGCACCTCGCCCTCGTTGCCCACCAGGAGGATCTGCAGCTTCGGCAGGCCCTGCTCGGGGAGCCGTGGCCACTCCGTGCGTCCCTCGACGCGACCCGCCGGCAGCGTCTTGTCGTCGGCGGCCGCCGTCGCCTCGACGACCGGGGGCAGGGCGCCGGCCTCCGCCAGCCAGCGTCGCGCGGCGCCGGCCTCGGCCGTACGCGGACCGTGCTCGAGCACGCGCCGGAACGCGACGATGGCTTCCTCGCGCTGATCGAGGCGGCTGTGTACCACGCCGAGCAGGTAGAGCGCGGGCACGTCCTCGGGCGCGCGCGTGACGGCTTCGCGCACGGCGCGCAGGGCGCCGTCGAGATCGCCGCGCTCGAGCCGCGCGAGCGCGTCCACGCGCAGCTCGGCCACGCCCATGGGCGCGGCCGTGGTGGCGGTCGGCGCGCCGCCCGGCACGTCCTGGCAGCCGGCCAGGGCCAGCGCGACGAGGACGAGCACGAGGGGGCGCCTCACTGGCCGATCTCCTGCCAGCTGCTCATGGTGACGAGCCGGCGCGCGCTCTTGGCCTGGTTCAGCGCCTGGCAGCTGTAGCGGATCGTGGAGTTACCCGTGACGACACCCTCGTAGAACCCCGGGTCGGCCGCCGTCTCGTTGGAGATGACGGCGCCGTACACCGCCTGGGTGCCGCCGCCCAGGAAGCCGATGCCGACGTACTGGCCGGTCACGATGATCGGTCCGTTCCAGGCGAAGTTGCCGGAGATCCGCAGGTCGCCGTCCTCCACGATCAGGACGCCGTACCCCTCGGTGTGGCCCGAGAGCTGGAGCGCGCTGAACTGCGAGGTCGGGTCGAAGTCGCCCTTGATGTAGACGACCTTCGGGGTGCTCGCCGTGCCCCAGCAGGTCTGGCTGTTGACGTCGGCGCTGCAGGTGTTGCCGATGTTGCTGAAGGACAGGCCGCTCGGCTGATGGCTGTTCAGCGTGATGTCGGCGTTCGCCTTGGCGGCGTCGATGAACGCCTTCACCATCGCCGGCGTCAGCGTCGGCTCGACGGCGACCGTGTTGTTGCCGAAGGCCGGGCCCGAGGCGACCTGCTTCTTGCCCGTCACGTTGTCCTTCTGCTGCGCGGACAGCGCGTTCTCGACGACCTGCTCGTTGCTGCCCGGCGGGCTGCCGAGCGTCGGCGACACCGAGATGCCGTAGACGGGCGCGCAGCCGCCCGGGCTGCCGTCGGTGTTGAAGTCGTTGCCGCTGACCTCGAAGGCGTTGCCGCTGAAGTTGGCCTGGGCCTCGTTGCCCGGAAACGCCAGCGCGGCGGGAAAGTTCGGGAACTGCGCCCGCCGCATCATGACCTGCACCGTGCGGACGGCGTTGCGGTAGCGGCCGGTCGCCACGACGATCACCCGGCCGTTCGTGTCGATCGCGGCGCCGCCGCCGTCGGGGGCGACGCCGGTGATGGGCGTGTCGGTGGCCAGCGTGTCGTTGCGAAGCCGGATGGTGTACGTGCCGGAGGTGGGGTCGAGGCCCGGCAGCGCTCCGTTGTTGACCAGGATGATGCCGTCGGCGTCGGCCCCGTTGAGAAGCGTGCTCCAGTCCGGCGTGCCTGCCAGCAGATCGAACGCCCACTCGAGGCCGGCCTCCGCGGCGAATCGCGCGCGCGCACCGGCCACGAGATTGGCGGAGATCTGCGGCTCGGTGGTGCCGAGCACGGTCACCGCCACGGCGAGCGACGTGAGCACCATGAGGATGATGAGGGTCAGGGGAAGCACCACGCCGCGCTGGTCGGTCATCAGACGGTGGCTCATCGGTTACGGAACCTCGCCTGGTCAACGAGCGTCGCCGTCATGGCGCCGACCTGGGATCCCGTGATGCTCTCCGGCCGCAGCGTGATCGACACCCGGATGCTGCGCACCTCGGCCGCGATGGCCGCGGCCGCGCCGTCCGCGCGCAGGTACGTCAGCGTGAGGGCGGTGACACCGCCCACCAGGGCGGCCTCGCACGCGGCGTTGGCCGGGTCCGTGGAGCGCAGCAGCAGCCCGCCGCTGAGCCGGTAGCGGATGCGCTCGCCCGTGCCGCCGGCGTCGCAGACGCCGGCCGGGGGATCGATGGTCCCGCTGGCGTCGAGGTCGGAGCGCAGGATCACACTGTTGACGGTCTGCGCTTCGACCACGTCGAAGCCCACGGCGCGCGGATCGTAGCCGGCCGAGCGGATGTCCGCGATCATCCGCTCGAGGGCCACGCGCCCG
>Ga0075424_100005970_pt1 | contig 11690 bp, 12 predicted proteins | sample SoiMethybrSBSTD3_FD_75301 | JGI IMG/M metagenome (GOLD analysis project Ga0075424, IMG submission 75301) | Bulk soil microbial communities from a Populus tree surrounding site in Tennessee, USA - Soil MetaG P. TD hybrid SBSTD3 | ecosystem: Environmental > Terrestrial > Soil > Tree plantation... | reverse complement strand
GCCAGGTTCGTCGATCCCTTCGACAGAATCACCTGCAGGACCGTGGGCATGGCCATCGGCACGGCCGCGAGGGCCAACGCGATGGCGGTCGTGAAGATCGTCTGTGTCGACTGGTGGCGGGAGATCCCGAGGGCGAACATGATCGCGATCGTCAGGCCGGCGGCACCGGCGATCCACAGCGTCAAGGTGTCCAGCTGCGCGGTCAACGGGGTCTTCAGGGTAGGCGTCGACTTCAACATCCCGGAGATGTGGCCAACCTCGGTGTCGGCTCCCGTCCCGGTGACGACCATCAGAGCGCTCCCGTGCGTGACCGGGGAGTTCATGAACGCCATGTTCGTCTGATCCCCCACGCCGGGCTTCTCGTCGGTGATTGCCTCGGCGCTCTTGGACGCGGGGACGCTCTCGCCGGTCAGCCCCGACTCGTCGATCTGCAGCGACGCGGCCTGGATGATCCGCCCGTCGGCGCACACGTCGTCGCCCGCCGCGAGCAGCACGACGTCGCCGACCACCACCTTGTCGGCGTCGATCTCGATCTCGGCCCCGTCACGGCGTACCCGGGCGGACGCCTTGAGCATCGACTGCAGCGCATTCATGGCGCTCTCCGCCTTGCCCTGCTGGCGCATCCCCCCGAACGCATTCAGGGCCGTGATCGCCAAGACGGCGACTCCCGTCGCGAGCTGACCGATCAGTATCGAGGCGGCGGCCGCCCCGACGAGGATGATCTGCATGTAGCTCCGGTACTGAGCCAGGAACTGCTTCCAACCGGGTACCGTCGGCTCGGCCGGGAGCGCGTTGGGCCCGTTCTTCTGCAGCCGCTCCGCGGCTTTCGCCGCACTCAGACCCTGCGTGGGATCGACGTCGAGCCGCTTCTCCACGTCCTCCGGGGTCAGCGCGTACCAGGCCGTCCCGGATGCATCGTCCTGGCTCAGGTCGACATTCTCGGCCATGGTTAGGTCCTCTCCTCCCCTTCCGACGGAGCCCCGCGCGTCCTGCTTCTCGCGCTTCGTATGGGCCGCATCAGAAAGGTGTCGGTATGTTGGGCCGTGACGATTCCGGTTCGACGTACCCGCGATGGCGCGGCGGCTTGGGCATCTTCACATCCATCGGCCCCGGGGGTTCGTACGGGATCTGACTGAGCAGGTGGGTGATGATGTTCAGCCGACCGCGCTTCTTATCGTGGTTGTCCACGATATGCCAGGGCGCCCACCCCGAGCTGGTCTCGACGAACATCGTGTCGCGAGCCCGGAGGTAGGCATACCGCCGGCTGTAGGACTTCAGGTCCGTGGGCGAGAGCTTCCAGACCTTCCGAGGGTCGTCGATCCGGCTCTCGAGCCTCCGGGTTTGCTCGTCGCGGCTGACGTTGACGAAGTACTTGATCAGGATGATCCCGTCGTCGACCATCGCCTTCTCGACCAACGGCACTATATCGAGGAACCGCTTGGTCTCCTCCTGGGTGCAGTAGCCCATGACGGGCTCAACGCCGGCCCGGTTGTACCAGCTGCGGTCGAAGATCACGACCTCCCCAGCCGACGGGAAGTGCGCCATGTAGCGTTGGATGTACATCTGCGACTTGACGCGCGCATCCGGTGCGGGCAGGGCGATGTGCTTGAACACCCGAGGGCGGTCTCTTCGGTCAGCCGGCGCACCGCGGCCTGCCGGCAGGCCGACGCCATGGTTTGTGTTCGACGGCGGCTACGACTCCGCCCAGATCACCCTCGATCCCGCCGACGCTCGCAGCGGTGTTGGTGCGGCTGTGCCTGGACCGCTGCCTTGACGACACGGGCTAGCGTCCGAGCCGCCCACCGGCTGCCGCTTTCAACTTGCCCTGCTGGCAAGAGCCTGAGGGCTCGCTGCCGGGCGTCCAGTGGGCGCCTGTCAGCGGTCGTCCCAGGGGCTCGGTCAGCTACTGGCTGGCGCCCTCGCCGTGCAGCTCCTCCCGGAGCTGCTTCTGCGCCTCGTTCGACAGCGAGCTCTTGAGGACGGTGCCGCCGTACTTGGACATCGCCTCCACGGCCTTGTCCGGGGTGACCTACTCCACCACCATGAACAGCGCTGAGGTGCCGGGCTGGAGCATGTCCCGGACTTGGTCCTGGAACTGCTTGTCGACCGCGCTCTTGGTGACCTTGCCCATCAGCGCGCCCATCCCGGCGCCGACGGCCATCCCGAGGAACGGGACGAAGAACAGCATGCCCCAGAACATCCCCAAGTCGCCCCGACGATGTCCGGGCGATCACCGGCAGCGCCCAGAACGGGCAGGGGGTTGAAGGCGAAATCATCCAGAACGGGTGAGGAAGCCTGCCTTGCCTCCTGCCAAGATTAACCCTGGTAGATGTCCCGGGAAGGAGTCGGGCTTCCAGGCGTTCGTTCGCCAGGACTGGGACGTCATGTAGATCATCCTGCTGGCGGCGGCCGTGCTCAATCTCGTCGTCACCGGTGATGTCGGGGCCTCGGTGGTGCTGGCGGGGCTGACGGTGTTCAACGCGGTGATCGGGCTACGCCAGGAGGCCAGGGCGGAGGACAGCGTCAAGGCGCTGGTCCCGATGATGAAGACTATCGCCGGATGTGGTGGGGGGCCAGGCGCTGGAGAGATCATCGCCGAGGAGCTGGTGCCGGGTGATGTGGTGCTGAAGGAGGTGGGCAACCGGGTTCCCGCCGACAGCCGGATCTGTGTGGCCGCGACCCTGGAGATCGAGGAGGCCGCCCTGACCGGCGAGAGCCTGCCGGTGGCCAAGGACGCCGGCCCGGTCCCCGGGGAGGAGGTGCCGCTGGGTCTGGCATTGCCCGCGGTCGAGGGCCCGGTGATCGCCGCGTCCGCGGAACGGGGGAATGATGGAGGGCTTCGGCGTGCACTCTGAGGTTGGCCGGCTGCGCAAGGTGATGGTCCACCGGCCGGAGCTCAGCCTCCAGCGGCTGACCCCGTCCAACCACGACGAGCTGCTGTTCGACGACGTGCTGTGGGTGGAGCGTGCCCAGTACGAGCACGACCAGTTCGTGGCCAGGATGCGCGAGCGCGGGGTCGAGGTCTTCCAGCTCCGCGACCTGCTGGCCGAGGCGCTGGCCGCCAGCGACGAGGCCCGCAGGCGGCTGGTCGAGCTGGCGGCGTCGGAGTACACCGTGGGGCTGTCGCTGGTGGACGAGGTCCGCGCCGTCCTGGGGGACATGAAGCCCGACCAGCTCGCCAAGCACCTGATCGGCGGGCTCACGGTGGCCGAGTCCGGGCTCGACCTGGACAGGTTCAAGGTGTCGTCGCTGCCGGCGGCGGCGCTGGACGACCCGAGCACCTTCGTGCTCCCGCCGCTGCCCAACACCCTGTTCACCCGCGACTCGTCGTGCTGGATCTACGGCGGGGTGTCGATCAACCCCATGTACTGGCCGGCACGGCGGCTCGAGGCCTACAACGTCGCCGCCGTCTACCGGGCCCATCCGATGTTCGCCGGCGCCGGCTTCGAGTACTGGTACCCGCATCTGGGCGACGACGGACGCTTCCAGGTCGAGGACTTCGGGCGCTCCTCGCTGGAGGGCGGCGACGTCCAGCCGATCGGCAACGGCACCGTGCTGATCGGGCTCAGCGAGCGCTCCCAGGCCAGGATGATCGAGCAGATCGCCCGGGCGCTGTTCGCCAAGGGCGCCGCCGAGCGCGTGATCGCGGTGGTGATGACCAAGGACCGGGCCCACATGCACCTGGACACCGTGTTCACGATGCTGGATCGCGACACGGTCACCGTGTACCCCCAGGTGATGGGCAAGGTCCGGGCGATCAGCCTGCGCCCCGGGGCCACCGAGGGGCGCTTCCACGTCACCCAGGAGGAGGGCTTCCTGGCCGCGGTGGCCGACGCCCTGGGGGTGCCCAGGCTCCGGGTGGTCGAGACCGGCGGGGATGCCTACCAGCAGGAGCGCGAGCAGTGGGACGACGGCAACAACGTCGTCGCGCTCGAGCCCGGGGTGGTGGTGGCCTACGAGCGCAACACCTACACGATCGCCAAGATGCGCCAGGCCGGCGTCGAGGTGATCACCATCGAGGGCTTCGAGCTGGGCAAGGGCCGCGGCGGCGGGCACTGCATGACCTGCCCGCTGGTCCGCGACCCCCTCTAGGAAGCGGCCATAGCAATGGACGACACCCGACGGGAGGTGCTGCCGAGATCGTGCCGGCTTGATGCTCGTGGGCCTGGTGGCGTTCGCGCGCGGCACGGAGCATCACCACGGACCCCAGCAGGTCGGGGCGCGCGCCGCCGGCGCCCCCACCGCGACCGTCAGCGTGGAATGAGGAGGCCGTCATGGCAGACACCTCCGAGCCACCCACCGGCGCCGAGGCCGACGCGCCATCGCCCCCGGGCCGGCGGCCGCGCCCACCGAGCCTGCTCGACGCGGTCGCGCCCGTCGTCGTCCTGATCGGCCTGCTCGCCCTCACCATCGCCTTCTTCGGGATCGACGCGACCAACGGGCCGCTGCAGGTCGCCCTCCTGCTCAGCGCCGCGTTCGCCAGCCTGATCGCGTTCAAGAACGGCTACAGCGTCGCCGCCATCCGCGACGCCACCGTCGGGGGTGTCACCACGGCCATGAGCGCGATCTTCATCCTTTTGGCCGTGGGCGCGCTGATCGGCACCTGGAACATGGCCGGCACCATCCCCACCGTGGTGGACTACGGGATCAGGCTGCTGAGCCCGACCTGGTTCTATGTCACCACCGCGGCCATCTGCGCCGTGGTCGGCATGGTCACCGGCAGCTCCTGGACCACCGCGGGCACCCTGGGGGTCGCCTTCGTCGGGATGGCCAAGGTGCTGGGCCTTCCCACCTCGATCGCCGCCGGGGCGGTCATCTGCGGCGCGTACTTCGGCGACAAGATGACCCCGCTGTCGGAGACCACCATCCTGGTCCCCCAGCTGGTCGGCCGCGGCCTCACCACCGGCCAGCACATCAGGAACATGTTCTGGACCGCCGGCCCGGCGCTCGGGATCAGCCTGGTGCTGTTCTTCCTCCTCGGGCTCAACGCCGAGCCGGAGGGCGCCGTCGGCACCGAGGCGGCCCAGGACGCGCTCGGCAAGGCGTTCAACATCTCGGCCGTCAACCTGCTCCCGCTGGCGTTGCTGGTGGTGTTCGCCGTCCTGAAGTACCCGCCGTTCCTGGCCATCCTCGGGTCGGCGCTGTTCGCCGGGATCCTGGCCCCCTTCACCCAGTCGGCGGCGGTCACCGCCTTCGTCGACCAGCCCGAGCTCGGGTCGGTCGCGACCGCCATCAAGGCCATCTTCGCCGCCATGGCCACCGGCTTCGTGAGCAACTCGGGCGTCGAGGCGATCGACGACCTGTTCTCCCGAGGGGGATGGCCAGCCTGCTGACCACCGTGTGGCTGGTGCTGGGCGCGCTGTCGTTCGCGGCCGTGGTGGAGCACGCGGGCTTCCTGCAGCGGCTGCTGGAGCCGATCGTGAACCGGGTCAGGCGCCGGGGCTCGCTGATCCTGGCGGTCAACGCCAGCGGGATCGGGCTGAATGTGGTCGCCGGCGACCAGTACGTCGCCGACGTGCTTCCCGCCCGCATGTTCCGGGGCGAGTTCGAGCGGCGCGGGCTGGCCCCTGAGGTGCTGTCGCGGGCGGTCGAGGACTCGGGCACGGTGACCTCGGTGCTGGTGCCGTGGAACACCTGCGGCGCCTACATCTCCGGGGTCCTGGGCGTCCCCACGGCCGCCTACTTCCCGTACTGCTTCTTCAACCTCCTCAGCCCCGTGCTGGACGTGCTGTTCGGCTTCATCGGATTCAAAGTCCCCACCGCCACGCCAGCGCAGGCGGCGGCCGAACCCGACGCGAACGCGCCGCAGGCCCCCCAGTGACCTCCGAAGGAGAGGACGACCATGGCCGGTCAGCAGGTTCGCGCCGAACCGGTTGAGCCACCCGAGCACAAGCGGCAGTTCACGCTGCCCTCGGCCTACACGATCCTGTTCGCCCTGATCGTGCTCATGGCCATCGCGACCTGGATCGTCCCGGCCGGGGTCTACGACCGGGACAAGGAGGGCGCCCCCAAGCCGGGGACCTACCACGAGGTCGAGTCCAACCCCCAGCGCATCCTGATCGACTCGCTCACCGCGCCGATCAACGGCCTGTACGGGATCGAGGACGAGCAGGGCAACATCAACTACTACAACTCCGGGGTCCTGTTCGGCGCCATCGACGTCGCGCTGTTCATCATCGTCATCGGCGGGTTCCTGGGCGTCACCATGGCGACCGGCGCGATCCAGGCGGGCATCGGCCGGCTGGTCGGGCGGCTGCGCGGCCGCGCGCGGTGGATGATCCCGATCCTGATGGGGGTCTTCGCCCTCGGCGGCACCACCTACGGGATGGCCGAGGAGAGCCTGGCCTTCTACGCCCTGGTCATCACCGTGCTGATCGCCGCCGGCTACGACGCCCTGGTCGGCGCCTCGGTGGTCCTGCTGGGCTGCGGCATCGGGACCCTGGGGTCGACCCTGAACCCGTTCGCGACCGGCATCGCCTCGGGGTTCGCCGGCATCCCGATCAGCGAGGGGATCGTCGGTCGGGTCGTCATCCTGGTGGTCGGCCTAGCCATCGGCATCTGGTTCGTGCTGCGCTACGCCGACCGGGTCAAGCGGGACCCGGCGACCTCGATGGTCCACGAGATGAAGGCCGACAACGAGGCCCGGTTCCGCGCGACCGCCAGCGGCGGGGACACCCAGGTCCTGACCGGCACCCACAAGCTGATCCTGGCCGTCTTCGGCCTGGCCTTCCCGGTGATGATGTACGGGGTGATCCCCTGGGAGGACCTGGGGGTCGGGCTGCCCACCCTGTGGTGGTGGTTCCCGGAGATGACGGCGTCGTTCCTGCTGTTCGCGGTCGTGATCGGTCTGATCGGCCGACTGAGCGAGGGCGAGCTGACCGGGACGTTCATCGCCGGGGCCCGCGACCTGCTCGGGGTCGCCCTGATCATCGGGATCGCCCGCGGCATCACCGTGGTCATGAACAACGGCCAGATCACCGACACCGTGCTCCACTGGGCCGAGCTGGCCCTGGGCGACGTCGGCAAGGCCGCCTTCTCGATCGTGATGTACGCCCTGTTCCTGCCCCTGTCGTTCCTGATCCCCTCCTCCTCGGGGCTGGCCACGGTGTCGATGCCGATCATGTCCCCCTGGCCAGCTTCGTCGGGGTCCCCAAGGACCTGATCGTGACCGCCTACCAGAGCGCATCGGGGCTGATGAACCTGTTCATCCCCACCTCGGCGGTGGTGATGGGTGGCCTGGCCATCGCCCGCGTCCCCTACGGCCGCTACCTCCGCTGGGTGTGGCCCCTGCTGGCCGTGGTCACCGTGGTCGTGCTCGCCGCCGGAGCGCTCCTCGCCTGAGCCCGGGGCTCGATGACGGCGAGCGCGACCGCCGTCATGGCCGCTCCGCCGTACCTTCCACGGCGCCCTCGCCTCCGGCAAGGCGCTGCAGCAGAAAGGCCTGGGCGAGGATCATCCCCTCGATCTCGGAGGGGTCCACGCTCTCGTCCGAGGCGTGGATCCGAGCGGCCGCCAGGTCCTCGGGACCCCACAGGACGAACTCGGCGTTCGGGGCGACCTCCTGCAGGGTCTGCAGCAGCGGAATGGAGCCGCCGCTGCCGGCCTCCCCGGGAGGCTTCCCGTACGCCTCCTCCAGGGCCCACCGGGCGGCGGCGTAGGCGGGCCCGTCGGTCCCACAGCGGAACGGGGGCGCCGCGTCGACCCGCTCGACCTCCACCTGCGCGCCCCAGGGGCATGGGACTCCAGGTGGCGGACCAACGCGTCCAACTCTCGTTCCGGATCCGAGCCGGGCACGATCCGCATCGACAGCTTGGCCCGCGCCCCCGGCACGAGCACGTTGGAGGATCCCGCGACACTGGTCATGTCGACGCCGATGGCCGAGACCGACGGCATGGACCACAGCCGAGCACCGACCGGTCCCGAGCCGGTCAGCCGCACGCCGTCCAGCAGGTCCGCGCCGGCCCGGAACTCCTCGGCGGACAGGTCCGCGCCATCCCAGAGGAAGCTCGACACCCCCTCCACGGCGACGTTGCCGTCCTCGTCGTGCAGGGTCGCGAGCAGGCGGGCGAGCGCCATCATCGCGTCGGGGGCGGGCCCGCCGAACTCTCCTGAGTGGAGCGGATGCGCGAGCGTGCGCACGGTGACGACGCAGACGACGTCGCCCCGGAGGGTGGTGGTCAGCGTGGGCTCCCCGACGCGGAGGTTGCCCATGTCGCAGACGATGAACAGGTCGCAGGCGAACAGCTCGGGGTGGGCCTCCACGAATGCCTCGAGGTTGCTGTCGGTCTCCTCCATGCCCTCCAGGATCAGCTTCACCGTGCACGGCGGCCTGCCGTCGAAGAGCCGCAGGGTGCCCAGATGGACCACCAGGCCGCCCTTGTCGTCGGCGGCGCCCCGTCCGTAGATACGGCCGTCGTCCCTGCGCGTCGCCGTCCAGGGGTCGCTGGTCCAGCCCTGCTCGGGTGGGGCCGGCTGGACGTCGTAGTGGGCGTAGAGCATGACGCTCGGAGCGCCGTCGGGACCGGCGATCTCGCCATAGACAGGGGGATAGCCGCTGGGGACGTCCCGCAGCTCGGCGTTGGCGAAGCCGGCCGCCCGGAACAGCCGGAGCGCCTCGTCGGCCATCTGGCCGACCGGCTCGGGCGGGTAGCCGGGAAAGGCCACCGACGGGATGGCCACCAGGCGCTCCAGGTCGGCCAGGAGCCCGGGCATCATGGCCGCCGTCCTGGTCCGGATCTCGGATGCTCGCACCGCGGTCTCCGATCCTGTGGCCCCGTGTGGCGTGGCCTCAACTATCCAGCAGACCCGTCGGGTGATCCTCACCCGACGTGGGTGAGATCCAACTGACCGGCTCCAGCCGCCGGCCGCGGCTCCGCTCCCGACCGGCCCCTGGCGCGGCGGGGTCGGCGGGTCGCGGAGTTGTTGACGGCCCCTACTGGACGGCACCAGGTGGTGGCGATTGGCCGGGCGGTGGCTGCGCCTCCCCGCCTGGGGGTGGCTCCTGTGGCGGGACGCCGGCCAGCACCGCGGTCAGCGCCCGCCCGGCCTCGTCCACCCGTGGCCGCAGGAGCCGCCAGTCCCGCCCGGTCGCCAGCGCCTCATTCTCGGCGTCCACGGCTGCCACCAGCTCCCGGAGCAGGCTGCGGACCTGTCCGGACCGGTGCCTTCTGCGGTCGTCGGGTGCGCGCCCGGCCAGGAGGTCCCATCGGCCGGTGAGGTCGACCAGGGCGGCCCGCAGGGGTGGCCACGACAGGGCCCGCTGCCCGGCGGTCTCGGCGGTGAGGACCGACGGCAGCTGGGTGCCGGTGGCGGTGCGGGTCTCTGCCTCCAGCGTCCCAGCCTCGGTGTCCCAGGCCGAGTTCCGGCGTGACCTCCAGAGCACCACGCCGGCGATCAGTCCGGCGACCAGCACGGCCAGCAGGATCCAGCCGAGGGCCCCCAGGCCGTTGGACTCGCCGGAGGTCGGCGCGGCGGCCACCGGCGGCGTGGAGGTGGTGGTCGGCGGCTGGGTGGTGGTCGGCGGCTGGGTGGTGGTCGGTGGTCGGGTGGTGGTCGGCGGCTGAGTGGTGGTCGGCGGCTGAGCGGTGGTCGGCGGTCGGGTCGAGGTCGGTGGTCGGGTGGTGGTCCGGGTTGGAAGCGTCGGCGGCGTGGCTGTCTGATCCGGTGCCCTGGTGACGCTCGGGGTGGGGAGGGTGCCGGAACGTTCGGTCGACGACCGGGTCGACGACACGCCACCGCCGCCGCCGGTACCGCAACCGTTGAGCAGCAGGACCATGCCCATCACCAGCCCGGCCGGGACGCATGCCTTCGCGTTCCTGCTCGCACGCGCCATCGGTCGCGAGGGCATCCTCCACATCCGCATCGACGCAGCACCTCCGGACCAACAGGGGCGGCTCGGGACCATGTCCCGGCCGTTGGGGGCGCCCATTCTTCGGCGGAGGCCCGCCCGCAGCATCCCCCGAAGCAGGTGAGAATGCGGCCCCGGGAGGCGGGCGGCGTCAGGGCGGCGAGGGCGGCGTCTTCTCGGCCGAGGCTCGGCTGGCGCGCTTGCGCTGCTCGCGCAGGCGCTCCCGGGCCGAGCCCTTGGTCGCCTGCATCTCGACCGCCGCCACGCCGGCGGCGAGGCCCCATGGCGGCATGTTGACGTAGACCCCCTCCCAGCTTCCGGGGCTGGCCAGGAACGTCTCGTGCCACAGGCCCATCGCCTCGTCGTCGAGCGCCTCCCGCAGGTACTGCTGCCACGGCTTGCGATGGGGCAGTCGATGGTCGCGAGCCCAGGCGTCCAGGGCGTCGAACGACTCCCAGTACTGCACCGCGACCAGGGTCCGCCCGGTCCGGTACACCCGGCCGGCGAGAAAGCCACGCTCCGGGTGGGCCTCCAGGTCGCGCAGGACGCGGCGGAGCACCCGCAGACCCCAGAGGAAGCGAGGCAGCCCCTGCAGCCGGTTGAGCCGCATGCCGAACAGGAAGGTCGCAAACGGCTCGTCCCGCCTGGCCATCCAGCGGCCGGCCCGCACCGCCTGCGGGCCGCTGTTCTGCTTCCTCGGGCTCATCATCCTCCGATCGAGGCGGTGGCGGTCGGCTCCTACAGCCATCCGCGCTGCTCGGCGACGCGGATCGCCTCCAGCCGGTTCCGCGCGCCGAGCTTCCCGATGGCCGAGGACAGGTAGTTCCGCACGGTTCCCTCCGACAGGAACAGACGGGCGGCGATCTCCGCCACCGAGGACCCGTCGGCCGCGGCCCCCAGGACGTCACGCTCGCGCTGGGACAACGGATCCGAGCCGGCACGAAGGGCGGCCGCCGCCAGCGCGGGGTCGATGACCTGCCTGCCGTCCAGGATGTCCCGGATGGCCTGGACGAGCGCCTCCACGGGTCCGTCCTTGACCATGAACCCGGACGCGCCGGCCTGGATCGCCCGCCGCAGGTAGCCCGGACGGGCGAAGGTGGTCAGGATCAGGATCCGGCAGGCCGGCAGGGCCCGGTGCAGCTCGGCGGCCGCCGTCAGCCCGTCCATGCCGGGCAGCTCGATGTCGAGCAGCGCCACGTCCGGGCGCAGCGCCATAGCCGTCTCGACCACCCGGTCGCCCGCCGCCAGCCGGGAGACGACCTCGAGGTCGTCTTCCATCCCCAGCAGGGTCGCCAGGGCGTCCTGCACCATTCCCTGATCCTCCGCCAACAGGATCCTGATCACCCGGCTCGCCCTGCGCCCACGTCACCGGTTCGGAACGGTCGCGGCCAGCCGGAAGCCGCCGCCCGCGCGGCGGCCGGCCTCCAGGCGACCTCCCGCGACGCGCATCCGCTCGGCCAGGCCACGCAGCCCGCTCCCCGAGCCGCTGGCGGTCCCCAACAGCGGGATGGACGGCAGGCCCGACCCATCGTCGATGATCTCGACCATCGTCGCGGAGCCGTCGACGCGCACGACGATGTCGCAGTGGCGGGCGCCGCTGTGGCGGATCACGTTGGGCACGCCCTCGCGGATCGTCCATGCCAGCACCGAATCCACGGCGGCGCCGGGCGTGCCCTCCGCCCGGACCGAGGTCTCGATCCCGGCGGCGGCGAGTGCCGAACGTGCGCCCTCCAGCTCGCCGGCGAAGGTCACCTGCCGGTAGCCGGCCGCCGCCTCCCGCACCTCCGCCAGCGACCGTTGGGCGAGCGAGCCGACCTCGTCAAGCTCCCGCTCGGCCACGGCC
>Ga0075424_100005967_pt1 | contig 11692 bp, 9 predicted proteins | sample SoiMethybrSBSTD3_FD_75301 | JGI IMG/M metagenome (GOLD analysis project Ga0075424, IMG submission 75301) | Bulk soil microbial communities from a Populus tree surrounding site in Tennessee, USA - Soil MetaG P. TD hybrid SBSTD3 | ecosystem: Environmental > Terrestrial > Soil > Tree plantation... | reverse complement strand
AGCGGTGGGCGCGCTCACCCTCGAGCGGCCCGCCGACCGCCCGTTCGACGGTGAGGCCATCGCCCTCTGCGAGGCGCTGGCGGCGGCGGTGGGCCCGGTGCTGGAGATGCGCCGCCGCGATGACCGCTGGCTCTTGACCAAGGCCGCGGACTCGCTCCGCCACTGGCTGGGCCGCCTGGTCGGTCCGCGCCATGTCGGCCTCAAGGTCGCGACCGTGGCGGTGGTCGCCGCCATCGCCTTCCTGTACTTCGCCCGGGGCGACTACCGGGTGTCGGCGCGGATGGTGATGGAGGCCTCGACCAAGCGGGCCGCCGTGGCCCCCTTCAATGGATATCTCCGCGAGGCCCCGGTGCGAGCCGGGGATGTGATCGAGAAGGGGCGGGTGCTCGCGGTGCTGGACGACCGAGAGCTGCGGCTCGAGCGCAGCCGGTGGGCGAGCCAGCAGGAGCAATACGCGCGGCAGAAGGACCAGGCGCTGGCGGCTCGGAACGCGGCCGGCATCGGCATCGCCACCGCCCAGATCCAGCAGGCTCAGGCCCAGATGTCGCTGATCGACGATCAGCTCCGCCGCACGCGGGTGCTCGCCGAGTTCGACGGCGTGGTCGTGACCGGGGACCTGAGCCAGTCCCTGGGCTCGCCGGTCGAGCGGGGGCAGGTCCTCTTCGAGGTGGCTCCGCTGGAAGCGTATCGCGTGGTGCTGCAGGTCGATGAGCGGGACATCGGTGACGTGACGGTCGGAGCGCGCGGGCAGCTCCTTCTCTCGGCGTCGCCGGCCGCCTCGATCCCGTTCACGGTGGCGAAGATCACCCCCGTGTCGACAGCCAAGGACGGCCGCAACTACTTCCGGGTGGAAGCGCACCTGGACGAGCCGGCGGCGGCGCGCCTCCGGCCGGGCCTCGAGGGTGTGGGCAAGCTCGAGGTGGGCCGGCGCTCGCTCGCGTGGATCTGGCTCCGCCCCGTGATCGACTGGGCGCGACTCACTCTGTGGACCTGGCTGCCGTGACCGCGCCCGGCCCGCTCTTCAGCAGCTCCTGGTATCGCGTGGCCGGGCTGCGGCCGCGGCTGGTGGGGCACGCGCGCATTCACCGTCATCGATACCGGGACGAAATCTGGTACGTCCTGCAGGATCGCGCCAGCGGCCGTCACCATCGGTTCTCGCCGGCGGCCTACCTTCTCATCGGGCTGATGGACGGCGAGCGCACCGTGCAGGAGCTGTGGGACACGGCGTGCAACCGCCTGGGGGACGAGACGCCGACCCAGGATGAGACCATTCAGCTCCTCGCCCAGCTCCACGCTGCCGACGCGCTCCAGTGCGACGTTCCGCCGGACGCGGCCGAGCTCTTCGAGCGGCACGAAAAGCAGGAGCGCCGCCGGCTGCTGGGCCGGGCGGCCAGCCTCTTCTCCTGGCGCGTGCCTCTGGTGGATGCCGAGCGAATCCTTCGGCCGCTCGCCCCGCTCGCCCGCGCACTCTTCTCGCCGACGGGGGCGGTGCTGTGGGTGCTGTGGGTGGGGATGGGTATCGTGCTGGCGGCCGTGCACTGGCACGACCTCACCCACGATCTCCTGGATCGGATGCTCGCGCCCGGGAGCATCCTCGTGCTCGTCCTGCTCTTCCCGCTCATCAAGGCCTTGCACGAGCTGGGTCACGGCATGGCGGTGAAGGCCTTCGGGGGCGAGGTGCACGAGATGGGCGTGATGCTGCTCGTGCTCACGCCCGTCCCCTACGTGGACGCCTCGGGGGCGTCGAGCTTCAGGGGCAAGTGGCAGCGCATCGTGGTGGGCGGGGCGGGGATGGCGGTGGAGCTGGCTCTGGCGACCGGGGCGCTGCTCGTGTGGCTGTCGGCGGAGGTGGGCCTGGTCCGCATGCTGGCCTACAACGCCATCCTAATCGCGGGTCTCTCCACCATCCTCTTCAACGCGAACCCCCTGCTCCGCTACGACGGCTACTACATGCTGGCCGATTTTCTCGAGATTCCCAACTTGCGGGCGCGCGGCACCCGGTACCTCGGCTATCTCTGCGAGCGCTACCTGTTTGGTCGTCCGAACGCCGAGCCTGCGCCGTCGACGGCCGGAGAGCGAGTCTGGTTTGTCATCTATTCGCTGACGTCATTCGTCTACCGGATCTTCGTGGTGGTCGCCATCATGCTGTTCCTCGGTGACAAGCTCTTCCTCCTCGCCGTGCTGTTCGCGGCCGTGGGTGTCATTGGCTGGGTCCTCGTCCCCGTGGGCAAGGGGGTTGTCTACTTCGCGTCGAGCCCGCGGATCAGGACCGTCCGGCTGCGCGCGATCGTGGTGACGCTCCTCTTGATCGCGCTGGTCGGCGCGGGGCTCGGCCTGGTCCCCGTGCCCTATCGCAGCCGCTCGGAAGGGGTCATCTGGGTGCCCGAAGAGGCCCACGTCCGCGCGTCGGCAGACGGCTTCATCGGGCACGTGGTGGCCGAGCCCGGCACCCGGGTGACCAGGGGACAACCGGTCATCGAGCTACGGGACCCCGTGTTGCCGGCGAAGTTGACGGAGCTGGAGGCCCGGCGCGCCGAGCTGCTTGCGCGCTACGACGAGCAGTGGCCGACCGACCGGGCCCGGGCGGATGTCATCCGCGAGGAGCTGGCGTACGCCACCCAGCAGGTCGCCGATGTGCGCCGGCGCATGGCCGACCTCACCGTTCGTGCCGCCGCCGATGGGACGTTCGTCGTGGCCGCGCCCGAGGATCTGCCCGGCCGCTTCGTCCGCAAGGGCGAGCTGCTGGGCTATGCAGTCGAGTCCGAGACGGTCACGGTGCGGACCGTGGTGTCGCAGGCCGCCATCGACTTGGTCCGGCAGCGCACGGCGCGGGTGGACGTCCGCCTCGCCGAGCGACTGGATCAGCCGGTGCCGGCCGTGATCCGGCGCGCGGTACCGGGCGGATCCGAGCAGCTGCCGACGACGGCGCTGGGCGTGGCCGGGGGCGGCCAGATCGCGGTGGACCCGCGCGACGGGCGCGGCGTGACGGCCATCGAGCGCGTCTTCCAGGTTGATCTCGAGCTGCCGGTCACATCACGCTTCCTCAACGTCGGGGGGCGCGCCTACGTCCGTTTCGACCACGGCCGCGAGCCGCTGCTCGTGCAGTGGTACCTGGCGACGCGCCAGCTCTTCCTCACCCGGTTCAATGTCTAGCGTCACCGCCAGCTCCGCCCTTCCCACCGGCGCCTATCCCGAACGGCTGGAGCGGCCTCCCGGGGCGCTCGATCGCCTCGCGACGCGGCTGATCGGTCCCCTCGCGCGATGGGCGCGTGAGCGCCGGGTTCGGGCGGCGCGGCTGGTTCCGCTCGTCGCCCAGCACGGGCGTGCGCTGGACGGGGTGTCCGACCGAGCGCTCCGCGAGGCGGCGCAGGCGCTGCGGCCGGCCCTCCGTCGCGACGGATTTTCCGAGGACCTCGTGGCCCGTGTCTTCGCGCTGGTCCGCGAGGCCGCCTGGCGCACGCTCGAGCAGCGACACTTCGACGTGCAGCTCATCGGTGGCCAGGTGCTGCTGGCGGGCATGGTGGCCGAGATGGACACTGGAGAGGGCAAGACCCTCACGGCCACCCTGGCCGCGTCGGCGGCCGCCCTCGCCGGCATCCCCGTGCACATCGTGACCGTGAACGACTACCTGGCGTCCCGCGACGCCGCGTGGATGGGCCCCATCTACCGGGCGCTGGGACTCCAGGTGGGGACTGTCGTCCACGGGATGGCCCCGCCGGAGCGGCGCGTGGCGTATGGCTGCGACGTGACGTACTGCACCAACAAGGAGCTGGCCTTCGACTACCTCCGGGACCGCATCGTGCTGCGGGGACGCCCGAGCCGGCTCCAGCTCCAGCTCGAGCGCCTGGTGACCGGGGAGGCGCGGGCCGAGCGGCTCGTCCTGCGTGGACTCCACTTCGCGATCGTGGACGAGGCCGACAGCGTGCTGGTCGACGAGGGGCGCACCCCGCTCATCATCTCCGCGCACGGCAGCTCGGCCGAGCAGCGGCTGTACGAGACCGCCCTGGGGTTGGCCGATCAGCTCGTCCCGGACGCGGACTTCACCGTCGACACGGTCGAGCGCTCGGTGCGGCTGACGCCGGAAGGCCTGGCGCGACTCGATGAGCTGGCCGCCCCTCTTGGGGGCGTCTGGGCGGGGCGTCTACGGCGGGAGGAGCTGGCCCGCCAGGCGCTGGTGGCCCGCCGGCTTTTCCACCGCGATCGGCACTACCTCGTGCGGGACCATCGGGTGCAGATCATCGACGAGTATACCGGCCGCCTCATGCCGGACCGATCCTGGGAGCGCGGCCTCCACCAGCTCATCGAGGTCAAGGAAGGCGTCGCGGTGACCGCGCCCCACGAGACCCTGGCGCGGATCAGTTACCAGCGCTTCTTCCGCCGCTACCTCCGGCTGGCCGGGATGACGGGCACAGCCCGTGAGGTCGCGGGCGAGCTCTGGGCGGTGTACGGGCTGCCGGTGGTCCGGGTGCCAACGAATCGACCCTCCCGCCGAATGATCCAGCCCGAGCGCGTCTATTGGTCTGCGGAGGCTCGCTGGGTCGCGGTGGTGGAGCGTGTGCACGCCCTGCACGCCGTCGGGCGGCCCGTCCTGGTCGGGACCCGCTCTGTGGCGGCCTCGGAGGAGCTCGCGGCGCGCCTGGCCGCAGCCGGGCTACCGCATCGCGTGCTCAACGCGCGCCAGGATGTCGAGGAGGCGCAGATCATTGCCGAGGCGGGGCAGCCGGGCCGCATCACGGTGGCCACCAACATGGCGGGGCGCGGCACCGACATCCGCCTCGCGCCCGCCGTGGTCGGGCTGGGCGGGCTCCACGTGATCGCCACCGAGCGTCACGACGCCGGGCGGATCGACCGTCAGCTCTTCGGCCGGTGCGGGCGCCAGGGGGACCCCGGGACCGCCGAGGCCCTCGTCTCGCTGGAAGACGACCTCGTGACGAGCCATGGCGGTGTGTGGCGGCGCCTGGTGACGCCGCGAGGTCGATCGTCGAGCCGGCCGAGCCGGCTCGCGGGGCTCGCCGTGCGCCAGGCCCAGCGTGCGGCCGAGCGCGCCCATGGCCGCATGCGGCGGGATCTGCTCCGCTTCGACGAGCAGATGGACTCGACCCTGGCCTTCTCGGGCCCGGGCGAATGAGCGCATCGAGGAGGCTGGGCATGGCATGGACACATATGGGGTGGCGGCTCGGGCTGGCGCTCGGGCTCGGGGTAGCGGGGCCGGCAGCGGCGGTCGGTGCGGACTTCGACTGCCTCGTCCAGGCCCGGGAGACCGTCGCCATCAGCTCGCCGGTGCCGGGCTACATCGAGCGGGTGGCAGTGGACCGAGGGGACCTCGTGCGCGGCAGCATGGTGATCGTGCAGCTCGAGGCCAGCCTCGAACGGGCCGCGGTGGCCGTCGCCCGGGCGCGTGTCGAGCAGGAGTCCGCGATGTTGTCGGCCAAGGTGCGGCTCGACTTCGGTGTGCGGCGGTACGACCGGACGATCGACATGTACAAGAAGGAGCTGGTGCCGCTCAAGGAGATGGACGAGGCGGAGACGGCCAAGATCTTGGCCGAGCACGGCGTGCTCGAGGTGCGGGAGAACATGCGCGTCGCGCAGCTCGAGTTGGAGCGAGCGGAAGCCGCCCTCGCGCTCCGGACCATTCGCAGTCCCTTCACCGGCATCGTCACCGACCGGCTGCTCTCCCCGGGAGAGCTGGTCGACAAGGCTCCCATTCTCAAGCTCGCCCGGATCGATCCCCTGCGCGTCGAGGTCTTCGTCCCGGTAGCCATGCTCGGACGGATCGGCGTGGGCTCGCGGGCCACCGTCATCCCGGAGGCCCCCCTCAACACGCCACTCGAGGCCTCGGTGACCGTCGTCGACCGCGTCGTGGACGCCGCCAGCGGCACCTTCGGCGTGCGCCTGGAGATGCCCAACCCGGACAACCGGCTCCCCGCCGGACTCAAGTGCAAGGCGCGATTCGGGGCCAGTGGGCGTGAGGCGGAGCGCCCCGGGCGGTAGAGTCCCCTCGCCGGGCTCGTGATATTGTCCTTGGGCTGCGCCCCGCCTCCGCAAGAGGCGCGCGGCGGCAGTCCTCATCCATGTGTCGAAAGGAGATCGGTAATGCCTGAGCAACAGCCACCGAGTCGCCCCGCCGCCCCCGCGGCCGGCCAGTCCCAGCAGCTCGCTATCAAGTGGGACGATTCCAACCTCAAGTCGAGCTACGCCAACTTCTGCAATGTTGCCAGCACCCGCGAAGAGGTCGTCCTGCTCTTCGGGATGAATCAGGCATGGCGGGCGGGGCAGGCCGAGGTCACCGTGCAGCTGACCGACCGCGTGATCCTGTCCCCCTTCGCCGCCAAGCGGCTCGCCGTCCTGCTGGACAATGTGGTGAAGCAACACGAGTCGCGCTTCGGCGCGCTACCGACCGAGCCGGCTCCCGCTACTACAACGTCCAACGGATGAGCCGCCGCGCGAGCTCCGTGACCGCGCCGTAGACGAGATGCATCAGGAGCTCCAGCTCCTCCTTGGGAAGCGGCTGGCGCGTCGGAAACGGGGCCAGTCCGAGGGCGGGCACCATGATCACGTGCGCGCCGAGCCAGACGGCGGCGCCGAAGGGCAACCCGAGCCCACGCGTGACACGCGGCATGACCGCGGCCAATCCGCCGTAGAGTCCGCCGACGCCCGCGCCGAAGGCGTAGTGGACGAGGTTGCCGGCGAGCGGCTTCTTGTCGTCCGGCAGCGGGCGATGCAGGAGCGGGCGCGTGATGGCATCGGCAACCTTCACCGTCGGATCCTCGTCCTGCTCTTGCTGGGCGGCCGCCGACGGCGGCCGACTGCCGGAGGTGGCCGCAGTGACGCCTTTGTGGACGAGGCTCATCGCCCCGGCACCAACCGCGCCGGCGATGAGACCTGCGACGATGCCCCGCAGGATCGCCATGTCGGTCGCCCCCCCCTCTCGCACAGCCTACTCGATCACCTTGTTCGCTTGCGCCAGGAGGAGCTGGGGAATCGTGAGACCCAAGGCCTCGCGACTTTGCGGTTGATCACCAGCTCGAAGGTGCTCGGCTGCTCCACCGGCAATTCCGCTGCCTTGGCGCCCTTCAGTAGCTTGTCGACGTAAGAGGCGGCCCGCCGCCATCGCTCGACGGGATCAGGACCGTAGGACAAGAGCGCACCCGCGTCGACAAACTCTCGCCTGGGCGCGATGAGCGGGACCGCATCCCTGGCGGCGGACCGGGCGATCCGGGCGCGCACCGAGAACGTGACGGGGTCGGCGACGACAACTACGCCTTCCGCTCGACGCCTCGATATTGCAGCGAAGGCACCGTCCAGGTCATCCGGCTTCCGCACCTCGACGGACTGTAGTTGGAGACCGAGCTGTCTCGTGCCGTCTTCGGTCGCTTTCAGGTATGCCCTGGCGGCGGTCGCGGCCGGATTCCACAGCAAGGCCACCCGCGCGAGCTTGGGGTTCATCTGCTTGAGGTACTCGAGCTTCTTACCGTAGATCAGCGGGGAGGCTTCGAACGTCCCGCCCGTGATGTTGCCGCCGAGATCGGTTCTCGATGATGAGGTTGCGCCCTTTGAGGTACCCCAGCTCCCGGAGTCCCTCCTCGAGTGCCTGGAGGTACGGCGCCATGTCGTCCGGGGACGTCAGGCCGACGTGGCCAATGTGATACATCCTGCCGGCCGGCTGCGCTCGCGCGGTCGCCGGCGCGACCAGCACGCTGCCGATGACGGACGTGATGAATGCTCGCCGGCTCGTCATCGGACGATCGGGTCGGCTCGTCGGGTAGCGGGTGGTACGACGTAGGCAGCGGCCACGAGCACACAGACCGAGGCCACGATGAGCGGAACGGTCGGTCCCCACCTCAGGAGCAGGGCGCCCAGCACGGCGCCGCCAAACAGTGACGCAATCGACGCCATGCGCCGCAACGAGTGAGAGATGCTGCTGCCGGCCAGCGAGAGATCGGCCACCAAGCCCGTGAGGGTCATCGTGATCATGGTGGTCGGTGCGAGATCGGGGACGACGAGCTGCCGAACCGTCGCGGTCCGGAGGCCCATCGCGAGCGCGAGCAAGGCAATCGCCCCATATTGCCGGGCCTCGAGTGCGGTCCGATCTCCGTCGAGCGCAACCAGGGTGATCGCCGCCGCGAACAGCAGCGCCGCTTCCCACGCGGCGTACAGGCGGAGCCAGTGACGCCGAGTCGGGCCGGCGCTCTCACGGGCGAGGTAACCGCCTATGGCGGCGCCGCCCAGGAAGGCCGCCAACGATGTGAGAGAGCGGGCGGCCGATACGCCCGGCGTTCCCACGGCGGCAAAGGCGAGGAAAACGACGTTGCCCGTCATGTTGGCCGTGAAGACATGGCCGAGTCCGAGGAGGCTCACGGCGTCCACGATTCCGCTGACCGCCGTCAACGCGAGGAGGCCGACCAGGGGGCGATCAACGCGCACAATCGGTGAATCGGTCGGCATCCCGTCCTCCGCGTGTGTTCAAGAATTTCCCGCTCCCGGATTGAGGGGGGAGGCGCTCAGGGACATAGTGCTACGCCAACCGGTAGCGCCGCTTGTCGATCTGCAGCGTCTTGATCTTCGACTCCAGCGTCGACGCGGGCACACCGAGCCGCGGCGCGGCGCCGAACGGTCCCGACACGCGGCCCTTGCTCTCCTTGAGCGCGGCCTCGATGGTGTCCTTTTCGTGGCTCGCCAGCGTGCCGGTGGAGAGGCTGGGGACCGGCGGGGTCCCGTGGGATCGACCGGAGAGCCACCGGGCATCGATCGAGAGCGTGTCCCGGTCACATACGATCACCGCTCGCTCGATGACGTTCTGGAGCTCGCGGATGTTGCCCGGCCAGTCATACGACTGAAGAAGCGTGGATGTCTCCTTGGTGACGCCGCAGATCCGCTTGCTGACGCGCTTCGCATATCGATGGATGAAGTACTCGACGAGCAGGGGGATATCGGCTCGACGTTCGCGCAGGGGCGGCACGTCGAGGGGGAACACGTTGAGCCGATAGAAGAGGTCCGGGCGGAAGGTCCCAGCGGCGATGGCGACCTCCAGATCCCGATTCGTCGCGGCGATCACCCGGACGTTCACGCGGATGGGGGCGGTGCCACCGACCCGTTCGAATTCACGCTCCTGCAGGACGCGCAGCAGCATGATCTGGGTCTCGGCGGGGAGCTCGCCGACCTCGTCGAGAAAGATCGTGCCTCCGTCGGCGAGCTCGAAGCGACCCTGGCGCCGCTGCAGGGCCCCGGTGAACGCCCCTTTCTCGTGGCCGAACAGCTCCGACGCGATGAGCGACGAGGGAATCGCCGCGCAATTGACGGCGACGAAGGCCCGGGCCGCGCGCGGCGATCGCTTGTGGATTGCACGGGCGATGAGCTCCTTGCCGGTCCCCGTCTCGCCCGTGATGAGCACGGTCGAGTCCGTGGGCGCCACCCTGGACACGTGAGAGAGAACCATCCGGATCGGAGGCGAGGCGCCGACGACCTCCTCGAACATCGAGGTCGTGTCGATCTCCTCACGGAGGACAAGGTTCTCGCTCTGCAGCCGGTCCTTGAGGACCCGGATCTCGGCGTAGGCGTTCTCGAGGGCCTGGCGCGATGCCTTGGAGGCGGTGACGTCGATCACGGCTCCCAGGTACTCGGTTTCGCCCGTCGCCTCGTCGGGCACCGCGTGGGCCACGACGTGCAGATGCTTCACCGAGCCGTTGGGCATCACGATCCGGTGCTCGACATCCACGTCTCCCGCCTCGTTGGTTGCACGATCGAGGATCTGCCGGAGGCGGTCGCGGTCGTCGGCGTGAGCTCGTGACAGCACGAAGTCGATCGTGGGCGTCGTCCCGCGGTCGAGCCCGAAGATCCGGTGCATCTCGTCGGACCACGCGATCTGCCCGCTGACCGGCTTCCACCCGAAGCTGCCCGTGGCGGTCAGCCTTTGCGCAATGGCCAGGTGCGTCTGCACCTTTTTCAGGTCGAAGTTGAGGCGTGCCACGTCCTCGCCCGGTAGCACGGTGATCATCGCTGCACCTCCCGACAGGGACGGTACGCCCCCGGCCCGGACGGAATCGTGAAGGGACGGTGTTTTTTTGGTAAGGACCGCCTGGACGTGCCGTCTTGGACCTGGCGGTACAATCCCGATCGCCATGCCCGCGGCGGCTGAATGGTCAGCACGTGTTGAGTGATGAAGGCGTTCCCCCCGTTCCGGCTGGACACGGTCAACCAATGCCTCCGGCGTGGTGACGGCCCGGCCGAAGAGCGCTTGCTCCTCACCGAGGGATTCGAGACCGCCGATTTGGTGGCGGCACGAGTTCTCCTCGACGCGAGTCGCTGACCTATGAGACAGTTTCCGCCCTTCCGGCTCGACACGGTCAACCAATGCCTCTGGCGTGGTGAGGGCGCGGCCGCGGAACGCATTCTTCTCGCACCGAAGGCCTTCGCCGTGCTGCGGTATCTCGTCGAGCACCCCGGGCGGCTGGTGGGGCACACCGAGCTACTCGAGGCGGTCTGGCCGGAGACGTACGTGCAGCCTGAGGTGTTGAAGAGTCACATCGCTGCCATTCGAGGCGTGCTGGGGGACGACGCGAGGAAGCCTCTGTTCATCGAGACGCTGTCCCGGCGAGGGTACCGGTTCATCGCGCCGGTCAGGGAGGGCGTTCGAGCAAAGCCCCTTCCGACGTCGGGCCCGCCGAAGCTGCTGATAGGACGTGATGGCCCACTGGCCGAGCTTCACCAGTATTTCGAACGAATGTCCAACGGCGAACGGCAGATCGTGTTCGTCACCGGGGAGCCCGGCATCGGAAAGACCGCGGTGGCCGACGCCTTCATCGACCGGGCGGCAACCGAGACGTCGGACACTCGCTTCGCACGAGGCCAATGCATCGAGGGCTATGGTAGCAAAGAAGCGTATTACCCCATGCTGGAGGTGCTGGCCGCGCTGTGCCACGGAGAGGACGGCGACGCTATCGTCCAGATCCTCGCGGCTCAGGCGCCGACCTGGCTGGCACAGTTTCCCGCGCTCCTCACGCCGGACCGTGGTGAAGTCTTGCGGCGGGAGATCCTCGGCGCGACCCGCGAGCGTATGCTGCGCGAGATTGGCGACGCGCTGGAGGCCATCGCGTCCCGAAGCCCGCTCGTCATCGTGTTCGAGGATCTGCAATGGGTGGACTATTCGACCGTCGATCTGATCTCCGTCCTGGCGCGCCGGCGGACGGCGGCGAAGCTGATGATCGTCGGGACGTACCGTGACGACGACGTCGCCCTATCGGAGCATCCGCTGGGCACACTCAAGCAGGATCTTCGCGCCCGGCAGCTGTGTCGTGAGATTGCGCTGCGGCCGTTGAACGAAGCGCAGGTGGTCGACTATCTCGCCGCCGAACAGTCCAGATCCTCGTTACCGAAAGGGCTGACCGCGCTCGTGTACCGGCACTCCGAGGGCAATCCGCTGTTCATGGTCGCCGCGCTGGACAGCCTCGTCGGGCAAGGACTCATCGCGCGCGAAAGCGGCTGGCGGCTCGAGCGTCCCCTGAATGAGATCGAGCTCGCAGTACCCGAGAATCTCCGCGAGATGATCGAGGTTCAGATCGAGCGTCTCAGTCCCGAGGAGCAGCGCGTGCTCGAGGCGGCGAGTCTTACTCAGCATCGTGCGTTCTCGGTCATCGCGAGGGCGGCCGCGGGCATAGATGCCGATCCGGGCCACTTCGAGGCCGTGTGTGAGCGA
>Ga0075424_100005963_pt1 | contig 11696 bp, 12 predicted proteins | sample SoiMethybrSBSTD3_FD_75301 | JGI IMG/M metagenome (GOLD analysis project Ga0075424, IMG submission 75301) | Bulk soil microbial communities from a Populus tree surrounding site in Tennessee, USA - Soil MetaG P. TD hybrid SBSTD3 | ecosystem: Environmental > Terrestrial > Soil > Tree plantation... | reverse complement strand
CACCTGGTACAAGGCGCCGCACATCGATCCGGCCGGGCTCGCGGAGGCGGTGTACGGGCTGCCCGAGCTGCACCGCAAGGCGATCGCCGGTGCGTCGCTGGTGGCGTCACCCGGCTGCTATCCGGTGGGCGCGATCCTCGCGACGGCGCCGCTGGTGAAGAACGGCCTGGCGCGGCTCGACGGCATCGTGGTGGACGGCAAGTCCGGCGTCACCGGCGCCGGCGCGCAGGGGCGCAAGGTCGATCCGATGTACCTCTACACCGAGGCCAACGAGAACGTGCAGGCCTACGCCCTGGCCTCGCACCGGCACACGGCCGAGATGGACCAGGAGCTGTCGGGGCTGGCCGGCAGCCCGGTGAAGGTGAGCTTCACGCCGCACCTCGTGCCGCTGAACCGCGGCCTCTTCACGACCGCCTCGGTGCCGCTGGCGACCGCGCTGACGACGGCGGACGCGCTGCGCGTCTATCGCGAGTTCTACGCGGGCGAGACGTTCGTGCGGGTGTGCGGCGAGGGCGAGCGCCCGGCCACGCGGCAGGTGGTGGGCTCGAACTACTGCGACGTGGCCGTGGCCGTCGACGCGCGCACGAACCGTGCGGTGTGCGTCTCGGCCATCGACAACCTCGGCAAGGGAGGTTCCGCCAACGGCGTGCAGTGCCTGAACATCCTCTTCGGCTGGCACGAGCGGACCGGGCTCGACGCCGCGCCGGTGTACCCCTGAGCCGGGTGACCGAGATCGAGTGGCTCGAGGGCGGCATCACCGCCGTGCCCGGCTTCCTCGCGGGCGGTGTCACCGCCGGCATCAAACCCTCCGGCAAGAAGGACCTCGCGCTGATCCACTCGCCGACGCCCGCGCGCTCGGCGGCCGTGTTCACGTCCAACCAGGTCAAGGGGGCGCCGGTGCTGGTCTCGATGGAGCACGCGCGCAGCGGCGCGGCCCAGGCCATCGTGGCGTCCAGCGGCTGCGCCAACGTCTGCACTGGCGAGCGCGGGGTGAAGGACGCCCGCGAGATGACCAAGGCCGTCGCGGACCTGCTGCGCATCCCGCAGAACCACGTGCTGATCGCGGCCACGGGCGTGATCGGCGTACCGCTGCCGATGGACAAGATCCGCACGGCCATCCCGAAGCTGGTGAAGTCGCTCTCCCCGCAGGGCGGGCGTGCCGCGGCCGAGTCCATCATGACGACGGACACGCGGCCCAAGGAGGCGGCGCTCCGCGTCGAGGTGAACGGCCGCGTCGTGACGCTCGGCGGCATCGCCAAGGGCGTGGCCATGCTGGAGCCGCACCTGGCCACGATGTTCTGCTTCGTGGCCACCGATGCCGCCGTCGCGCGCGGCGCGCTCAACGGCGTTCTGCGGCGCGCGGTGGACCGCTCGTTCAACCGCGTCACCGTGGACTCGGACACCTCGACCAGCGACACGGTGGCCGTGCTCGCCAACGGGCTGGCCGAGAATCGGCCCGTCGAGACGGGCGGACGCGGGCTGCGCCAGTTCACCGCCGGCATGGAGGCGCTGATGGTCAAGCTCGCGCGCATGCTCGTCGCCGACGGCGAGGGCGCGACCAAGCTGGTCATGGTCACCGTGCGCGGGGCGGCCAGCCGCCGCGATGCCCTGGTGGCGGCGCGGAGCGTGGCCAACTCGCCGCTGGTGAAGACGGCCATCAACGGCGCCGACCCCAACTGGGGGCGGATCATGATGGCGTTGGGCAAGTCGGCGGCGCGCGTGGAGCAGGACAAGGTCGGGATCGCCTTCGGCGAGGAGGTGCTCGTCGAGCGCGGCGTCCTCAGAGAAGGCGTGCGCGTGGAGCGCATCCGGGAGATCATGGGAGGCAGTGAGTACGAGCTCACGATCGATCTCGGACTGGGGCGCGGCGAGGACCGGGTCTGGACCAGCGATCTGAGCGAAGAGTACGTACGGCTCAACGGCAAGTACACGACGTAGTTCCATCTCACACGCCGCGCACTTTCGGTGGGAGCCCTCTGAGGGCTTCTGAGCGCGGCGGAGGCCAACCGAAGGAGGGTCCATGGCTGCACTGACCATGAAGGAGCTGCTCGAGGCCGGAGTGCACTTCGGCCACCAGACGAAGCGGTGGAACCCGAAGATGCAGAAGTACATCTTCGGCGAGCGCAACGGCATCTACATCATCGACCTGCAGAAGACCCTGAAGAAGTTCCGCGAAGCGTACGGCTTCGTCCGCGACCTGGCCGCCGGCGGCGGCACGGTGCTCTTCATCGGCACCAAGAAGCAGGCGCAGGAGACCGTGTTCGAGGAGGCCAGCCGCTGCTCGATGTTCTACGTCAACCAGCGCTGGCTGGGCGGCACGCTCACGAACTTCACGACGATCCGCAAGTCGATCGCCCGCCTCAAGAAGCTCGAGGAGATGAAGGAGACGGGCGAGTTCGACCGGGTGCCGAAGAAGGAAGCCCTCGAGCTCGATCGCGAGCGCGAGAAGCTGGAGAAGGCTCTGATCGGAATCAAGGTGATGGACACGCTGCCCTCCGCGGTGTTCATCATCGATCCCCGCAAAGAGAAGATTGCCGTTGCTGAAGCTCAGCGCCTCGGCATTCCGATCGTGGCGATCGTGGACACCAACTGCGATCCGAGCGGGATCGACTACCCCGTTCCCGGCAACGACGATGCCATCCGCGCCGTCCGCCTGATCACCTCGCGGATCGCCGACGCCATCCTCGAGGGCCGCGGCACGCTGACCAAGGACGAGACGGAAGGCGCCGAGGCCGAGGCCGGCGACGCCGACATGGCGGCGGTCGCGGCCGAGACGGAGAGCGCCTGATGGCCGCCGACGCCAAGACCGTCATGGAGCTGCGCGAGCGCACCGGCGCCGGCGTGATGGACTGCAAGGCGGCGCTGACGGCCTCCAACGGCAACCTCGACGAAGCCGTGGAGTTCCTGCGCAAGAAAGGCCTGGCCGACGCCAAGAAGCGCGAAGGGCGTGAGGCCAAGGACGGCGTGGTCCACGCCTACATCCATCCGGGCTCGCGCCTGGGCGTGCTGATCGAGGTCAACTGCGAGACGGACTTCGTGGCCAAGACCGACGCGTTCCAGGAGCTGGTCAAGGACCTGGCCATGCAGGTAGCGGCGTCCAGTCCGGCGTACGTGGCGCGCGAGGACGTGCCGGGCGACGTGCTGGAGAAGGAACGCGAGATCTACCGCTCGCAGATGGCCGACCAGAAGAAGCCGCCCCAGGTCATCGACAAGATCGTCGAGGGCAAGCTCGAGAAGTACTTCAGCGAGCAGTGCCTGCTGGAGCAGCCGTTCGTCAAGGACGTCACCGGCAAGACGAAGATCAAGGACCTCGTGGACAAGGTCAACGCGGCCACCAAGGAGAAGGTCGGCATCCGGCGGTTCGCGCGCTTCCAGGTCGGCGGAGGCGGGTAGTCGTGGCGGCGGATGCCGCGAGCCAGCCGGCGTACCGCCGCATAGTCCTGAAGCTCTCGGGGGAAGCCCTCGCCGGGAGCCAGGGCTACGGGGTCGATCCCGCCGTCCTGGTGCGGATCGGCGCCGAGGTGCGCGAGGTGATCGACCTCGGCGTGCAGGTGGCGATCGTCATCGGCGGCGGCAACATCTTCCGCGGGCTGGCGGCCAGTGCCGGCGGCATGGACCGCTCCACCGCCGACTACATGGGCATGCTGGCCACCGTCATCAATGCGCTCGCCCTGCAGGACGCGCTCGAGAAGGTGGGCTGCCAGACGCGCGTGCTCTCGGCGATCGAGATGCGCGCGGTGGCCGAGCCCTACATCCGGCGGCGGGCCATCCGCCACCTGGAAAAGGGGCGCGTGGTCATCTTCGCGGCCGGCACCGGCAACCCCTTCTTCACGACGGACACCGCCGGCGCGCTACGGGCCGTGGAGATCGGCGCCGACGCCATCATGAAGGCGACCAAGGTGGACGGCATCTACTCGGCCGATCCGAACCGGGACAAGAGTGCCGTGCGGCTGCCGAAGGTCACCTACATCGAGGTGCTGAACCGGCGCCTGGAGGTCATGGACACCACGGCGATCTCGCTCTGCATGGACAACAAGCTGCCGATCGTCGTCTTCGACCTCAACCGCACCGGCAACATCAAGCGCATCGTGTGCGGCGAACCCGTAGGCTCGGTGGTCGCGTCCTCCACGTGAGTTCGCGCGCAATTGGAGGGGAAGAGGGGAACCCTCCTGGGGTGCCCCTCGAAGAAAGGACCTAGCGATGCAGGACGTGGTGAAAGACGTGGAAACGCGCATGAACGCCGCGATCGAGTCGCTCGGCCGCGAGTTTGCCACCGTCCGTACCGGCCGCGCGTCGACCGCGCTGCTCGATGCCATCCGCGTGGACTACTACGGCACGCCGACGCCGATCGCCCAGATGGCGTCCGTCTCCACGCCGGACGCGCGCACCGTGGTCATCCAGCCGTGGGAGGCCGGGCAGATCGGCGCCATCGAGAAGGCCATCCAGAAGTCCGATCTCGGGCTGACGCCCGTCAACGACGGCAAGCTCATCCGTCTGAGCATGCCCACGCCGACCGAGGAGCGTCGCAAGCAGCTCGTGAAGACCGTGGCGAAGATGGCCGAGGACGCCCGGGTGGCCGTGCGCAACGTGCGCCGAGAGGCGAACGACAAGCTCAAGGTCGCCGCCAAGAAGACGAAGGCCTCGGAGGACGAGGAGCGCCGCGCCCACGACCAGGTGCAGAAGACGACCGACAAATTCGTGAGCAAGGTAGACGAGCTGCTGAAGAAGAAAGAGCAGGAGATCCTCTCATTCTGAGGCGCGCGGCGCCGCCAGCTCCGACTCTCGACGGCCTGGGCGAGCAGGAGCTGCTTGCCATGGTTCGCTCGCAGCCCGTGCCGGCCCACGTCGCGGTCATCATGGATGGCAACGGCCGCTGGGCCACGCGCAAGGGGCTGCCGCGGGTGGCCGGTCACCGGGAGGGCGTGAAGGCGGCGCGGGCGCTGGTACGCGCGGCCGACGCCATGGGCCTGAGGTTCCTCACGCTCTACGCGTTCTCGACGGAGAACTGGAACCGGCCGGAGGATGAAGTCACGACGCTGATGCGGCTGCTGGAAGAGTCGATCTACCGCGAGCTGCCCGAGCTGATGGAGCGCAACGTGCGGCTGCGCGTCATCGGCCGCACCAGCGGCGTGCCGCTGCCGGTGCGCCGCGGGATCGACCACGTCGTGCACGAGACGCGCGCCAACTCCGGCCTCACGCTGCTGATGGCGTTCAACTACGGCGGCCGCGACGAGCTGCTCGACGCCTTTCGCGCCCTGGCGCGGCGCGTGCGCGCCGGCGAGCTGGCGCCCGACGACATCGCCGAGAAGCACGTGAGCAGCGCCCTCTATACAGATGGGATCCCCGATCCCGACCTGCTGATCCGGACCAGCGGCGAGATGCGCATCTCCAATTTCCTGCTGTGGCAGATCGCGTATACCGAGCTGTGGATGACGACGACGCTGTGGCCGGACTTCGGCGCCGCCGATCTCTATCGCGCGGTCGCGGACTTCCAGCAACGTACGCGCCGGTTCGGTGGGGTGTGACGTGGCCATTGCTGCGGCTGTCGTGTGGCCCGCGCGCCTGGACCAGCGCGAGCCGGCCATGCTGAAGCGAGTGCTCAGCGCGCTGGTCTTGCTGCCGATCTTCGTCCTGATCGTGGTCAAGGCGCCGGCGTCTCTCTTCAACCTCGTCGTCGTGCTCTTCAGTGCGCGGGCGCTGTGGGAGCTGACGCGGATGCTGGAGGGCGCGGGGCGCCCCGTGCAGCGGAACCTCGGCGTGCTGGCGGGCGTGGCGGTGACGGCGTCGTTCGGCGCCTCGCGGGTGTTCGACCCGCTCCTGCTGCCGGCCCTCGTGCTGACGGTCGCCGTCGGGCTCATCTTCGCCGTGCCGATCTTTCGGGGCACCCCGGCCATCGAGCCGGCCGCCAACACGATGCTGGCGGTGATGTACGTCGGCTGGCTGCTGGGCTACGGCATCCTGCTCCATCACACCTCGCCGCGCGGGGACGAGTTGCTCCTCTTCGTGGTCGGCGTGACGTGGGTCGGCGAGACCGCGGCCTACGCCGTCGGCTCGACGCTGGGCCGCCACCCGCTGGCGCCGGTCGTCAGTCCCAAGAAAACGGTGGAGGGCGCGGTCGCCCAGGTCGTGGCCTCGCTCGCCACGGCCGCCGCGCTCGGCGCCTGGCTCCTGCCGGACTGCGGAATGGCCGTGATGCTGGGCGCGGGCGCGCTGCTCGGCGTGGTCGGACAGATCGGGGACCTCGCGGAGTCCGTGATCAAGCGCACGGTCGGACTCAAGGACACTGGCGCGCTGATCCCCGGCCACGGTGGCGTGCTCGACCGCATCGACAGCTTGCTCTTCAACCTGCCGGCGTTCTATTACGTGGCCCGGCTGACGGGGTGCGCATGAAGCGTGTGACCATCCTGGGCGCGACCGGGTCCATCGGGCTGCGCACGCTCGAGATCGTCTCGAGCTTTTCGGATGAGTTCGCCGTGGCCGGCCTGGCCGCGCGCGGCTCCAACGTGGAGCGCGTCGCCGACATCTGCCGCAAGTACAGCCCCAAGGCCGTGGCGCTGCTCGACGCGACCGCCGTGGACCAGCTCGCGCGTCTGCTGCCCGCCCCGCGGCCGGAATTGCTGGTGGGCGCCGAGGGCATGGTCGCGGTGGCGCGTGACGTGGACGCCGACGTGGTGGTCTCGGCGCTGGTCGGCGGCGCCGGGCTTTTGCCGACCATGGCCGCCATCGAGGCCGGGCGCACGATGGCGCTGGCCAACAAGGAAACGCTGGTGATGGCCGGCAGTCTCATGACGGCGGCCGCCAAGCGGCGCGGCGTGGCGCTGCTGCCGGTGGACTCCGAGCACAGCGCCGTCTTCCAGTGCCTGGTCGGCCACAACCGCGGCGACGTCCACCGCATCCTGTTGACCGCCTCCGGCGGGCCTTTCCGCGAGTGGCCACGCGACAAGTTCGCGGCGATCACCGTGGAGGACGCGCTCAAGCACCCGACGTGGAAGATGGGCGCCAAGATCACGATCGACTCGGCCACGCTGATGAACAAGGGGCTGGAGATCATCGAGGCGCGCTGGCTCTTCGACGTGGCCTCCGACAAGGTGCAGGTCATCGTGCACCCGCAGTCAGTCGTGCACTCCATGGTCGAGTACATCGACGGCTCCGTGATCGCTCAGCTCGGCGTGCCCGACATGGGCATCCCGATCCTCTACGCGCTGACCTATCCCGAGCGTCGGCCGACCCCGGCCGCGCGGCTCGACCTCACGCGCACCGGCGGGCTCACGTTCTTCGAGCCGGACCCCGTGAAGTTCCCGTGCCTGCGCCTGGCCCGCACCGCCCTCGAGGTGGGTGGCACGGCGCCGGTGATTCTCAACGCCGCCAACGAGGTGACGGTCGCGGCTTTCCTCGACCGCCGCCTGCCGTTCAACGCTATCCCCGCGCTCATCGAGCGTGCGCTCGACCGCCTGGAGCAGGGTCCACTGACGTCCATCGAGCAGTGCGTGGGCGTGGACGCCGAGGCCCGCCGCCGTGTCCAGGAGTGGGTCGATGCGCGCGCCGGAGGTGCCTGAGCAGTGACCACCGTGGTCTCGTTCGTCATCGTCATCGGTATCCTGATCCTGATCCACGAACTGGGTCATTTCTTCGTCGCCCGCTGGACGGGCGTCGGCGTGGAGCGTTTCTCCATCGGCTTCGGTCCCGTGCTGCTGCGCTGGCGCGGCAAGGAGACGGAGTACGCGCTCTCGGCCATTCCCATGGGTGGCTACGTCAAGATGATGGGCGAGGAGAGCCCGCTCGAGGGCGGTGCCCAGCCGGACTACGACCCCGCCAAGGCCTTCGCGTTCAAGCCGCTGTGGGCACGCTTCCTCATCGTGTTTGCCGGGCCCGCCATGAACCTCGTGCTGGCGGCGGTGATCTTCGCCGTGGTCCTCGCCACGCTCGGCCGGCCGGTGTGGCCCCCTGTCGTGGGCCGCGTCACCGAGGGCAGCCCGGCCGCCGCCGCCGGCCTGCGCACCGGCGACGCGGTGACGGCGGTCAACGGCCGCCCCATCAAGTACTGGGAAGATCTCGATCGCGCGGTGTCGAAGTCGAACGGCCGCCCCCTCGAGCTGCGCGTGAAGCACGGCGACAGCGAGCAGACCGCGACGGTGACGCCGCACAAGCGGACGACCACCGACCCCATCTTCCGCGAGGCGCGCGAGGCGTGGGACATCGGCGCCGGTCCCCAGCTCATCCCGCAGATCAGCTCGGCCAGCGCGGGCTCGCCGGCCGAGAAGGCGGGGCTGAAAGCGGGCGACGTCGTGCTCAACGTGGCGGGCCAGGCCGTGTACACGCCCGAGGATCTCGTGGAGGCCATCCGCTCGCGGCCGGGCCAGTCGTTCCCGATGACCATCGAGCGCGACGGCAAGACGCTGACCGTCAACGTCACGCCCGAGCCGGTGAAGGAGAAGACGCCGGACGGTCAGGAGCGCGAGGTGGGCCGGATCCAGGCCGGCATCGCCACCAAGGCCGTCAGCTTCGAGCCGTACAACCCGGCGGCGGCGCTCGGTCACGGCGTGACGAAGACGTGGGACATGACGGTCCTGACGATCAAGGGCCTCTGGAAGCTCGTCTCGCGGCAGATCGACTCGTCCAACATCGGCGGGCCGATCCAGATTGCCACCGAGGCCGGCCGCCAGGCCAAGGACGGCATGGCCTCGCTGGCGCTGTTCACGGCCATCATCAGCGTGAACCTGGCCGTGCTGAACCTGCTGCCGGTGCCCATGCTGGACGGCGGCCACCTGTTTTTCTTCGTCATCGAGGCGATCCTCGGGCGACCATTGTCGCTGCAGAAGCGTGAGGCCGCCCAGCGCGTGGGGTTCGTGCTGCTGATGCTCCTGATGGTCTACGCGCTCTACAACGACCTGGTGCGCATCGACGCCTTCAAATTCTTCCGGTAGGTCGCCCCGCCGCGCCGTGACGCGCTGCAGGCCTGCGATGCGGATTGTCGTCGTGCTCATCGCGGCCGCGCTGGTCGTGGTCGCCGCCTCCGTCCCGCGCGGGCTCGCCGCGGAGTCCGCGCGTCGGCCAGCGCGCATCGGATTCCTGTCACCGAGCTCGATGTCCGATCCGCGGACGCGCACGTTTGTCGAGGCGTTCCGGCAGGGCATGCGCGAGCTCGGGTGGGTCGAAGGGCGCAGCCTGACGATCGAGTACCGGTGGGCCGACGAGCGGACGGAGCGCTTACTGGACCTCGCGAGGGAGCTTGCCCGCCTCAATGTGGCGTTGATCGTGGCGTCGACGAGCCCGGCCGTCCAGGCCGCCAAGCAGGCGACGACCACCATCCCGATCGTCATGAGCAACGCGGGTGATGCGGTGGCGACGGGCTTCGTGAGTAACATCTCGCACCCCGAAGCGAACGTCACCGGGCTTTCGATGATGGGCGGCGAGCTCGTCGGCAAGCAGCTGCAGATCCTGAAGGACGCCGTGCCCGGTATCACGCGGGTCGCGCTGCTGTGGAACCCCACCAACGCGAGCAACGGCCCCCAGCTGTTGCAGGCGGAGGCCGCCGCGCGGGCGCTCGGTTTCCGCCTTCAGCCACTCGAGGTGCGCGCCGCCGCGGAGATCGAGACGGCCTTCGCCGCCATCGCCCGAGAGCGCGCCGGCGCGGTGGTGGCTCTGCTGGACTCCACGCTCGTCGCCAACCGGTCCCACATCACGGAGCTCGCGGCCCGATATCGTCTTCCCGGGATTTACGGATTGACGGATTACGCGCGGGCTGGCGGGCTGATGGCCTACGGCCCCAGCGTGCCGGACATGCACCGACGCGCAGCGGCGTACGTCGACAAGATCCTGAAGGGCAGCAAACCGGGTGATCTGCCGATCGAGCAGCCGACACGATTCGAGTTCATCGTCAACGTCACGGCGGCGAAGAGCCTCGGCGTGACGATTCCGCCCTCGATCCTGGCGCGGGCGGACGAGGTGATCCAGTGAGCGCGGGGCTGCCGCAGAAAGCCATTTCTAGGCCGCCCGCGTTGCCGAATCCCGTAGAATCGGCACGTCAGGCCCATTTTTCGGACAGGACGGGGGACGGATGATCAACCGGCGGAAGAGCAGGCAGCTTCAGGTCGGCAACGTCAAGGTCGGCGGCAGCGCGCCGATCACCGTGCAGTCGATGACCAAAACCGACACGCGCGACGTGCAGGCCACCCTGCTGGAGATCTGGTCGCTGGAGGCGGCCGGCTGTGACATCGTGCGCTGCGCAGTGCCGGTGCGCGAGGCGGCCGAGAAGCTCGGCGAGATCAAGCGCCAGATCCGCATTCCGCTGGTCGCCGACATCCACTTCAACTACAAGCTCGCGCTCATCGCGCTCGAGCAGGGCGTGGACGGGCTGCGGCTGAACCCCGGCAACATCGGCGGCAAGAAGTTCGTGATGGAGGTCGTCACGCTGGCCAAGGAAAGGAAGATTCCGATCCGAATCGGAGTCAATGCCGGGTCACTGGAAAAGGATCTTCTCGAGAAGTACAACGGACCAACCTCGCAGGGAATGGTCGAATCCGCGTTGCGTCACATCCACATCCTCGAGGAATGCGGCTACCAAGAGATGAAGGTGTCGCTGAAGGCCTCCGATCCGCTGATGATGATCGAGGCCTACCGCGCGCTGGCCGAGCAGGTGGACTACCCGCTGCACCTCGGCGTGACGGAGGCCGGCACGCCGGGTGTGGGCACCATCAAGTCCGCGGTGGGCCTCGGCGCGCTGCTGAGCGAGGGCATCGGCGACACCATCCGCGTGTCGCTGTCGGCCGATCCCACCGAGGAAGTGCGCGTGGGGATCGACATCCTGAAATCGCTCGGGCTGCGCAAGGGCGGGCTCACCTTCGTGTCATGCCCGTCGTGCGGCCGCGCCGACGTGGACCTCGTCAAGCTGGCCAAGCAGGTGGAGGACGAGTTCAAGACGCTCAACGAGGAGATCCACATCGCCGTGATGGGCTGCGAGGTCAACGGCCCCGGCGAGGCGCGCGCCGCCGACATCGGCGTGGCGGGCGGGCGAGGGATCGGACTGATCTTCAAGAACGGCGAAGTCATCCGGAAGGTCCCCGAGAAGGAGATCGTCGCGGCCATGCGCGAGGAAGTCGACAAGTACCTGACCGAGCGGAAAGCCGCGAAGGAAGCGGCAGGAGCGACTGCCTGATGGGCCAGTACGAGTGCCACGTGTTCGTCTGTACGACCGGCGACGATTGCCCCAAGGGCGGTGACGTCGAGGGCTTCGTGAAGTACCTGCGCGGGGAGGTGGCCAAGGCCGGCCGCCACCAGGACGTGCGCGTCAACAAGGCAGGCTGCTTCTCGCAGTGCGGGCACGGTCCCATGATCGTCGTCTACCCGGAGAATGTCTGGTACGGCGGCGTCCAGCAGTCCGACCTGCAGGAGATCGTGCAGTCCCACATCCTGGGCGGCAAGCCGGTCGAGCGCCTGCGCTACGCGCCGGGCGTCAAGGGCGCCAACAAGAAGAAAGACGCGCACTAGATGCGGCTCGCGAAGTCGCTTGTCCCCACGCTTCGCGAGGAGCCTGCCGACGCCGAGGCGCTGTCCCACAAGCTGATGCTCCGCGCGGGGCTGGTCCGCCAGCTGGCCGCCGGTATCTACGTCTACCTGCCCATCGGCCACCGCGTGCACGAGAAGGTCAGCGACATCATCCGCGAGGAGATGAACGCCATCGGCGGGCAGGAGATCAC
>Ga0075424_100005962_pt1 | contig 11699 bp, 5 predicted proteins | sample SoiMethybrSBSTD3_FD_75301 | JGI IMG/M metagenome (GOLD analysis project Ga0075424, IMG submission 75301) | Bulk soil microbial communities from a Populus tree surrounding site in Tennessee, USA - Soil MetaG P. TD hybrid SBSTD3 | ecosystem: Environmental > Terrestrial > Soil > Tree plantation... | reverse complement strand
TGATCAGAAAGCTAAGCTCTGCTTGTCGCTGACGCGTGCCGATGGGAACCACAATGGCGCCGATCCGATTGCACGCAAGGGCGCAGGCTAGAAATTCCCAGCAGTTGCCGAGAAAAAGGGCTACGCGGTCGCCTCGCGACACGTTTAGACGACCCAAGCCCGCAGCGATCTTCCCGATTAGCCCGTCAAGCTCGCGATAGGTGATGATCCGATCCTCGACGATTGCTGGCCGCTCCGGAAATTGCACGACGAGGCCGGCGAACATCGCTGCCAGCGTTAGTGGCCTTTCTGAAAAGCAGAGCATCTCTCGGCCATCGTAGTGCACCTCAGGCCTGAGGGGGCCACCCAGTCCGCTGTCAGCCCAAATATTGTCGAGCACGTCTCGCCATCCCGCATTCGCTCTTTATCTATGGCGGCCCGAACTGAGTTCGGAGTCTGTCACCAGTTTGACCGCACGAGCTGCACCTGACATGCAGGAGCACGTCCGCCCTATATATCAAAAACCTGCGCGCGGGCCTGGCCAAGAGAACCGAAATCCTTAGCGGACCTCCAGGTAGCCGCGCGTTAGCGCCGACCGCCGAAGACAAAGGGAGAGGCGCCGGGTAGCGAGAGCGAATTGATGTCGCTGTCGATGCGCCCAGACTGTTGGGTGTACCCGAACCCGAGTGACAGGCTGACATTCGGTACCGGCTGGAATTCGACGCCCGCATGCGCGCTATATCCGGGCAGCGTATTGGACATAGAGTCGAAGGGAGCAAAGGGGCCACTGATACCGGAATTGTATTTCAAAGTGTCGTAACCGGCAAACACTGTGAGGGGCAACCCAGCTGCGTTTTGAAAGTTATAGCCGAACTGCACGCCTTCGTAATAGAGCGAACCAATATTACCAAAAGCTCCATCGCGGTTGATGCCGTTCATGCTCAAACCCATGCCGCCGCCTTCGCGGCCGATAAACCAGCCGTTCAGAAAATTGTAGCGCATATATGAGAAGCCACCTCTGGCGTCGCCGTCACCGAAGCTCGGAAAGTTGCCATAAATGCCGGAGCTCTGACTGACTGTTAGATTGCCGGCGAAGCCGACGGGCCAGTTTGGGATCCAATACGTCACAGGGGCGGCTTGGGCGTGGGCCGTTCGCCCGCCCAGACACAGCGCTGACAATACCAATGCGAGACTTAATCGGCCTAAGAAGGACATCACGCGACCACCCAAGCGTGCGGAAATTATAAGCTTCAGTTAGCAAGAACGCCAGCGAGGCGCCGCTTAGCCATCGTATCACTAAGAATAGCAGCCAACCCAGTTTTGCGTGCACAAACGTTTCAGATCCCAGGCAATCATCAACGGGTGCTGCAGAACGTCATGATTGAGCCGCGATTGACGGCGACGGCACATTTTTTGAATCCAAGCCGACCGCCGTCAAAGCTAGGATGCCCGCATCCAGAATTTCGTCACATCGACAGCGCGACGCCCCGGCAATGGTGTGTCGGCCGCGCAAGGGCCGTAGTTGAGCAAGCCCCCAAGCAGCAGATGGATGTAAGGCCGGGTTATCATCAAACAAGCTCCTGCCTGCGGCTATCGCCATCTCTCTCGCATACGCGCAGCAATATCGACGCGAGGCCGTTGGACCGAAGCCGCTCCCGTCGTCGCAGCAGATCCAGGCCAGTTAAGACGCTCGAATAATGGCAGAAGCGTTTCTGGTATGAAACGAGTTCGAGAAGCATAGAGGTGCCGATCTCCTTGCGCGCTCTGGCCGTGAGCGAAAAATCTATGCGGGACTATGAGATGCAGGTCATCCCTGGCGCGTGTCATCGCGACATATAGCAGGCGACGCTCTTCCTCCAGCTCCTCCGTGGTGCCAGCACCCAGGTCCGACGGGATGCAGCCATCGACGACATTTAGAACAAAGACCGATTTCCACTCCTGGCCTTTTGCCGAATGGATCGTCGACAGGATCAGATAGTCCTCGTCAAGCAGCGGAACACCAGCCTGGCCACTGGTGGCGTCGGGCGGATCGAGCGTAAGCTCGGTCAGGAAGCGCTCACGCGAGGGATAGCCGCCCGCAATCTGTTCAAGTTGGACCAAATCCGCTCGGCGGATTTCCGCGTCTTCGTGGATGCGCTCAAGATGCGGTTGATACCAGAGACGCGCGAGTTCGAGATCGCTCGGCCATTTGGAATTGCCAAGGCGTCCAATCGTCTCGACAAGAGAGGTCCAATCAGCGCCGGATCGAGCTGGGGCCTGTAGCTCGCGAAGCGCCGCGATGGGATCAGAGGATTTGGCGATTTCATCAAGTAAACGTTGCGCTGACGCGGGGCCTACGCCCGGCAGGAGATTGAGCACCCGAAAGCCCGCGACGCGATCGCGCGGGTTCTCGACGAAGCGCAGGATCGCTAGGATATCTTTTACATGAGCGGCCTCCAGGAACTTCAGGCCGCCGAATTTGACGAAAGGAATGTTGCGACGGGTCAGTTCGATTTCGAGCGGTCCGCTATGCGACGACGTGCGAAACAGCACAGCCTGGTGCTTCAACAGCGAGCCCTGCTCTCGGTTTGACAAGACCTGTTCGACCACATAGCGCGCTTGATCGGCCTCGTCGCGAAGCGCGACGAGCTGCGGCTTTTGCGACGACAACCGCTCGGTCCAGAGATTTTTTGTGAAACGCTCCTTGGCAAGGCCGATCACGCCGTTTGCTGCCGCCAAAACTGGCTGGGTCGAACGATAATTGCGGTCCAGCGTGACGATTTCGGCGCGCGGCGTGAATTGATCGGGGAAATCGAGAATATTGCGAACGGTTGCAGCTCGGAACGAGTAGATCGATTGAGCGTCATCGCCGACAACAGTAAGACCCTCCCCGCGAGGTTTCAGCCCGAGCAGGATTGCCGATTGCAGGCGGTTTGTGTCCTGGTATTCGTCAACGAGAACATGATCGAAGCGTCCACCGACGTCATCGGCAAGAGCCGCATCCGAAATCATCTGGGCCCAGTACAAAAGGAGATCGTCGTAGTCGAGCACGTTCTGCGCTTGCTTAGCCTCGACATAAGCTGCAAACAGTTGCTTCAGCTCACATGTCCATCCGACACACCAAGGGTAGGATTGGTCCAGCACCTGCTCAAGTGGCGCTTCCGCATTCACGCATCGGGAATAGATTGCAAGGCAAGTACCCTTAGCCGGAAAGCGGCGTTCTGTTTTCGAAAATCCCTGCTCGTGTCGGACCAAGTTCATCAGATCGGCGGAATCTTCGCGATCGTGGATGGTAAAAGCGGGATCAAGTCCTATTCCTTCGGCATATTCCCGCAAAAGGCGCGCGCCAATGCCGTGAAAGGTCCCCGACCAGATCAGCCCTTCGATCAAGAGAGTCGAATCCTCGCTGAGGACCTGCCGCGCGATACGCTCGACCCGCTGGGTCATCTCCGCGGCCGCGCGGCGCGAAAACGTCATCAACAAGATGCGCCGAGGATCGGCGCCGTTGACGACAAGATGCGCAACCCGGTGCGCCAGTGTGTTGGTTTTTCCAGATCCGGCCCCGGCGATGATGAGAAGTGGTGGTCCGACCGTCCAATTCTGCCCCACGCCATACTCAACGGCTCGGCGTTGTTCCCGATTGAGCCCGTTTAGATATGTCGCAGAGCATGCCGGCACGAATCGCCTCTCAAGACAGAATCGGTGATTCCGCGGGGAAGCGCAATCCGTGCGCGTTAGTCGCTAGCCATAGTCGACCCAGCCTTTTCGATCTCCGCCCGACGCACTCGAGCCGCCGTCACTCGCGCCCTGCCTGATTCTACTGGCATGATCTCTTTCCGGCACGCTTGAGGCAGGTTGGCAGCCGGCATGTTCGACGGAGTCGTCCCTGCTGAGCCTTCTATTATGCGTCTTTGAATGCTTGCTTCCGCCGCGCTGCCCGCTTGTCGCCCGCGGCAAGAACGGATAGTCGTTACGGCTGTACCACTCATGCTGTCCAGGTATTTCATGGCCCAGCAAAATGCCGGTGTGGCCAAGCGTGCGCTGCGAACCGTCGCGGTCGTCGCGTGCCTGCTGGCGGTAGTCGCCATCATCTGGATAACCGCCGGCGAGCTCCGCCAAACTTCTTCGGAGGAGGCATCGCGAGCGGACGATCCCAACCGCACCGAGCCTTCACGCGGTGAAGCGGCCGGCGAGGCGACAGTCAAACTCTCTCCGGATCAGGTGAATCAGATTGGGCTCGAGACGGCAGTCCTGAAGGCCGCGCCTCACTTGGAGCAATTCCGAGCCTATGGCACGGTTGTGGATGTCGCGCGCATCACCGAACTCACCAACAGTTACGCCAACGCGCAGGCCCAGCTTCAGACCGCGCAGGCCAAGTTCGAAGTTGCGAAGAGCGCGTTCGAGCGGACCAAGAACCTTGTCCAGTCCGTGGCACTTCCCAAGAAGGAGGCCGAAGCGGCCGAGGGAACGTTCCGAACCGATCAAGCCACACTCGCTGCCGCTGAGTCGCAGGTAAAGACCTTGGCGGCCACGGCGCAGCAGGAATGGGGTCCAGTCCTCGGAAAAGGAATCATCGAGCGATCGCAGGAGGTGGTGCGACTAATCGAACGTGACCGGTTCCTTGTTCAGGTGACGCTTTCGCCCGGCGTCACCCTGGCGGAGCCTCCGCGGACGGCCCTTGCGCAAGCGCCGATTCGAGATGCAAACATTGACTTGCAGTATGTTTCGCCGGCGACCCGCACTGACCCACGCATTCAAGGACTGAGCTTTTTCTTCGACGCGCCCGGTGACAGCGGTCTTTTGCCCGGAATGAACACCATAGTCTACGTACCTTCCGGCAAGACGTACGAAGGCGTTTTCGTTGAGGACACTGCAATCGTGCGGTGGCAGGGGCGGTCATGGGTTTACTTGCGCGTTGGCCCCGACATCTTCAAGAGACACCCGATCAACACCGACCAACCGGTGTCCGACGACGACTATGTCGTACGCGATATTCCGGCCGGATCGGAAATCGTTACGCGAGGCGCACAGGTCCTCCTTTCAGAAGAGGCGAAGAGCGAGCTTCGCGGTGCTGGCGATTATGACTGACGGCCCTCACCACACGACAGGTCCACAAGCCGCCCTGGTCGCATTCGCCATTCGTTTCAGAGGAATCGTACTGGCGCTTGGATGTGCAGTCTTCGGCTACGGCTGGTTCGCACTCGGCAACGCCAAATACGACGTTTTCCCGGAGTTCGCACCACCCCAAGTCGTCATCCAGACGGAAGCACCGGGCCTGAGCCCTGAGCAGGTCGAAGTTCTCGTCACGCAGCCCATCGAAACTTCGGTGAACGGCTTGGCCGGTGTCGAAAGCATGCGATCTGCATCGATCCAGGGATTGTCCGTCATCACGGTCGTCTTCCTGCCGCGCAGCGACATCTATCGGGCTCGGCAGTTGGTGACCGAGCGGCTCACGGTCGTCGGTAGCCAGCTCCCGCAAGGAGTCGGTCCTCCTGCGATGACGCCACTTACGTCCTCGGCAAGCACTGTGTTGGTCGTCGGACTTACGTCCGACGAGCGGTCGCTCATGGATCTGCGCACAATCGCGGACTGGACTGTGCGGCGGCGGCTGTTGGCGGTGCCTGGCGTCGCCCAGGTTACCACTTACGGCGGAGACGTGAGATCGCTGCAGGTCCAGGTCCGCCCGGAAGATCTGATCAGGTTTCGGGTGAGCATGAACGACGTCCTGGCCGCCGCGCGCAAAGCGACGGGTGTGCGCGGCGCGGGTTTCGTCGACACCGCTAATCAGCGGATCACGCTGCAGACCCAGGGCCAGTCCCTGACCCCGGAACAAGTCGAGCGTACCGTTCTGCTGCATGAGGGCGGTGCGAGCATCGTTCTTGGCGACGTTGCCGATGTGGTCGCCGCTCCCGAACCGCCGATAGGTGCGGCTCTAATCAACGGTAAGCCCGGCATCATGCTTATGATAGGCCAACAATATGGCGCGAACACGCGCGAAGTGACGGTTCGGGTCGAAGCGGCCCTTCAAGAGCTGCGGCCGGCCCTGGAATCAGAGCAAATTCGGTTGCATCCCGACTTGTTCCGCCCGGCCAACTTCATCGACGTGGCGACCCAAAGTGTGGTCCATGCCCTGGCGATCGGTGGCGGTCTGGTGATCGTCGTTCTTTTCCTGTTCTTGTTCGATTGGCGCACTTCGGTGATCAGTTGCACCGCGATCCCGCTGTCGCTGATGACGGCGGTACTTGCGCTGCAGTGGATGGGCGAAACTCTCAACACGATGACGCTCGGCGGTTTCGCCATCGCTATCGGCGAGGTGGTCGACGATGCTGTGATCGGCGTGGAGAACGTGGTGCGCCGCTTGCGCGAGAACCGGAGGTCGGCCGAAGCGCGAGCTGAGGCTCGCGTTGTGCTCGACGCTATCCTCGAGGTTCGCAGCTCCGTCGCGTACGCTACGTTCGCTGTCGTTCTGGTCTTCTTTCCGATACTCGTGCTGTCGGGAGTAGCCGGCCGTTTGTTCGCGCCACTGGGCATCGCCTACATACTTGCGGTATTGGCGTCGCTTGCGGTCGCGCTGACCGTCACGCCCGCGCTGTCGATGGTGTTGCTCACCGGCGGCAGGCGGCAGGAATGGAGCGATCCGCCGGTCGTCCGCTGGAGCCGCCAAGCCTACAAAGGCATGCTCGGTCGCATTGAGCGTTTTCCGAAGTTGGTTGTCACGACCGCGATTGCCCTCACGATCGCAGGAGGGGCGATGCTGCCTTTCTTCGGCAGCACCTTCCTGCCGGATCTGAGAGAAGGACACTTCATCCTGCACGTCTCCACCATGCCCGGTACCTCGCTCGACGAGTCGCTGCGCATCGGCAAGCTGATAAACGAGGCGCTTCGGAAGGTGCCCGGCGTGCGGAGCATCGCGCAACACGTGGGGCGTGCGGAAGCAGGCCCCGATACCACCGGGACGCATTCCAGCGAATTCGAAATCGATTTGCAGCGTGACCTTTCGGGACAAGAGCAAGAGGTTGCCGAAACGCGAATCCGAGCGGTCCTCGCGAATTTTCCGGGCGTAACACTCTCGCTCAAGACCTTCCTGACCGAGCGGGTCGAGGAAACCGTATCCGGCGTCACCGCAGCGGTGGTGGTCAACATCTACGGCGCTGATCTCGACTCATTGGACAGCACGGCCCGTGATGTCGTGCGCGAGCTTGGCGAGGTCCCCGGCGCCGTGGAAGTCCAACAGCGGTCCCCGCCGGGAATGCCGCAGATTAGCGTAACGCTGCGTCCCGCCGACCTGCAACGGTGGGGGCTCGACGCTGTCGAAGTCCTCGAACTCGTCCGCACCGCCTATCAAGGCGACATCGTGGGTCAGGGGTACGAAGGCAACGCCGTCTTCAACGTCATCGTCATCCTGAATGGTTCAGCGCGCGCGCGGCTGACTCAGATTGGCGATCTTCCTCTCAGAACGCCCTCGGGTGCCTACATTCTCCTAAAGCAGGTGGCCGACGTCTATGAGAGCTCAGGCCGCTATCAGCTGCAGCACGAGGCTGCCCAGCGGCTCCAAAGCGTGACCGCGAATGTGAGCGGGCGCGACGTGGCCTCGTTCGTCGCCGACGCAAAGCGGAAGATCGCCCGGGAAGTCGCGCTGCCGCGCGGCGCGCATGTTGAGTTCGCCGGCACAGCGGAGGCGCAGGCGCAATCCCAGCGTGATCTTCTCGTCAACGCGTCGCTGACCGGTATCGGCATCATCCTTCTGCTGTGGGTTATCATTGGACACTGGCAAAATCTGATGCTGGTTCTGATCAATCTTCCGTTCGCGCTCGTCGGCGGGATCTTCGCGGTTGCTATGACCGGCAGACTCATTTCGCTCGGTTCGATGGTAGGATTCGTTACGCTGTTCGGGATCACTCTGCGCAACTCCACCCTGATGATCTCGCATTACGAGCATCTGGTCGTCGTCGAGGGACGCGCCTGGGGGCTTGAAGCCGCGATCGATGGCGCGGCAGACCGCCTCATTCCGATTCTGATGACATCCGTGGTGACAGCTCTTGGCTTGCTGCCGCTCGCGATCGGCGCGGGCGAGCCGGGGCGCGAAATCGAAGGACCAATGGCGATTGTCATACTCGGGGGTCTCGTGACCTCGATGGCTCTTAATCTGCTGGTCCTACCCACTCTCGCCCTTCGCTTTGCGCGCTTCGACATCGAAGACTCCAACGCGCACCGGGAAAAAGCAATCGCGTGATGATGCCAACACGGGTCGCGGGCCGGGTTGTGGTCGTGACATGTCCCGCCCTCAGAATGATGTCCGCGGCACCCTAGTCATTGCGCGGTTCATCGTTGCTGCCCGCGAGGTGGCTATGACTGCGATATCGCAAACTCACCAGATAGTGATTGTAAGCTTGCTGTAAGCATTTGCTTGAACCTTGGGCTTTCACGGTCACATCCGCAGCATTGATCATGGCGACGCGAGATCGTCCTGCCAATAACGCTTGATGGTCGTTGTGTCGTCATACTCCCCTCTCAATGCGGCACTTTGCTCTGCTGATCAAAGCTTGGTTGTTTCGCTTTGTGTGCATCGTATCGCTGAGTGTTGAATAACCTGATTCAACTGAGTCGATTGCTCACAGAGGTAAAGAGTTTAGTCCTCGCCGACTGGATTTAGAGCCAAGACAGGCACGCGTTAGCTGATATTCGGCACCGTTGTTTAACTCAATCCACTCGCACATGGGGAGAAGCCAACATGGCAATCGCTACCGATCGTGAAACTGCGCTGGGTCAAACCACAGACGACCTCGGACAGGCGGGCATTATCTTCAATGACGCTGTTCGGTTGAGCAACGGCGGACTTTGGTCGCAGCCGGCGGACGACCACAATCAGCTCAACTACGCAAGCCAATATGAAGCGGATATCAGCATTCTCAACACTGATATCGCTTCCGCCATCGCCAACGGCCCCACTGTCAACGACGTTTCGGTCACGCCATCCAATGCCAACACACTCACGGAAATTCAGGGGCAACTCGCTCAGCTCGCGGCGACCGCGCCAAATGCCGTCGGTAACAACGCCGCGGCAGTGCAAGCCCAGGGCGTTCTGCACACCAACGAACAATTGATCCTGGGCGAGATCGCTAGCGACACGAACCTGCAAACTACGCTCGCAGCGAGTGGCGTCACGAACGATGGAACGGGCACCGTTGACCAAGGCTTCCAGGCGCTTCCCGCACAGGCAGCCGATAACGCTACGGCGATTACTGCCGCTACGGCCGGAGCCAATCTGTCTGATATCGGGACCGTGTTTAATGCGGCAGCCAATCTTGCAGATGGCGGACTGAACGCGAGCAATCTTCCTCAGTTCGACGCTGATATGAAAGCTATTGCTGCCGGCCTGCAAAACTTCATCAACGGCGGTGGGCTTGCAGCAGCCCAGGGCTCCGATGCTGAGCAAGCACTCGCCACGGCAGATAGTATTTCGCTTACCGACGCGCAGGCGCTCACGGGAGTTCATGCCCTGACCATGCTTGATCAGATCGAAGACCAGATCAGCAGGTTCGATGCCATGTACGCGGCTAACCCGAATATCGCGGCCCGGTCGACCAACGACAATCTATTGGACATCATTGACATTGTGCAGAACGATCCGGCGCTCGCGGCAAGTGCTGGCAATGCGAGCGGCAACCCAAGTCATGACGGCGGATTCGCTGAGCAGCCTGGCTATCTGGCGGGCACCATCCAGCACTACCAGGACAATCAGGCGCAGACTGACTTCTGGTCCGCATTTGTCGCGGGCGCAAACAATCTCAACAATGCGCTCACGGCGGAGGCCAACGGAACGGTGCACTTGGATACAGCGGGCCTCCAATCCCTCGTTCAGCAAGTTCAGGGATATGAACAGCTCGGTACCTCGTTCGACGCTGCTCAAGGAGGCGTGTTCGGCGCCCGATTCGACAACGAGTTACTTGGTGGCACACTGAACGCCGACACCTCGACAGCTCTGCACGCGCTCAATGACATCTTGAACAATGGCGGCACGGTGTCGGCGACCGATGCAGCACAACTTACTGCTGCCGGATTCGGCTATGTCGCCGACGCCAACGACGTCTCCGGGAACAATGCTCCGAACGGCGGCGGGACTTACGTGGGCACGTCGACGACGGTGTCTGGGGCGACCACGACGCAGATTGCAGATGCCAACACGACCACGTCAGGCAATGTCGACGGCAATGAACATCCGACGGATCATCCTGCGAGCCCAATGAACAACGGATTTGGTGTTACTCTTCCCGCACCATCGTCGGTACAGGGTGCTGGCGGCGGTGGCGCTGTCAGCGGAGGTACTGGCGGCAGCGCTGGTGCGGGCGATGGAGGCACAGGCGTCGCCGGAGGTGGTGGAAGTGCTGGGAACGGCGGTTCGCCTGCCGAGGGCGGGCAGCACGACCATTCGGGCGGGCAAGGCGGCAACCAACTTGGCAGCGACATTGTCGCGCTGCTTCAGGCGCTGCAGCAGGGTGATACCAACCGGGTTAACGATGCGGTCGCAGCGCTTGGCAACGACGTGCATGGCGCTGGTGCTGTCGATCCCGGCGGCATTCACACATTCGTGCACCAGCATTTTGAGCACATGTGGAGCTGACATCACCCCGCGTCTTGTGGGTGATTCCAAAAGTTGATTCGGTCGCTCCGACGTGCACGTCGGAGCGCCCACCGTCATTTTCGGCGCCTTGCTGCAAAATGCCATCGTGCTCACCGCGGCGCGCCAGTGTCACGCCGCGTGGCCTACTCTTGAGGCGCTGACCAATTCGACCTTGGACAGCTCATATCAGACCCGCCCATGCGCTCTTGGCGCGGCCAGTTTCCGGTGAGACAACACACCCGGACACCGCCATAAACAAGCGGTCCTGCAGCGCCAGTCCGTCTTAATCGGCGGTGGACTCCGCACAGTAGACGGGCGTCAAACGTCCGTCAGCGCCAGGTATTGGTTTTGGAGGATAGATGTAGAATGAAGAAATCACCGTATTTTGCAGTGGTGACTCAATCATCCCGTTTACCGTTCGCTTGGGCGGTTCTTCTTCACCACAAGCGGCAAGCAACAGCATTAACAGAAGTACGGCAGCCCTGGTCATAGGGAGTCCATCTATGTGGCCCAACCGATTCGCGTTGCATCAAGATCTAGGTCGGACTTGAAGATGGGGCGTGTGAAGCCATTCACTCTCCGCAACCATGACTCCCGGAGCGATTATGGGAGATCCGGCAATACGTTTGTCGCGTCACGGTGGAAGTCAGCCAGCTTCTGCAACCTCACGATCTCTTCCATAGACCGTACATCATGGAACGGATCGAGGCGGCATCAGCCAAAGCGTTTGGTTGACTGATCCAACAACGCACGGCGCGTTTCGTGCCTCAGCTTGTTGGACTAGGCGGCGCAAGAGTCTGCTTCTGGTCCTTGAGACATTATGTCTGCCAGAGGGGCCACTGCCCGCGGCCATTGAGGTCCGCGGGCAGTCAATTTCGTTCGGCCGGTGGCACCACGCGTTGAGGTTCACAACTTCGACAGGTCTAGCTGCTGTCGGTTGCCGACCCACGTCTTGGCAAGATCCGCTTCAAGCTTGCTCGCCTGGTCGGCCTTGCCGCGCGCCTTATAGAGTTCGGCAAGTCCATACCACGACCAGCCGTTGCCGGGGGCGCGCTTGAGCGCAAGCTGGAACTGCTCCTCCGCTTCGTCGAGCCGGCCCGCCTGCATCAGCGCGACCGCG
>Ga0075424_100005961_pt1 | contig 11699 bp, 14 predicted proteins | sample SoiMethybrSBSTD3_FD_75301 | JGI IMG/M metagenome (GOLD analysis project Ga0075424, IMG submission 75301) | Bulk soil microbial communities from a Populus tree surrounding site in Tennessee, USA - Soil MetaG P. TD hybrid SBSTD3 | ecosystem: Environmental > Terrestrial > Soil > Tree plantation... | reverse complement strand
GGCCGCGAGCATCTCGGAGCGGCGCGCCGCGACGACGGGACGCTGTTCTAGCGGCTGGATAGGCCCGTCGTACGGCTCGGCCAATCGATCGTGTTGCGGAGCGGTGACCCCCGGTGCGACTGCGGATCGCGCTTCTCGACTACCGAGACCGGGTCCGATCACCGTATTACCGACCGCCGAGGGGGCAGAAATTCGTTGCCTTTCGCCTCCGGATCTCGAACCTGTCGCGGCGCAACTGGATCGGCACCCTCGCCAGCTGGGCTCAGCTGGTCGACAGCAAAGGGCGAACGTACAGCGTCCTCGGCCACGTCGGTCGGCCGTGGCCCGTCCTCGCGCCGACGCTCAACAACGGCTCGACGATTCGACCGCGGCATACGCTCACCGGCTACCTCGGTTGGTTGCTCCCGAAGCGCGTCGAGTTGAGGACGTTTCGGTACAGCTTCGGCCTGAGCCCGGTCGCGGGCGTGTGGGCCTTGCCGCTTGGGTAGCCGCGCCTGGCGCGAGCTCTCGCCCTACGGCACCGAGAAGCCGAACCGCTCGGGCTGGTCCGGCGTCGCCGAGAGCTCGATACGCGCGATTGCCCCGACAGGGAGGATCAGCTCGCCCGGCGCATCTCCACCCGCAACGGGCGTGATCGTCACGAAGCCGTAGCCAGGCTCGGGCGACAGGCGCTCGAGCGTGTACCGGGAGCCGTCGCGAAGCTCGAGCTCCACGACCGCCTTCTCGATGCCGTGCTCGGTCGCGAATCGCTCGATCGAACGGTGCAGGCGCGCGACGAAGTCGTCGTGCGGCCCTTCCATCCCCGGCAGCCAGAGCTCAGCCACGGCGCTCGCTCTAGCGGCGGAACTGGTACGCGTGCCAGGAGGGCACGGGCGCATGCTCGAGCAGCGCGCGCCCGCCGTCGGGATCGCGGTAGCCGAAGTCGGCGCTGTCGTCCTCCCACGCGACGTCCAGCAGCCCTTCCTTGACCTTGTGGTCGAGCCAGGCGCCCCGGAAGACCAGCTTCCGGAGCCAGTAGACCAGCGACTCCCCGGCGACGAGCGAGACCTGCTCCCAGTGGCGGTGGAGGTAGCCGCCGAGCGCGCTTCGCGGCTCGGCGATCCGGCCGTCCGCGGCGAGCTCGACGAGATCCGCGGTCTCGTCCTCGTCGAGGTCGTTGTCCTCGATCACGCCGAGCCGGACGGCTGCCGCGGTGACCCGCTCCTCGAAGTCCTCGGCGTTGAAGCTGAACTCATGGCCCAGGAACTCGATCGCGTAGTCGGTTCCCGACGAGTAGTCGTCTTCGGCCATCGGGCAGAACGATAGCCTGGCGACGTGCGGGTGCCAGTCATCGCCGCCTCATGCGCCGTCTGTGTCGGGCTCGTCTTCCTCGTCTCGTGGTGGTTCGACATGTCGCTGTCGCGGGCGGCGATCCTCGCACCGGTGATCGTCGTCTCGTTCGGCGCGGTCGCAGGGCTGATCATCCTCTGGACGCGCGTCGCGCTCGATCCGATCCTCCGCCGCCGGCGCGGGGAGGATTCACACACTTTCGACACCCATCCGTGACACCGGCACCGGCCCTGGCGTCTGCGGCGAGGGGGCCGGAGCCTCATCCGGTCAGTGCTGAGGGCCCCTCACCGCGCCCCCGACTGCGATCGCACATGGCGTGATGTCCGCTCGAACTACGCGTGCGCGACGACCTCGCGGACCTCGACCGACTCGACGGTAACGCCCCGCGGCGGCGTCACCGTCGGAAGCATCTCCGCCGCCCGCTGAGCCCCTTCCTCCGACTCGAACACGATCATCGACAGACCGTCTTCCTCCTTGCGCGTCCAGTAGCCGGTGACGAAGCCCGGCACCTGCTTGACACGCGGGACAACCTGCTCGCGAAGCGCCGCCACCGCGGCGTCGAAATCCTCGATCGTCACTCGCACTACGACTGCATGCATGAGATCGCCTCCCCTTCCTGGTTGATCGGCGGCGAGCCTATAGCCGCTGCGGCCGACACGGCGCCGAGACGAGCCAGGTGGCGAGCAGCAGGAGGCGGTGGCGGGCCCCGCCGGCCCGCCACCAGCCGCTACCCGGCTCGGGTCGGGATCGTCACGGTGTGTCCCGAGAACGTCACGATTCCCGGGAAGCCCTCCGGCTCCACGTTCCACGATCCGCACACCTGCACGGTCGAGCCCGGATCGGCATACATGCGCACTTGCTGACCGGCTCCGAACTCGGGAGCGTCGACTCCGTTCGTCGGGAAGCTGACCCCGATCAACGGCACGATGTGCTCGGCCTCGACACCGCCGGCCGTCGTCGTCACACGCACATGTGCGGGCAGTGTCGGATCGACGCCGTAGAAGGCCGAGACGTACTCGATCACCAGGCGCCGGTCGTCGGCGACGGGGACGTCGTCGCAGATGTGCGTGGTCTTCGGCTGAACTCGTGCTGGAACGGATGGGTGGGCTGTCGAGGTCCCGTACGACGACCGGACCGGTCTCAGAGTTCAGGACGCTGACCGTCCCCTGCTCGTGCACCTTGACGTTCCCGCTCGTGTCGAGCGGCTCGACGATGGTGGCGTTCACGGTCTGCGCGGCGGTGCGATCGGTTCGCGCAGGACGGTCGCGCCGAGGATGGTCGCGCCGACCAAGAGCAGCGCGACGAATGACCACTTCCTCATGGCTCCTCCCTCCCGGATTGTGGGAACGCGACCGTGACGCACGAGTCCTAAAGTCGCCTTAAGGCGGGGTCGACGTGGACCCTGGCGACGTCCGATGTCGCCCGTACGGTGGACGCGCGATGCACAGCGGCACGGGGACCTGGACGATCGTCTCGTGTCCGCGCCTCGAGGCGCTCTCGCTGGCCCAGGCCGTCGGCGTCGGCGAGTTGACGGCGAGCGTCCTCGTGCGACGCGGATACGGCGATCCCGAGCGGGCGCGCGCCTTCCTGGAGGGCGAGCAGCCCCTGCACGATCCCCTGCTGCTTGGCGACGCGCAAGCCGCGTGCGATGCGATTCGCGAAGCGGTCGTAGCGAAGAAACGGATCTGCGTGCACGGCGACTACGACGTGGACGGCATCTGCGCCACGGCGCTCGCCGTCCTCGTGCTGCGTGAGCTCGGGGCGGACGCCGACTGGCACCTGCCGAGCAGGTTCGACGAGGGCTACGGCCTCCGCCGCGAGACGCTCGCGCGGCTGGCGACGGAGGGATACGGGCTCGTGCTCACGGTGGACTGCGGCATCACGGCCGTGGACGAGGTGGCCGAGGCGAAGGCACAGGGCCTCGACGTCGTCGTCACCGACCACCACCGCCCCGGGGAGCGCCTCCCCGAGTGTCCTCTCGTCGTGACGCGACCGTCCGATTATCCCTTTCCGGAGCTCTGCGGCACGGGCGTCGCCTTCAAGCTCGGACAGGCGCTGCTCGGCGACGACGCGCCGGCGCTCCGACGGCACCTCGACCTTGTCGCGCTGGCCACGATCGCCGACCTCGTCCCGCTCGTCGGCGAGAACCGCTCGCTGGCGATCGCCGGGCTTCGCGCGCTCACCCGCGCGCAACGCCCCGGGCTGCGCGCGCTCATGCGGACGGCGCGGGTCGATCCGGGAGCGCTCGACGAGCGGTCGGTTGCGTTCCGCCTCGCCCCGCGCATCAATGCGGCGGGCCGGCTCGGCCACCCGGGGACGGCGCTCGACCTGCTGCTGACGGAGGACGCGGCCGAGGCAGTGCGGCTGGCGGGTCGGCTCGAGGAGCTGAACCGCGAGCGCCAGGCCGTCGAGGAGACGATCCTGCGCTCTGCCCTCGCCAAGATCGACGCGTGGTCCGACGCGCAGCGCGCCCGCCGCGGATACGTCCTCGCCGACGAAGAGTGGCACGAGGGCGTGATCGGCATCGTCGCGTCGCGCGTCGTGGAGCGCTATCACCGGCCCGTAGTGCTGATCGCCGGGGGCGGCGACGAGTGGAAGGGATCGGGGCGATCGATTCCTGCGTTCGATCTGCACGGTGCGCTCGGTGCGTGTTCGGCGCATCTCGAGCGGTACGGCGGCCATCGTGCGGCCGCCGGGCTGTCCGTCCGACCCGAGTGCGCCGAGGCGTTCGCAGAGGCCTTTGCAGAGCACGCCGACGCGGCACTCTCGGAGATCGACCTGCGCCCCGTCACGACGGTCGATGCCGTGCTGCCGCCCGGGGTCCCGCTCACGCTCGATCTCTGCGCGGAGCTTGCCCGCCTCGCGCCGTTCGGTCTCGGTAACCCGCCGGTGACGCTCCTCGCCGAAAGCTGCGAGCTCGCCGACGTTAACGCCGTCGGCGACGGGCGCCACCTTCGCTTTCGCGTCCGGGCGGCCCGTGGCGACGCGGGCAGCGCGATCGCGTTCGGCCTCGGAGCCCAGCTCGACAGCTTCCGCCGCGTCGGACGCCGTGACATCGCCTTCCACCTGCAGGCGAACCAGTGGAACGGGACGGTCGCGCCTCAGCTCGTCGTCCGGCGTGTTTTCGACACGCCGGAGCGCTACGAGGAGCTTCGCTCCTGGCTCGCGCGCGAGTACCGCAAACAAGCAAGCGGCGAACGCGACCACGTGGCGAGCGAGATCTTCGCCGAGCTCGAGCTCGATGAAGGCGGGCGCCGTAGCCTGCTGGAGTCGGATCGCTTCCGCGCACTGCTCGCGGAAGAGCCGCTGCCGCGCGCTGCCTGAGTTTCGAGGCGGCGCCGGAAGGAGAGGGACCCCCGAGGGAGAAGCGTCCTAGCCATGCGACTGAGGCCGAAGAGCGACAAGCGGAAGGCGGACGATCTGGCGCGGCTGCTGCTCGCGCTCGATCGGTTCGCCGGCGAGACCCGGCCGTGGCGGCCGCGCCGAACGCTGAGCGCGTTCGTCTCGTCGAGATAGCGCACGCCGGCCACGCGGGTGACACTCAGGCCCGCCACGCACGCGGACGTCGACGCCGTCTCGTCGATGCAGAGGGCGTCGCTGCTCGAAACCTATGAACCCTTCCTGGGCCGGGCGGCGATCGAGGAGTTCATTGCCGGCGGGCATGTCGAAGGCTACTTCGAGGAGCACTGGCACCAGGCGACCATCGCCGTTTCCGGCGACGAGATCGTGGGCGTCGCCGTGCTGGCCGGTCTCCTTGCTCGACCTGATCTGGGTGCGGCCCGAATCGCGGTCCGAGGGCATCGGATCGGCGCTCATGGACGCGGCCGAGCGCCAGGCTGCCGCCGAAACCGGCGTGCTGACGTCGAGGTCTGGGACGACAACCGGCGAGCCGTGGCGTTCTACGAGCGTCGAGGCTTCTCCGTGCGCGCGGCCGCCGAGGATCCGCAGACGGGCCTCATGAAGCTCCACATGCGGAAGGCCTTCACCGGGCTGCCCTGAGCGGCGGGCCGATTCCGCTGCGGCCGGGACTACACTTTGTCTCATGGCGGTTCTCGAGACAGCAGGACGGCACGAGAGCCTCCTCGACGAGCTGATCGCGGAGGTCTCCGCGTACATCCCGGATGCCGACAGCGACCTGCTCCGGCGTGCGTTCGAATTCGCAGCGCGCGCACACGAAGGACAGCAGCGCCGGTCGGGCGAGGAGTTCATCCTGCACCCGTTCGGCGTGGCGAAGATCTGTGCGGAGCTGCACCTCGACGAGCAGACGATCGCGGCCGCGCTCCTCCACGACGTCGTCGAGGACACGGACACCGAGATTGCCGACGTCCGGGCCGAGTTCGGCGACGAGGTCGCAAAGCTTGTCGAAGGCGTTACGAAGCTGACGCGCATCAGCTTCCAGAGCCGCGAGCAGGCGGAGGCGGAGAACTACCGGAAGATGATCATGGCGATGGCCGAGGACGCCCGGGTCATCCTCATCAAGCTCGCGGACCGCCTCCACAACATGCGCACGATCGAGTACCTCGGCAAGCAGAAGCAGCTGCAGAAGGCGCGCGAGACGCTCGAGGTCTATGCGCCACTGGCCCACCGCCTCGGTATCCACACCCTCAAGTGGGAGCTCGAGGACCTGGCGTTCCGAACGCTCCATCCCCGCAAGTACGAGGAGATCAAGACGATGGTCGCCGAGCGGCGCGCCGAGCGGGAGCAGCGCGTCGAGAAGGCGGCCGGCGGACTCCGAACGGAGCTGGACAAGGTCGACGTCCCGGCCGAGATCTCGTACCGGGCGAAGCACTTCTACTCGATCTACGAGAAGATGGTGAAGAAGGGCCGTGAGTTCAACGAGATCTACGACCTCACGGCCATGCGGGTGATCGTCGAGCGCGACGGCGAGGAAGGGATCCGGGACTGCTACGGCGGGCTCGGGCTCATCCACTCCCTATGGAAGCCGATGCCCGGGCGGTTCAAGGACTTTATCGCCATGCCGAAGTTGAACCGCTACCGGGCCCTGCACACGACCGTGATCGGACCCGAGGGCATGCCGCTCGAGATCCAGGTGCGGACGCGGCGGATGCACCGCGAGGCGGAGTACGGCATCGCTGCCCACTGGATCTATAAGCGCGGCCGCGCCTCGAAGGCGGACGAGGCATGGGAGGCCTGGGTCAACCAGGTGATGGACTGGCAGCAGGACGAGCCGGACGCCCGCGAGTGGTCGAAGAACTGGCGCGCCGACCTCTTCACCGACGAGGTCTACGTCTTCACGCCGAAGGGCGAGCTGAAGACGCTGCCCGCGGGCTCGACGCCGATCGACTTCGCGTACGCGGTGCACACGGACGTCGGGCACCGGACCGTCGGCGCGAAGGTCAACGGGCGCATCGTCCCGCTCCACTACCGGTTGCAGTCGAGCGATATCGTCGAGATCCTCACCGCGAAGTCCGGCCGCGGCCCGTCCCGTGACTGGCTCAAGCTGGCCGCCTCGTCGCGCGCCCGCAACAAGATTCGCCAGTGGTTCTCACGCGAGACGCGGGGCGAGACCGAGCAGAAGGGCCGTGAGGCGCTCGAGCAGGCGTTGAAGGCGCAGAACCTGCCCTACCGCAAGCTCGCCGGCTCAGCGGTGCTCGCGCAGGTGATCCGCGAGGCCGGCTTCAAGAAGGCCGAGGACTTCTACCTCGCGCTCGGCTCGGGCAAGCTGCCGCCGAGCCAGATCGTCAACAAGGTCATCCATCGTCTGAAGACGGACGAGGTCGCCGAGGAGGCGCCGGTTCCGCTCAAGGCGCCGAAGGCGCGCGAGGCGGTCGGGAGCTCGAGCTTCGGGATCACGGTGCACGGCGTCGAGGACGTGCTCGTGCGCATGGCGAAGTGCTGCACGCCGGTGCCGGGAGACAACATCGTCGGCTACATCTCGCTCGGGCGAGGCGTGACGATCCACCGTGAGGACTGCCCGAACGTGAAGGCGCTCATGCGCAATCCGGAACGCTTCACGACCGTCGAGTGGGACGGCGACGCGTCCAAGAGCTTCCGGGTGCAGATCGCCGTGGACGCATGGGACCGCTCCCGCCTGCTCGAGGACGTCGCGAGGACGTTCGCCGAGCACGGCGCGAACATCGTCTCCTACGGCGGCGTCGTCGAGGATCAGCTGGCGAAGAACTGGTACACGGCCGAGCTCGGCGACGTCAAGGAGCTCCGCTCGCTCCTGAGCGCCTTGCGGCACGTTGAGGCCGTGTTTGACGCCTACCGCGTCACGCCCTCGTAGCGCGTTCTTGACGGACGCAAGGCCGGCCCCTAATGTCGCCTTGTCGACTCGGAGGTGTCGTGATGGAAGGACGGAAGCGACGTCCCACGCTCTTCGGCTCTCTTGTCGTGCTCGGATGCGCCCTCGCGCTGGGGGTCGCGCCGTCAGCACAAGCCGCAAACATCGCTCCCAATGCCGGCTTCGAGGACGTCTGCGGCGCCGGGATCCCATGCCACTGGTTTGGATCGGGTGGCTCGTTCCCGTCCAGCGACACCAACAACCCGCATTCGGGGCTGAGGAGTTTCCGGATCACGTCAACCCAGGCCCAGTCGAGCACGACCGCCGTCAGCGACTGCATCCCGGTCACCGCGGGGACGACCTACAACCTGGTTCTCTTCTACCGGACGAGCAGCGCGCGAGTCACGCAGATCCTCTTCGCCCCGCTCTACTGGTCGAACGCAAACTGTACGGGCTCGAGCCTCGCGCCTGCCGGGGCCTCCACGAACTCGGCGTCCCACGATGGGAACTGGCACTCGATTTCCGGGACGTCGGCGGCGCCCACCAACCCGCCGTTCAACGCGCTATCCGCCCAGCTCCTGATCCACTTCGGATGTTCTTCCGGCTGCCAGGCCAACGACGCCGCGAACTACGACGATGCGGTCGTGGACTCGAGCCCGCTGGCCGCCACCGTCACGGCGTTCTCGGCCAAGCGGTCGGCGAAGGGCATCGTCCTCCGATGGCGCACCGGCACGGAGGCGGACACGCTCGGTTTCAACGTCTACCGGCAGAGCCACGGCAAGCGCATTCGAGTCAATCGGCGGCTCTTGCCGGCGCTCGGCGCGGTGGCGGGCTCGTCGTACTCTTTCCTCGACCGGCGGGCACTGCGACGCGCCGCAGTCCGATACTGGGTGCAGGATGTAGACGTGAGCGGCGCGCGAACGTGGCACGGGCCTGTGCGCGCGCGTGCCGCTTAGCGTCCGCATCGAACGAGGAGCGTGGCGGGCGCGGGCGCTCGTAACGAAGTCCACTTGACGTTTCGGAACGGCGCGTCGTACGATCGCCGCCTCGACGCGAAGGGGGAGTGGGATGACCCGGTCTTGGCTCTTGGCTCGGCGGGGTGCGTGCCTGTTCGCGATCGCGGCCGTAGCCGCGCTGACGGCGGTGCCGTCCGCGGAGGCCGCGAACATTGTTCCGAATCCGGGATTCGAGAACGCTTGCGCCGGGGGCATCCCGTGTAACTGGAGTCCGTCGTCGAGCGGGGCGATCACGCGCGACACCAGCGTGCACCGGACGGGGTCGGCGAGCCTCCGTCTTGCCGGCACGCTGAACGGCTCCAGCGCGGACACCATCAGCGATTGCGTTCTCGTCACCCCCGGTACGACGTACTACATGCGGATCTGGTACCGGACGACGAGCCAGTCGGTGACCTCGATCAGTTTCTCAGCGGCGTACTGGTCGGCGAACAACTGCACCGGCTCGAACGCCAATCCGGCCGCGGCCAAGACCACGCAGCCGACCCGCGACGGAGGCTGGCACGCGATTACCGGCCCAACCACGGCGCTGACGAATCCACCCTTCGATGCCCACTCCGCCACGCTTGTGATCGAGACCGGGTGTCTCCAGGCTTGCTCCGACACCAACGTCGTCAACTACGACGACGCCATCATGGACACGACTCCTCTGGCCGTTTCCATCTACGGCTTGCGGGCCTTGCGCTCCCATCGTGCGATCGTGCTGCGCTGGCGCACCGGCACCGAGGCCGACACGCTCGGGTTTAACGTGTTCCGTCAGCAGGGCGAGCGGCGCGTGCGAGTTAACCGGCGCTTGCTACCCGCGGTCGGCGCTCTCGCCGGCACGTCGTACTCGTTCACCGACCGTCGAGCGTCGAGGCGCGCGGCTCGCTACTGGCTGCAGGACGTCGACGTTCGTGGCACGCGCACCTGGCACGGGCCCGTTCGCGTGCGGGCCTCGTAGGCAACGATCGATGCGAAAGGGGTCGAGATGACCACATCACGGTTGTCGACAAGGCGCATGGTCTATCTGCTCGCGGTCGCGGCCGGCGCTGCGCTCATTGCAGTGCCGTCTGCGCAGGCGGCGAACATGGTTCCGAATCCAACATTCCAAGACTCCTGCAGCGGGGTGCCGTGTCACTGGTCCGGTGAAGGCGGGGCAACGTTCGTGGTCAGCGGGACACAGCCGCACTCAGGCTCGACCAGTGGTTTGCTCACCCTCGCCACTGCCGGCATGGTCGGTGGCAGCGCTCAGAGCGACTGCCTACCGGTGACCGCCGGGACGACGTACAACATGGCGATCTGGTACAGGGCTCCCGCCGCGCTCGCCGGGAAGATCACGCGGATCAGCTTCTCGCCGTTCTTCTACCCGGACGCGAACTGCGACGGGGGGGCGGTCGACCAGAGCGCGCCCGGGGCGTTCACGAACTCGCCGAACACGGACGGCAGCTGGCATGAGCTCACCGGCACCGCGACCGCGACGAGCATCCTCTTCACCCCGCAATCGGCGAATCTCGTGATCGGCCTCCTATGCGCCCCCAGCTTCTGCCCTGTCGGGCAGGCAGCGTGGTTCGACGACGCGCAGATGGATACCTCGCCGCTCGCCGTCACGCTGTACGACTTCCGAGCCGCCAGGTCGCACGGCGGCGTCACGCTTCGCTGGCGAACGGGCACTGAAGCGGACACGCTCGGCTTCAACGTCTTCCGTCAGCAGGGCAGCCGGCGCGTGCGAGTGAACCGGCGGCTCCTGCCGGCGCTCGGCGGTCTGGGAGGGTCGTCGTACTCGTTCGCCGATCGGCGGGCACCGCGGCATCGCGCCGTTCGGTACTGGCTCCAGGACGTCGACACCCACAGCGTCCGTACATGGCACGGGCCGGTGCGCGTGCGCGCGGCGTGAAGCTTGACCCCAGCCGCGGCGACGGCGTAGGGTCCGCCCGTCGTCTGCAGGGGAGGGTGTGATGAGGGGGATCTCCGCAGGATCGTGTCTTTTCCTCTCGATGCTCGCGGTAGCGGCGGCGCTCACGATCGGGGTGGGGAGCGCGTCGGCAGCGACCGTCAATCTCGTCCCGAATCCGGGCTTCGAGACGGGGCCATGCGGCTTCCAGGGCCCGATCATCTGCGACTGGTTCGAGTTCCCGGGCGTGACGATGACGCAGGACTTCTCGAATCCGCACTCGGGCCTAGCTAGCATGAACCTGAGCGGCCCGCCGTTCGAGGTCGACGCCAGCACGTCGGGTTCCGGCTTTCCGGGGTGCCGGATCACGCACCCGGGACCGCACGCTGGCTCTTTCTGGTACCGGACGAGGGACTTTGTCGCCACGGTGATCGTCCTCACCGCACACTGGTGGCCGTCGAACAACTGCTCGGGGGCGGCCCCGTCGGGCGTGATCATCACCAACTCGCCGACGACCGACGGTGCCTGGCACCAGGTAACCGGAACGATGTTCGCGCCGCCAGGCACGGGATCGGTCAGCTTCGGCATCGGCGAGGGCTGCAGCATTGGCTGCACGGCTCCGCTGAACGTCAACTTCGACGACCTCGTCGTTCTGGGTCATGTTCGGAAGGGGCCCTGATCCTCCGGTCGAAAGGAGGAGCGCTGTGCATGTGAGGCCTCGGAGCGTCAGCCGGCTGGCCGCCCCGTTCGCGGTAACGCTCGCGGCGGTCGTAGCGCTCGCCTTTGCGCCGTCGGCGGGAGCGACGGTCAACGTCGTTCCGAACCCGGGATTCGAGACGGGCCCCTGCGTAGGCCCGCCGATCGCCACGATCATCTGCGACTGGGCGCCGCTGGTCGGGATCATGTCGCAGGACTTCGTCGCGCCGCACTCGGGCAACGCGAGCATGCAGCTGGCAGGTTTTGACGAGAACAACGTCGAGGCGACGACCATCAACGGCCGCTGTATCCACCTGCCGGAAGGCCCCCATACGACGTCGTTCTGGTACCGCACCGGCGACGCCGGCGCCAACCAGATGGCCCTTTCGGCGAACTTCTTCTCGAATCCGAACTGTGCGGTCGCGAACTTCGACTCGGGCTTCGTCCGGACGCTCTCGCCGGTTACCGACGGACAGTGGCACCAGGTGACCGGGTCGCTGGTTGCGCCTCTCACGACGCAGTCGGCCACGCTCGGGATCTTCGA
>Ga0075424_100005959_pt1 | contig 11702 bp, 8 predicted proteins | sample SoiMethybrSBSTD3_FD_75301 | JGI IMG/M metagenome (GOLD analysis project Ga0075424, IMG submission 75301) | Bulk soil microbial communities from a Populus tree surrounding site in Tennessee, USA - Soil MetaG P. TD hybrid SBSTD3 | ecosystem: Environmental > Terrestrial > Soil > Tree plantation... | reverse complement strand
CGTCCGCCCCGATCAGCCGCATCGCCACCGCTCACAGAAAGGCGTCGACGGCGACCTCGGCGAAGAGCGCAGCTTCTATTTTCGCGGGCCGGACAACAGGCTCAAGCTGCGGGCGCAAAATCTGACGATCTTCCTGCAGATGGCCGAAGGCGTCGACGACCCGACCTGGGAGCATCATTTGCGCGCCGGAGACTACTCGGCCTGGTTCGAGGGCGTGATCAAGGACGATCCGCTGGCCCGCGAGGCGGCCGAGATCGAACGCGATGTGCGGCTGAGCCCCGGCGAGAGCCGCCGGCGCATCGCCCAAGCCATTGCACGTCGCTACACGACGCCCGTCCGCGAGCCGTGAGGCGACGACCACTCAGCGCGTTAGTACCGGTGGTGAGCGCGACCTTCGCGCCCTCATGATTCTCTCCGCCGCTACGGCATTCGTCTGAGACACGAACCTCCGCTTATGAGGAAACTTGCCGCTCAATGGGCTGGCCTGCCGTCTCGCCCATTTGCGCGGCGCCCTGACGCCGCGAGAACACGTCGATCAGCACCGGCAGAATGATAAGGATCAAGATCGGCGCGAGCAGGATGCCGCCGACGACCACGATCGCCAGCGGTTTCTGTACTTGCGATCCGATCCCCGTCGATATCGCGGCCGGCAAAAGGCCGACGCAAGCCGCGACGCAAGTCATCATCACCGGCCGCATCCGTATCCGCGCCGCGTGCAGGATGGCTTCCGTGCGATCCCAGTCGCCCGCTTCCATCAGTTGGTTGAAATAGGCGAGCAAGATCACACCCTCCATCACGGAGATGCCGAACAAGGCGATGAAGCCCATCGCGGCCGATACGCTGAATGGGGTTGCCGCGAGGAACAGTGCGAAAATGCCACCGACGACCGCAAGCGGGATCACGCCGAGTGCCAGCAGGGTGTCCGTGAGCGAGGCGAAATTGATGTAAAGCAGCATGGCGATCAGAAGGATCGTGAGCGGCACGACGACCTTCAGGCGAGAAATCGCATCCTGCAGGTTGCCGAACTCGCCCACCCATTCGAGACGTGAGCCGGCCGGCAATTTCACTTCGTTTGCAATCCTGCTCTGTGCCTCCGTAACCGCACCGCCGAGATCGCGGTCGCGCACACTGAATTTGATCGGGAGGTAGCGTTCCTGCTGCTCGCGATAGATGAACGAGGCGCCGCTCACCAATCTGACTGATGCGATCTCGTTGAGCGGAATCTGCGTGATCCCGCCGTTCGGGTTGGCGACGCCGATGGTCAGACTACGGATCGCTTCCGGACTCTGGCGGAATTCCGGGGCGAGGCGCACCATGATCGGGAAGTGCCGGTCGCTGCCCGGCTCATAGAGATCGCCCGCCGCCTGTCCGCCGATCGCGGCATGAATTGCGGCGTTGATGTCGCCCGGCGCGAGGCCGTATCGCGCCGCACGCTCGCGATCGATGTCGATCTGGATGGTGGGCTGGCCGAGCGAGGTGAAGACCGAGAGGTCGGCGACGCCCCGCACGCTCGCGAGCACCGCCTTGATCTTACCGGCTGTCTCCGTGATGACCTTGAGATCGTTGCCGAACAGCTTGATGGAGTTCTCGCCCTTCACTCCCGAGACCGCCTCGGCGACGTTGTCCTGGAGATACTGCGAGAAGTTGAACTCGACGCCGGGAAACTCGGCCTCCAGGCGCGCCAGCATTTCGGCGGTGAGCTTGTCCTTGTCGAGGCCTGGTCGCCATTGGTCTGCGGGCTTCAACGGGACGAAGAATTCAGCGTTGAAGAAACCCGTCGCGTCCGTCCCGTCGTCTGGCCGGCCGTGCTGGGAGACGACCGAGTCCACCTCCGGGAAGGTCTTGATCAGTCGCCGCATCCGGTTGACGAAACCATTGCCCTCCTCCAGCGAGATCGTCGCCGGCATGGTGGCGCGAATCCACAGATTCCCCTCTTCCAGCTTTGGCAAGAATTCGAGGCCGAGCACGCGGACGGCCAGCACCGCCAGAAGTAAGAGTCCCGCCGCACCCGACAAGGTGATGGCCCTGTTGGCGAGGGCGAATTCCAAGGTAGGTCTGTAGATGCGGCTCAATGCACGCACGAGCCATGTTTCGGTCTCGCGCACGCGATCCGGCAGCAGCAAGGCGCTGAGCGCGGGCGATATAGTGAAGGTCGCGAGCAACCCGCCCGCCAGGGCGTAGGCGTAGGTCTTGGCCATGGGACCGAAGATGTGCGCTTCGACGCCTTGCAGCGTGAACAATGGGACGAAGGCCGCAATGATGATCGCGCCGGAGAAGAAGATCGAACGATTGACGCTCGAGGCTGCCTCATAGATCGCTTCGAGCTTGCCGGTGAACCCGTGAGAGGCGCGCGCCGCCGCGGCCGCGGCCGGATCGTCATGGGCGTCGACGGCGCCCGTATGGGCGAGCCGCCGGAAAATACTCTCGACCATGATGACGGTCGCATCCACGATCAGGCCGAAATCGATCGCGCCGACCGACAGAAGATTGGCGGACTCGCCGCGCAGCACCATGATGCCGATCGCAAAGGAAAGCGCGAATGGAATCGTGGCAGCGACGATCAAGGCGCTGCGTAAGTCGCCGAGAAACAGCCATTGCAACAGAAAGACGAGGATGACGCCCATCATCATGTTGTGCAGCACGGTCTGGGTGGTGAGATCGATCAGGTCCTTGCGGTCGTAGACGCGTTCGATCCGCACGCCGGGCGGCAGAATATTCGAGCTGTTGATTTTCTCGACGGCCTTTTGGACATTGGCGATGCTCGGAGTACTCTTTTCACCCCGCCGCATCAGCACAATGCCTTGCACGACGTCGTCGTCGTTGTCCTTGCCGGCGATGCCGAGGCGCGGGCGATGCCCGACGGTGACGGTCGCGACGTCCCGCACCAGCACGGGACTTCCACCGCTCTGGGTCAGCATGGTGCTCTTGATCTCGTCAATCGTGCGGATCAGACCGACGCCGCGCACGACCGCTGCCTGAGGCCCGATGTTCACCGTATTGCCGCCGACATTGATGTTGGCGTTGTTCAGCGCCTGGATGAACTGCGGCAAGGTGAGCCCGTAGGCGACCAACTTGTTGAAATCGACCTGCAGCTCGTAGGTCTTCGTCTTGCCGCCCCAGCCGGTGACGTCGATCACGCCGGGGACGGCGCGGAACCGCCGCTCCAGCACCCAGTCCTGCAGCGTCTTGAGATCGAGCACGCTGTAGCCCGGCGGCCCTAGCAGCCTGTAGCGATAGATTTCTCCGATCGGGCTGACGGGAGAGATTTGCGGCTGCGCGTTGTTCAGCAAGGATGGGAGTTGGCCCAGCCTGTTGAGCACCTGCTGCAACGCCTCTTCATACGTGTAGTCGAAGGTGAACTGCAGCTTGACGTCGGAAAGACCGTAAAGGGAAATGGTCCTGATGTAACTGAGATGCCGCAGGCCCGACATCTGCGTCTCGATCGGAATCGTGATGTAGCGTTCGATCTCCTCGGCCGAGAGCCCCTCGCTTTGAGTGACCACGTCGACCATGGGCGGAACGGGATCTGGATAGGCCTCGATATTGAGCTGGCGAAACGCAATGAGGCCGGCGATCAGAAGCATGAAAAAAGCGATGAGCACCAGCAGCTGTTGCCGGAGCGCGAAAGCAATGATCTGATTCATCTTGCCGATCTTGCAGTTTCGTCGGATGGCCGCGCGTTGCGGCGCTCTCAGTCCTCGCCGGCGCGCGCGATCCGATCGATGAAGATGTTGCCGCTGGTGACGACCTGTTCTCCGGGATGCAACCCGACGAGCACCTGCACCAGATTTCCGTTGACCAACCCGGGCGTCACGGCGCGCCGCTCGATGCGGCGGCCTGCGCTGGCAACCCATGCCCGCACGACATCGCCCTCGTAGATCAGGGCTTCGCGCGGAACCGCAGCCGAGGTCACCTCGTCCGTAAACAGGATGCTGACGCTCGCGAACATCTCGGGCTTGAGCGACAGATCCGCATTGTCGATGACGGCGCGGACCGGCAGGCGGCGCGTGCTGGGATCGACCGATGCGGCGACGTAAACCACCTCGCCTTCGAATTTGCGGCCCGGATGGGCCAGCACCTTGAATTCGATCGGCTGGCCGAGGCGCACCTTGCCGGCGTCGCTCTCGCGGATATTGGCGAGCAGCCAGACCTTCGTCAGGTCGCCGATCACGAACACGGGATCGCTGGCGCCTTGCGTCACATATTGTCCCGGACCCACCTTGCGTTGGACGATCGTCCCGCCGATCGGCGCATAAATCGGGGTTTCCGCGGTGATTCTCCCCTTCTCCCGAAATGCATCGATCTCTTCGTCCGTCCGCCCAAGGATGCGCAGCCGATTGCTCACCGCTTCGAGCGCAACTTCGGCGGACCGGGCATCGTTCTCGGCACCGACCAGCTCGGCCTGCGCCTGCTGCCATTCCTTGAGTGGCACCGCCTTGCCCTCATAGAGCTCGCGCTGCCGCTTTTCCACGATGCGCGCCAAATTGAGCTGAGACCGCGCCTTGTTCAACGCGCTGACCGCCGCGATGAAGTCATTCTGCGTTTGCACCATGTCGGTCACCTCGATGGTGCAGACCGTCTGGCCGCGCTCGATCGTATCTCCGGGCTTGACCATCAACTTGATCACGCGGCCGGAGTAGGGCGAGAAGATCGGCGTGGCGTGATCCTCATCGACGGCGATCTTGCCGTCGGTCACCAATTGGGAACGGAAGACCTGCTCGCCGACGGTCTCGACTTTGAGCGCGGCCCATTGCGCCAGGGTCACCTCGAAGGTGCGGCGCGCGGCGCGCGACTGGCTCGAAATCTCGATTCCCGATTGCTGCTCCGCGCCATGGTAGCTCCGGTTGAACACAATCAGCGCAGTCAACGCGACACTTGCGATCCCCACGAGCACAATCGAGATTTGCGTAAGCGGCGATAATTTTCGTCGTTCCAAGAAAGCACCCTACCGTGATCAGCTTGGTTCGAGATTGGCGGCATTCGGTCATTCCCCGCCGGCTGCGTCCGTGGGGATTGGGCTCACACAATCGAAAAGATGCGATCCTCAGCTCTCTAAGCGTGCTCGCTTACGGCCGCCTTACACCAAGCTTACGCGGCGCTGAATCCGTTTACATTACGCAGAGCTTGCGGCGGGGTGGAATGCAGGGCTACGGGACATAGATGCGGGCGCGATGCTACAAAGCCGCGCCACGCCGTTTCGGACATCCCGCATGAGAGTTCTGGTCATCGAGGACAACGAGCAGCTCGCCGGGCTCGTCGCCGAAGGTTTGAAGGCCGCCGGATATACCGCCGATCACGTGGCGACTGCATCCGATGCGACCCACGTCCTGGCGACGACACGCTATGCCGCCGTCATTCTCGATCTCGGGCTGCCCGACGCTGACGGACTTTCGGTGCTGCGTGACATCCGGCATCGGAAGGACGCCATCCCGGTGCTGGTGCTGACCGCGCGCGCCGGCGTGCATGACCGCGTCGAGGGCCTTCGCAGCGGCGCCGACGACTATCTCATCAAGCCTTTCGCCTTCGAAGAATTGCTCGCGCGGCTGGAAGCGCTGTTGCGCCGTCCCCGCCAGATGCTGGGTCTTCTGCTGTCGATCGCCAATCTCGCACTCGATACCGAGAGCCGGCAGGCCTTCATCGACGAGCGTCCCGAACTGCTCTCGGCACGTGAAATCGCCGTCCTTGAGATTCTGCTGCGTCGCAAAGGACGCGTCGTGCCGAAGAAAATGGTTGAGGACCAGCTATTCGGCGTCGCCGGCGAAGTCTCCTCGAACGCGGTCGAGGTGTATATTCATCGTCTGCGCAAGCAGCTCGCCGACCGCGGTGCGAAAGTACAGATCCACACCATTCGCGGGGTCGGCTACATGATCGCCGAGGCCAAGTAAGTGCTGCGTTTCAAATCGATCATATCGCGAATCCTATGGCTGAACATGATCGTGGTGGGCAGTGCCTCGATTCTCATGCCGCTGGCGCTCTACCTGCTTCTTATCAAGGAAACCAACAATCTCCATCGCGCGGCCATGCACGAACAGGCCGATCGGATCGCGCAGCATGTTTCGGTAAGCGCAAACGGCCTCTGGACGCTCGATTTGCCTGAGGAGATGCGCGATCTCTACTCGGAAGCCTATGGGCGCTATGTCTACGCCGTCATGGACTCAAGCGGTCAGGTCCTGTTCTCGTCCCACAGCGATCGTTCGTCGATCTTTCCGCAGGATACGCGGTCGCCTGAGCCCGCATATATGAACGTCCACGAAGGCAGCGCCGCGATGTCCGGCGCCAGTATCCCCAAGGAGATCGCCGGCCGCCGGGTGTGGATCCAGGTCGCGGAGAACCTGTCGCATCGCGACGTTCTGATCGATGACGTGGTCGCGAACTTTCTTCAGCGGGTCGGCTGGATCACCTTGCCGATCCTGATGCTCCTGCTCGGAATCGATATCGAGATCGTCCGGCGCGCGTTCCGGCCGGTACTGGAGGCGTCGAGACAGGCAAGCGCGATCGGGCCGCAGCGAACCGATATCCGCTTGGCTGTCGAGGGGATTCCGAACGAGATTCGGCCGCTCGTGATTGCGGTGAACGAAGCGCTCGACCGGCTCGAGCGTGGGCTGCGCGTCCAACGAGACTTTGCGGCTGATGCGGCCCATGAGCTGCGCACTCCCCTGGCCATTCTGCGCACGCGGATCGATACGCTCGCCGACAAGCCCGTCTCGGAGCTACTGAAGCAGGACGTCGAGTCGATGAGTCGGACCGTGAGCCAGCTGCTCGAAATGGCTGAGCTCGAGACGCTGCACGTCAACCCGACAGATCGGGCCGAGCTCCGGAACGTATGTGCCGAGGTGATCGAGTTCATCGCGCCTTTGGCGATCGCCCAAGGCAAAAACATCGGGCTGGTGGGACACGAGCAGCAGGTCTGGGTAAAGGGTCATCCGGAAATGATCGCGCGCGCCGTTCGAAACCTGCTCGAGAACGCGATCAGGCATACCCCACCCGGTGCGTCGGTGGAGATCGCCGTAGAAAGTGATGGTACCGTTCGCGTCCGCGATGAAGGATCGGGAATCGGCGAGAACGAGCGCGGGTTGCTGTTCCAAAGATTCTGGCGCCGCGACCGCAAGCGGCCAGGCGGCGCGGGCCTCGGCCTCTCGATCGTTCAACGTATCGTGGAAGCGCACGGCGGCACTGTCGCTGTCGAGAACCGTAGCGCCGGGGGCGCGCAATTCTCGCTGAATTTTGCGCTGGCGGACTGATGACAACTCGATTTCATCGCATTGTTCGAGACGAAGCGTATCTGGCAGAGGGGATTACCACCCATCCCGCGCCCGGACGCGCTACATGTGATCTGATGCCATAGGGGGCTTTGTGGGCGCGCAGGCAGTCTCAACTGCATTTGCGACCGTGACTGCCCTTGCGGTATTGGCAGGGGCCGCAAAGGCGCAGAGCTTTCCGGCAGCCGAACCGGCCGCTAAAGACAAGGGTCCCAAGACGCTTCTGGAAGCGATCCTGGGAAGCAACAGCGGCGAGAAAAGCAAAGACCAATTGCGCGAAGACGATCGTCTCGACCCCGACCGGCCGCATTTTCCGGAGGCCAGCACCACGGTCGGACTCGGCCGGACGGTCCTTGAATCCGGGTACACGTTCACCAAAAAAGGAGCGTCGTTCTCCTCTCACTCCGCTCCCGAGGCCTTGTTGCGCGTCGGCATGCTCGCCGAATGGTTCGAGTTTCGCATCGGACAGAACTTCGTCCATGAACAGCAGACCGTGGCGGGAGCGACGACAATCGCCAGCGGCGCACAAGACCTCTATCTGGGCGTCAAGCTCGCGCTGACCGAGCAGAAGGTTTTTCTCCCCCGCATCGCGCTGATTCCCCAGATGACAGCGCCGACCGGCGGCAGCGCCGTAACCGCGGGCAGAGTGCTTCCCGGGCTGAACGTCGATTGCAGCTGGGACGTGATCAGGGATTTTTTCAGCATCGAATTGCTGGTCGCAAACAATCTTGTGCGAGATGACATGCGCAGCTCGCACTTTGAGCTTGCGACCGGGCTGACCGGTGCCTTTCAGCTGACCAAGAAACTCGAGGCGTTCATCGAGTGGGATGCCTTCTACCCAACCGGCGGAACCAATTCGATCGGTCCGCGCCATTACGCCGTGGGAGGGCTGGTCTATTTCATAACGCCCAACCTCGCCGTGGATGCCCGCGCCGGTGTCGGCCTCAACGACCGCTCGAACGACTTCTTGGCGGGTGTGGGTTTTGCCGTTCGCTATTAAGTGCAATCGCTACTGCCCCGACGGCGCGCGCAGGCCATGCCACACGTCGCGCACCTGCTGGTAATGCACCTGCGGATCGTAGTCGGGCGAGTGAAGATCGAGATGGGCGCGATCGAGCCGTCCGACCGCGCTGAGCAGCGTATATGACGCGACCACGCGGTCCTGCTGCGCCGCAATCAGGCGCGCCCGCGCGGCCGTCAAATCCTGCTGTGAATTGAGGACTTCGAGCGTGGTGCGGGCGCCGGCAAACGCTTCCTTCCTGACGCCCTCGAGCGCAATCTCCGAGGCCCGCACCTCGGACCTGGCGGCGGTAAGTCCGACCTTTGCGCCTTCATTGGTGACCCAAGCCGCGACAACCGCGGTCTCGGTCTGCGCGCGCACGCGGTCGAGCTGGGTGCGCGCCTGCGCGAGCGCCTCCTTGGACTGGCGGACCTGCGAGGCGGCGAGCCCGCCGTCATAGATCGGGATATTGAGCGATCCCACGATCGAGGCCTGATCGGTGCGGGTGGTGCTGAGCGTCGGGTCGTTCTGCACCTCGCGCGAAAGCTGCCCTTGCACGCCGAGGGTCGGAAACAGGCTGCTCTGCGCGATGTGGATCGCGAACTGCGCGACGTCGAGGTCGTAGGTCGCGCCCGTGATATTCGGATTCTCGCGCCGGCCGGCGATGAGGGAATCCTCGCGCGAGCGCGGCAGCAGCCGGTCGATCGGCTCGGCCGGCGCCAGCCGGCCGGGCGGCGAGCCGACCACCTGCGTATAGGTCGCCTGGCTCACCGCCAACGCGACCTCGGCGTTGTTGAGATCGGCGGTGCCGCGGGCGAGGCGCGCTTCGGCCTGCGCCACGTCGGTCGGCGTGACATCGCCGGCATTGAGCCGCGTGCGGGTGGTATTGAGCGTCTCGCGCAGGAACGTCACGTTGAGGCGCTGCGCCTCGACAAGAGATTGATTGGCCAGCACCTGCATGTACACGGTCACGGCGTCGAGCAGCACCGATTGCTCGGTGGCGCGCAGCGACTCGCGCCCGGAGCGCACCTGCGCCTCGGCCTGCCGGACCATGCTGCCGGTCTTGTTGCCGTTGAACAGCGTCTGATTGATCGTCAGCGCCGCGGTCCAGGGCTTGAGCAGGGTCGACTGCGAGGTTCCATCCGGCAGCAGGTTGCGCACGCTGATCAGGCCGGAGCTCAGACCGGCGGTGACCTGCGGGCGGTATCCCGACAGCGCCTGCGGCACGCCCTCGTCGGTCGCGCGCAGCTTGGCGCGTTCGGAATTGAGTTGCGGATTGCCCTGGTAGGCGCGCACGAGCGCGTCCGGCAGGCTCTCGGCGCGAACGCTCGCGGGCGCGAGGACGACAAGAGCGATCAGCACGCTGTGGAAAAGTCTGGGGAAAACTCTGCTTGGCGCGCGTCCTTGCCGGCGAATCGGTGACCGCTTCGATGGAACACGGGCTATTGCGATTCCGGCCGTGGCGCGGCCGGAAAGCCTCTCATCCCCCGCCCTCCCCGCAACAGGCATGCGATTGAATCCGACGCCACCGCAAGCGGCGGTCCCAATTCCATCTTTGGCGTGCGAAGCGGCGACTGGCAAGCGCGATGTGAGTCTGAGCGGGGCCGCTTGCGCGCGCTTTGGGCAAGGACGTGTCAGGACCACGTAAGCTTGGCGCTTGCGAAGAAACACACGCCATCATGGCGTCGCGCCGGAACGGCCTTCTATCAGAAGGATGGGCGAGACACAGGGTCGGCGTGATCCGGGTGCCCGCAAACGATCTTCTCCGGCCAGATCAGCTCTTCGTGCGAGCCCATGACTTCACGGAGAGTGGAACCGATGATCCACAACGCAATCCCGCCGGCCATCAAGGCATCGAAGACGGGGTGACCGGTGAGAGCCACCAATAATCCGGCAGCGGCCGGGGCGAGCGACACGTAGGCATCGCCGATATTGTGGACGTATGCCAATCGAATCGCCGCATTGTTGCGGCTCGGCGCCCAGAGCAGCCGCGCGACGCCCCAGTTCGCCGCCGCAGCCACAAGCCCTATCACGATCGCGACAGCGCCGACGACCGGCGTGGGATGCAGAACTCGCTCGACCGATTGCCAGAGCAGCAATCCACTGACGGCGATCAGCCCCACCGAGTTAAACAGATTCGCGGACCGCAGAAGGTGGCATGAGACGCCCTGCGACAGGATGAACGCAAGATAGATGAAGAGGAGCGCCATCTCGTCGGACAGATTATGCACGCTGTCCATGAGCAGGCTCAGGCTTTGAGCCTTGAAGCCGGCGATGCCTTCGACGACGAAAATCGCCGTGTTGAGCGCTACCGCGGCGGCGACCGCTTTACGATGATGTGCCATGACGACCCTTCCTCGGCTGCGCGACACCAATGGCGGGACAGCGTCCCAACAGAGCCATTCTCGGTCCCCGCGTGCTGATCATTTCAGATAGGCGCGGAGCACTTCGAGCAACTCTTCCGTGCCCGCGGCGCGATCCCTCGCAGGCAGCGATGGAGCGCTCACGTGCGACCGGACGTGCTCCTCAATGACCTCGCTCATCAAGGCGTTCACGGCGCCGCGCACCGAGGCAATCACCTGAAGCACATCCGCGCAGCCGACTTCCGCCTCAAGAGCGCGCTCGATGGCCTCTACCTGGCCGCGGATGCGTCGCACGCGCCCTAGAAGTTTCGTTTTCTCGCGAACCGTGTGGGTCACGCTCTTCTCCTGATGACGGCCCGCACCGCAGGGCAGCGCCCTAGTATAGGGGGGTAGGGTATTTGTCCAGAGGGTTCTGCGTTTAATGGTGCCTGCGGGAGCAGGAATGCCGGGCGCGACACAACGAGCAGTGACCGCGGAGATGCGCCGGGCTATGTTCCGACATACCCTCAAGAAAACGGACAACGGGAGGAGAGGATGATTGCCGGCCATTTTCGCGGTGTGCTCGGTCTTGTGGCCGCGCTCGCGTTGGCGACCACGACTTGGCAGGCCGACGCGCAGGCGCCCTACCCCAACCGCACGATCAAGATCGTGGTCGGCTTCGCGGCCGGCGGCGGCAATGACATCATCGCGCGCATTGTCGGACAGAAGCTGCAGGACAGCCTCGGCCAGAGCGTCATCATCGAGAACAAGGTGGGCGCGGGCGGCCGTCTCGCGGCAGAATCGGTGATGAATTCACCGCCCGACGGCTACACGCTGCTGGTCGGCGCGTCCGGCGCCATGAGCATCATTCCGGCGATCTCGGTGAAGCCGCCCTACCATGGCGTCAAGGATTTCACGCCGCTCTCCATGATGGCGGCGTTTCCGCTCATCCTGGTGGTCTATCCGTCGCACCCGGCGAAAAACGTGCAGGAGCTGGTCGCCTGGATGAAGGCGCATCCGGAGAAGTCGAACTATGGGACCTCATCGCCCGCCTTCACGCTCGCGACCGAGCTGTTCAAGCTCAAGACCGGCGCGCCCGGC
>Ga0075424_100005956_pt1 | contig 11703 bp, 9 predicted proteins | sample SoiMethybrSBSTD3_FD_75301 | JGI IMG/M metagenome (GOLD analysis project Ga0075424, IMG submission 75301) | Bulk soil microbial communities from a Populus tree surrounding site in Tennessee, USA - Soil MetaG P. TD hybrid SBSTD3 | ecosystem: Environmental > Terrestrial > Soil > Tree plantation... | reverse complement strand
TCGAGGTCGCGGTCGGCCTCGTACTCGGTACGCCATGCCAGCACCGGCTGGGCGAGGACGTCGTGGAAGATCTCGTAGCGGGCCCGGCCGCCTTCTTCGACCGAACGCAGAATCCGGCGTTCGGAGAGGCTCTGAAGCACAGGCTCGACCTCCGCGATCGGCACGCCCGCGAAGTCGGCGAGATCGGCGACGTCGTGCGCGATCTTCGTGCCGGACGGCGTGACGAGGTGGTTGAAGAGACGGGCGGCGACGTCCTTCTGCTGAGGCGTGAGCTCGGCCATCGCGCCAGCGAGATGCTCCTCGACGATGTGCTGGGCTCCCCCGAGCCGCTCGAGCGTCTGGGAGCGCAACGCGTCCGAACCCGACGAACGGTCCTCCTCCCAGATGCGCTGCATGACGAGCTGGAGGTATGGCGCCTCGACGCGCGCTCCCGAATCCGCGGCCTCGACCGCTCCGAGCCCACCGAGAGCGGGCTCGATCTGGCCGGCTCCCACTTCGTCGAGCACGCGCTCGACCAGTTCCGACTCGACGGACACGTCGACGCCCGTGAGCTCGCGGTAGCGCTCGACCGGACGCACGATCGCCGCACGCGCCGACTCGCGATCGAGGCGATCGAGCCGGAGCGTGTTCGAGAAGAGGCCGGGGATACGGCCCGTGAAGCGGTCGAGCTTCGCGAGGGAGTCCTCACGCAGCGAGACGAGCACGTTGATCCGGAGCGGTGCGGCGACGAGCGCTGGCAGCGCCTCGGCGAACGACCCGGGACCCCCGTCGTCCGCGTGGTACAGGAAGTACTCCTCGGCCTGGTCGAGGACGAGATAGACGTCACGTACGTGCTGCGCTCGTTCGAGAACGGCGACCGCGGAACCGTCCGAGGCTTCATCGAGCGCGTCGCTCACCGCGTCGGCGAGCGCGACGCTCGGATCCTCGCTCCAACTGGAGAACACCACCACGAGCGGCTCCTCGGGAAGCTCACGCAGCGAGCGCGCGACCGCCGCACGCAGGAGCGAGGATTTGCCGACGCCGCTCGGCCCGTACAGGACCGTCAGCCGCGAGGCGATGAGGTTCGCGACGACGATCTCGCGCTCGCGCTCGCGGCCGAAGAAGAGGAGCGCGTCGAGCTCGGAGTCGTCGAACGCATTCAGGCCCTTGTAGGGCGAGTCCGGGGAGGCACTCGTGTTCACGCTGCCTCGAGCCGCCGCTCGAGAAGCTCGAGGTACGACTGCGGATCGACGTCGAGCGCGGCAACGTCGAACCGTCGCCAGAACGCCTGCGCGAGCGGACTCGGAGCGCGCTGCACTGCCCACGACCGATACCCGACGGGACGCTCTCCCCAGACGCGGTTGAGAATGAGCCGCAGGTTCCAGTCGGCCATTTCGTAGCCGAGGAACAGGAAGTGGCTTCGCCGCAGCCGAGCGGCCAGCGAGACGGGAACGACGGCGGTGAGCTCCGAGCGGCCGAGGTAGTCGATGTAGTCGTCCTCGGTGATCACGAAGCTCTCCCACTCGCGCTCGGGCAGCGGGTCGACGGCACCGTGCAGCTTCAGCAGGATCGTGCGACGGTCGACGCTCAGCTCGGTCGCGTACGTGTTCGGTACGTCGATCGGGCGCGGCGGCTCGTCGGGAGGGCGATGCCAGAAGCGACCGCGATGCGGCCCGGTGGCGACGTACGCCACGATGTCGAGGTCCTCGCCGGCGTCCTCGAAAGCGCGTTCGAGCGCGAGATCGTAGTTCGTCGTCACGATCAGCTGGTGCGGCGCGCCGCGCTCGCGCAAGAGCGCGGGGAGTCGAGCAAGGAATCGGTGCAACGGGCCGGGCTCGACCGCCGCCTCGAAGCGCGAGTGCAGCTCGTCGTAGAGCGGACCGGAGCCCTGCATCGTCGCCACGTACTGCGACACTCGTGCCAGGTCGACCGGGCGATCGTCGGGCACGTCGAACGCCGAGGCGAGATGTGCCGCGAGGTCGCCCGCGCCGTCGAGGCCGATGACGGGCACGACGCGGCCGGCGAGCAGCGCCTTCACGATCTCGCCTTCCTCGTCTGCGACCGCAGCAGCTCCAGGTAGCGAGAGCCCTGCCTCGTGGCGGAGGATCTCCGACTGCAGCTGCTTGAGCTCGGGTCCCGGCTCGATCCCGAGCTCGTCGACGAGTCTGGCGCGCCCCTGCTGGTAGACGTCGAGTGCCTCCGCCTGGCGCCCCGCACGGTAGAGGGCCAGCATGAGCTGCCGCCTCAAGGTCTCACGAAGCGGATGGGCACCCACGAGCGCCTCGAGCTCGCCGATCACTTCCGCTCCCTGGCCGAGCTCAAGGTACGCGTCGATCCTTACCTCCTTCGCGACCAGCTGCAGCTCCTCGAGCCGGCGGATCTCCACTTGCGCGAAGTCGTCGAACGCGAATTCCGCGAGGGCCGCGCCGCGCCAGAGCGCGAGTGCCGCTTCGACCTGCTCGCAGCGCTCACCTGCAGGCAGCCGCCTCGCGTCGCCGAGCATTGTCTCGAAACGCCTGGCGTCGATCTGATGCGACGCGACATCGAGGAGATAGCCAGGAGCTCGAGTCTCGATGACGTCGGCACCGAGCGCTCTCCGCAGCCGGGCGACGGAGTTCTGGAGCGAAGCCGTTGCCGTCTTCGGGGCCGCTCTTCCCCACAGCAGGTCGACGAGACGATCCGTCGAGACGAGTCGTCCGGCCTCGAGGACGAGGATCGCCAGGAGCGCGCGCTGTCGGGGACCGCCCAGCGCTACGAGCCCGGTCTCGTCGGAGACCTCGAGCGGGCCGAGTATCCGGAAGTCGAGCGTCACGGGCGACCTTAGAACGTCGCGCTGGGCTGTGTCCAGCCGCGGGCACATAGATCACTCGAATGCGCTCAAAGCCCGCTCAAAGCACGGTTAGCGGCCTGTTGGCCGCCCGTTGCCGGCCGGTTGGAGGCCCCTCCGACCGTGCCGGACATGACTACCTCACGCATCACCTCCGTCGCGGTGGCAATCACCGCTCTCGCCCTCGGCTCGTCGAGTGCGCCCTCACGCGCCGGGACCTCCCCGAGCGCTCTCACAAGCCGCATCGCCCAGCCCGCCCGAGCGCCGCAGGCGAGAACCGCGACCAGGCGACCGTCGGACTCGAAGCCGTACGCATACGCCTGGCCGGTCAAGCCCTTCCGAGAGCAGCACCCGGTCCGCGGTTTCTTCGGCGACCCGCGGATCGCGAATCACGGAGAGTCGCGCCAGTTCCACTTCGGCATCGACATCTCGGCACCGAATGGGACTCCGGTCTACGCGACGATCACGGGACGCATCTGGATCCACCCGCTCCACGCGACGACGGTGATGATCACGGGCCCCGACGGGGTCGAGTTCAGCTACTGGCACGTCGTCCCGACGGTGAGGACCGGCGACCGCGCGACTGCCTACGAGACCGTCATCGGGCACATCGAGGCGCCGTACGGCCATGTCCACTTCTCGGAGGCACGCTGGGGTCGATACCTCAACCCGCTTCGGCCGGGCGCGCTCGGCCCGTACGCGGACGGCACGCGGCCGCTCGCACGTTCCGTGAACGTCGTCGACGACGGGCTCGTCGTGGAGACATACGACGAGACTCCGCTCGCGATTCCTCGCCCGTGGCAGGACCTGCCCGTCATGCCGGCGGTCGTCCGCTGTCGCGCGCTCGATGCGGACGGCCGCACCGTCCTGGGCTGGAGGACGCTCGTGGACTTCCGCGAGACGATCCCGTCGGCCTCGGAGTTCGACCGCGTCTGGGCGACCGGGACCACCCAGAACCACGTTCGTGAGCCGGGCCGCTTCCGGCTGATCGTCGCGAGTGGAGAGGAGCTCCGCGCGCTCTCCTCGGGCCGATACGTCGTCGAGGTCGTCCTCGCCGATACGCGCGGCAACACGACGCGCAGTCGCTTCCCGCTCAGCTTGAGCGGATCTTGAGCGCGGGTTCGAACGATGCGGTCAACCGACAAGGGAGGACACGCATGAACATCGTCCGCACGGCTCTCGCGACCGCGCTGGCCGTCGCTCTCTTCGCCTCGCTTGCAGCCCTCGCGCTCGCGAGCCCGCCCGGAAATCCCTCCGGCTGCGGGCAGGGGCCGCCGAGCGGCCAGTACGCAGGGCCTCCTGTAGATCCGCCTGGGAACCAGTACGGGCCCCCGAACGGGTGCCCGCCACGCTCTCCCGGCGGGCAGTAGCACCGTGAGTCAGTCGGCCGTCGGCTCGCGGGATCTCCTCCGACGGCAGCATGCGGCCGCCGACCCAAGGTCGGCGGCCGCCGCGCTCGGCTTCATCCCGGTCGTCGCCCTCGGGTTCAGCGACGGCGGCTACTACGAGAGCACGTGGAGATGGGCGACGCTCGCCCTCGCGGCGGTGGTCGGCATCCAGCTCGTGCTCGGTCGCCACGGAACGCCGGGTCGGCTCGGCTGGATCGCGCTGGGGTCGCTCGCGGCGCTCGGCGTCTGGATGGCGGCCTCTCCCGCGTGGGGCATCTCCGGCGCCGAAGGACTCCGCGAGACAGAGCGCTGCGCGCTGTACGTCGCCGGACTTGCGGCGATCCTCCTCGTACGTCGTGGATCGACACGCGCTCTCCTGGCCGGGGTTCTCGGAGGAATCGCAACCCTCACGCTCTTCGGACTCGGCGAACGTGTCGTCGACCCTCCCGCGCTCGACCTGTACGAAGGTGCACTTCTCAAGAATCCGGTCGGGTACGCGAACGCGCTTGGGCTCCTGCTCGGTATCGGAATCGTCCTGACGCTCGGCTTCCTCTGGGATGCAGGCCCGAGATCGCTGCGGCTCGCCCTCGTCGCGCTCGCCGCGACGCTGGGCGTCGCCCTCCTCCTCACGTCGAGCCGCGGCGCCTGGCTGGCGACACTCGCCGGTGCGGGCGTGCTCGTCGTAATGCACGCGGACGGGAACCGGCGACGGTGGATCCGCACGGCAGTCGTCGCCGGCGCAGCCGTAGGCCTGCTGGTCGTCTCGACGCGGGTCTCGTTCGGCGACCGGGCGGACTACTGGAGGGTTGCGACCGCGGACATCGCCGAGCACCCCATCCTCGGCTCTGGAGCCGGCACTTTCGACGACTACTGGCTCGCTCATCGTCCGATCGCCGCGTACGCGCGCGACGCGCACAGCCTCTACCTCGAGACAGCAGCGGAGCTCGGGGTGCTCGGACTCCTCTTTCTCATGTGCGCACTCTGCGCGCCGCTGGTCGCGGCCGTGAAGGCGCCGGACCGAGGACTCGCCGCGACCGCGCTCGGCGGGTACGCCGCATTCCTCGTCCACGCGGGGATCGACTGGGACTGGGAGATGCCCGTGACGACGCTCGTCGGGCTCGCCTGCGGCGCAGCGCTGCTCGTCGACGTGCGCCGGACTTGAGGGAGCTTTGAGCGGGATCGGCGACGCTCGGGCGGATGATCGAGAACGAAACACAGCGACGGGGCCTGATCGACGAGATCGAGCGCTACCTCTCGGCCGTGGACGTCTTCCGCGCGCTCGGCTGCGAGCCAGCCTGGCGGCCGGAGTCGGAGCCGAGCGCCGTCGGGATCGAGGACGTGCGCCGAAACGAGCAGATCGCGTCGGCGCACTGACGCGATTTCCCACCTCGGAGCACCGCTTGAGCAGTCCTTGAGCGCTCTGCCACATGGTCGGTTCGTCTGTTGACCACGCAAAGGAGGTCGCGAAATGAGCAGTCGAACGAGCTCGCGCCCACTCCGTCTCCTCGCGATCGCCGCCGTGCTCGTGGGTGCGCTCGTCGTCGCAGGAGCCGTTCCGGCCGCCGCGCCATCGCCGATCGGAGATCGAATCGGGCTCTTCAGCGCCACGACGACATTCCCGGCCGGGCAGCCCTTCTACCTGAGCCACGGCTGGGGAGTGGGAGCCACCGAGCCACCCGCGGGGGCCGGAATCTACGAGTTCCGACTGGACGTCGACGGCGCGCCGCGAGCTGCAGACGGCGTTCTCCGGACGACGGGCGCACCGCCCCAGAGCGGTTACGAGCTGCCGTTGATGAATCGCGTGTGGCTCTTCAACTTCCCGAACGGCATGTCGGGTCGACACACGTTCACCGGACACTGGATCGCTCCCTGCAAGTCGGCGCTCGGAATCGGCTATCCCGGGCCGTGCCGCACGCCCGTGGAGCCGGTCGAGGCGCTCACGCGCTCTCTGACCGTCGACTTCCAGCGAGAGAACCTCGCGCTCGGCCGATCCGTCACTGCCTCGAACGAGTACCTCGGATATCCGAGCTCGCCCTCACTGGCGGTCGACGGGGACTGGTACTCGTACTGGAACTCCGGCGACTACCCGCCGCAGTGGATCGAGGTGGATCTGGGCACGGTGCGGACCGTGGGCGAGATCGATCTCGGGATCACGCAGCTCCCGGACTGCCTCACCGTTCACCGGCTGTACGGCCGTGCCAGCACGGCCGATCCGTGGACGCTGTTGCACGAGTTCAACGGCTTCACGGTCGACCAGCAGCAACTCCAGTATCTGGCCCCGGTGCCGCAACAGATCCGCTACGTGCGAGTCGAGACGACGAGCAGCCTGTCCTGGGTCGCATGGCGCGAGATCGCGGTCTACGGCCCGTAGGACGCTCTAGGCACGCAGGTACGCGAGCACCGCCAGGACACGGCGGTGCTCGTCCTGCGCCGGCATGAGACCGAGCTTCAGGAAGATCGCATTCACGTGCGTCTCGACCGTCTTCGGGCTCACGAAGAGACGCTCGCAGATACCCCGGTTCGAGAGCCCCTGAGCCATCAGCTCGAGCACTTCGCGCTCGCGCGGCGTGAGCTCGTCGAGCGGTCCGTCGGCGCGCTTGCGGCCGAGAAGCTGTGAGATGACCTCCGGGTCGATCGCCGTCCCGCCGCGCCCCACCCTCCGAACGGCGTCGAGGAAGTCGTCGATCTCGAGGACGCGGTCCTTCAGGAGGTAGCCGAAGCCCTCGGCCGAGTCGCTCACGAGCGCGAGCGCGTGCGTCGCCTCGATCACCTGCGAGAGCAGGAGCACGGCGACCTGTGGTTGCTCCGTCCGGATCTCGACCGCCGCACGTGCGCCCTCGTCGGTCTGGGTGGGCGGCATGCGCACGTCGACGATGGCGACGTCCGGCTTGAAGCGGCGCACGGCCTTCATCAGCTCGTCTGCGTTCGCCGCCTGCGCGACGACCTCGAAGTCACCGTCTCTCAGCACGCGCGCGAGTCCCTCGCGCAACAAGACCGAGTCTTCGGCGATCACGACGCGCACGGGATCACCCCTCGCACGAGCGTGCCGTCGGGCGAGCTCTCGACGACCAGCAGGCCACCGACCGCCTCGACGCGATCCGTCAGCCCGCGGAGACCCGAGCCACCATCCAGGCCGGCGCCTCCGTCGCCGTCGTCCGAGACCTCGACCACGAGCGTCCCGTCGTCCCGCCTCGCGCCGATCGCGGCGCTCGACGCCCCCGCGTGCTTGACGACGTTCGTCAGCGCCTCGCAGGCGACGAAGTAGGCCGTCGCCTCGACCTCGGGCGAGAAGCGCTCGGGCGTTGCCGACACCGCAACGGGCAAGGGCGCGCGGGCGGCCAGGGCTTCGAGCGCGTACGCGAGCCCGCCCTGGGTGAGGATCCCCGGATGAATCCCCTGCGCGAGATCTCGCAACTCCTCGACCGCGACCTGCAGCTCGTCCGCGGTCGATGCCAGGAGGTGCCGCATGTCGGGATCGCCGGAGTCGGCGAGCTGACGCTGCGCACTGCGGAGCTCAAGTGCGAGGGCGACGAGCCGCTGCTGGGCTCCGTCGTGCAGGTCGCGCTCGATCCGGCGCCGCTCCTCGTCCGCAGCAGCCGCGATCCGCGCACGCGACTCCTGCACCGTCTCGAGCTGTGAGCGCACCTCCGCATGCAGCCTGGCATTGACCAGTGCGAGGCGCGCGGCGGCCGCGACCGCCTCGACGAGCTTCGGCTCCTCGCGAAGCGTCGGATCGTGCACCAGCACCGCGAGCGGCTCACCCTCGTGTTCGATGAGGGTCACGGCGCGATCAGCGCCGTCCTCGGGCACGTCGACCTCGGACCCGGCTGCATCCACCCAGATGCCGCGATCCGGAATCCACAGGCCGACCTCGAGCGTCGGATCCTCGAGCGCGCGCGCGAGCTCGTCCCGCAGGCTGTCCACCGACGCGCTCTCGAGATGCACGACGAGCTCGCCCACGTGCACGCGCGCGAGTCGCGCCCGTAGGAGGCCCCAGAGGAGTGCCAGCGGCAGCGCCGTCAGCGCGATGATCTGCCACCAGAAGAGGTCGTAGGTGACCGAGGGCGGCCTGGCGCTCGCGAACGTGAGCGTGCCGTTGAGCATCGACCAGGCGGCCGCAACGACGGCCGCAACCAGGATGGGAAGGAGGACACGGCGCCCCCGCGGCGTCGCCTTGACCAGCTTGCGCACCACCAGAACCACGAAAACCGAGGCGAGAACACCGTATGCGACGACGCCGAAGGCGAACTGGAATCCATCGACGACGTCGCCGTGGGCCGAGACCAGGAGAAGGCTGTCGCGTGGGAACGGGTCGACGTAGCGAAGCCGCCGTGACCCGTCGTAGACCAGCAGGATCGCAAGTGGGAACGCGAGTGCGACGGTGTATGCGACCCAGAGGAACGCCTTCTCGAGGCGATCCGTCACGCGGCCGAACGGATACGCGAGCGTCACGTGGGCGACGAGGACCCAGCAGACCTCTCCGAACAGGAAGAACGCGGTGAACGCCAGCTCGTCGTGGCTGTAGCGGAACTGGCGCGCGAGGAGCGCGAAGCACGTGAGCACCATGAGCGGTCCGAGTCGGTTCCGTGGCCGCCGCCTCCAGGCGATCAGGCCGGCGAGGAGGAACGACCACGCGGCGATCACGCCTGCCCACGAGCGCAGCGAGGTCGTGTTGGGCAGGTTGTCCATCTGGACCTCGTAGGCGAGGACGCCCAGCACTCCACCCGTAGCCGCGAGCCCCGCCTGGATCCAGCGCATGCCCGTCATGAGCGCATCGTCACACGCTCGCGAGCCTGAGTAAACGGGGCGCGCCCGGGGGGTGCGCTCAGGGCATACCCGGAGACGCATCCACGGAACGACTCTCAACTCGGGCGTCCCGAAGATCATGAATGCCCCGAGCTAAGAGCAGAGCTATTCCGATGTGATAAATCGCGCGATTTCGAAGCATCCGGCGCATGGAAATCGAGCGCCGGAATTGCTCAACGATTAGCCACTCGTTAGCCGCTCGTGGCTGCGCGGTTAGGGGTCGGACCGAGCGTGACCGGTGCACACACGAACCCGGAAAGGGGGAACGATGCGCCAGGTCACCTCACTGCACCGCACGCTCGTCGTGCTCGCAGTCGGTCTGCTCGCACTCGCGGCTCCGCTCGTCGCTTATGCCGACGGCGGGACCCCGGGAGTGCACTGAACGCGTCCGACTCACGCCGACGAAAGGCCCGGGGAACCCCCGGGCCTTTCGTCATACGGCGGTGGCGACACCGAGCAGAGCCTGCAAGCGCCCGACCTGCACCAAGTTGCCCTTCAGCTCATAGAGAGACCGAGCCGTCTCGAGCTCATGTCGCGCCAGATCGTGACTATCGGCCAGCCGGAAGACCTCGGCCAGGTCGACGCGGGCTTTCGCACTTCGGTTCAACGCATCCCCGCCGGTAGCGATGGCGACCGCATCGCGTCCAAGGGTTGTTGCCGCGGCGACTTCACCCCGTCGAGCGGCGAGCTTCGCCGCAACGGGCATCCAGAGAACCTTTGCGTCAAGGTCGTCTACGGCAGTGTGCTTCTGGCCGATCTCAATCCACTCGGCGGCCTCGTCGAGCCGGTCCTGACAGTAGAGCGCCTCAGCCAGATCGCCAGCCTTGCTCGCGAGACGGCTGAAAGCGCGTATCTCGACCAGGTGGGCACAGATGTTGCGCAGCACACCCTCGGCCGCTTCCGGATCGTCCGCGAGCAGCTCGACGTCCCCCGGCACGCCGCTGAACGTGCCATGGGCAAGCCGCTGGCCGAGCTCTTCGTACGTCGCAGCTGCCGACCTGACGAGCTCGCGGGCACGGTCGAAGTCACCCTGCTGGGCGACAAGCCCTCCAAGGAACGCGCCAACGTTTGCCTCGCCGTAGCGATTCGTCGCCTCCATCTCGAGAAGCTCCTCGCACCGCGCCGCGGCGACGGGAACGGGCGTCGGTCCGTAGTACAGCGCGTTGGCTATTTCACCAACACACGTCGACAGCGGCCACGCCGATTGCTTGTAGTGCGGGAGCGCCCGCTCCGCGGCATCGAGGCGCGCCGAATGCTGCCCGTGCCGCCCACCGTAGACCCAACCCCTGAAGAGAAGTGCTCGACCGAGGCGGCGGTATTCCCCCGCCGCTTCGAGAATCGGAATCGCGGCAGATGTCGCTTCGAGCAACGCGTCAGCCGTAGCACCAGCGCTGCGTGGCAGACGCATGTGCTCGAGCTCGACCCGCGCTGATACCTCAGTGGCGAGGTCGTGCGTGCTCCGCGCAGTGTCGATCGCGCTCTCATGGGCCTCGATGGACGCAGCTGGTTCGCCGGCAGCTTCCAACACGATGCCGAGGTCTTGAAGGAGTGCCGGACGACGCACGTGGTGCTGCGGCAGCAACGCGCTCGCCCGACGCAGGAGAGCGAGCGACGCGGGAACGTCCGCTCGCTTGAGCGCACGGATGCCGGCGTCGGCGAGCCGCAGCCCCGCGTCGTCGGCTAGATGCTCCGTACGCCGATCCGACTCACCGAGCTCCATCCTCAACCGATACGCCTGCTCGAGGTGGTAGCCGGCGAACTCGTCGAGGTCGGGCATGCCCTCGTTCCGTGCCTCGAAGCGGTCGATGAAGCGCTCGTGCAGCTCGGCGCGCAGGCGCTTCGGAGCAGCGCGGTAGACCGCTTCCTGCACGAGGACGTGGCGGAACCGGAACTCGCCCTCCGCGCCCGGCCGCACGAAGCCACGGGCGGCGAGTGCGTTCATGTGGTGCTCGGTGGTCGGCGCCGCCTCGGGATCGACGAGCGCCACGACATCTTCGAGCTGGAATTCCTTCCCGATGACTGCACCGCGCTCGAGCACGGCGCGCTCGCCCGGCCCGAGCCGGTCGAGACGGGCGGCGAGGAGCGCCTGGATCGTCTCCGGGAGCGTTCTCTCGACGAGCCCGCCTTCGAGGGCGAGCGCGAGGAGCTGCTCGACGAAGAGCGGGTTGCCTTCGGCCGTCTCGGAGATCCGCGCGTGCTGGTCGGACTCGAGCATCGTCCCCCCGAGCCCGTCGAGCAACTCGGCCGTGTCCTCCGGCGAGAGCACGTCGAGGGTGATCCGATCGACATTCAACCCCTCGAGGAACGCGGGGCGCTCCTCGAGCAGCTCGTCGCGCGCGAGACAGACCACCAGGATCGGGCCCTCACCCTTGTCGGCGAGGTGCTCCAGCAGCTCGAGGAAGGTCGGTTCCGCCCAGTGGACGTCGTCGAACACGAGGACGAGCGTCCGCTCGCGAGCCAGCGCCTCGCAGAAGCGGCGGAAGAGAAACGCGATCTCGGGTGCCGGTGGTGGAGGCTCCGCGTCCAGCGCCGCGAGCACCGCGTCGCGGTCATGTCCGGGGTCCGCCTCCGCTAGGACCTCGCGAAGCGGCCAGTAGGTGATGCCCTCGCCGTAGGAGAGGCAGCGACCCCAGAGCGTGGTCACGCCCTTCGTCCGCCGGGCGAGCTCTGCCGCCAGGCGCGACTTGCCGACTCCGGGTGAGG
>Ga0075424_100005954_pt1 | contig 11706 bp, 10 predicted proteins | sample SoiMethybrSBSTD3_FD_75301 | JGI IMG/M metagenome (GOLD analysis project Ga0075424, IMG submission 75301) | Bulk soil microbial communities from a Populus tree surrounding site in Tennessee, USA - Soil MetaG P. TD hybrid SBSTD3 | ecosystem: Environmental > Terrestrial > Soil > Tree plantation... | reverse complement strand
TACCTGGGCGCCCACTTCTTCGACACGCAGGCGGGCGGCTCCGCCATCATGTGGCAGCACTTCTTCTGGTTCTTCGGCCATCCCGAGGTGTACGTCCTCATGCTGCCCGGCTTCGGCTTCGTCTCCGAGATCATCCCCGTCTTCTCGCGCAAGGTGATCTTCGGCTACGCCACCATCGTGGCGGCCACGGTGTCCATCGGCGCGGTGTCGCTGTCCGTGTGGGCGCATCACATGTTCACGGTGGGGATGGGCGCGCCGCTCAACAGCTTCTTCGCGCTCTCCACCATGCTCATCTCCGTGCCCACGGGCATCAAGATCTTCAACTGGCTGGGCACGATGTACGGGGGCAAGCTCCTCTTCCGCACCCCCATGCTCTTCTGCTGCGCCTTCCTCTTCCAGTTCCTGTGCGCGGGCCTCACGGGGATCATGCTGTCGGTGGCGCCCTTCAACTGGCAGCTGACCGACTCCTACTTCGTGGTCGCCCACTTCCACTTCGTGCTCGTCGGCAGCCTCCTCTTCACCATCTTCGGCGCGATCTACTACTGGTTCCCCAAGGTCACCGGCCGCATGCTCTCGGAGCGGCTGGGACTCTGGAACTTCTGGCTCCTCGTGATCGGCTTCAACGTCACCTTCGTCACCATGCACGTGCAGGGCCTCCTCGGCATGCCTCGCCGGATCTATACCTACATGCCCGACCGCGGATGGGAGATCTGGAACCTCATCACCACGCTCGGCGTGCCCCTCCAAGCCATCGCCATCCTGATCTTCGTGGTGAACGTCATCGTCTCGCTGCGAAAGGGCGAGCCGGCGGGGCCGGATCCCTGGGATGCCTGGACCCTCGAGTGGGCGACGACCTCCCCGCCCCCGCCCTACAACTTCGAGGTGGTGCCCGTGACCACGAGTCGCCGTCCGCTGTGGGACCTCAAGCACCCCGACGATCCGGACGGGCCCCACGAATGAACGCGGCCTCCATGGCCACCGTTCCCGCCACCGCCCTGCCCCACGCCTGGCGCGGCCGCATCGGCATCCTTGGCCTGATCCTCGCCGAGATCTCGCTCTTCGGCGTGTTCGTGGTCGCCTACCTCTTCTACATCGGCAAGAGCGTGAACGGGCCCTACCCCAAGGACGTGCTCGGCGTGCCCGTCCTCGCCACCATCTGCCTGCTCTCCAGCAGCATCTCCGTCGCCCTCGGCGCGAAGGCGCTCCATCGCGGGGGGGTGCGGCGCGCGGGGCTCTGGCTCCTCGTCACCGTGCTCCTGGGCGGCTTCTTCCTCGCCGCCACCGCGCGAGAGTGGCATCGCCTCATCTATCGCGAGGGGCTGACCATCGGCACCAACCTCTTCGGCACCACGTACTATCCCCTCGTCGGCTTGCACGCCTCCCACGTCGTCATCGGTCTCGTCATGCTGAGCCTCTGCTGCATCCTTGCGTGGACGGGATCGCTCCGCCAGACGCACGCCGAGCGCGTGGAGATCGTGTCCTGGTACTGGCACTTCGTCGATGCGGTGTGGGTCGTGGTCTTCACCGTGGTCTACGTGATCGGGCGCTGATGGCCGCCGACGCCTCCCCCCGCGCCTCCGCCACGCCCGGTGGGTCCGAGCCGGACCTCCTCGAGCTTCCCGCGCCCACCGCCTGGCCCATGGTCCTGGCCTTCGGCGTCACCCTCGTCTTCGGTGGTCTCGTCACCAACGTGGCGGTCAGCCTCGTGGGCGTCGTGCTGAGTCTCGCGGGCGCCATCGGCTGGTGGCGTCAGGTGCTGCCCGTGGAGCAGATCGAGGAGATTCCGCTGCCGCCCGTTGCCGAGCGGCTCCGGCCGATCGCGCCCTCGACGGCGCCCGTCGAGCGGTTCAGGCTCGGCAAGGCCGGTCATCGCGTGCGCTATCCCGTCGAGGTGCACCCGCTCTCTGCCGGCGTCAGAGGTGGCATCGTGGGCGGCGTGGCCATGGCCGTGGTCGCCCTCCTCTACGGGGCCGTTTTCCAGCGCAGCATCTGGTATCCGATCAACCTCCTCTCCGCCGTGGCCATGCCCGGCATGGCCAGCGCCGACCTCGCCCAGCTCCGCGCGTTCAGCGGCACGGCATTGATCCTCGGCATCATCGCGCACGGCATCATCTCGATGCTCGCCGGTCTGCTCTATGCGGTGATCCTCCCGATGCTGCCGCGCCGTCACATGCTGTGGGGCGGCCTCATCGCTCCCCTCCTCTGGACCGGCCTTCTCTGGTCGCTCCTCGGCTTCATCAACCCCGCCCTCAATGCGCGGGTGGACTGGGGCTGGTTCATCGCCTCCCAGATCGCCTTCGGTCTCGCCTCGGGCTACGTGGTGTCGCGGTCGCATCGCATCGCGACCATGCAGACCTGGCCGCTCGCAGCCCGCGCGGGCGTGCAGGCGGCCGGGCCGGGCTCGGAGGAGGAGGGCAAGCCGTGAGGGCGCGCGCCGCCGTCGCCGCGTTCGCGATGGGGCTCGGCGTGGCCTCGGGGGGCTGCGACGGGCTGCCCGGCAAGCCCAAGCCGGGCGACCAGGCGCCCCTGCCCTCCCAGGTCATGGCCTTCGGAGCGCTCTATAAGGTCAACTGCGCAGGCTGCCACGGGGCCGACGGGCGACTCGGCGCGTCGCGTTCGCTCAACGATCCCTTATACCTCGCCCTCGTGCCGCGCGAACGGGTGCGCCGCGTGATCGCCGAGGGCGTGCCCGGCACCCTTCAGCCCGCCTTCGGAGCCGCCGCGGGGGGCACCTTGACCGATGCGCAGATCGACGCGCTGGTGTCGGGCATCTTCGACAAGTGGGGCAAGTCAGCGCAGGGTGGCGCTGCCGGTCTGCCGGCGTACGCCGCGGCGGCCGGGGACGCCGCGCGCGGCCAGGCCGTGTATGCGACGGCGTGCGCCGCCTGCCACGGCCCGGATGGAAGGGGCGGCCCCAAGGGCGGCGCGGTTGCTGATCCGTCGTATCTCGCCCTGGTGAGCGATCAGTATCTGCGGACCACGGTGATCGCCGGGCGCAACGATCTGGGCATGCCGGACTGGCGCGGCTACACGCAGGGCCAGCCGCTCAGCGAGGGGCAGATCTCCGACGTCGTGGCCTGGCTCGTCGCCCAGCGTCGACCGGTGCCCGGACGCATCCTGCCGATGAAAGGGAGCTGAGGCCATGTGCCCCAATCACGAACGTCTGTCCGACCACGGCTCTTCGAGACGAGGCTTTCTCTTCAAGCTCGGCCTCGCTCTCAACGCCCTCGGCGCCGTCCTCGTGGGCATTCCCGTCGTCGGTTACATCCTGGCCCCCGCCCGGCGGCTCGGTGGCCAGTCCTGGATCAAGCTGGGCGGCGTGGACGCCTTCCCCGTAGGCCAGACCCGGTTCGCCCACTACGAGAACCCGTTCCGCGTGCAGTGGGACGGCGACTCGGCCAAGGTCGCGTGCTGGGTGCGGCGCATCGACGGACAGCGCTTCCAGGTTTTTGCCGTCAACTGCGCGCATCTGGGCTGCCCGGTGCGCTGGTTCCCGCAGTCCAAGCTCTTCATGTGTCCCTGCCACGGCGGCGTCTACTACGAGGACGGCTCCCGCGCCTCGGGACCGCCGCCGCGTGGGCTCTTCGAGTACGAGTACGAGATCCGCGAGGGCCAGCTCTGGGTCCGCGGCGGCCAGCTCCCCACCCTCGCCGGGCAGGTGTGAGGCGCGCGTGTCCCTGATCCGATCCGTGGGTCAATGGCTGGAGGAGCGAGCCGGGCTCGGCGCCGCCGTGAGGCCCGTGCTCGAGCACCAGGTGCCGCGCAGCAGCGCGTCGTGGTGGTACGTGTTCGGGAGCGCGACCCTCACGCTCTTCATGATGCAGATCGTCACGGGCATCTGCCTCGCCCTCGTGTACATTCCCTCCGCGGCCAAGGCCTACGACAGTCTCCTCTATCTGAACTACGTCGCCCCCCTGGGCTGGTTCCTCCGCGCCGTCCACTTCTGGGGCTCCAACGCCATGGTGGCGGTGATGACGCTGCACCTGATCCAGGTCTTCCTCTTCGGCGCCCACAAGTACCCGCGGGAGATGACCTGGGTGGTCGGGGTGTTCCTGTTCCTATGCACGCTGGGCATGGCCTTCACGGGCCAGGTGCTCCGCTGGGACCAGGACGCCTACTGGGGCCTGGGGATCGCCGCCTCCATCGCCGGTCGCTCGCCCGTCATCGGTGAGTCCGTCGTCCAAATACTCCTGGGCGGCCCCATCATCGCGGGCCGGACGCTGACGCGTTTCTTCGCCGTGCACGTCTTCGTCGTGCCCGGCATCCTCATCGCGCTGGTGGGCCTGCATCTGTTCCTCGTCCTGCGCCTCGGCATCAACGAGTGGCCCATGCCCGGACGCCTGGTGGATCGCCGTACCTATCGCCAGCGGTACGAGGAAGAGGTGCACAAGGACGGCGTGCCCTTCTTCCCCGATGCGGCGCGGAAGGACATGGTGGCGGCGGGCGTGGTCATAATCACCGTGGTCCTCCTCGCGGTGATCTTCGGGCCCTTCGGCCCCGGCGGCGTGCCCGATCCCACCATCATCGACACCGCGCCCAAGCCCGACTTCTACTTCCTTGCCCTCTTCGCTGTCTTCGCGCTGCTGCCGCCGTGGACGGAAACCACGCTGCTGCTCGTGGGCCCGCCCCTCGCCATCCTCGTGCTCTTCCTCGTGCCCTTCATCGCCGGCACGGGGGAGAAGAGCTGGAAGCGCCGTCCCGTGGCCGTGCTCTCCGTGATCCTGATCGTGCTGATCGTGACCACCCTCGCCGGTCTCGGAGTCATGGTCCCGTGGTCGCCGAAGATGGAGGCGTGGAGCGGCGTGCCCACGCCGGCGCAGTACCTTCACGGTCGGACGCCGCTCCAGCTCCAGGGCGCGCTGGTGATCCAGGACAAGCAGTGCCGCAACTGCCACAGCCTCGGCGGGGAGGGCGGCAAGCGCGGTCCCGCCCTCGACGGCGTGGCGACGCGGCTCACCTCAGATCAGCTGGTTCGCCAGGTGCTCCAGGGCGGCGGCAACATGCCCGCCTACGGCAAGAACCTCGCGCCGGCCGAGGTGAATGCCCTCGTCGCCTTCATGGAGACGCTGCGTCCCGCGGGCGAGGCGCCCGCGCGTCCCGCCGCGAAAGTGCCTCCGGTCAGCCGCTAGGCCGAGCACCCACCAGCAGAGTGATCGGATGAGCCATCCGATCGCGTCGGGGAGCGAGGCGCAGGCGGCCGTGGGGCTGCTCGCCTGGAGCTTCGAGCCTGCCGTGACGATCCCCATCGCCGTGGCGGCCATCGTCTACGGCTGCGGATGGGCGACCATCCGCCATCGTCTCCCCGAGCGCTTCGGGACCGGACGGCCGGCGGCTTTTGCGGCGGGGCTCGGCGCCATCGTCCTCGCTCTCTGCTCTCCCATCGACGCGGCGGGAGCGCTTCTCTTGCGGGCCCACATGCTGCAGCACATGCTGCTCATGCTCGTCGCCCCGCCCCTCCTGTGGGCGGGCGCGCCGCTGGCTCCCCTGCTTCTCGGCCTGCCGCGTCCTGTGCGCAGGGCGGTGGCGGATGTCCTCGGCGCTCCGCTCGTGCGGCGCCCCCTCGCCGTCCTCACCCACCCGACGACGAGCTGGATCGCCTTCGCCGCCGCCTTCTGGATCTGGCACCTGCCCGCTGCCTATGAGCTGGCCCTCGCCTCGGATCCGTGGCACCACGTCGAGCATCTCTGCTTCTTCGCCGCCGCCCTGCTCTTCTGGCGCCCCGTCATCCTCGCCTGGCCCGCGCGATCGCCGTGGCCACGATGGGCGATGATTCCCTATCTCCTCCTCGCGGAGCTCCAGAACACCATCCTCGCCGCCATCCTCGCATTCGCGGACCGAGTGATCTACCCGACGTACGCCGCTCTACCGCCCACGGGCTCGCTCTCTGCCCTCGAAGATCAGTCGCTGGCCGGCGTGATCATGTGGGTGCCCGGCTCCATCGCGTTTCTCGTGCCCCTGCTGTGGCTGGTGCTCACCACCATCGCCGCTCCCCGGGCGGAGCGGCGGCTCGAGGCTCAGCCCGCCTTGCGGAGGAGATAGATCGCGGTGTGACGGATGGACGCCACCGGACGCGTGCCGTTGGCGACCAGGAGCAGGTCGGCTTCCACGAACTCGTGCCCCTTCTTCTCGAAGAGCCGCTGTACGCGCCCGCGCACGGCGAGCTGATCCCCCACGCGGGCCACGCTCCAGTGCTGCCCCTGGCTGCCCACGTGGATCCACGGGCTCATGCGCATGTTGCGGTTCAGCGCGCGATTCGCGAGATCGAGATGGCCGCCGGGATGCCCGGGGGCGGCCGCGCCGCCGTAGAGACCGAGGGTCTCGCCGAATCGCGTCATCCATCCCGCGGCAGCCGTGGAGTCCAGATCGAGCTCGGGCGTGCCGAGGACCTTGAGGCTCTCGAGGTGCGCGCGCGTCACCTGCGGCCGCTCCTCGGGCAGGGGCGCCACCGCGTAGTCACCCACTGCGGGCGGGGAGGCCACGAGCCTCCGATCGAGGGACACGGTGGCGGTGCCGCAGAGCTCGCCCGCGGCATTGTGCGCGCCGACCTCGATGGTCGCGCCGGTGTCCGTGCGCGCGGTGACGCGGGCGCGGATGGTCGCCGGCTCCTCGTAGTAGATGGGCTTGGCGAAGCGCGTCTCGAAGGCGCCACGCTCGAGCCACTCCTCGCCGAGGGCCTCCACCACGGGATGCGTCATCCACGCGTACATGATGACGCCGGGGACGAGACCGCCCTTGAAGCCGTACTGCCGTGCGAGGTCGTCCTCGTGGATCTTGTTCTCGTGCGGCTCCAAGGGGGTCGTCGCGCTCACGTGGAACTCGGGCAGCGCGGCGCCGGCGGTGAGGCGGTCGAGGCTCATGGCGTCTCTCCTAGGTCCCCTGCACCGAGCCGGAGACGAGGCCGTGGGTGAGGTAGCGGCGGAACACGTAGTAGAAGAGCACGGGGGGAAGCGCGTAGATCACGGACAGCGCCATGAGGAGATTCCAGGGCGCGTCGTCGCTCGTGAGGAAGTTGCCCATGCCCACGGGCAAGGTGATGGTCTTCTCGCCCTGGAGGAGGAGCACGGCGTACAGATACTCGTTCCAGGCGTAGAAGAAGGCGTAGGTCCCGATGGCGATCAGGGACGGCGTGATAAGAGGGAGGTAGATGCGGAAGAACACCGCGACCAGCCCCGCGCCGTCCATGGCCGCGGACTCGTCGATCTCCTGGGGAATGGTCTTGGCGTAGTCCCACAGGACCCACAAGGCGTACGGCGCGGCAAAGGTGGTCATGGCAAAGATGAGGGCCCAGTACGTGTCGAGGAGATCGTAGTCGCCCATGATCTTGAAGAACGGGATGGAGAGAAATGACGCGGGAATGATGTAGGTGAAGAGCGTCATCCCCGACACCCACCGCCCCAGCCCGAAGCGCAGCCGGCCCAGGGCGAAGCTCCCCATGGCCGCCACTATCAGCACCGCGCCCATGGTCGCCGCCGACACCCACAGGCTATTCCCCAGCCAGCGCCAGAAGAACTTCACGAAGGGGCTCTCCTGGAAGACGACGAACTTGAAGTTCTCGAGGGTGGGATGCGCGACCCAGTACACGGGCTGGAAGAGATCCTTCCAGGGCGTCACGGCGAGGGAGACGATGTAGTAGATGGGGAAGATGGTCCAGCCGGTGACGACGGCGAGGATGAGTCCCCGTCCCACGTTCACCCACAGCCCGCGCCCCGGCATAGTCAGCGGATCTTCTTGATGAGCACGAAGATGAAGAGGAGCGTCACCGGGAGCGCGGTGGCGAACACGCCCATGCCCCAGTCGATCTTGCCCATCCGGAAGGTGTAGCGATAGGCAAGGGTGGCGAGCACGTGGGTGGAGTCGCCCGGTCCTCCGCCCGTCATGAGCTGCACGTTGGTGAAGTCGCCCATGGTGAAGACCATGGAGAGCAGCGTGCAGATGAGATAGATGCCGGCGAGGAGAGGGAAAGAGATGTAGCGGAAGATGGCCACCGGGCCCGCGCCGTCGATGGCCGCCGCCTCGTAGAGCTGGCGCGGAATGCCCCGGCGCGCCGAGAGCAAGATCACCGTCCAGAAGGGCAGGTACTTCCAGATGTGGAAGAGGATGAGGGCGGCGATGGCCGTCCAGCGCGAGGCGAGCCAGTGATGCGTGCCGAAGCCCAGGTCCTCGCTGATGAGGTTCAGGATTCCCCACTGCGAGGACATCATCCAGCGCACGGAGAGGATGCCGGGCAGCACGGGGATGGCCCAGGGGAGGAGGAAGATGGCGGAGAGGAAGCGGGTGGCCTTGCCCTCGGAATCCAGCACGCCGGAGAGGAGGAGGGCGAGGAAGAGCTTCACGTTGACGGCCACCCCCACGTAGACGAGCGTGTTGACGATCGTCTGCACGTAGATCGGGTCGCTGAACAGGACCTCGTAGGTGTAGCGGTCGAAGATGCGCGAGACCACGAAGAAGAGCGGGTAGACCACGAAGCAGGCGAACAGGGCGATGAGGGGCAGGGAGAAGATCAGCCCCGGCAGGTTGCGCGACCGCGGCGACAGCCAGCCCGTCGCCGCGGCCGTGGAGCGTGCGACGAGGGTGCCTACCGCCACTGGGCCACGATGGTCTTCACGCGGCCGATGGCCTCGTCGGCGGCCTTCTCCGCGGACCACTTGTCCACGTTCATCCGCGTCATGGCCTTGCCCCAGACGTTCTCCGCGTAGATCTGGGAGTTGGCCGGCGTCTTCCAGTGATCGAAGACGCGGGTGTTCCGCTCCAGGTAGATCTTGGTCACGGTGGGGAGATGGGGATCCTTCTCGCCGCCCTTGCCCACCTGCCCGCGAGCGAAGAAGGGATCGGCGGCCACGTCCTTGAAGGCGGGGAACCAGCGGCCGTTGGCGCCCTTCACGTACTCTGCGAAGCGCTTGGGCTCGACCACGAACTTCACGAACTCCTTGCCGAGGTCAGGGTTCTTGTTGGCGGAGTCGCGAGGGAAGAGCACGGTCTTCACCGCGATCATGTAGGTCGGCTTGCGCCCGTCGGGCCCGTCCGGCCACTCGATGGTCGCGCTCCTGTTGAAGTAGTTGTCGGGGGCGTTGAAGTAGTGGTGGGCGGGGATGCTCACCGAGGGGTTGGGAGTCATGATGATCGACTTGGAATGGAAGTTGGCGTTGTTGTCGCCGTCCGACCAGTTGATGGTGTCGGGAGGCACGTAGCCAGAGGCGAAGAGGTCGCCGAAGAACTTCAGGGTCTTGATGATGGCCTCGCGGTTCTTGGGCTCATCGGCGACCACTTTGCCGTCGTTCGAGAAGACCTGCCCGTTGTACGAGAGGAGGGCCATCTCGAAGTTGTAGATGGTGTCGGAGGCACTGGAGGACTCCGTCATCCCCACCCCGTACACCTTGCCGTACTTGGCGGGATCCTTCTTGCGCAGGTTGTCCTGCGCCTTCTTCCAGAACGCCCAGTACTCGTCCCACTTCATGGGGATCTTGGCGGGATCGTCGGGGAGCCCCGCCTCCTTCACGAGATCCTTCCAGTAGTGGATGTGCATGGTCTGGGCCTCGATGGGCACCCCGTAGTACGCGCGCTTCTTGGCCTTGGCGTCGTAGCAGTAGGCGACCTCGAGGAACTTCTCGATGTAGCGCGGCTTGAGCTCGTTGATGGTGTCGCTCGTCTCCACGAGCTGGCCTTCCCACGCGTACTTGGGCATGATCTCCCAGTCGTTGTAGAAGCAGAAGGCCACGTCGGGGCCCCGCCGCGCGGTGAGCGCGCTGATGATCTTGTTGCGGAGCTCTTCCTGGATGGTGAAGGAGATGTCGAGGTCGACCTGCTTGGCCTTGCGGAACTCGTCGGCGATCTTCAGCATCGCCTCGTCTTCTTCCTTGTAGTAGCCGCGATTCCACCACACCACGAGCTTCTTGGCCTGGCCGCGCGACACCATGGGGAACGCGAGGGTGCTCGCGGCGGCCCCCGCTCCCACCGCGGTGGACGTGAGGAACTGCCGGCGGGTCTGACCCATGCACTCGTCTCCTTTGAAAAAGCGATGGGAAGCGACGTGCGCCCTCGCGGGGGCGCTGGCGCGGGGAGTATACCGCGGGGGCTTCGCTGATGTACAGTCACGCCAGGGCTCACCATCTCCCGTCGTCGCCGGAGGCACGTCATGACCCTCGATCGCATCACCGTCTCGGTCATCCAGCATCGTCTCGAGTCCATCGTGCAGGAAATGGGCGAGGCCATGCTGCGCACCGCCTACTCGCAGATCCTCAACTCGAGCCGCGATTTCTCCACCGCCGTCTTCGACGGCGAGGGCCGGCTCGCCGCGCAGGCCGAGCACGTGCCCATCCACGTAGGCGCGTTGCCCATGGCCGTCAAGTCCGTGGCCGACTACTTCGCGGGGCGCATCCGGCCCGGCGACATGTTCCTCCTCAACGATCCGTATCACGGCGGCAACCACCTCCCCGATCTCACCGCCCTCCTGCCCGTGTTCGTGGGCGAGCGCCTCGCCTTCTGGTCCATCAATCGGGCGCATCAGAGCGACATCGGCGGCGCCACCCACGGCGCCTACAATCCGGGGGCCACGGAGATCTGGCAGGAAGGCATCCGCATCCCGCCGCTCAAACTCTACGACGCGGGTGTCCTGCGCGACGACGTGATGGACCTCCTCGCCACCAACGTCCGCCATCCGCGCGACTTCGCGGGCGACCTTCGAGCCATGCTCGGCTCCGCCCGCGTGGGCGAGCGGCGCCTCCTCAAGCTCGTGGACGACTACGGGGTCGACACCGCCATGGCCGCGGTGGGGGAGGTGCTGGACAGCGCGGAGCGCCAGAGCCGCGCGTGCATCCGCGGCTGGAAGGACGGCGTGTACCGCGGGGTGTCCATCCTCGACGACGACGGCCACGGCATCGAGGACATCGCGCTTCGCGCCACCGTGACCAAGAAGGGCGACTCGCTGATCGTGGATCTCACGGAGTGCGACCCCCAGGTGATCGGGTTCGTGAACTCCTCGTATCCGAATACGGTGTCCGCCGTGCACATGGCGCTCGCCTACCTCCTCGATCCGCGCATCCCGAAGAACGAGGGGACGTTCCGTCCCGTGGAGATCAAGGCGAAGCAGGGTACCATCGTGTGGCCGCATCCGCCCGCGCCGGTCACCCTCGCCACCAATCACTGCGCGCAGGAGATCGCCGAGGCCGTGATCAAGGCGCTGGCTGGAGCCTGCCCCGAGCGCGCGCTCGCCGGCTGGTCGCGCCGCTTCCGCATCGCTATCTCGGGGAAGAACCCGCGCACACGGCGCCCCTTCATCTGGCATCTCTTCCACGCGCGCGGGGGCGGCGGCGCCTCGTCGGCAGGCGACGGCTGGGAGACGGCAGGCGAGGGCCAGGCCGCGGGCGGGATCAAGTTCGGCAGCGTCGAGGTGGCGGAGGCGCGCTTCCCCCTCTTCTTCGAGCGTCACGAGTTCCGTCCCGACTCCCAGGGCGACGGCCAGTTCCGCGGCGGCGTCGGCTCCGTGCTCAGGCTGCGCATGGAGACCACGGAGCTCGCCAAAGGCAACACCGCGGGCGACGGCGTGCGCCACCCGGCTTACGGCATCCTTGGGGGCCGCGACGGCCTGCCCCACCGCTACGTGATGGTGGCCAAGGGCAAGCGGCGGGTGCTCAAGACCAAGGAGGTCGGCATTCCCATTCCGCCCAGCGCCCTCTTCGACATCGTGTCCGCGGGCGGTGGCGGCTGGGG
>Ga0075424_100005953_pt1 | contig 11708 bp, 8 predicted proteins | sample SoiMethybrSBSTD3_FD_75301 | JGI IMG/M metagenome (GOLD analysis project Ga0075424, IMG submission 75301) | Bulk soil microbial communities from a Populus tree surrounding site in Tennessee, USA - Soil MetaG P. TD hybrid SBSTD3 | ecosystem: Environmental > Terrestrial > Soil > Tree plantation... | reverse complement strand
CGCCGCCGAGGCGGCCGATCCAGTAGCCGAGGCTGTCGCCCGCCATGGCCGCCGTGGCCGCAACCACCAGGCCCAGGATCGGGTCGAGGTGGCCGTCCTTGGCGACGATGCCGAAGGCCAGGAGCAGGAGCTCCCCCGGAATGGGCAGACCGGCGTTGTCGAGCAGGATCGCCGTGAACACGATCCAGTAGCCGTACGCCACGAACAGCCCGATCAGGATCTCGGCGGTCATGCCGGGGGTATAAGGCAACCGCCATACCAGACCGAGGATGCGCTCCAAGTGCTTGATGCTCAAGACTTCCTGGGCCCACCGAGCCGCTCGATGTGGTCGCGTTGCCTACTCACGAACCACCGCGGCTGGCCCGATATTGACCGGCAGGGCGCCGGTGTTGCAATGGCATCCGTCAAACGAAGTACCATCGCAGGGTCAATCAGGGGAGGATGCGCATGCGCGTGCGGTTCTGGGGGACGCGCGGGTCGATCGCCAAGCCGGGACCGGCGACCGTCCGCTTCGGCGGTAACACCTCGTGCGTCGAGGTGCGCTCCGCCGCGGGAACGCTGCTGGTCCTCGACTGCGGCACCGGAGCGCACGGCCTCGGTCATGCCCTGGTCGCCAACCGCACGCGGCCGTACCGCGGCCACATCCTCATCACGCACACGCACTGGGACCACATCCAGGGCTTCCCGTTCTTCGCGCCGCTGTTCCTGCCGGGCGACGAGTGGGACGTGTACGCGCCGCGAGGGCTGCGCGAGTCGCTGCGCGACACGCTCGCGGGCCAGATGCAGTACACCTACTTCCCGGTCAGCCTCGAGCAGTTCGCGGCCACCGTGCGGTATCACGACCTCGTCGAGGGCGTCTTCAGCATCGGCGACGTGCGCGTCTCCGCGCGGTACCTGAACCATCCGGCGCTGACGCTCGGGTATCGGCTCGAGGTCGACGGCGTGAGCGTCGTCTACGCGACCGATCACGAGCCGCATAGCCGCGCCCTGGCCGACGGCCGCGGCGACCTCACGGGTGAGGATCGCCGCCACGCGGAGTTCCTGACCGGCGCCGATCTCGTCATCCACGACGCGCAGTACACGGCCGCCGAGTACCCGACGAAGGTCGGCTGGGGGCACAGCACGGTGGAGTCGGTGGTGCGCGTGTCCCGGGCCGCGGGAGCGCGGCGCCTGGCCCTCTACCACCACGACCCGATGCGTGACGACGACGCCCTCGGCTACGTCGTGGAGGCCGCGCAGGCCCAGGCCGGCCCGGCGCTCGACGTCTTCGCGGCCGCCGAGGGGATGACGCTCGACGTCACCCCCACGGCGGTGCCGCGCACCCCGGCGGTGAAGGCGTCCATCACCGCCCGGACCAGCGTGCCGGAGGAGATGCTGGACCAGACCGTGCTCCTTGCCCTCGACGAGCCCGATCTGCGCGAGCGGCTGATGGAGGCCGTGATGGCCGACGGCCTGAGGCTGGCGACAGCTCCCGACACCGACGCCGTGCTGAAGCCGTCGCCGACGGGCGCGCCGTCGCTCCTGATGCTCGGTTCCCGGCTCGGAGGCCGCGACGGTCTCGAGGTGGCCCGCGCCGTGCGCGACGGTGGTGAGTGCGGGGACAAGGACATGCCCATCGTGCTGGTGGCGGCCAGCGAGGCCGAGGCCGATCGTGCGGCCGGTGCCGCGGCGGGTGTCACCGACTGGCTGGTCGCGCCGTTCTCGATGCTCTACGCGCGCACGCGGGTGCGCGCGTGGGCGCTGCGCCAGGCCTGCCGCTGGATCGCCGCCGCGGCGCCGCCCGACGAGGTCGAGCGCCTGCGCGCGCTCCACGACCGGCGCATTCTCGACACGCCGCCGGAGGAGCGCTTCGACCGGATCACGCGGCTGGCCCGCCGGCTGCTCGACGTGCCCACCGCGATGGTGACGCTGGTCGACGCGGAGCGGCAGTGGTTCAAGTCCCGGTCCGGGTTCGACGTGACGGAGACGCCGCGCGACCTCGCCTTCTGCTCGTACACCATCCAGCAGGACGAGATCTTCGTCGTGCCCGACGCGCTCGCCGATCCGCGCTTCGCCGACAATCCCGTGGTGGCCGAGGGCCCGCGCCTGCGCTTCTACGCCGGGCGCCCCGTGCACGTCGACGGCCGCCGCGTGGGCACGCTGTGCGTGGCGGACAACCGGCCGCGCCAGCTCGCCGAGGACGACAAGCGGGCCCTCGACGACCTCGCCGCGCTGGTCGAGAAGGAGCTGGCCTAGCGCCCCGACGGCGCCTTGTGCAGCGCGCCGTCCTTCATGATCATCTGCAGCGCGTCGCGGTCCTGGAGGACCTCGATGTTCGCCAGCGGATCGCCGTCGACCAGCAGCAGGTCGGCGAGCGCACCGGCCGTCACCACCCCGAGCTCGCCCGGCTTGCCCATCAGCTCGCCGCCCAGCCGCGTCGCCGCGACCAGCGTGTCCATCGGCGAGAAGCCGAGGATCTTCACGAAGAGCCAGAGATCGCGCGCGTAGGTGCCGTGCGGCGTGAAGGGGAAGCCGTAGTCGCCGCCGGGGAGCACCCGCACGCCACGCTGGCGCAGCCGCGCCACCGTCTCCACCGAGATCTCCAGCTCGCGCTGGAAGGCCTCGGCGCGCTCGCGCGTCACGCCCCAGCGCCCTTCCGCCTGGCTGAGGTTGTACGTGATGCCCAGCGCGGGGCCGACGAAGACGCGCTCGCGCGCGGCCTCGAGCGCGTCGAGCGCGCGCGCGTCGGCGTAGTTGGCGTGATAGATCACCTCGACGCCGTGGCGCAGCGCCATCAGCACCGACTCCGAGCTGCGGCAGTGCGCGGCCACGCGTAGTCCCCGCGCGTGCGCGACCTCCATGGCGGCGGCCACCTCGGCGTCGGTCATCGGCGTCTGCTCCGAGGGCCACGCGGAGGTGCCGAGATCGCCCGAGATATTCAGCTTGAGGCAGTCCACGCCCTCGCGCGCCAGCAGGCGGCACACGCGGCGGATGGCGTCGGGACCGTCGGCCACCCAGGCGAACGTCGGCGTCTCGTAGTGCGGCAGGTGCAGGACGTTGGTATCGCCGAGGCCGCCGGTGACGGTGATCTCGGGGCCGTTGGCCAGCAGCCGCGGCCCCGGCACGCGCCCGGCCTCGATCTCGCGCTTGAGAACGACGTCGAGGCGGGGCTTGGGCGCCGCCGCCGAGAACGCGCTCGTATAGCCGCAGTCGAGCATCGTCCTGGCGTTGCGCACCGTGATGAGCATGTGCTCCTCGACCGGCAGCCGCGTGAGCTCGGCCGAGGGCAGGTCGGCCAGCCCGATGTGCGCGTGCGACTCGACGAGTCCGGGCATGAGGGTGCCGCCGCCGCCGTCGATCACCGTGGCGCCGCCGACGGCGGGCGGCGTCGCGCCGTCGATCACCTCGGCGATGCGGTGGCCCTCCACGCGGACGGCGCCCGTGAACGGCGCGCGCCCGGTGCCGTCGAGAATCCTCGCGTTGGTGATCAGGTACGCCATCGCGCCCTCCTGGCCCGGGAGTATACGCACGCGCCGGCGGATTGCCTGCGCGAGGAGCGAGCCATGATAGCGTCGGACCGGGAGGCGTTTCATGGCCAAGCTCGCGCTGCGGGTCAATGGCGGCAACCGCGAGGTCGAGGCCGATGATCCGGACGTCCCGCTCCTCTACGTCCTGCGGGACGACCTCGGGCTGACCGGCACCAAGTTCGGCTGCGGGCTCGCCCAGTGCGGCGCCTGCACCGTGCTGGTCGGGGGGCGCGCCGTACGCTCCTGCGCGACGACGGCGCGCTCGGTGGCGGGCCAGGACGTCGTCACCATCGAGGGGCTCGGCGCGCTCGATCGCCCCGATCCGGTGCAGGCCGCGTTCATCGCCGAGCAGGCCGCGCAGTGCGGCTATTGCACCGCGGGCATGATCATGACGGCGCGCGCGCTGCTCTCGCGCATCCCGCGCCCGACCGAGCCGCAGGTACGCGAAGCGCTGGCCGGCAATCTCTGCCGCTGCGGCAGCCATGCACGCGTCATCCGCGCCGTCCTGCGCGCGGCCGGGACTCAGGGGGGGCGCTGATGCTGTCGCGCCGGGCCTTCCTCGCCGCCGGCGGCGCGCTCGTGGTGAGCTTCCGCCTGCCCGTGCGTGCCGGCGCGCAGAGCGCGCCGGGCACCGACCGGTTTCTCGGCAAGCCCGTGGCGCCCGACCTCGTGGATTCCTATCTCGCCGTGCACGCCGACGGCTCGCTGACGATCTTCGTCGGCAAGGTGGACATCGGCACCGGCGGGCGCATCGCCATGCGCCAGATCGTGGCCGAGGAGCTCGACGTCCCGCCCGAGCGCATCGCGATGATCGAGGGCGACACCGCGCTCACGCCCAACCAGGGCGCCACCGCCGGCAGCTACGGCATCGCGCGCGGCGGCACGCAGCTGCGCCAGGCCGCCGCCACCGCTCGCCAGGCACTGCTGGCCCAGGCCGCGCAGAAGCTCCACAAGCAGCCGGCCGACCTCGACGTGGCCGACGGCGTCGTGCGGGCCAAGGACGGCAGCGCGTCGATCGGCTACGGCGACCTCGTCGGCGATCAGCGGTTCAACCTGAAGCTCGATCCCAAGGCGCTGGTGAAGTCGCCCGATCACTTCCGGTTCATCGGCAAGTCGCTGCGGCGGCCCGACATCCCGTCGAAGATGGCGGGCCTGCATCGCTACGTGCACGACCTCACGCTGCCCGGCATGCTGCACGCGCGTATCGTCCGGCCGCCCGCGCTCGGTGCCACGCTGGTGAGCGTGGACGAGTCGTCCGTCGCCGCCATCCCCACCGCGCGCGTCGTGCGCATCCACAGCTTCCTCGCCGTGGTGGCCGAGCGCGAGTGGGACGCCGTGCGCGCGGCCGGCGCGCTGAAGACGAGCTGGACGCCCGGCGCCGGCCTGCCGGAGGCGTCGAAGGAGTTCGAGGCCATGCGCGCCAGCCGCGTCGTCCGCGACCAGGAGATCGCCAAGAAGGGCGACGTCTCCGCGCTGAACGCGCCGGCACCGGGCCTCACGCGCATGCTGACCGCGCAGTATCGCTGGCCCATCCAGACGCACGGCTCCATCGGGCCCTCGTGCGCCGTGGCCGACGTGCGCGACGGCCGTGCGACGGTGTGGACCTCGACGCAGAACGTCCACGGCTTCCAGGCCACGTGCGCGCGCCTGCTCGGCCTGGAGACGAGCCGCGTGCGGGTGATCTATCGCGACGGCGCCGGCTCGTACGGGCCGAACGGCGCCGACGACGCGGCGGCCGAGGCCGCGCTGCTGTCCAGGACGCTCGGGCGGCCGGTGCGCGTGCAGTGGAGCCGCCAGGAGGAGCACGGCCTCGATCCGAAGGGCCCGGCGCAGCTGCTCGAGCTGCGGGCGGCCGTCGACCCCGAGGGCGAGCTGACGGCGTGGGAGACGCAGGCGTGGCTCCCGCTGGCCACCGCGAACCTGCCGAACATTCCGCTGCTGGCCGCCGAGGCGGCCGGACTGCCCCAGACGCCGGGCCGCTCGACCGGCCTCATCTACCAGAACATCGATCCGCCCTACGCGATGCCGAGCCTTCACGCCGTCGTGCACTGGCTGCCCGACGCGCCGCTGCGGACCTCGGCCATCCGCGCGCCCGGCAAGATCGCCAACACGTTCGCCGTGGAGTCGTTCACCGACGAGGTCGCGGCGCTCGCCAGGGTCGACCCCCTGGAGTGGCGGCTCAAGCGCCTCACGAACCCGCGCGCCATCGAGGTCCTGCAGCGCGCGGCCGCGCGGATGGGCTGGCAGGCGCGGCCGTCACCGCGCCAGGTCGATCCGAACGCCACCGTGCTGGCGGGGCGCGGCATCGCGTTCGTCCACTACAAGCACGACGAGACGCTCGTCGCCATGGGGATGGAGGTGGCGGTCGAGCGCGCCACCGGCCGCATCCGCGTCACCCGCGTGGTGTGCGCCCACGACTGCGGCCTGATGATCAACCCCGACAACGTGCAGGCGCAGCTCGAGGGCAACATCCTCCAGACGCTCTCGCGCGCGCTGCACGAGGAGGTCGTCTACGACCGCGACCGGGTGACCACGGTCGACTGGAACTCGTACCCCATCCTGAAATTCCCCGAGGTCCCGACGCTGCAGTTCGAGCTGATCCAGCGTCTCGACCAGCCCCCGCTGGGCGCAGGCGAAGCGGCCTCCACGCCGGTCGCCGCAGCGCTCGGCAACGCGGTCTTCGACGCGACGGGCGTGCGGCTGCGCACCGTGCCCTTCCGGGCCGAGCGCGTGAAGGCGGCGCTGGCCGGAGGCTAGCGTGCGGAAGGCCGAGCTCAGTCGACCGCCCGCGTGAGGGCCTTGGCGACCGTCTTCATGACCTTGATGCGCGCGTAGTTCTTATCGTCGGCCTCGACGAGCACCCACGGTGCGTGCTCGACGCTGGTGCGCTCGATCATCTCGCAGGCGGCGGCCAGGTACGCGTCCCACTTGTCGCGGTTGCGCCAGTCCTCCTCGGTGAGCTTGTACTGTTTGTAGGGCGTCTTCTCGCGCTCCTTGAACCGCTGGAGCTGGACCTCGGGGCTCACGGCCAGCCAGAACTTCACCAGCACGATGCCGAAGTCGGTCATCTGCTCCTCGAAGGCGGTGATCTCCGCGTAGGCGCGCTGCCAGTCTTCACGGCGGCAGAAGCCCTCGATGCGCTCGACGAGGACGCGGCCGTACCACGAGCGATCGAACACGGTCACCCGGCCCTGCCGCGGCAGGTGCCGCCAGAAGCGCCAGAGATAGGGACGGGCGTGCTCCTCGTCGGTCGGCGCCGCCACCGGGATGACCTCGTAGTTCCGGGCGTCCACCGCGGAGAGCACGCGGCGAATCGCCCCGCCCTTGCCGGCCGCGTCGGGCCCCTCGAAGACCAGGATGAGCGACTTCTTCTCCTCGTAGAGACGGCGCGACAGGAGGCTGATCCGGGCCTGCCACTTGGGGAGCTTCCGGTCGTACTCCTTGTCCGACAGCGCCTGGTCGAGGTCGAGCTGATCGATGATGTTGATGGCCTTCGGCCGGGGCCGGTCGGGGGCGGGCTCGGACGCCGTGCGCCGGGTGGTCGCGGCCAGCCGCTCCTCGAGCGCGGCGAGCAGCGTGCGCGTGACCGTGAGATTGCGATAGCGTTCGTCGCTCGCCTCGATGACGTGCCACGGCGTCGCGCCCGTGCTCGTCCGGCGCAGCGCGTGCTCGGAGACGCGGCGGAATTTTTCGTACTTCCTGAAGAACTTCCAGTCCAGCTTGGTGACGCGCCAGCGCTGCGCGGGATCCTTCTCGAGCTTGCGCAGCCGCTTCTTCTGCGCCTTGCGGCCGAGGTGTAGCCAGAGCTTGACGACGAGCGTGCCCTCCTGGTCGAGCATCCGCTCGAACTCCACGATGCGGTCGAGCGCCTGGTCGAGCTCGCCGTCGTCGATGCGGCCGAAGACGCGATCGAGGACCGGCATCGAGTACCACGAGCCGAAGAAGACGCCCATCTTTCGCTGGGGTGGAAGGTGGCGCCAGAAGCGCCACATCGGCGGCCGCTCGCGCTCCTCGTCGGTGGGCTCCCACATCGGGTGCACGCGGATGCCGCGCGGGTCCATCCACGCCAGCAGCAGGTTGACCGTCTCGGCCTTGCCGGCGCCTTCGACGCCGCCGACGAGGACGACGACCGAGAACGGCGCCGCGCCCAGCCGCCGCTGCGCGGCCAGCAACGCCGTGCGGATCTTCGGCTCTTCACGCTTGTACTCGGCCTTCTCGATCCGGCTGCCGATCTCGGCGGACTCGAACATGGCTCCCTCCGGCCGGGCCATCGTGCCGCCGGCCGGAGACGGAAGTCAACGCGGTGACATCGCGCCGTGTATCCTGCCCGCGTGCCGCGCGTGCGCCCGTTCGTCCTGGCCCTGCTCTTCGTGGTGGCGGCGACCGCCGACGGCAGCGCCCAGACACCGCCCCGCCGCTCGCTGGCCGGCCGCCTGCTGGTCGCCACCGATGCCATGAACGACACGCGCTTCGAGCGCACGGTGATCTACCTCGTGCGCCACGACGCGGAGGGCGCCCTGGGGCTGGTCGTCAACCTGCCGCGCGGTGAGGTCTCCTTCGAGCGGGCGCTCCGTCCGCTCGGCCTCGAGGCGCCGCCGGGCAGCGGCAACGTCCGCGTGCACTACGGCGGGCCCGTCAACGAGCGGCGCGGCTTCGTGCTGCACACGCCCGACTGGCGCGGCGAGGGCACGCAGGTCGTGGACGGAGGCTTCGCGCTCACCGAGGACCCGCGCGTGTTGCAGGCGATGGCGCGCGGCGATGGGCCGAAGCGCGCGCTGTTCTGTCTCGGCTACGCGGGCTGGGCGCCCGGCCAGCTCGAGCGGGAGATGTCGACCGGCGCCTGGGGCGTGGCGCTGGCCGACGAGCGGCTCGTGTTCGAGGAGGACGCCCGGCAGAAGTGGATCGAGGCGATGAGCCGGAGGCTGCTCGACCTCTAGGCGCGCAGCTCGGCGGCGATGGCCTGGCCGATGTGGCGGCCGAGCGCGTACACCGTGTAGCAGGGGTTCACGCCGAGCGACGTCGGCAGGATCGACGAGTCGGCCACGTAGAGCCCGTCCACGTCCCAGGAGCGTCCGCGGGCATCGACCACGTCGCGCCGGCGGTTTCCGCCGAGCGCGCAGCCCCCCATGGGATGGCCGCTGGTGATCTGGATGCGCTCCTGGCGGACCAGCTCGAGGTCGAGGACACCGTCGATCTCCGCCGGGCTGTTCAGGATCAGCGGCTGGTGCGAGTTGAAGAACACGCGCCGGCCGCCGGCGGCGAACATGATGCGCGCGCCCATCCGCAGCGCGTCCAGCCACCCGGCGTGATCCTCTTCGGCCAGCGCGTACTCGAAGCCGTTGGGGGTGACCCGCCCCACCGGGCGATCGCGAAACATCACGGCGAGCGTCATCGTCTGGTTGAAGCGCCGCATGAACGCCTGGTGACTTTCGGGCGACTCGTACGGCACGAGCTGGGCGTGGGCCAGGGGGTGGTTGAGCATGCCCTCGAGCGCGTAGCGCACGTGGTGGCGTGCGGGATCGGCGGCCGCCTGGTCCGCCACGTCATAGGTCTTCACGAAGTAACCCATGGGCGGCGTGGCGGCCGACGGATAGAGCGCCGCGTCGAAGTCGGCGCAGAAGGTGATGGTGGCGTGCGTCGAGAACCGCTCGCCGACCGCCCGCTCGGCGCCCGTCACGCGCCGCAGCGCCGGCACGCCGCTGCGCAGCAGGATGCGGGGCGAGCCGAACGGGCCGGCGGCCAGCACGACACGGCGCGCGCGGATCTCGATCCGCTGGCGCTCGGTGCCGCGGGCGTCGGTGAGCGCGGCCAGGACGCCGGCCACGCGATGGGTGCGGCCGTCACGGCCGTCGCCGGGCAGCGGCTCGAGCAGCAGCTCGTCGACACGGCAGCCCGGGAGGAGCTGCGCGCCGCGCCGCGCCGCCATCGGCAGCACCACGTTCAGCGGCGTCAGCTTGCGATTGTAGCGGCAGCCGAGATCGCAGTAGCCGCAGCCGATGCACTGGTGCGCGTTGCGCTGCGCGACGCCGTGATGCGGCAAGCCGAGCGCCTGCGCGCCGCGCCGCAGGGCCAGGTTGCTGCCGGAGATCTGCGCCTCGGCCACCGGCGCGATGCGCAGCAGCGTGCGGATGGCTTCGAGGTGCGGCGTCAGGTCGTCGTAGTCGAGATCGGCGCCGAGCTGCTCGCGCCAGTCGCGGATCACCGGCCGCGGCGGCTCGAAGGCCAGCGCGTGGTTGATCGTGGCCGAGCCGCCCACGAGCTTGCCGGTGACGATGGCCGTGGAGACCGTCGGCACCTCCACGCCGAAGAGCTCGAGCACCGAGAACTCGGTGTCGAAGATGCGGGGCATCATGAGCCGCTCGCGCTGCAGGAACTCGTCGGGCTCCAGGAATTCTCCCTTCTCGAGGATGAGGATCCGCTGATCCGTCCGCGCCGCCAGCTCGGCGGCGACGAACGAGCCGCCGGCGCCCGAGCCCACCACGACGACGTCCGTCTCCAGCACGAGGCGGTCGGTACCGCCCACGATGCGCGCCGCCTCCACGCCCGCGCGCAGCGCGTCGTGCGCGAGCACGCGGCGCCGCAGCACCGCCACGTTGTCATCGGTCTCCTTGGCCAGCTCGAACGACGTGGCCTCGGCCAGGTCGGCGGTGCGCTGCTCGGGATCGCGCAGCCACGGTCCCGGATAGCCCATGACCTTCCAGGTCACCTTCTCGTTGGTGTAGATCGGCGCCGTCCCGATGAAGCGCGCGCCGGTGAAGATCGTGCGCAGCGGCCGGACGCTGCTGTCGCGGAGAAAGAGGAAGTAGCGCTGGGCGTCCTCGACGTGGAAGTAGCGCAGCTGCAGGCGGGCCGGCAGGCCGTGGCGGGTCGCGAACGTGCGCGTGAAGCCGGGCAGCACGTTCAGGAAGTCGACGAGCACCTTCATGCTGGAGAGGAACTCGTCGCCGTGCGCCGCGGCGAACGTGCCGAAGGCTTCGACCGCGTCGTAGTCCGGGTCCTCGCGGGCCAGCCGCCGGCGGAGCGGGGAGTCGGACGGGTTGAAGCCGTCGACGATCTTGGCGACGATCTCGCGCTGCACCGGATTGAAGATGGGCGCCGCCGCCCCCAACCGCTGGCGTTCGAGCTGGCCGCGCACCGAGCCGCAGGCCGACACGACGAGCGCGGCGCTCGCCGCGCCGGCGAGACGGGTCACGAACTGCCGGCGGGTCATCGCGCGCTCGATGTCGGCGTCGAACGCCGGCTGCCCGCTCACGAACCACCGCCCGGTACGGTGAAGCGGTGCGTGTCCATGATCTGCCCGCGCTCGGTCGTCCCGACCCGCACGTGACAGACCGTGCAGCGATTGGGCACGTCGGGGCTCTCGATCGGGTAGTGCTCCTCGCGGCCGGTGTGGCAGCCGGCGCAGAACTCGCCCCGGCGCACCGCGCGGAGACCGAGGCGATGCTCGTCGTAGTGACAGGACACGCACAGGCGGCCGCCGAGCGGGCCGGCGGCCGTATCACCCACGAAGCGCCGTCCCGCCGGCGTGGACGCCGTGAAGCCCCCGCTGCGCAGCGCCGCGCGCGCCGCGCGATCGGCGTCGAGAGGCCGGCGCTCGCGCGTGGCGAAATGCTTGCTGGCCAGCGTCTGCTCCAGCTGCGGCAAGTGACAGCCGCCGCACTTGCCGTCCCGCACGGGCTGCGTGAAATCCGGGTGACCGTCCGGCGTGTGGCACTGCCCGCACCGGATGCCCTTGGCGGCGTGGATGCTCTCCGCATAGCGTTCAGCCACGGGCGAGGCGTGACAGGCGCGGCAGTCCTCGACGTATGGCGCCGGTCCCGCCACCGGCGGCCCCTCGTCGCCGTGGGGCAGCCAGGAGGCCAGAAAACAGCCGCCGAGGAAGAGGGCCGGCAGGATCGCGGCGGCGACGAGCAGGACGGAGCGGCGTGACATGGTCCCCACTGTAGGGGGCCTCGCGCCCCAAAGAGATTGGCCTTTAGGCCCATCACAAGGGCAGCGGGCGCAGGCGGAAGCGCATCTGGCTACGGCGCTGCGCATGTACGATACGGCGAGCATGGGAGCCGGCGTCTCACGTTCGCCGCTCGACGACTTCCTCGGTGAGAGCCCGGCAGCCACCGCCTTGCGCGATTCGGTGCGCCGGCTTCTCGGCCGGCTGGCCGGCCAGCAAGTGTTGCCGCCAGTTCGCCTCGTGGGCGAGGCGGG
>Ga0075424_100005950_pt1 | contig 11711 bp, 9 predicted proteins | sample SoiMethybrSBSTD3_FD_75301 | JGI IMG/M metagenome (GOLD analysis project Ga0075424, IMG submission 75301) | Bulk soil microbial communities from a Populus tree surrounding site in Tennessee, USA - Soil MetaG P. TD hybrid SBSTD3 | ecosystem: Environmental > Terrestrial > Soil > Tree plantation... | reverse complement strand
GTCAGCATGATCGCCACCGACGCGCTCAACCCGCTGCGCGCGCTGTCGTTCCTTCGCTACAAGATCCTCTACGTCCACCTCACGAACGTGTACGACAACCTGCCGGTGGACGAGCTCGTCCGGCGCGACGGCGAGCTCTATCTGGTGGAGACGCGCGCCTATCTGCCGGGACCGACGGTCCGCGCCATCCAGTCGGCCTGCGGCGTCGGTCCGAGCGAGCTGCGTCAGACGATCGCGCGCCTCCTCGAGACGGGTCCCGATCTCTTCGGCGATCGCGAACGCGGCGTCGCGTTCTGGCGGGCCGTGTGGGACGGGCTGTGCCTCGAGGAGCGCTTGCGCCGCCTCGAGGGAACCGCCGACGTCCCGCTGCCGCCGGGCCTGCACGGCGACGATCTCGATGAGCTCCTGGCCCGCGCGCCCGCCGACGTGCGCTTCCACATCTCGCGCGGCGCCGTCGAGAGCTTTGTCAACACGGTTCCGCTCCTGCATCCGCGCGGCTATCTGCAGGTGCAGGACATCTTCGTGGCCACGATGGACGAGTATCGCCAGGGATTTCGCGGCCCCGGGAAGCTCGACGGCTCGGTCGTGAACTGGGTCAACGGCGCGCTCCTGCAGGCCGTCGGCGCGCGCACCGGCTACGACGTCCACTTCGCGCCGTTCCGCTATCGGGCGGGCTCGCGCACGAGCATTCTCTACACGACACTCCGCGAGTGAGGCAGACCATGGCAGCTCGATATCTCCCCACCGCCGTCGTCGGCAGCTATTCGATGCCCGCGTGGCTCGAGCGCGCGAAGAACGATTTCCTCCGCCGGCGCATCACGGCGCACGACCTCGACGAGATGCACGACGCGGCCGTGAAGGCGGCGATCAAGGACCAGGAAGTCGCCGGTCTCGACGTCGTCTCGGACGGCGAGCTCCGGCGCGACAACATGATCGACTACTTCGCGACGCGGTTGCCCGGCGTCGAGATCGATCGCGGCTCGAAGGCCTCGTACTACGACTTCTACGACTCGGTCGTGCGCGCGCGCATGCCGATGGCCCCGCTCGGGCTCGTCGAGCACTTCCGCTTCCTGCGGCGCTTCACCGACCGGCGCACGAAGGTGTCCGTCACCGGACCGCACTCGTTGGTCAAACGGATCCGCAACCAGTACTACCCGAGCGAAGAAGCGTTCGCCGTCGAGATCGCGCGCATCATGAACCTCGAGCTGCGCGAGCTCGTGCGCGCCGGCGCCGAGCAGATCCAGATCGACGAGCCGTACTACTCGGGATTCCCCGAGGACCTGCCGTGGGGCGTGCGCGCCATCAACGCGCTGGTCGACGGCGTGGACGCGCGGCTGAGCCTGCACGTGTGCTACGGCAACCGGTACGGCAAGCCGTCGTGGGAGGGCAGCTACCGGTACCTGTTCCCGGCCGTCCTCGAGGCGCGGATCCACCAGATCACGCTCGAGTTCGCGCGCCGGGGGAGCGAGGACCTTCGGCTCTTCAAGGAATTCGATGCGCCCTTCACGCTGGGTCTCGGTGTCATCGACGTGAAGACCCACGACGTCGAGAACCCGGCCATCGTGGCCGAGCGGATCCGCGAGGCCCTCGCGATTCTCCCCGCCGATCGCGTGTCGGTGAATCCGGACTGCGGTCTGCTCCATCTACCGCGCGAGGTCGCCTTCGCCAAGCTCGGCGCCATGGTCGAGGGAGCGCAGCTCGTCCGGGGCGAGCTCCAGGGATGAGTAACCCGCTGCGGGAGGCGCTGGCGACAGGCCGCTTCTGCTACGTCGTCGAGCTAGTCGCCTCCGCCCTGACGCGCGAGGCGCGACTGCTCGAAGCCGCGTCGGGGCTCGCGCGCATGCCGGCGGTGGTCGCGGGCAGCGTCACCAGCTACGCGGGCGGCGCGATGGGGCACGACCCGCTGCGCGTCGCCGCGGCGGCCCGCGCGCGCGGGTTGACGCCGAACATCCACCTCACGTGCGTGAGTCAGGACCGGCGCGGGCTCGCCAAGAGCCTGGACGACATGCACGCGCTCTCGCTGGAGAACGTCTTCGCGCTGACCGGCGACTATCCCGGCGCCGGCGATCAACCGCCGGTGTTCGACCTCGATTCGGTCCAGCTCGTCCGCCTGATCGACGAGCGGCGTCGGGGCGGGATGCCCTTTCACATCGCGGTGGCCGTCTCGCCCTTCAAGTACACCGAGGCCGACTGCGTCTATCAGTACGTGAAGCTCGAGAAGAAGATCGCCGCCGGCGCGGACGTGGCCGTCACGCAGGTCGGTTGGGACGCGCGCAAGTTCGCCGAGCTCCGCCGCTTTCTCGACGCGCGCGGCCTGCGCACGCCGCTGCTCGGCAACGTGTACGTCCTCGGGCCCAAGACGGCGGAGCGCATGGCGACGGGCCGCCCGCCGGGCTGCTGGGTGTCGCCCGAGCTGCTCGCCGCTGTCCGCGCCGAGAGCCGCGCGAAGGACGGCGGCCGCCGGGCCAGGCTCGAGCGGGCGGCGCGTACGGTGGCCGTTCTGCGCGGGCTCGGCTACGCGGGCGCCTACCTCGGCGGTACGCACGACGCGGCGCAGATCGGCTGGATCATCCGCCGCGCCGACGAGCTCGCGCCGGACTGGGAAGCGCTGGCGGCCGAGCTCGGCTACGGCGCGTCCGGCGGCTTCTATCTTCCCGACGCGAAGACGCCGGCCCGGAAGCCTTCGGCACGGACGTCCGATGCGAGCGCGAGCGCCGAACCAGAGCCCCGGCGTCCCGAGCTCCTGCCGCGCGTCCTCGACTGGCTCGGGCGCGCCTTCCCGGTCAACCGCGACACGTGGACCCGCCGCGTCCTCACACGGGTCTTCGCGTGGATCGATCGCCGAAAGTCGACGGCCGCGCTCCTGGAGCGCGCCGAGCTGGCGATCAAGAAGCCGCTGTTCGGCTGCCAGGCGTGCGGCAACTGCGTGCTCGGTCACCTCGAGTACGTGTGCCCGCAGACGTGCCCCAAGCAGCTCCGCAACGGGCCGTGCGGCGGCACCGACAGCGGCCGGTGCGAGGTCGTTCCCGACAAGCCATGCATCTGGGTCGCCGTGTACGATCGCGCGAAGGCCGCGGGCTCGGTCGACGCGCTCCGGACCTACGTGCCGCCGCCCGATCGCCGACTGCGCGACACGAGCTCCTGGATCAACTACTTCCTCGATCGCGACAGTCGTCCGGCCGCGGAAGTGACGGCGCGTCGCTGACCACCGGCTCGCGGTGACCGCCGCCGACGGGCCGAGGAAGTTGCCTATCGAACGCGCAGGGTTCCGGGAGGCATCAGAAGATCTCCGGGCACCAGGGCGCCCGCTCGCTCCGAAACAGCGCATCCGCTCGAGCCAACGCGCCCGGCGCGAGCTCCGCGACACGCAGCGAGCGTCCAAGCTGGGCCCACGTCACGCCGCCGAGGTAGACGGAGCCGAGCGCGGTCACATCGCACGTGATCTCGGCGGGCTCGCTCGTGCGCCGGACGCCGTCGCCGCCCACGCGCCAGCGACCCTGATTGTCCGCACACAGCGCGTCGGCCACCTCGACGACGACCGAGCCGGGCGCCGCGTACGAGCGCGCCGCCAGCGCCGCGCCGACGTCCACGAGCCGAACCCACAGCCCGTCGCGAAAGCTCGCGCGGAGCCGCCGCGGCTCGGCCATCAACATGAGCAGCGGATGATCGATCGGCAGGAGCGACGCGCGCACGCGCGCGACCAGGTCGATGTCCAGCAGGAACCGCCAGATGCCGCGCGTGGCCTCGGGTGAGTCGCCGAGCGCCTCGACGACCTCGAGCGTGGTGCTCGGCACGCCCCGCTCCGAGGCCCAGTTGAGGCGATAGAGCGCGTAGGCGACCGGCCGGCCACCGGCGTCGAGGACCGCGCACTGCAGATCGCCGCCGCCACGCCGTCGCCAGTCGGGATCGGCCAGCGCGCGCGCCTGCCACCAGGCCGACGAGCGCGCGAACATGCCGGGCGTCGCCGCGGCCACGCGCTCCCATACCGGCGTCACGAGCGGCTCGGCCTCGGCCAGCGACACGAGCCGCGCCTGCCCGAACGGCGCCGGGCGCCCGGAGAAGGCCGATCGATCACGGGCCAGGTCGATCTCCATCGCGTGAGAGGCCAGGCCGTATCCGAAGCGCGGGTAGATCGTGTCCTCGGTGGCCCAGAGGTACGCGACCGCTTCGCCCTGCGCGCGGCAGGCGTCGAGCTGGGCCCGCATCATCGCGCGCAGGACGCCGCGGCGCCGGTGCGACGGGAGGACGCCGACGACGGTGACGCCCGCGGCCGGGATGCGCCCGCCGGGTACCGTCAGTACGAACGGAAACGCGCCGGCTCCGCCGACCGCGCGGCCGCCGTCCCACACCGCGAGGACCCGCTCGTAGGGCAGAACACGCGCGAGCGGGGCGATCTGAGCCTCGCTCGGGCCCGTTCGCCCGAAGTAGTGCCAGATCGGGGTCACCGCCGCGCGCATCTCCTCCGGAGAGGAGCAGGCCCTCACCTTCCAGTCCACGCTCGTCCGCCTCAGGTCAAGCGCTTGCCGCGGGTGGCGGGGACGAGCTGCCCGTAGCGAACGCCCTTGACGGCCAGAAGCTCGTTGGCGATCGTGCGAATGCGCCGCGGCGAGCCCCGGAGCGCGATCACCTCGAGGCACGAGTGCTCGTCGAGGTGGATGTGCAGGCTCGCGGTGATCGATTTGAACCCGTGGTGCTGGATGTCCGTGAGCTTGTCGGCGAGCGCGCGCGTCTCGTGGTCGTAGACCAGGGTCAGCACGCCGACCGTCTCGCCCGGCAGGCTCGCCCACTCTTCCTTCACGAGCTCACCGCGGAGCAGATCGCGCACGAACTCGCTCCGGTTGCCGTAGCGCCGTCCGGCTCGCAGCCGGTCCAGGGTGCGCATGAGCCGCGCCGGCAGCGAGACCGTGAAGCGGACCGCGCGTTCCTCGTCCATGGACGGGAAATGTACTGGATCGGCCCATCGCCGTGTGGTATTACCTTTCCCTCGATGTTCATACGCCCTCCGGTGGCGCTCTCGGCGCGCGCGCGCGCCGGGCTCGCCCTGCTCGTCGTGTTGACGCTGGCCGGCGCGGCTTCGAGCCAGGAGCCGACGCCGCGCCCGGAGACGCCGCCGACGACCGAGACGCTCCCGAAGCCTGAGGAAGGAGCGCCGCGCCAGGAGGAGCTGCTGGCGCCGGTCGTGGTGACGGCGCCGCCGCCCGTGTCGGCGTCGTCGGAGGTGTTCATTCCCGGGAAAGACTTCGAGCTTCGGCCGCAGGGCCGGCCCGCCGACGTGCTGCGGCTGGTGCCCGGCCTCGTGATCAGCCAGCATCAGGGCGGCGGCAAGGCCGAGCAGTACTTCCTGCGCGGCTTCGACGCCGACCACGGCACCGACGTCGCGCTCTTCATCGACGGACTCCCGGTCAACCTCCGCAGCCACGCCCATGGCCAGGGCTACGCCGATCTCCATTTCCTGATCCCCGAGATCGTGCAGCGGCTCGACGGCTACAAGGGTCCGTACTTCGTCGAGTTCGGCGATTTCGCCACGGCCGGCGCGTTCAATTTCATCATGCGCGACACGGTCGACGAGAACTACGCCGAGGCCGCCGGCGGCTCGTTCGGCACCCAGCGCTACCTGACCCTCCTCTCGCCGACGCGCGACGCGCTGAAGAGCCTGGTGGCCATCGAGTACTACCGGAGCGACGGACCGTTCACCCATCCCAACGGCTACGAGCGCTTCAACCTCTTCGCCAAGGGGAAAGCGACGATCGCCGAGGACATGGATCTCTCCGTGTGGGCGTCCTTCTACCAGGCCGACTGGCACGGCTCGGGCGAAATCCCGGCGCGCGCGGTGCGATCGGGGCTCATCGGCCGCTTCGACGCGATCGATCCCAACGAGGGCGGCAGCACGCAGCGAACCAACCTCAATCTCGACTGGCGGTGGCGGCCGACCGAGAACCAGACCGTCAGCATGCACGCGTACGCCACCTACTACGCGCTCACGCTCTTCAACGACTTCACGTTCTTTCTGAACGACGAGCAGAACGGCGACATGATCAACCAGCGCGATACCCGCTTCATGGCCGGATTCGACGCGCTGTACGAGCACCGGAGCAAGCCCTTCGACGTCAATGTCACGAGCTCGGCGGGCTTCCAGTACCGCATCGACACCCCGCGGGTGGTGCTGGCGACCGCCGTGCAGCGCCATCAGCTGGCGCGCACGCAGGACGTTTCGATCGTCGAGCAGTCGTACTCGCCGTTCGTGAAGTTCGACATCGTCCCGCTCCCGTGGCTGCGCTTCGTAACCGGCGCGCGCGGCGACATCTTCAGCTACGACGTGCACTCGCGCGTGAACACGAGCGAGGACGACCTGAACGGCCGGACGACCAAGGCGCGGCCCAACGTGAAGGCGAACCTCGTGCTCGGGCCCTGGGCCCAGACGGAATTCTTCGCGAACTTCGGGACGGGGTTTCACAGCAACGACGCGCGCGCCGTGATCGCCGACCGCGCCGAGACGGCGCTGCCGACCGCCCGCGGCTACGAGTTCGGCGTGCGCAGCAAGATCATTCCGCGCGCCGAGTTCTCGCTGACCTACTGGGTCATCGATCTGGCCAGCGAGCTGGTGTTCGTCGGCGACGAGGGCACGACCGAGGCGAGCGGCTCGAGTCATCGCGAGGGAGTGGAGTTCGCGACGCGGGTGAAGATCCTCGACTGGCTGTCGTTCTCGGGAGACGTGACCGTCAGCAGAGCCAAGTTCGACTCGGGCGGCGCGGTCCCACTGGCGCCACGTATGACGGCGCGCGCCGACCTGACTGCGCGCCTGCCGTTTGGGCTCGCGTCGAGCTTCGGCATGCGCTATCTCGGCGATCGCTACGCCGACGAGGACCGGCACCAGACCGCGCGAGGCTACATGCTCTTCGACTTCACCGCGCGCTATCGCTACAAGTGGCTCGAGGCGTTCCTCAATATCGAGAACCTGACGAACGCGGAATATCGTGAGGCGCAGTTCTTCTTCACGTCACGCTTGCCCGGCGAGCCGGCGGCCGGCGTGCCCGACATCCACTACACGCCGGGCAATCCGCGGTCGTTCCTGGGAGGTCTGGCGGTCCGGTTCTAGCGGTCAGTCCCGGTCGCCGATGCGAAACTCGACCGGTACCAGCGCCCAGATCGAGACCGGTCCCGCCGAGTTGTGCGCCGGCTCGAATCGCCAGCGGCGCACAGCCTCGGAGGCCGCCTGATCGAGCGATTGATCGCCCGCGGAGCGCTGAATGCTCACGTCGCTGACCCGCCCGTCCCGCTCGATGAAGATGCGCAGCAGGGTCGTTCCCTGGATGCCGGCCCGTCGCGCCGACTCCGGGTAGACCGGGCGCACCTGATAGCCCCCGCGGGGCCGCGCGGCGCGGACGATGGGCCCGGAGGCGGAGGCCTCGGGAGTGCGGGACGCGACCGTCGACTGGCGCGAGCCCTCCTGACCGTTACGCGACGGTCTCGGGTCCAACGACGCCTCCGCGCCGCTAGGCGCAGGCGATGTGGCGCTGGCCGGAACGGGCACGCTCGCCGCTGAGGGCTCGGGCGCCTTCGTGTCGCTCACGACGGGCGCGCTCGGCGGCACGCTGCTCGGCGCGACGGGTTCGGGCGGCGCCACCTCGCGCGGTGTCGGCGGCGCCGCGAGGGCGACACGCTCGTCGGGCGGCGGCGAGACGACCGGTGGCGGAAGCTTGCGCGGCTCCGGGGGCCGCGGCTCGACCGCCGCAGGGCGAATCGGTGTGGGCTGGGGGGCAGCCGCGACCGGCGCCGGGGTCGGCGGTGGAAGATCCGCCGGCTCGAGGTCGAGCCACGCGACCCGCGGCGGCGCCGAGGTCGACAGCGCAGCCGAGCCCCCGACGACGATGACCCCGAGACCGACATGAATCGCCACCGAGCACGCGAGCGGCCGTGCTGCCCGGGCCAGCGACGAGCCCGTCAGTCGTATGAAGTCTGGTGGCTTCGTCATACCAGGTCCCAACGGCGCCCATGATACGTCCACTTCGAGGCGTGTGCCGGAGAAACCACGGACAGCTAGAGCGGCGGCGAGCGTGCGCGCAGAGCTATGGAAAAGGCGGGGAAGACGACTACTTGATCGCGACGGCCTTGACCTGACGGAAGTCGGTCAGGCCACCAAGCGTCTTGAGGACGCCGTCCTGCACGAGCGTGGTCATGCCCTCGGTCCTGGCGTGCTCGAGCATCTCGGCCACGCGCGCCCGCGACTGGATGAGTCGCTTCATGTCGTCAGTCGCGATGAAGAGCTCGTGGATGCCCAGGCGGCCGCGATAGCCGGTCTTGTTGCACGAGGCGCAGCCCTTGCCGCGGTAGAGGACGAACGAGCCGTCGAACTTCTGGTTCAGGGTCGCGAAGGCGTCCTCACCGAAGGCCTGGGCGAGCTCGTCGTACTCGGAGCGCTCGGGGTGGTACTCCTGCCGGCAATCCGAGCAGATGCGTTTGACGAGCCGCTGGCCGAGGATACCGAGCAGCGCGTCGGCGAAGTTGAACGGATCCAGCCCCATGTCGAGCAAGCGCACGACGGTCTCGATCGCGCTGTTCGTGTGCAGGGTGCTCAGCACGAGGTGACCGGTCAGCGAGGCCTCGATACCGGTCGAGGCGGTCTCCTCGTCGCGCATCTCGCCGACCATGATCACGTCAGGGTCGGCGCGGAGGAACGCGCGCATCGCGGCCGCGAAGTCGAAGCCGATCTTCGGCATCACCTGCACCTGGCGCAGGCCGTACTGCGTGATCTCGACCGGATCCTCGGCGGTCCAGATCTTCCGGTCGGGCTTGTTGATGTGACCGAGCAGCGCGTGCAAGGTGGTGGTCTTGCCCGAGCCGGTCGGGCCGACGCACAGGATGAGCCCGTACGGCTTCTCGGCAATCTTCTTCAGCTCGCGCACGTTGCGCGGCGTCATGTCCAGCTTGTCGAGGGGCACCAGCTCGCTCGAGGAGAGGACGCGCATGACCACGTCCTCGTTCTGATTCGCGGTCGGGATCGTGGCCACGCGCAGCTCGATCTCGCGATCGGCGAGCTTGAACTTGATCTTGCCGTCCTGCGGCTTGCGCCGCTCGGCGATGTCGAGCTGCGCCATGATCTTGATGCGGGCGACGATGGCGCGTCGATAGGCGCCCGGAATCTTCTGGTACTCGGCGCAGCCGCCGTCGATGCGGTAGCGAATGACCGTGTCCTTCTGACTCCCGTACGGCTCGATGTGGATGTCGGACGCACGCGACTTGTAGGCGTCGACGATGATCTGGTTGGCGAGGCGGATGACCGCGCTGTCGTTCTCGTCGAGCTCGCCGGCGCTCAGCTCGAGCGTGTCGCCGACGTCCTCGGCCCGCAGGTCGCCGAGGATCGTCCCGATCGAGTCCTTGCCCGCCTCGCCGCCGCCTACCTGACCCAAAAACGACAGGATGTCCTTCCGCAGGCCGACCGCCCACTTGACCTTTCGGTTCTTCAGCGCCTGGGCGACGCTGTCGACCCGCTGGAGATCTTGCGGGTTGTCGATGAGCACGACGATGGCGTGATCCTCGCGCTTGAGCGGCAGCCAGAAGTTACGCCGCAGATACTCGAGTCGGAGGCCCTTCATGAGATCGGGCGGCGGGATGATCTTGTCGTCGTACTCGATGAACGGGCACTCGTAGAACTGGCTCAGCGCGACGCCGATCTCGTTCTTGGGAACCTTGTATTGCTCGATCAGGATCGACTCGACGTCGGTCTGCCGGCGGCGCGCCTCGGCCACCGCCGAGGCGAGCTCCTCCGCCGTGATCCGCTGCTGCGCCACCAGGTAGTCGAACTTGGCCTTGGGCTTAGCCTGACTCTGCGCGAGCTCCTGACTCTGGCTCAGTTGCGCCTGGTTGTTGAAGGCGATGCCGAGCGTCTTGGCGATGCGAGAGGCGCCGGTCTCGTCTTCCTTGGTGAACCGGGCGCCGCGCTTCTTGTTCAGGAGCTGGATGACCCCGATCGGCTTGCCCTCGTGCAGGATCGGCATGCCCAGGATCTGTTTCGTCCTGAAGCCCGTCTTCTGGTCCCACGAGCCGTCGAAGCTCAAGGTGGGCGAGATCCGGGTCAGCTCGGCCTTGTCGTAGGCGTCGGCGATGTTGACGACGCGCCCCGAGGCGGCCACGTAGCCGGCGATCGACTTTTCGCTGACCGGAAGCCTGATTTCCTTGACGGTGTCGAGGGCCAGGAACTTCGAGTAGAGCTCTTTCTTAGCCGGGTCGACGGCGTAGATCGTCATCCGGTCGGCATCGAGCAGTTCCAGAATGTCGCCCTGGAGCTCGATGAAGATGCTGTCGATCCCCTTCGCGGAGTGGATCCGATCGACGAGCTGGACGAGCTTTTGCTCGTACTCGAGTCGTTCTTGAAGGATCTGGACGGACTGCTGCTGGGCCACGCGGTCCTCCGATTTTCCTGACTGTGTTAGTCTAGCAGACCCCCTCGCCGGGGCAGAAGGACGCAACGCTCCCATGACGCGAGCAGACGTGATCGTGATCGGTGGCGGAGCCAACGGAACCAGCACCGCTTTTCACCTGGCATCACGCGGAGTTAGGAATGTCCTCCTCCTCGAGCGCCGCCAGCTCGGCGCCGGGGCGACCGGCAAATCCGGGTCGCTGGTGCGCATGCACTACACCAACGAGCCGGAGTCGAAGCTCGCCTTCGAGAGCCTGAAGGTCTTCCGCGATTTCCGGAACGTCGTCGGAGGCGATTGCGGCTTCGAGCCGATCGGCTTCGTCCAGATCGTGCCCCGGGGCTACGAGGCCGCCCTCGCCCGCAATGTCGCGCGCCAGCAGCGGCTGGGCATCGCCACCGAAGTGGTCACGCCGGACCAGCTGCATGAGCTCCTGCCCGGCTGCCGGACCGACGACGTCGGCGGCGCGGCCTGGGAGCCGGAGTCGGGATTCGCCGATCCCAACGCGACGACGTTCGCGTTCGCCGAGGCCGCGAAGCGGCTGGGCGCCACGATCGAGACCGGCTGCGAGGTCACGCGGATCCTGACCGAGCGAGGGCGCGTGGTCGGCGTCGAGACCGCGCGCGGCCGCGTCGAGGCTCCGGTGGTCGTGCTCGTGCCCGGCGCTTGGGGGGCGCCGTTGCTGGCCCCGCTCGGGCTGGACTTCGGGCTCGTGCCTCATCGCATCCAGATCACGATCTTTCGGTGGCCGGCGGGCTTCACCAGACGCCACTGCGTCGTCATCGACGCGATCCATCAATCGTGGTTCCGCCCGGAAGGCACCGCGACCACGCTGATCGGCGTCGAGCTCGGCGCGGGACACGCCGACCCCAACGCCTTCCACGAGGGCGTCGACGCGGACTTCGTCGCGACCTGCCGCGACGCGCTGGCCGGGCGGTTGCCCGCCATGCGCGAGGCCACGATGCGCGGCGGCTGGGCGGGCATGATCATGATGAGCGCCGACGGGCGGCCGATCATCGATCAGATTCCGTCGATGGCCGGTCTCTACTGCATGCTCGGCGACTCGGGGACCTCCTTCAAGACCTCGCCGGCGATCGGCAGGTGTTTGGCTGAGTGGATCGTGGATGGAAAGCCTCGCACCGTCGATCTCTCGCCTTTCCGCTCTACTCGCTTCGCCGAAGGGTTGCCCTGGCACGACGACGACAACTACGGCGGCCAGGGGTTGACGATCTCTCGCTAGTTGGAGGCGGCCGGGTGGGGCGGGGGTGGGTAGGGTCCCTTCCGGGATCCGGTAGC